>WBZP01006139.1_pt1 | contig 11985 bp, 10 predicted proteins | sample 5204301 | NCBI WGS metagenome assembly WBZP01 (sample SAMN12412401, study PRJNA552823) | activated sludge metagenome | isolation source: activated sludge from nitrification reactor of wastewater treatment plant... | place: USA: Pennsylvania | collected 2017
TCTAGATTAAACTCTAGGCGTAAATTATCAAGCTCATCTAATACTTGTTTGTTGGGTGGTAGTAGCTGATATCCATATGCTCCACCGTACCTAGCGTGAGTATCTTCATCGGCATTCATGAAAAAGCTACCGAACCAATCTGCTCGATCATCATATGGCACCCCAGTTTCTGGTATGTTTAATCGCTTCCTAACACCAGATATAGCAGCCTGAAAACGAGGCATAGATTCTAGGATTCTTGCATAGGGTTCCCAATAATTGCCTGGTTTGGTTTTAGCCATAGCTTAATTATACCGCCAACGATGTTATTACATCTGTTTTTAAGGTATAATGTTGTGTAATATGACAGAAATTATTGATAACAAAAAAGAACAAGAACGGGCACACTTGCATGCTGCGATATGGAAAATAGCAAACGACCTTAGGGGTTCAGTAGACGGCTGGGACTTTAAGCAATACGTACTCGGGTTTCTTTTTTATCGATTTATCTCTGAAAACCTAACCAACTACATCAATTCAGAAGAGCACAAAACAGGTGCGAACGACTTCGACTACAAAAACCTAACCGACGATCAAGCGGAGTTTGGTCGAGCCGATACCGTTCGAGAAAAAGGCTTCTATATTCTGCCAAGTGAGCTTTTCGACAATATAAGAAAGAACGCAAAAAATGATGACAACCTAAATGAAACGCTCAGCGGTGTATTTCGTAATATCGAATTATCTGCGCAAGGTAGTGACAGCGAAGATGACATTAAAGGACTGTTCGATGATCTTGATGTAAACAGTAACAAGCTCGGTGCTACTGTTGCGAAGAGAAATGAAAAGCTTGTTAAGCTTCTTAACGCGATTGCAGAATTACCGCTTGGTCGTTACGAAGACAATACCATCGATGCGTTCGGCGATGCCTATGAATACCTCATGACCATGTACGCATCATCTGCTGGTAAATCTGGTGGTGAGTTTTTTACTCCGCAAGAAGTGAGTGAGCTACTAGCCAGAATAACCGTTGTTGGCAAGACAAGCGTAAATAAAGTCTACGACCCAGCCGCAGGTTCAGGTTCGCTACTTCTAAAGTTTGCCAAAGTACTTGGTAAAGAAAACGTACGTCAGGGCTTTTATGGGCAAGAGATTAATCTGACAACGTACAACCTTGCTCGCATCAACATGTTCTTGCATGACATTAACTTCGAGAAGTTCAATATCGCTCATGGTGATACGCTTACCGATCCACAGCACTGGGATGATGAACCTTTTGATGCGATTGTAAGCAATCCTCCGTACAGTATCAATTGGGATGGCGATAACAACCCATTGCTCATCAACGACCCTCGTTTTAGCCCTGCCGGTGTGCTTGCGCCTAAGTCCAAGGCTGACCTTGCGTTTACCTTACATATACTAAGCTGGCTCTCAACTAGTGGTACGGCTGCTATAGTAGAATTCCCAGGTGTTCTGTATCGAGGTGGTGCCGAGCAAAAGATTCGCAAGTACCTGATTGATAATAACTTTGTGGATGCAGTTATACAGCTACCGCCAGATTTATTCTTTGGTACTACAATTGCTACATGTATCGTTGTTTTGAAGAAGTCTAAGAAAGATAATGCAACTTTATTTATCGATGCAAGCGCAGAATTCGTAAGAAACGGAATCAAGAATAAGTTAAGTGAAAATAATCGTGCCAAAATACTAACTGCTTTTTCAGGGCGTGAAAATATTGAGCATTTTGCTAACTTAGTACCCAATGTTGAGATAGCTAAAAATGACTACAACATTGCGGTTAGTAGCTATGTGGAACAAGAAGACACGCGAGAAATTATAAATATTACAGAATTAAATCAATCTATTAATGAGATTGTTGCCAAACAACAGGAATTGCGCACTGCCATAGACTCCATTGTTAAGGATATCGAAGGCAATGAGTAAAATTGATGAGCTGATTCAAAAATTTTGCCCTGATGGTGTTGAGTATCAATATCTATGGCAACTAACCACATGGGACAAGAGATTTAATGCCGTAGAAAATGAGAAGCAGCCAAAAGTAATCAAATACCATTATTTACTTGCGAGTGAATTAAAGCCCCTCATTGCCGAAGACGGTGATGTAAAGCTACTCACAACTAACACATCTGATTTATGGACCACAGAAGAGCTTGCTGGCAACAAAATAAGTAATGGTGAGGTTGTCGCTATCCCATGGGGAGGAAACCCAAATGTTCAGTACTTTAACGGCAGATTTCTTACTGCAGATAATCGTATTGCCACTTCAAATAACACAGAGGTTCTAGATAATAAATTTCTTTACTACTTTCTTCTAAACAACATTGAATTAATTGGTACATTCTATCGGGGGTCTGGAATAAAACACCCAAGTATGGCGAAAGTTTTAGACTTAAAAATACCTGTGCCACCGATAGAATTACAGCGTAAAATTATTGACATTCTTGATAAATTCACACAATTAGAAGCGGAGCTAGAAGCGGAGCTAGAAGCGAGAAAGAAGCAATATGAATATTATCGAAACCAACTTTTGACGTTTGACGACGTGGGGGGGGGTACGGTGGACGACACTGGGAGAAGTTATGTCGATTAGCAGAGGTGCTTCGCCGAGACCGATCAGCTCATTTATCACAACTGGCTCAGACGGTATTAGCTGGATTAAAATTGGCGATGTCAAAACTGGTGCAAAATTTATTACTCATACTGCTGAGAAAATTACACCTAAAGGTGCAGAAAAATCTAGAATGCTAAAGAAAGGTGATTTTATACTTTCTAACTCGATGAGCTTCGGTAGACCATACATACTTGGTATCGATGGTTGCATACACGACGGATGGATCTCCATGAGCAAATTCCAAGATAGTTATATTCCCGATTTTCTTTACCATCTATTGCGCTCAGAAACCATCCAAAAATATTGGAGGCAAAAAGCTTCATCTGGCACTGTACAGAATCTCAACGCAGATATAGTGAGAGGCACACCCGTGCCTGTACCAGATAAATCTCTGCAAGAAAAAACCGCTAACATTCTGGACAAGTTTGATGTCCTCGTTAACGACATTGGCGACGGATTGCCAGCCGAACTAAAAGCGCGTCGCCAGCAATATGAATATTATCGCAATAAACTACTTACTTTTCAGGAGCTGCCAGTATGAACAAGATTGACCTCGTAGCTCAGAACCCAAGTAGTACTGTTGTTGCAGAGTACACGCCACTACCACGCAAAGCCAAAGACTATCAAAGCGAAGCAGAATTAGAACGAGCCTTTATAGAACAGCTGCAACACCAAGCCTATGATTACGTCACAATTAATAGTGAGTCTGACCTGCTCTCTAATTTGCGAACTCAGTTAGAAAAAATAAATAACTTTCAATTCAGTGATACAGAATGGGAGAAGTTTTTCACTACCCACCTAGCCAATGCAAACGAAGGTATAGAGGAAAAGACCGCCACTATTCAAGAAGACCAAATTAAGAATATGGTACGAGATGATGGATCAGTTAAAAACATCAAACTCATTGATAAAGAAAACATTCACAACAATAGTCTGCAAGTAATAAACCAGTACGAAGTTAACGGCACGCACGATAACCGTTACGATGTAACTATTTTAGTAAACGGCTTACCGCTTGTTCATGTAGAGTTAAAACGCCGTGGCGTTGACATCAAAGAAGCATTCAATCAGATAAATCGTTATCAGCGTGAAAGTTTTTGGACTGGCAACCGTTTGTTTGAGTATGTGCAGCTATTCGTCATTAGCAACGGAACATACACCAAATATTACAGCAATACGACTCGTTGGCAGCACATTAAAGAAGCTAATCAGCAAAAGACTAAAGGTAAAAAGACAAGCAACAGCTATGAGTTCACAAGCTGGTGGGCTGACGCCAACAACCGTCCTATTACAGAGTTAACAGACTTTGCTGCAACGTTTTTGGCCAAGCACTCTCTTCTAAATATTCTTACTAAATACTGCGTATTCACCAGTGACAAATTACTTTTAGCTATGCGTCCGTACCAGATTGTAGCGACCGAGCGAATTTTAAACCGCATACAGATAAGTACTAACTATAAAAAACTCGGCACTATCGATGCTGGCGGTTATATCTGGCACACGACTGGTTCTGGTAAAACACTAACATCGTTTAAGACAGCTCAGCTGGCGAGCAAGCTGGAATACGTCGATAAGGTGCTCTTTGTCGTTGATCGTAAAGACCTCGATTACCAGACGATGAAAGAGTACGACAAGTTTGAAAAAGGTGCAGCCAACAGCAACACCTCGACCGCAAAATTAACAAAACAACTTGAGGATCCAAACGCTAAGATTATTATCACCACTATCCAGAAACTAGATAAATTCATCAAGAAAAACGAAGGTCACAAAGTACTTAGTGAGCATACGGTCTTAATCTTTGACGAATGTCATCGTAGTCAGTTTGGCGATATGCATCATGCAATCACCGGTAGCTTTAAGAATTATCATATTTTTGGTTTTACTGGCACACCAATCTTTGCCAAAAACTCTAGTGGTGGTGGTCGACCAGACTTCCGCACCACCGAACAGGCATTTGGAGAAAAGCTCCATACCTACACTATTGTTGATGCGATTACAGACAAGAATGTTCTGCCGTTTCGCATAGATTACATACGCACTATCCGAGAAGCTGACGATGTTAATGATAGCCAAGTTAGAGATATTGACCGCGAAAAGGCACTCAATGCCCCAGAGCGAATTAACAATGTCACTAACTATATCCGTGAACATTTTGATCAAAAGACAAAGCGTAATAGTAAGCCCTACGCGTTCACTCGGCTCGCAAATGTGCATGAGGCTGCAAGCGCCCGTGATAGAAACGCGATAGAAGAAGTAAAAGAAAAGATTCGCCTCAGTGGTTTTAACTCTATCTTTGCGGTGAGTTCAATTGAAGTTGCCAAGCTGTACTACAACGAATTCAAAAAACAGCAAGCTGAAACCCCTGAACTTGCGAGATTAAAAGTCGCAACTATCTTCAGTTATAGCGCAAATGAAGTTGATGATGAGTTGGACGGCATAGAAGACGAAAACAGCGAAGGCACTGAGGGTCTCGATGCAAGTAGCCGTGAGTTCTTAGAGAGCGCGATCTCAGATTACAATAAAATGTTCAAAACAAACTACGATACCAGTAGCGACAAGTTCCAAAGCTACTACAAAGATGTAAGTTTGCGGATGAAGAATCGTGAAATTGACCTGCTGATAGTAGTTAATATGTTCTTAACGGGCTTTGACGCTACAACTCTAAATACCTTATGGGTTGATAAGAACCTAAGAATGCACGGTCTATTGCAGGCGTATTCTCGTACGAACCGAATCCTTAACAGCATAAAGACATTTGGAAATATAATTACATTCCGTAACCTTGAAAAAGCTACTAATGACGCATTGGCGCTGTTTGGCGATAAAGAGGCCAGCGGCATTGTTCTGCTTAAAACCTACCAAGAATACTATGATGGATATGAGAATGACGGCAAGCCAGTCCGTGGTTACGCAGAAATGGTTGCCGAATTACAAGAGAAATTTCCTGTTGGTCAACAAATTATTGGTGAACAAAACCAAAAAGACTTTATTCGTTTGTATGGAGGGATTCTTAAAGCTCGCAATATCTTAAGTACATTTGATGAGTTTGCTGGTAATGAAATATTAACTGAGCGTGACGTGCAGGATTATCACAGCATTTACATTAATTTGTATAACGAATTTCGCAAGACAGATGATGGCGATAAAGAAAATATCAATGATGATGTCGTATTCGAGATGGAGCTTATCAAGCAAGTTGAAATCAACATTGATTACATTCTGGAGCTTATTCGTAGATTCCATGCAAGTAACCAAGAAGACAAGGAAATTTTAGTTGATATCAACAAAGCTATCGACTCAAGTATTGAACTTCGCAACAAGAAAGAACTTATTGAGCAGTTCATTAGCACACTAGATGTATCAGCAGATATTGATAGCGATTGGCAGACTTTTGTTGACAAAAAGAAGCTTGAAGAACTTGATAGGATTATCTCTGAAGAAGGCTTGAACCCTGATGAAACATACAAGTTTATTGAGAGTGCATTCCGTGATGGCGGAGTACAAACTACTGGAACTGCAATAACGAAGATTTTACCGCCAGTATCTAGATTTTCAGCTGACAACACCCGTGGTAAAAAACGGGAAACTGTTCTAGATAAACTATCGTCTTTCTTCAATAAGTTCTTCGATATTTCTAGCGGTAGATTGCGAGAATAACGTATGGCATATCGCAACAAGACATATGTAGCATTCGACGGAGATACCGATATGCGAGCTTATGGCTTGATGAAGGCTTGGAAGCAGAATGATTACACGGACTTCAACTTTCACGACGCTCATGACATCAAGCAGGCACGTGACACAAGTACTGAAGAAACGATAAAACGGAGCTTGAGGGAACGCATGAATAACAGCAAGGTTTTTGTGCTACTTGTAGGTCAAAGTACCAGATACCTGTACAGGTATGTTCGCTGGGAGATTGAATTGGCGCTTTCAATGAACCTGCCGATAGTTGTTGTTAATCTCAGCCAACAGCGTAGTCACGATAACTATTTATGTCCTCCAATACTTCGCGATGCACTCGCTATACACATTTCTTATAGCCCAAAAATAATGCAATTTGCACTAGAGGCATGGGAAACTTGGCATTACGAACATCAAAGGAATGGTAGGACTGGGCCTTTTCACTACAATGCCGATATCTACAGGAGTGTAGGTTTATAACTATGAAAATAAAGGTATCTTTTTTTAGTAGAATACTTTGGAAAAGATACCTTGTATTAGTATCGGGCGTTAGCGTATTTGCCTCACTCTTTTTTGTAGCAGTAAATGTTCCCGATAATTATAAGTTTTTGGTTTTTGTAGGAATTGCTGCTGCACTTTTTGCTAGCTACGTTGTTTTATGGATAATAGCCAACAAAACAACTTCTAAAAAACTAGACATTGACGGGTCACCGCTCGAAGTTAAGATTGGTGATATTTTTGAAGAAGGTGAGCTTAGGGTAATTAATTTTAATGAATACTTTGACACATTGGTCGACGATAAGTTAATAGCAAAGTCGTCACTCAATGGAAAGTATATAGAAAAATGTGTTGCTGATGTAGCCGTACTAGATAAGGCGATCACAGATGATCCTCATCTCGTTGAAATGAAAGTTAATGAACACAATAATCGCAAATCGGGCAAAAAAATACAGTACAAACTCGGCTCAATCTACGTTAACGATAGTTATTTATTAGTCGCATTTTCTAAGTTTGATAAAGACAACAAGGCACATCTATCGATGCGTGATTTCATCAATTGTCTTATGACTTTTTGGGAAGAAGTTGACCGAGTGTACGCAAGTAAGTCGGTCGCGATACCTTTGATGGGCGCTGGCATCACTAGGTTTAAAGATGCAAAAGTAAGTGAACAAGAATTACTAGAGCTACTAATATGGTCGTTTAAAGTCTCGCGAGTTAAAGTTCGACACCCAGCAAAAGTCACTATTGTGATTCATGAATCAATGCAAGATAAGATTAATTTTTATGAACTGAAAGGATAAGTGATAAAGCTATGAGTTACCGAAATAAAACATACATTGCATTTGCGAGTGAGGACATATCTTACTACAGACTAATGGAGGCTTGGAGAGAAAACGAAAACATTGACTTTGATTTTTTTGATGCTCACGATCTTTATGTATCACGAGACACCAGCAAACCAGAGACAATCAAGTCAAATCTTCGTGAGAGAATGAAGAATGCAAAGCAATTTATCCTGCTTGGAAGCACCGATGCTAAGAAAAAAGGAGGTGACGGTACCTCATTCTTAGCTTATGAGGTCGAGACTATGGTTGATCTAGGATTACCTGTAGTTATTACAAACCTCGACGGTGATCGCACTGTTGATAGGAGCTTTATCCCGAAACCGTTGCTAGACGCTGATTACTATACGATGTCTGTTTCATTTCAACCCAAAATCATTAAATATGCTCTAGATAATTATGCTTCCAATTTTAGCGGGAGCGACAATACGGGTCCGTACTACTATAAAGCGTCTGTATATGAAAGTTTGGGCTTATAGTAATTCATATTATGGGCAAGCAACTATCGAAGTCAGATTATATGCTTTTTCTAAAACACCCAGCTTGGCTGTGGGTGAAGAAGAATGACCCGTCTAAGATTCCACCCGTAGATGATAATACTCAAGCCTTATTCGACGCAGGACACCTATTTGAGCCGTATGCCGAATCGTTATTCCCCGAGGGCGTGACAGTTGGTTTTTCGTTTGACGATTCTGAGGCAAGCTATTGGACAATGCCCCAAAGAACTCAAGATGCAATTAGTAAAGGTGCTCAAGTTCTGTTCCAGCCACGATTTGAATGGGATCAATTCACCTGTATATGTGACATTGTCAGTTTTATTGGGGACAATCAGGTAAATTTATACGAAATAAAGGCTAGTACAAGCGCAAAGGTTGAGCATGAATTTGATCTTGCATTTCAGGTGGCAGTACTAGAAGGTTGCGGCTATAAAGTAAACACAATTAGCGTTATTCACGTTAATAACAAATACGTCAGAAACGGTCCCATAAAAGCAGACGAAATTACAAAAATAGAAGATGTAACTGACAAGGTTCGTGCTAAAGGTGATCTTACCGCCAAGTATATGCCGATGGCACTAAGCGTAGTAGGTCAAAAGACAATGCCCAATCCATCGCCAGATCTTGCTAAGCTTGGTTCGAAATATGATTGGTTACAAATATATGTGAATATTGTTCCCCAAGCTCCAAAAGTATACCCCGCTGACATACAACCTACTGTAAACAAAGAAGAAATAAAGAAATTCTTAGCAGAATTGCAGTATCCACTATATTTCTTAGACTACGAAACCATGTCTGGGCTAATCCCATATTTTGATGGTCATAGGCCATATCAGCAGGTACCATTTCAGTACTCCTTACATATAATCCGAGAACCCGGAGCTGATGTAGAGCATAAAGAATACTTGCACCGTGAAAACTCCGACCCATCTCGTCCACTCGTAGAACAGCTTTGCAAAGATATTGGTACTGAAGGTACAGTGCTCGTTTGGTACGAAAACTTCGAAAAAAGTCGTAACAGCGAGATGGGTGATATGATTCCCGAATACAAAGAAGCCATGGAATCACTAAATGGCCGTGTCGTTGATCTTATTATCCCATTCAAAAAGAAGTGGTATGATGATCCTCGCTTTGAGGGTAGTGCCAGCATCAAACAGGTGCTGCCTGTACTTTGTCCTGAGTTATCCTACAAAGAACTTGGCATCCAAGAGGGCGGCTCCGCACAAAGACTTTGGATGGAAGCTATTCTTGATGGTAAAAGGCCTGACGAAAAAGATAAGATACTCGATGATCTAATCAAATACTGCAAACTCGATACCCTCGCTATGGTTGAAATATTTAGAAAGTTGCGAGACTTATGACGAATATCTACTTAGACATTGATGGGGTGCTATTGGCAAACGACCTAAACCCAGCTAACCATGCACCCGAATTCCTGAAATACGTACTAGAAAAGTTTCCTGATTCAACCTATTGGTTGACAACTCATTGTCAGGGAGATGCTAATGTACCGATACAGCACATAGGGCATTTGTTTGATGCCGAAATAGTCGAGCTTATGAAAAAGATAAAGCCAACTAGCTGGGATCTAGCCAAGACACGTGCTATCGATTTCTCTAAGCCGTTTCTATGGTTTGATGATGATTTATTCTTCGAAGAAAAGCAGTCGATAATTGAACACAATTCATTAGATAATTGGATAGAAGTAGATTTATCTAAGAACCCCGATCAGCTACTAAATTTTATTAACAGCTTTCCTATACCTGCAGGGATGGAAAATTAAAGGAGCAATGAAATATGAACGAAGAGCAATTTCGTAAACTATTCGAAGAAGGCCTTATAACCGATAGACCTCCCGAAATGTGGATGCCGATGAATACCAAAGATCGCAAATGGCAGAACTATTACACGGGTCGTGGTGGTGTCACTATGCACTTAGGCGGTGGCTGGATGATGAATGTCGACACCAACGAATTAGCACAAATAGCCAGTAGCTCAGATGTTGATGAGCAACTTATTAAATCAGTACAGGCAGTATTTGATGATCTCGGATATGAATATGAAACAGTAAGCGATAAGTTTGGACATGCAATAATTGTGCGTCATAAATTTAGTGTTTTGGGAAGCAAAGCACTATTAACTCTAAAATTTAGTGAGTATGGTTTTGACCCTAAGAAAACAATGAATGATGAATTTGAGAATGAACTACATTCCGTCACACCAGATCACATAAAGGTTAGTGTTAATAATGTACCTGAGTATGACGATGAAGGCGAAGAACTAGGTACCTTCGGAGAAACGGGCTTAGAGTTCACTACTGAAATAGACCAGCCAATAGCGACTGATTCTTTTCCGAGTTTTGTTGAAGCAAGGCGTAAAGAAATCGATAAGATAATCAATAAACTGGATGACTATAGATTTAACGATGAACCACACAAAGTTGAGCAAGTGTTCTATGATCTGCAAGATGCGCTTGATTCTAAAGAATATAAAAACGCCAATGGTTCGTTATTATTCCCAGTCGGAAAGAACGAGTCTGAAAAGTTTGTTATAGCTGACCTACATAAATTGCCACATATTATGGCTGGTGGGCAAACAGGATCGGGCAAATCAAACTTCACAGAAGGAACGCTGATTCTAAGTCTTCTATATCGCTATTCGTCTGATGACCTTAAGCTTCTGCTGATCGATCCAAAGATGGTGCAGTTCACGCAGTATAATGGCATCCCCCACTTGATCCGACCAGTTATTACAACTCCAGATGATTCAAAAAATGCTATAGATTGGCTACTGAATGAGATGGAAGATCGGTTCGATACACTTGCAGATAGTAAGTCTAAGAATATAGAAGAATATAACTCATCAGGCAAAGGCCATATGCCATTTGTAGTACTAATCATCGATGAAGTTGCAGACTTGATGATGGTTGACGGCGAGTACTATGAGAAATCGTTTATAAAACTGCTACAAAAATCTGCAGTGGTCGGTATTCATATCTACATAGGTACGAGTAGACCAAGTGTGGATGTCCTGCCTGACCTACTTAGAGCAAACTTCGTTACTAAAATAGCTTTTAAGACGGCTTCTAAAGTTGATAGCGAAGCATTGATTGATGTAGCTGGTGCAGAAAACCTACAAGGCAGAGGTGACTTACTATTCAGATCGCTTGATAGCTCTCTCCCGATCCATCTGCAAGCCCCATATGTTTCGGATGAATATATGGCTAAGTACGTGGAGGACTTGAAGGCATAGAGATGAGCACTTCGCATGTTTGCCGATTCTGCCTCCGACACAAGCCGCTTACTGTAGCTGGTGTTTGCGATCAGTGTAGCAATGATCTTTTTGCAAATGATGGGAAAGCTTCGATTCAAGGCGTTTCAAAGCTACTAAAGCTAAGTACAGCAACACTCCGAAGGCTCGAATCAATGGGCCAATTAAGTGTTGAAAGAAACGAGGCAGGATCTAGACGTTACAGCAAAGCAACCATTGAATCTTATATTCTCAAAAATAGTGATCAATTAACGGCGCGACTCACAAAAGGCAAAGTGCAGGAAGTAACAATGGATCAGGATGATTTACTATCTTCATTTCCAGCTTTGTGCCCACTATGCGGTATGAATGAGATTTTCGACAAAGGCTATTGCGTAGATTGTCTAAGTGATCTTATTAGTAAAGTAGATGCATGTAAGCTACTAGGTGTTAGCCTACCAAGATTGGAGCGACTACTAGAAGAGTACCCCGACCTTATTCATACATATACATATATGACCCAACTCCGTATGAGTAAGCGAGAAGTAGAAAGTTTTGCCGCAAACATGACCACCAAAGAAGTAACACGAGGAGCAAGATGGTC
>WBZP01006140.1_pt1 | contig 11984 bp, 9 predicted proteins | sample 5204301 | NCBI WGS metagenome assembly WBZP01 (sample SAMN12412401, study PRJNA552823) | activated sludge metagenome | isolation source: activated sludge from nitrification reactor of wastewater treatment plant... | place: USA: Pennsylvania | collected 2017
CTTGGCCAGCGCCCGGGCGCGCACCACACCGCCCACGTCGGGCGAGATGACGACCAGGTTGGGGTGGTCCTTGCTCTTCAGGTCGGACAGCAGCACGGGGCTGGCATAGATGTTGTCCACCGGGATATCGAAGAAGCCCTGGATCTGGTCGGCGTGCAGGTCCATCGTGAGCACACGCTCGACACCCACGGTCTCCAGCAGGTTGGCCACCACCTTGGCGCTGATGGGCACGCGCGTGCTGCGCGGCCGGCGGTCCTGGCGGGCATAGCCGTAGTAGGGGATCACCGCGGTGATGCGCCGGGCGCTGGCCCGCTTGAGCGCGTCCACCATGATGAGCAGTTCCATCAGGTTCTCGTTGGTCGGCGAGCAGGTGGGCTGGACCACGAAGACATCGCGTGCCCGCACGTTCTGGCGGATCTCGACCGTGACCTCACCGTCGGAGAAACGGCCTACGGCGGCCTGCCCCAGTTCGACGCCCAGGTGCGAAGCGATCTGCTGCGCCAGCACCGGGTTGGCGTTGCCGGTGAACAGCACGGTGTTGAACAGCACGGTGGGGTCTCCGCTGGGAGCGTGCTGCGCTTCTGCGCGCAGCGTCACAGGACGATTTGGCAGGGGAGGAAGGACTCGAACCCTCGCATGTCGGAATCAAAATCCGATGCCTTGACCAACTTGGCGACTCCCCTACACCGGTTGCGGCTTGCGGCCACCACCGTTGAAAAAAGAACTTCAGCCGGCCCAACCCCGCAAGGGGTGTTCAGCCAGACTGTGGCACAGGCGCCCCACCCAATCCGGCGGAAGTTCTTCCACCGGGAATGTCGCCGGAGTTGGCGCGCCCATGCCGCAACGATAGTCAAAACCCACTCTCGCGAAGACCGCGCTGCCCGAGCCTGTCATGCGGCTGTTGCCGTAACGGGCCTGGAGCCAGCGGGCAGCTTGCGCCACCTCGGGACACCGGTCCTCCGCCGCGGGCTGCAGATCGTTGCGGCCAAAGCTCATCGCCTGCACCGAACCCTCTGCCCCCCAGGACAGCGGCCAACCAACTTGTTCCGCGTCTTCAGGAAAGCCTGCAACTATAACAGTTTGTGCGTCGCGCTTGAGAAGCGGGTGCTCGAAGATGTCGCGTGTCGGGATCGCGGGCGGCGGCTTTACGACAGCGAAGTGCATCGCCTGCAGCGCCATCGGCGTCAGCTGTTCGCCGATGCCCTGCACCAGCGCATGCTGACCGAGCAGGAAGAAGGGCACATCGGCCCCCAGAGCCAGGCCGATGCGGGCCAATTGCTCGCGTGGCCAGTTCAGCCCCCAAAGACGATTGAGTGCCAGCAAGGTGGTGGCGGCATCGGAACTGCCGCCGCCCATGCCCGCGCCCCAGGGAACCTGCTTGAGGACGCTGATGTCCGCGCCCAGCGCCGTCGCGCTGGCCCGTTGCAGCGCGCGTGCGGCGCGCAGGCACAGGTCGTCGGCCGGCAGGACTGGGCCCAGGTCGTGTCGCACGAGCCGCCCGTCGTCGCGGCGTTCGAGGTGCAGCGTGTCGGCCCAGTCGATCAGCACGAAGACCGACTCCAGCAAGTGGTAGCCATCGGCACGCCGGCCCACGACGTGAAGGAACAGGTTGATCTTGGCTGGCGCCGGCAGGTCATAGAGCACCTGCAGGCTCATGGCTTGCCTGCACCGGGAGTGACTTCGTCCAGCTTCACGCGCAGCACGATCACTGGCGCGGCCTCGCGGCGGGCGCTGATCCAGCCTTCGCTGCGCCGGCCCAGGTCGACCCACCAGCCGAGCTGCATGAAGCCGGCCGCGCTGACTTCGTGGTCAGCCTGCGGCCAGGGCCGGCCAGCCAGCCAGTCGGGCAAGGCGGCCAGGGGCAGCGCTTCACCAAGCGCATGGCGCGACAGTTCGTCGAGATCGGCGTACGCCTGTGTGCCCTGATTCGTGCTCAGCCGGGCCTGCTGCGGCGCCCAGCTGGCCGCCAGCAGCCGCGTGCCCAGCGGCGAATGGATGTTCAGTTCACCCTGCCGGCTGTCACCTCGCAGTTCGAATGTCGCGCTGACGCTGCGCTCGGGCTGGTCGGCATGCGGCTGCACACGCAGACTCAGGCGGCCGCTGGTCCAGGCCGGTTCGCCGCCGGCGCGTGGCGGACTGGCGCAGCCAGCCAACAGCAGGGCCAGGCCGGCCAGTGCCCAGCGCAAAGCCGTGGCCCGGTTCACGGCTCGGCGCGCAGCCGCGTCAGGGTCTCCCGCAGCACGTCATTGGTGGCGTCGCGTGCGCGCGCCTCGCGCCAGACACGACGCGCCTCGTCCTGCTGGCCCTGCGCCCACAGAACCTCGCCCAGGTGGGCTCCAATCTCCGGGTCCGGCCGCGCCGCATAAGCCTGGCGCAGCAGCCTGGCCGCTTCGGCCAGGTTGCCCAGTCGGTACTCGATCCAGCCCAGGCTGTCGGTGATGAAGGGGTCACCGGGCGCCAGGACCAGTGCACGCTGCACCAGTTCACGCGCCTCGGGCAGGCGCAGCTTGCGATCGGCCAGCGAGTAGCCCAATGCGTTGTGGGCGTGCGCATTGTCGGGCTTGAGCCCGATCACCCGGCGCAGCAGGCGCTCCATTTCGTCCAGCTGCTCCAGTTTCTCGGCCATCATGGCCTGTTCGTAGAGCAGGTCGCTGTCATCCGCAAAGCGCTGCGCGCCGCTGGCCAGCAACTCGTAGGCGTCGCGCCAACGTCTGGCATCGCGCAGTATCGCGGCCTCGGCCATCAGCTTGGCGCGGGCATCGTCGGCCCCACGTTCGGGTGCCTGGCGGATGAGCGTGCGCGCGGCGTCCACCTGGCCCTGACGCGACAGGATCGAGGCCCGGCGGCTCTGCACCTCGAGCGCGCGGCGCGGGTCCTGGATCTGCGTCAGCCAGCCTTCGGCTGCACGGAAGTCGCCGCGTTGTTCGGCCACCTGGGCCAGCATCAGCCAGGCCTGTATCCGACCCTGTTCAGGGTTCGCCGCTTCATCTTCGTCGTCATCGCCTTCGGCGCCGCTGTGGGCCGGCTGCCCAGGGTTGACGTTGGCCGGCGCAGCGGCCTGCACCAGCTCAAGGTAGCGCAAGAGGGCCGCTTCGCCCAGCTGGAGTTGCTTGAGCTCCAGGTGCAGCGCACCCAGCGTCAGGTAGGGCCCCGGTTCGTTGGGTTGCCGCCGCGTGGCGGTCTCCAGCTGCGTTGCGGCTTCGGCGTAACGCTGGGCTGCCGACAGGGTGCGCACATAGACCATGCGCAGCCCGGGTTCGGCATTGCCCTGGCGCAGGTAGCTCTGCACGATGGCCTCGGCTGCGGGGCGCTCGCGCATCAGTTCCAGTGCCAGCAGCGCAGGGCCTGGTGCCGTGAGGTCCTGGGTGTGGGCTTCCTGGGCCAGCAGCAGTGCTTTGTCGTGTTCACGCGCCTCGATCCATGTGCGGCCCATCGCCACGCGCGCTGCCACGCGCGTCATCGGCTCGTCCCGGTAGGGCCGCACGCCGTCTTCGACGAGCTGGGCCACCTGCCTGGGGTTGTTGACGCGCTGGAGAAAGCGCGGCAGCGCGGCGATCAGGCCGGACCGCTCGGTGGCGGGCGACTGGGCCAGCAGCGTCTTGAGTGGCTCACCCAGTGCTTCGGGCCGGCTGAGCAGCATCAGGATCTGCATTTGCAGGCGCAACGCGTCCAGCGATTCGGGTCGGTGCAGTCTCCAGGCGCGCGTCGCGGCCAGTGCCTGTTCGCCGGCCCTGGCCTGCAAGGCAATGTCGGTGGCCCGGCGGAACAGGCTTTCGTCGCGCGTGCGGCGAGCCGCGTTGAGCGTCCACTCGTAAGCCGTGCCCGCATCGCCTTGGCCCAGGGCCATCTCGCTGACCAGCAGTTCGTACATCAGCTGGCCATCCATCGCCGAGTTGCCGACTGCGGGATGCGCCGCAGCCGGCGGCTCTGCCGTTCCCGTCTGCGCGCCGAGGTCACCGGCCTGCAGGGCCAGCAGTACAACCATGGCCAGGCGCCAGTGGCGGCGTGCAGACATCGGGGCTCCCGGGAATTCGAAGTTCATTCTCACATAATGGGTCCAATGCCCGAACTGCCCGAGGTCGAAGTCACGCGGCGCGGCATCGTAGGCCCCTTGCGTGGCGCACGCGTGCTGGCTGTTCGCCTGGGCAAGCCCTTGCGCTGGCCGCTTGGCCGGCCGCCAGAAGCGTTGGCCGGGTGCACGGTGGGCGAGGTCACGCGCCGCGGCAAGTACCTGTGGCTGCCGCTGGAGGCGCAGTCAGGTGCGCAAGGTGGACTCCTGCTGCACCTGGGCATGTCGGGTTCGCTGGGCTGGTGGACTTTGGCCGGGCCGCCCGGGCCCCACGACCATTTCGACCTGGTCACCGATCGTGGCACGCTGCGGCTGAACGACCCGCGCCGCTTCGGTGCTGTCCTGTGGTCGCGTGCACTGGACCAGGCGCCGGCGGCTGTGCTGCTGGCCCGCCTGGGCGCGGAGCCGTTTGACCCAGCCCTGACACCACAATCCTTGCACGCCGCGCTGCAGCGAAGGCGCACCCCCATCAAGAGCCTGCTGCTGGCCGGTGACGTGGTGGTGGGCGCTGGCAACATTTATGCCAGCGAGGCCTTGTTCCAGGCGGGCATCCACCCGGCGCTGGCGGCCAACCGCATCAGCCGACCGCGTGCCGGGCGGCTGCTGGCGGCCTTGCGAACCACGTTGACCCTCGCGCTGGATGCAGGCGGCTCCACGTTGCGCGACTTCGCAGATGTCCATGGTCTGGCGGGCGCCTACCAGGCGCAGGCCGCGGTCTACGGCCGTGAAGGACTGCCCTGTCCACGCTGCGGCGCCCCGGTGCACCGCCGGTTGCAGGCCCAGCGTTCGACCTACTTCTGCCCTTCCTGCCAGAAGCGCTGAGAGGGCGCGGATTGCGCGCGAAGGGCCACGAAGCCGTGAATTCCTCAGCCAGCGGCCGCAGCCGCTGCGATAGCATGCCTCATTGACACGGCCTGGCCGTATCGCACCCCAGACCATGCCCAGCACGATCGCCCGCAGCCTCGACGAGCTCGCCACGTGGCGCGATGCGCTGGGCCGCCACGTCGTGCAACTGGGCCGCGCCCTCACCGAGCAGGAACTGCTGGACGACTCGGATGCGGCGGTGCTGCTGTCCCTGCGCGAACGGCTGTCGTCCGAGAAGCTGGTGCTGGCCTTCGTGGCAGAGTTCTCACGCGGCAAATCCGAACTGATCAACGCCATCTTCTTTGCCGATGCCGGGCGCCGCGTGCTGCCCGCCACGCCTGGGCGCACCACGATGTGCCCGGTGGAGTTGCGCTACGACGCCGAGATGCCGCCCCGGCTGGCCTTGCTGCCCATCGAGACGCGGCTGCGCGGCCTGTCGCTGGGCGAGTTGCGCTTGCGGGAAGAACTCTGGCAACTGGTGCCGCTGGAGCCGCGCAATCCGGCGGCGCTGTCGCAAGCCTTGTCGGCCGTCACGCGCGTGCAGCGCGTGGATCTGCAGCAGGCAGCGGCCCTGGGTTTCTGGGACGAATCCCAATCCGAGGACAACCCGCCTGTGGGCATCGACGGCAAGGTCGAGGTGCCGGCCTGGCGGCACGCCGTCATCAATTACCCGCATCCGCTGCTGGAAAGAGGCCTGGTGGTGATCGACACACCGGGCCTGAACGCCATCGGCGCCGAACCCGAGCTGACGCTGGGCCTGCTGCCCAGTGCGCATGCGGTGGTCTTCGTGCTGGCCGCCGACACCGGCGTCACGCGCTCGGACCTGACGATCTGGCGCGATCACCTCGGCCAGGCCAGCCAGGAACGTTTTGTCGTACTCAACAAGATCGACGCCCTGCTCGACCCCTTGGGCACGATGGCCGAAGTGCAGGCGCAGATCGAACAGCAGCGCCAGGGTGCCGCGGCGACGCTGGGTGTGCCGCCGCAGCGCGTGTTTGCGCTGTCGGCGCGGGAAGCCCTGGCGGCGCGGTTGATCGCCGACGAGGCCAGCCTGGAGGCCAGCCGCCTGCCACCGCTGGAATGGGCCTTGGCCAGTGAACTGCTGCCGCGCCGCCAAGACCTGCTGGTGCGCTCCGCGGTGGAGGTGGTGGAACAGTTGCGCCAGTCGGCCAGCCGGCGTGTCACCGACCGTCGTCGCCAACAGGCCGAGCAGCTGCTGGAACTGCGCGGCCTGCGTGGCAAGAGCGGCACTAAGCTGCGCATGATGATGGAGCGGGTGGACAACGAAGTGGCCGACTTCGAAAGCTGCACCTCCAAGCTGGCAGCCCTGCGCGCGGTGCAGATGCGCATCCTGCGCACCTTGCTGGCGCCGCTGTCCAGCGATCACCTGCGATCGGAGATCGCCGCCATGCAGTCGGCGATGGGGTCGCTGCCGTTCAACCTGGGTGGCAAGGCGGCGTTCGAAAAGCTCATGCAGCGACTCTACGCCTCGCTGGACCGTGCCGGAGGCCAGGCCGAGGAGATGCGGCTGATGCTGGAGGCCAGCTTCCGCGAACTCAACACCGAGTTCGGCTTCGCCTTCGCGCTGGGGCCGGTGCCCCAGATGGACCCCTTCAAGGACGAACTCCGGCTGATCGACCAGAACTACGCGCGTTATCTGGGGGTCGGCCAGGTCTGGCGCATGGCCGCACCCGGGTTTGCCGAGCAATTCCGCCGCCTGATGACCTCCAAGTTGCGCGTGGTCTTCGAGAACGCGTCGGGCGAACTGGAGATGTGGAGCAAGTCGGCCCAGAGCCAGGTCGAGATGCAGCTGCGCGAGCGTCGGCGCAACTTCGCACGGCGGCGCGACGCACTGCAGCGGGTGCAAGGTGCCACCGGTGAACTGGAAGCGCGCATCGCCGAAGTCCAGGCCCAGGATGAGCAGCTGGTGCGCCTGCAGGCCCGAGTGGAAACGCTGGCCGCCGAGGCCGTGGCCGCGGCGCGCGGCCTGGGCGAGAACACGAACACACGGCGGGATGCCGCTTGACCGGCCCCGGGCTGGCTGAACGCATCATCCGTTGGCAACGCCGGCATGGCCGCCACGGCCTGCCCTGGCAGGACACGCGCGACCCCTATCGCGTCTGGCTGTCGGAAATCATGCTGCAGCAGACCCAGGTGTCCACCGTTGTCGGCTACTACGAGCGCTTCGTCCAGCGTTTCCCTTGTGTGGCCGCGCTGGCTTCGGCTTCGTCCGATGAGGTGCTGGCACTGTGGAGCGGGCTGGGCTACTACAGCCGCGCGCGCAATCTGCACCGCTGCGCACAAGTGGTGATGCGGGAACACGGTGGTACGTTTCCGGCACACAGCACAATGCTGGCCGGCCTGCCAGGCATCGGGCGATCTACCGCGGCCGCGATCGCCGTCTTCTGCCACGGCGAGCGCGTGGCCATCCTGGATGGCAACGTCAAACGGGTGCTCGCCCGGGCGCTCGGCTTCGCTCAGGACCTGGCCGGCGCCGCGGCCGTCAGGCACCTGTGGGACGAGGCCGAAGCACTGCTGCCGGCGCGCAACGTGGACATCTACACCCAGGGCTTGATGGACCTGGGAGCCACGCTGTGCAGCCCCCGCACGCCCCAGTGCCGCCGATGCCCGCTGCGCGGCAGCTGTGTGGCCCACAACCAGGGGCGGCCCGAACACTACCCCGTCAAGGCGCGCAAGCTTCGGCGCAGCCAGCGCGACAACGCCTTGCTCTGGCTGACACGTGGCGCGCGCGTGTGGCTGGTGCGCCGGCCGGCCACCGGCGTGTGGGCCGGCCTGTGGAGCTGGCCGGAGTTCGCCGATGCCGCGGCGCTGCAAGCCACCACGGCCCGCTGGCCGGGGCAGGGGCGCTGGCTGAGCCGCTTCAAGCACCCGCTCACACACCTGGACTGGTGGTTGCAGCCTCTGCACTGGCAATGGCCCGCACGGCGACGCTGCGAACTGGCACCTGGCCCAGGTGCCTGGTTCACCGTGACCGAAGCCCTGGCACTGGGGCTGCCGGCGCCGGTGCGGCGTCTGCTGCAAAGCGGGCCGCCGCAGCGGGTAGGGTAGGGTAGGGTAGGGTAGGGTAGGGTAGGGTAGGGTGGCGCCGTCGCGGCAGGACTCTATCGGCCGCATGTAGACACCCATCAGTCCGCTTCTTTCCAACGAGGCCGGAGCGTTCCCGTCCTTCAGCCGACCACCACCTTCTTGTCCCTCAGGTAGCCGTCGACCAGACTGAGCCGGATCACCGGGTCTTCCAGGGCCATCAGCTTCTGCTTGGCCGCCAGCGGTATCGGCAGCAGTTCGCACCAGCGGTTGGCGACCCAGCCCGCGTCGCCCAGTCTGAAGGGTGGCGCGAACGGCAGGCGGTCCGTCTCCTGCAGCTTGCGGATGGCCTCGGCCAGCGCAGTCACCGTGCTGAGCATGGACGGGCCCGGCAGGCGCAATGGATCGGGTGGAAGGGCCTGCACCGGACATCGCCACAGGCCGTTGTCGCTTTGCGCCGGTTGGCCCATCAGGCGGAAGCGCTGCCCGCCGCTGCAGCGCACGCGCAGGATGCCGGGCCGCTCGGCATCGACCTCGTCCAGATGGGCCAGCACACCCACGTCCTCCAGCAAGACCGTCGTGCCGCTGACGCCGACTTCGGCGCCCTGGCGCAGGCAGACCACGCCAAAGGGCTGCTGCTGGCGGAGGCAAGCGCCGATCAGGTCCAGGTAGCGCGCCTCGAAAACACGCAGCGAGAGCAGCGCGTCGGGAAAGAGCACGGTCTGCAACGCAAAGAGGGCCAGCGGCTGGGGCAGAGGGACGGTGGTGCCGCGCATCGTGGGCTGTCCGCTATCTCAATCCCGTGCGTCGAGTTCGCGGTGACGCAGCAGCGTGGCATGGTGTCCCTCGAAGCGGCGTGCCAGCCACTCGGCAGCGTACACCGACCGATGCTGGCCACCCGTGCAGCCGATGGCCACCGTGAGGTAGCTGCGCTGGTCGTCTTCGAAGGCGGGCAGCCAGCGCTGCAGGAACTGCTCGATCTGGCCCAGCATTTCCCGGGCCTCGGGCTGTGCCTCCAGGTAGGCTGCCACCGGTGCATCGCGGCCGGTCAGCGGGCGCAGTTCGCGCAGGTAATAGGGGTTGGGCAGGATGCGCATGTCGAACACGTAGTCCGCATCCAGCGGCACGCCGTGTTTGAAGGCAAAGGACTCGAAGACGAGGGTCAGGGCCGAGTCGCGCGCGCCGACCAACGAACGCACCCAGCTGCGCAGCTGCGCCGGGCGCAGTTGGCTGGTGTCGATGACGGTCGAGACTTCGCGGAGATCGGCCAGGAGCCGGCGTTCCAGTTCGATGGCGTCGGTCAGCGAACGGGCCGATTCGGTGCCGGATGGTGCCGCACTCAGGGGGTGAGGGCGTCGAGTCTCGGAGAAGCGTCGTACCAGTGCGTCGGTGCTGGCGTCCAGGAACAGCGAGCGCACGCTGACACCTTCGCTGCGCAACTGGTCGATCAGTGGCACCAGCCGCGGCAGCGACGATGCGGTGCGCACGTCCACCGCCACGGCCACGCGCTGCGCGAAGCGTTCGTGTTCCAGCCGGACGAAGTCGCGCAGCAGCTGCGGCGGAAGGTTGTCGACGCAAAAGTAGCCCGCATCCTCCAGCGCGTGCAGCGCGACCGACTTGCCCGAACCCGAGATCCCCGTGATGAGGATGACCTCGTCGCGGTCCAGGCCTTGAAGCGGCACCCATTCGCTCACGGTCTGCCCCTGCTCACGGCTGGCGCGTTCATGTCGATCCGGCCCTGGACCCCAGCATGGCCTGGGCGTGTGCCGTACCCGAGAGCTTCTCGCCCCCCAGCATGCGGGCGATCTCGGCCACGCGGTCGACACCCTCGACGATCTGCAGGCGCGAAAGCGTGTGCTGGCCCTGCATGGCCTTGGACACCACGACATGCGCGTCGGCGCAGGCCGCCACCTGGGCCAGGTGGGTGACCGCCAGCACCTGGCCGCCGCGGCCCAGCGCGTGGCCCAGTTGTTTCATCAGGCGGCCCACGCTGTCGGCGACGGCCCCGCCAACACCGGCATCGATCTCGTCGAAGATGAGCGTCAATGCGCCGCTGCTGCCCGCGGCCTGCGTCGTTGTGGCGGCGATGGCCAGCGCCAGGCGTGACAGCTCGCCTCCGGATGCCACCTTGGCCAGCGGTCGTGGTGTGCTTCCGCCATGGCCGGCAACCCGCAGCTCGACTGTTTCCAGCCCGAAGGCCTGGGGTTCGGATTGTGGCAGCAGCACCACTTCGAACCGCCCACCGGCCATGCCCAGCTGCTGCATGGCCTGCGTGACCGCGCCGGCCAGCCGCGGCGCCGCCTTCTTGCGCAAGGCCGAGACGGCTTGCGCCGCCATGCTCCAGTTGTCCCCGGCCGCTATCGCTGCGTGTTCCAGCGCCGCCAGGTCGGTCGCAGCATCCAGCGCCTGCAGTTCCTGTTTCCAGCCGGCCAGCAGTGCAGGCAGCTCTGCCGGCGTGCGCCGATGACGTCGCGCCAGCGAGACCCAGGCTGCCAGCCGGGCGTCCAGTTCTGCCAGGCGTAGGGGGTCGGGCTCGCGATGATTGAGGTAGCCCGACAGCGTATGCGCGGCGTCCTCCAGCTGGGCCAGGGCGCCGCGCAGCACCTCCACCACCATTCCAAGTTCGGGGTCGAAGCGTTGCACCTCATCGAGTGCCTGGATGCCGCGTCGCGTCTGGCCTTCGGCGCCAATGTCATTGTCGTCGCTCAACACGGCCAACGCAGCGCGTGCGCCGTCCAGCAACGCCTGGCCGTGGGCGAGGCGCTGGTGTTCGGCGTTGAGCAGATCCCACTCGTCGGCGCCGGGTGCCAGCTTGTCGAGTTCGGCAATCTGCCAGGCCAGCCGCTCGCGTTCACGTTCCAGCGTGTCGCGCCGGGCACGCGCATCATGCAGCCGCTGCAAGGCAGTGCGCCAGCTCGCCCAGGCGGTCTGGATGGCACCGGTGTGCACGCCGGCCTGCGCATCGAGCAGGGCGCGCACGGCAGCCGGCCGGGTCAGGCTCTGCCAGGCGTGCTGGCCGTGGATGTCCACCAGATGGTCGGCGGCTTCGCGCAGCTGGGCCAGCGTGGCCGGGCTGCCGTTGATCCAGGCCCGGCTGCGGCCCGAAGCATCTCCACCTGGAGTGGCGGCATCGACGACACGGCGCAGCAGCAGCAGTTCGTCGCCGGCAAAGCCGGCTTCCTCCAGCCACGGGCGCAGCGAGGCGGGGGTGTCGAACTCGGCACTGACCTCGGCACGCCGTGCGCCTTCACGCACCAGAGCGGCATCGGCGCGCGCGCCCAGGGCCAGTTGCAGGGCATCCACCAGGATGGACTTGCCGGCACCGGTTTCGCCGGTCAGCACGGTGAAGCCCGGGCCCAGTTCGAGCTCAAGCTCGGCCACGATGACCACGTCGCGCAAAGATAGTCGCCTCAGCATCGCTACACCACGCCTTCGTACCAGCGCAGCTTGCGGCGCAGGGTGGCGTAGTAGCTCCAGCCCCGTGGGTGCAGGAAGCGCACCGTGTGTGCGCTGCGGCGCACGCGGACCTGGTCGCCATGCATCAGGCTGGACAGCGTGTGCATGTCGAAATTGACAGCCACGTCCCGACCACTGACGATGCCGATGCGCACCTCGCCGCTGTCGGGCAGCACGATGGGCCGGTTGGACAAGGTGTGGGACGCGATCGGCACCATCAACCAGCCGCCGATGGACGGATGCATGATGGGCCCGCCGGCCGAAAGCGCATAGGCGGTGGACCCGGTCGGCGTGGCCACGATCAGCCCGTCGGCACGCAGGTTGGCGACGAAGTCGCCGTCGACATCGACGCGCAGCTCCACCATGCTGGCCGAATGGCCCCGGCCGACCACCACGTCGTTGAGCGACAGGCCCTCGAACAGGCGCAGCCCGTCGCGCCAGACGTCACCCTCCAGCATCGAGCGGGTCTCGACCTCGAAATCGCCACTGATCATCGGGGCCAGCGCGTCCTTGTAGTGGTCGATCGGGATGTCGGTGATGAAACCCAGCC
>WBZP01000840.1_pt1 | contig 11982 bp, 16 predicted proteins | sample 5204301 | NCBI WGS metagenome assembly WBZP01 (sample SAMN12412401, study PRJNA552823) | activated sludge metagenome | isolation source: activated sludge from nitrification reactor of wastewater treatment plant... | place: USA: Pennsylvania | collected 2017
CCGTACACCGTGGTGCAGACGAAAGCGACGAACGGCCAGCCCGCCCACTTCAGCCAGCGTGGCAGCGGGTGGCCGCGACCGTACCGGCTGACCCACTCCGAGACGGAGCCTTCCGGGCAGAAAAGGCCGCACCAGACGCGCCCGAGCGTGACCGTGGCGATCATCACGCCCGGCCACCAGATGCCCCAGAAGATGAACTGCGCGAAGAGGCGCAGGTTGTCCCAGAGATGGGCACTTCCGGGTGGCAAGGGCATGAAGGCGGGGATGGCGACCAGTGCCGCGTAGAAGACGACGATGCACCACTGCACGGCGATGATGGCGCGCCGGTTGCGGCGCAGGAAGAGGCCAAGGGCCGCGATGCGGCCGCTCGGTACCGCGCCGCTGGGTTCAGGTCGCCGCGTGTGGAAAACGATGGTCTGCTCAGGCATGACCGGTCTTCCGCCAGCCGACGATGACCGTGGCCCAGTAGGCCGCCCACACGAGCAGTACGGTGAGTGCCGGGCGGGCGCGGTAGCCGGCAAAATCGGCGAACAGCTTGCCGGGCCCGCTGACGTCGTCGATCAGTGCCGAGCTGTCCCACAGCGGATCAACGAGGCCGGGCAGCCAGCCGGCGCCGATCATGCGGTCGGTGGCGGTGATGAGCAGGGCCGAGGCGACGATCAGCAGCAGGATGGAGGAGAGGCGCAGCAGCAGGGCGATGTTGAGGCGGCGCAGCCCGCGCGTTGCCAGCCAGGCCGTAGCCGCGGCAGCGATGATGCCGGTGGCGGCCCCGATCACGAGGTCCGCGATCCGCCCTTCCTGCGACAGGCCGTAGAGAAAGATCACCGTTTCGGCGCCTTCGCGCGCGACGGCAAGCGCGGCGACGATGGCGACGCCAAGAAAGCCCGAACGCTCGGAGGCCGATGAAAGGTCGGCATGCAGCCGAGTTTTGATGTGACGGCCATGCCTGCGCATCCACAGCACCATCTGTGCGATCAGGGCCGCCGCGACGAGCAGCATGCCGACCTGGAAGGCTTCCAGCGCGTTGCCGGCCAGTTCGTCCTGTACGCCGACGAGCGCCCAGCCGAGCGCGAAAGCGAGGGCCACGCCAGCCCCCAGCCCCATGCAGAGCGCGCGTTTGCCGCGCCCGCTGTCGTCGTTGGCCTGCAACCAGGCGAACAGGATGCCGGCGATCAGGAAGGCTTCGAGGCTTTCCCGCCAGACGACGAAGAATGCGTTACCCATGATTTCTCTCGCTTCATTTTTATGCGGCCGGGCGTTGTTTTGTTATTTCGCCACGATCCGTCCCTGCGCCGTTTCCGGATGGAAATCGTCGAAGAACTTGTAGGTGCCGGGTTTCATCGGATGGAAGACCAGGCTGCGCGTGACGCCCGGGGCGAGCACGGTCTCCTTCCTCAGTTCCAGGCTTTCGAACTCGGCAGCCCCCGGGCCCTCGTTCTTCACCGTCAGCCGGAATTTCGTGTTGGCGGGGACCTCCAGCGTTTCCGGAAACAGCCGGCCATCCTTCATCAGCAGGTGGATGGTCGGCATGTCGTCGGCGGCCTGCGCCGGCAGGGCGAAAGCGGCGAGCAGCAGTGCGCCTGCAGTTATTGCGGCGAATCCGCGCCAGGCCGGCTGGCGATGTTGAACGAGGCGGTGGGGCATGGCGCGTGGCTCCCTAGAACGCGACGTTGGCGCGCAGGCTGATGACCTTGACCGAACCGGCATCGGGATTGGCGCCGGGGCGGCCGATCCACTGGAAGTCCGGCGTCAGGTCGAACTGCGGCGAGATGCGGTAGCGGTAGTAGATCTCCGCAACCTTTTCCGCGCCCGACGCGTTGTAGTTGAAGGCGCCGGTGCAGTTGTCGTCGCTGTCGCGGCCGAGGCAGCCCGAAGCGAATCCGGGCTGGCGGTATTCGTGACTGGAACGCAGCCAGGAACCACCAACGCCGATCGTGTCGCCACCGCGACCCCAGTACGAGCCGTTGATCTCGGCACCGGCGGAGAGCGCCTGGTCGAATGGCAGTTGTCCGTTGGTCAGCTTGCCGTAGCGGCCGAAGAGAGTGATGCCGTCGCCAACCCGCTGGTCGACCGAGAAGCCGACGCCGGTGTGCGTCGCCGTGCGCAGTCCGTCCCATTCGGGCACGTCGCTGCGATGCCAGGCATAGGCGCGATAGTTGCCGGGCAGGCCGCCGAAGAGGCGCAGTTTCTTCTCGATCTGCAGCATCGCGAGCGGCGAATCGAAGCTCTTCTGGTAACTGGCACCGAGTTCACCGGCGCCGAAGAAGCCGAGCGAAACACGCCAGGGTTCGGCCTTGTTCGACTCGTTGACGTAGGCGGTGATGAAGCCGGGCTGGAAGCCGTTGGCATCGACGGCGACTTCGCCTCCCGCATCGAGTAGCGGGTTATGGATGAAGACCGAATTGAGGAATTGCTTCGATTCGTCGCCGGCAGCCATGTTCTGGTCGAAGAAGCCGAAGATGTCCATCTTGCCGAAGGTGAGTTCCAGCTTCTCGCGCGAATGCGGCTTGAAGCCGCCGAAGGGCATCGGGATGCTGGCCTGGTACCAGGCCTCGGCGAGGATGGCGACCGAGTCGTCCGGATTGGAGCCGCTGGCGCGGAAGGCCGTCGCGTTCGGGGCACTGGCGAAGTGGCCGAGGTTCGCGAACGGCGAATTGAGGCCAAGCCCCTGGCCCATGCGGAAGTGGCCGAACAGTTTGTGTTCGATGTCGCCCATCGGCTTCAGCGGCAGTTCGATGGTGGCGTCGAGGCGGTAGTTGAGCTGGCTGTTGGCGTCCTGCGTGCCGTGCGGCAGACCGCTCGGCTTCTGGGCGACGGTCGTCAGCGCGACGCCGGCCTTGAGGCCGTCGAGCTCCTCGATCTTCTTCGCCGACTTCTTCATGTTGAGCGCATCTTTCTCGACGGCCTTCAGGCGCGACGTCAGTTCCGGCTCGTTTTCCGAAATGCGGTCGCTGTCGAGGGCTTGCGCGACTTTCTCGCTTTCCGACTTGAGCGACTTCACTTCCTTTTCGAGCTCGGAGTTGCGCGCTTCCAGCTTTTCCATGCGCGCGAGGATCTTTTCCAGGGTCGCGGCATCGGCCGGCGCGGCGAACGCGGGCGAGGCGAGTCCCGCGGCGGCAAGTGCCGCCGCGATCAGGGTCAGGCGTTTCATCAGTAGCCGCCCTTCTTGCCGATGCCGACGTAGGTGAATTCGTACTCGACGTCGAAGGGCTTGAACCACGGGCGCACGCCGGTGGCACGGTCGGTGTGGCGGCCGAAGTGGGCGTGCGGGTTGGCCGACGGCGGCAGGATCGTGTACTTCACCTTGTACTTTCCCGGCCCGGCGAGCTTGATATTGTCGCCGTAGTGCGGGCCGTCGTTGGCGACCATCGGCATGAAGTCGCCGGCAACCTTGAAGTCGCTGCCGATCTTGCTGACTTCGAACTTGACGATGAGGTAGGGAATCCAGGCGCCTTCCTCGAAACCGTTGGGGTTGTTGGCCAGCGCGTGAATGTCGGCTTCGATGTGGATGTCCGATTCCGAGGCCTTGCGCATGTGGCCCTCCGGTTCCATTTCGACCGGCTGCAGGTAGACGGCGGCGATTTCCATGCCGTGCTTCTGCTGCGGGGTACCGATCGGGTACTCGAGCGCGAACGCGGGCGCGGCAAGTGTGGTGGCGAAAGCGAGGGCTGCGACGGTTTTTCTGATCAGCGACATGTGGTGACTCCTTTTGTTTTGTTGAAATCTTCTAGCGCCCGACGGAACTCGGGTCGGTAACGAAGGCGATGCGGGTGAGGCCGTTTCGGGCCGCATCGGACATCACCTGGGCGACCTTCTCGTACGGCGTGACACGTTCGGCACGGATGTGTATTTCCGGCTGCGGTTGCTGGACGCCGGCGGCTTGCAGGCGTGAATCGAAGGCGCTGGCATCGACGGCTTCGCCGTTCCAGAAGACCTGGCCGGCGGCGTCGATGGCGAGCTGAACGTTCTCCGGCCTGGTCTGGTTCGCCGAGGACGATGCCTTCGGCAGATCGACCTTGACGGCGTGCGTGAGCAGTGGCGCGGTGACGATGAAGATGATCAGCAGCACGAGCATCACGTCGATCAGCGGCACCATGTTGATTTCGGTCAGCGGTGCGTCGTCGTCACCGGATTCGAGGCTGGCGAAGGCCATGTTGTGGTCTCCTCAGCGCACGGCCAGGCCGGGGTGGCCGGGTAGGCGGTCGTCGGTCGTGCCGGCGCCCTGGGCGCGGGCCATGGCGATCACCTTCTCGCTGGTGGCGCGGGCGTCGGTCAGCATCGGCGAGGTCTTGACGCCGGTGGCGAGGAAGGCGAACACGTCGTAGGCGAAGGAGTTGAGCTGCGACAGGGTGCTGCGGTTCTGGCGTGCGAAATGGTTGTAGGCGACGGCGGCCGGAATGGCGACAGCAAGGCCGATGCCGGTCATGATCAGTGCCTCGCCGACCGGGCCGGCGACCTTGTCGAGCGTGCCCTGACCCGACATGCCGATGGCGATCAGCGCGTGGTAGATGCCCCAGACGGTGCCGAAGAGGCCGACGAAGGGGGCGGAGGAGGCGACGGTGGCGAGGAAGGTCTGGCCGAATTCCAGCTGCGCCTTGTCTTCGTCGATCGCACGCTTGAGCGCGCGGGTGAGCAGGTCTTCCGGATTGCCGGCGTTGATCAGGCCGGCAGTGCTGCATTCGCAGCCGCTCTTGCAGCGGTTGTGCTGTTCGATTGCGGTGAAGCCGTGGTGCACGAGGTGGGAGAAGGGTTCGGTGGTGCCGTTCTCGCGGATTCTGGCGGCGACGGCTTCGAGATTGGGGGCTTCCCAGAAGGCGGCGAGGAAGTCGGTGCTCTTGCGGCGCATGCGCAGTCCCAGCAGGCCCTTGGTGGCAATCAGGTACCAGGTCCCGATCGAGGCGACCAGCATCAGGCACAGGACGATGCGCGCGACGACGTCGGTATTGGTGAGGAAGTGGGCAAAGCCCAGCGGGTTTTCCATGACGGCCTTTCAGTTCTTCAGGGTAAATGTGATAGGAACCAGCACCCAGGCGGCGACAGCCTCGTCGCCGCGTTTGGCGGGCACGAATTTCCAGCGCCAGACGGCTTCGAGCGCGGCCTGGTCGAGACGCGGCGAGCCGCTCGTGGTCTTGACCTCGATCTGTGATGGCCGCCCGGCGGGTTCGACATGGACGCGCAACAGGACCTTGCCTTCCTCGCCCATGCGACGGGATAGCGGCGGGTAGGCTGGAGCGGGATTCGAGAGATAGTCGGCGTCGAAGCGCGGCTGGCTGACGGTGACGGGGGCCGGCGGCGCGGACGGAGCGGACGATATCGGCGCCTGGACGGCGCCCGGTGTCTCGGCAATCGCCGCTGGGGCGTCAGTCTGTGCTGCCAGCAGTGGTTGTGGCACAGGCGTGCGTGGACGCGGCGTCACCGGCTTCTGCTCGCGTGGTACGGGTTTGGGTGGTTCCGGTTCTTGCGTGCGTGGTGCCGGCGGTGCGGCGTGAATCAGATCGACCATGAGCGTGCTGATTGGCGCCGGTGTCGGTACGAGCCCCGTCATGGCAAGCAGGGTCAGTACGCCGGCGTGGGCGGCGACGATCAATACGATCGCACGCAGTGACAGCCGGGGGGCATTCAGATAGTGCGAGGTAGCGGCGTAGGTGTCTGGGCTCATCGTTTCGGCTGGCTCGGTGTCCGGGGCGCGGTGACCGTTCCCGGTTCGGCAATCCATCCTGCGAGCGCGAAAAAGGCGCGTGGCTGGCGTGCCCGGCGGGGCTGGCTGGCTGGCGGAACGAGCGAGAGATAACGCTTTGGAGAGATGGGTCTCGCTTTACGGGGGATGGGGGGCTTGGCGTTTATTTGGTGAGGATCAGCTTGTTGTCCTTGGTAACGCGCAGGGTATAGCGCTGTTCACCGTGGTCGATCTCCACCGTCTTCCGGCCGCAGAAGATCTGGCTGCTGCTCAGGCGCGATGGCAGATCGGACTGTGCCGTTGCTTGGGCCTGAGTCGGCGGTTGTTCTGTCGAGGTCATTTCGGGCTCCGTGGTCATGGCGTTGTCAGCTCCATGGTGCGGGTTGAGTGCGAGTGCAAATGAGAACAGTTCGCATTCTACAAAAAATCGGGAGGGCGTCAAGGATTTTTTGCATCCGCACACCGGTTCGTGTGCCAGCGCCCTTGTGCTGGCGGCGTCGGCGAAGCCCGTCCAAGGCGGTATAATTGCCCTTTCCGTACCGCAGACAGAGAAAGAAGAGCCATGGCACTCAATAACGTCCCCTCGGGCAAGTCCCTCCCCAATGATTTCAACGTCATCATCGAGATTCCGGCGCATGCCGACCCGGTGAAGTACGAGGTCGACAAGGAAAGCGGCGCGATCTTCGTCGATCGCTTCATGGGAACCGCCATGCATTACCCGTGCAACTACGGCTACATTCCGCACACCATAGCCGGTGACGGTGATCCGGTCGACGTGCTGGTCGTCACTCAATTCGCGCTGCCGCCGGGCGTCGTCGTCCGTTGCCGTCCGGTCGGCATGCTGGCCATGACCGACGAAGCCGGTGCCGATGCGAAGGTGCTGGCGGTGCCGGTCGACAAGCTGACGCCGATGTACCGCAGCGTCGAGAGCCCGCGCGACCTGCCGCAGATCACGCTTGACCAGATCTCGCATTTCTTCGCGCACTACAAGGACCTCGAACCTGGCAAGTTCGTGAAGATCAACGGCTGGTTCGGTCAGGAAGAAGCGAAGAAGGAAATCATGGAGGGCGTCGCGCGCTTCCAGGAATCGTCGGAAAAGCCAAACTACTGATCGCCTGCCGCAGGTGAAGGATTCAGGGGCGCCGCGGGCGCCCCTTTTGCTGATTGAATCGAAATGCCCCCAGGACAACGACAGAAATCGCCATGCTGAAGATCGCGATCGCCCAGTTCAATGCCACGCTCGGTGACCTTGCCGGAAACGCGGCCAGAATCGTCGAGTACGCGGAGCGCGCGCGCGCTGCCGGTGCCGACCTGTTGCTGACCCCGGAACTTTCGCTCTGCGGTTACCCGCCGGAAGACCTGCTGCTGCGACCGGATTTTTACCGGGCCTGCGAGCGCGAACTCGAGTCGCTGGCCGAGCGTGTTACGGGGATCGCAGTCCTTGTCGGGCATCCCGAAGCTGTCAGTGGCCGCCGCTACAACGCCGCCAGCGTGCTGGAAAACGGCCGGCGGGTCGCCACCTATCACAAGCAGTTGCTGCCCAACTACGAGGTCTTCGACGAGGAACGCTACTTCGACCCCGGCAGTACCTCGTGTGTTTTCACCATCAAGGGCGTGCGCTGTGGCATCAACATCTGCGCCGACATCTGGGAGGCCGGTGCTGCCGAAGGTGCCTATGCCGCAGGTGCAGAACTGCTGCTCGTACTCAATGCCTCGCCGTACCACCTCGACAAGTTCGAGGACCGCGCTGCCGTGCTGCGTCGGCGCATTGCCGCGACCGGCATTCCGGCGGTCTATGCCAACCTTGTCGGCGGGCAGGATGAACTGGTCTTCGATGGCGGTTCATTCGTCCTCGACGCGGCTGGTCGCGAGATGGTGCGCCTGCCGCAGTTCGAGGAGGCGCTGGGCTTCGTCGATATCGTTCAGGGCGAGCCGCAGCCGGGAGCACTTGTTGCGCCGCAAGCGCTGGAGGCACAGGTCTATGCTGCGCTCGTCCTCGGCGTACGCGACTACATCGGCAAGAATGCTTTTCCCGGTGTGCTCATCGGTCTCTCCGGCGGCATCGATTCGGCGCTGACGCTGGCGATCGCGGTCGATGCGCTCGGTGCGGACAAGGTGCGGGCAGTGATGATGCCGTCGCCCTACACGGCCGACATCAGCCTCGCGGATTCGCGCCAGATGGTGCAGACGCTCGGTGTACGCTACGACGAGATCGCCATCGCCCCGGCAATGGCCGTCTATGAAGAAATGCTGGCAAAGGAGTTTGCCGGGCTCGCCAGCGATACGACGGAGGAAAACCTGCAGGCGCGCATCCGCGGCAACCTCTTGATGGCGCTCTCGAACAAGACTGGTGCGCTGGTCCTGACCACCGGCAACAAGTCCGAGATGGCGGTCGGCTACTGCACGCTCTATGGCGACATGGCTGGCGGTTTTGCGGTCATCAAGGATGTTTTCAAGACCTTCGTCTATCGCCTGTCGCGCTGGGTGAACCGTGAGCGTGAGATCATTCCCGAACGCATCATCACGCGCCCGCCGTCGGCCGAACTGAAGCCGGAGCAGACCGACCAGGACAGCCTGCCGCCGTATGAAGTGCTCGACGCGATCATGCAGGGGTACATGGAGCGCGACGAGAGCCCGCGCGAGATCATCGCCCGTGGCTATGCCGAGGCCGACGTGCGCCGTGTCGTGCGCCTGCTGCGCATCGCCGAATACAAGCGCCGCCAGGCCCCGGTGGGCATCCGCGTCACGCAACGCGGTTTCGGCAAGGACTGGCGCTATCCGATCACCAACCGCTATCGCGATGAGTTTTGATACGATAGCAGCCGAACACAACTATCGAGCACCGGAGAACCTGAGTCATGAAAAAGATCGAAGCCATCATCAAGCCGTTCAAGCTCGACGAAGTGCGTGAGGCGCTGTCGGAGATCGGCGTTACCGGCCTGACCGTCACCGAGGTCAAGGGTTTCGGTCGACAGAAGGGGCACACCGAGCTGTATCGCGGCGCCGAGTATGTCGTCGATTTCCTGCCGAAAGTGAAACTGGAAATCGTCGTGGCCAGCGAAACCGTCGAGCCGGCGATCGAGGCCATCGTCAAGGCCGCCCACACCGGCAAGATCGGCGACGGCAAGATCTTCGTCACCGCTGTCGAGCAGGTCGTCCGTATCCGTACAGGCGAGACGAACGAAGCGGCGATCTGATCCTCTCTTTGAGACGATTCGATCCTGTGCAAAGGGCTGTCCCGACGGGGCGGCCCTTTTTGCTTTCTTTCTATAAGATGATTTGATCCTGGAACGACGTCGGCGTATCGTTTCCGTGCAGGTATGCGTGAGTATTTCAATCCGATGGAATACAACTACTTCATGGGCCGGTCTGGCGTGACCATCTTCGGTGGCAGGCAGAGCGGCGTGCTGTGTCGTGTGGTGCGCGCATTGCTGTTTTTCGGATGCCTGCTGTCATTGCCCGTTCAGGCAAGGCCCCTGAAAATAGAGACGATCGAGTCGGCGCCTTTCGGCTACATCGATGACCAAGGGAAGCCGGCCGGCATCATGTACGAGATCGGCAATCGCATTGCCGAAGAGGCAGGGATGGAATATGTCAATTCCATCGTTCCGTATGCGCGTACCAGTTGTCGAACTGGAGCGGGGCGAGTGTGATTTTGTCATCCGCTACACGAACGAAAGGCTCCAACAGGTTGCCATTCCGGCTGCGACCATCGCCAGCCTCCCGTCGATCATCGTCTCTCCGGCAGGTACCCGTATTCGCTCGCTCTCCGACCTGCACGGAAAGACCGTCGGCGTGGTGCGCGGGGGGCGCTTCGACGACGCATTCGATGCGGACAGCGCGATCAGGAAAGTCGAAACGAACAATTACGAGCAGACCCTCCGCATGATGATGGCCGGACGCTTTGATGCCGGTATCGGTTCAAACGTGGGCCTTTACTTCAATGCTCGGCGTGCGGGAATCCGACCGGAGCAGCTGGCACCACCGCTGGTGCTTGGAGAGAAGAGCTTCCATCTCCATTTTTCGAGGAAAACGGCCGATCAGGAAACGCTCGTTGCCGTGAAGGCGGCAGTGGTACGTCTCCAGGCGCGCGGCGAGATACGGAAGATCATTCAGCGGTATCTTGGCGATTTTCCGCTCGAGATTTCAGGGGCTCAAAAACACTAAGAGTCCATGACGTGCGGCACTGGACGTGATGTGCCCTCGCTTGTGCTCAGCCCGCCACGGGCTTTCGCGTTTCGGAGGCCTTCCTGTTCGGGTTGCGCAACAAGATCAGCAGCGCGCCGTCACCACCGTCGTGTGGTCTGGCCTGGCAGAAGGCCAGAATTTCTTCGCGCTGCATCAGCCAGCCGCGGGACAGGTGCTTCAGTACCGGCTCGCGTCCCGGCGAACCCAGACCCTTGCCGTGAATGAGGCGCACGCAACGTTGCCCCTGTTCCAGCGCGTCGTGCAGGAAGTGGCCGAGTGCCGAACGTGCTTCGTCGCGCGTGAGGCCGTGCAGGTCGAGTTCGGCCTGTACGACCCAGCGGCCGCGACGGAGATCGGTGAGGATCCGGCGCGGCAAGCCGTCACGGAGATGCACGCCTTCGTCGCCGATGTCGAGGCGGTCCTCGAACGATAGTGGCGCTTCGATCGATTCGCGCAGGACTGCTGCCTCATCCCGCTCGCGCATGCGGGGCTGCGGCGCGGGCCGGGCCCGCTCCAGCTCGATGCGATTCTTGTCGGGTAGCGGTGCTGCCGTGCCGATTGCACGGCGAAAGAGCTTGGCAGGGTCGTGTTCATCGTCGGCGAGTGGCGGGAGCGCAATCCGCTCATTCGAGAGTTCCCTGGCGTCGCTGGCTACGTGGTGCGCGGGTGCCGATGCATGACGGGGCGCTCGGCTGATCTCGATGCGACCGGTATCGGCCAGCGGTGCAACGCCCTCCATCGCCTCGTCGAAGAGGGCGCGGGTGTCGTTGGGGTCGATGCTGCGCCGCCGGGCCGGGGGCTCAGCTTCTGGTTCCATTGGCCGTGGGCGCGGTATCGGCGATGGCCGCGGGCGCTCAATGTGAGCATGATTGTCGGGGGCGAGCGGTGCTGTATCGGCAACCGCCTGCCGGAAGGCTGTGAAATCATCTGCTTCTGCGGGCGAGGCTGAAACTTTCGGTGGCGAAGGCTTGAGCGGTCCGCTTTCGCGGACCTTGCCACGCAAGTCAACGAGCGCCCCGAAGGGTGAGTCCTTGGGGCGCTGCTTCATCGGTGTTCAGGCGAGGCCCTTGGCGTCGAGATAGCGCTCGGCATCGAGCGCCGCCATGCAGCCGGTGCCGGCCGAGGTGCAGGCCTGGCGGTAGATGTGGTCCTGCACATCGCCGGCGGCAAAGACGCCTTCGATGCTGGTGGCGGTGGCATTGCCTTCGCGGCCACTCTTGGTGACGATGTAGCCGTTTTCCATTTCCAGCTGGCCGGCGAAGATGTCCGTGTTGGGCTTGTGGCCGATGGCGATGAAGACGCCCTGCACCTTCACCTCGCTGGTGGCGCCCGTCTTCATGTGCTTGATGCGCAGGCCGGTGACGCCGGTGTTGTCACCCAGCACTTCGTCCAGCGTCGAATCGAGGGCGAGGGTGATCTTGCCTTCCTCGACCTTCCGGTAGAGCTTGTCGACCATGATCTTCTCGGCCTTGAACTTGTCGCGGCGGTGGATCAGCGTGACGTTGCTGGCGATGTTCGCCAGATACAGCGCCTCTTCAACCGCCGTGTTGCCGCCGCCGACGACGGCGACCGGCTGGTTGCGGTAGAAGAAGCCGTCGCAGGTGGCGCAGGCCGAGACACCCTTGCCGGAGAATTTCTCTTCCGAGGGCAGGCCCAGGTATTGGGCGGAGGCACCGGTGGCAATGATCAGCGCGTCACAGGTATAGGTGCCGGAGTCGCCGACGAGGCGGATCGGCTTTTCGTTCAGGTGGGTGGTGTGGATGTGGTCGAACACCATCTCGGTCTCGAAGCGCTCGGCATGCTTCTGGAAGCGGGCCATCAGTTCCGGGCCCTGCACGCCGTCGGCGTCTGCCGGCCAGTTGTCGACTTCGGTCGTCGTCATCAGCTGGCCGCCTTGGGCGATACCGGTGATCAGCACCGGCTTGAGGTTGGCGCGGGCGGCGTAGACGGCGGCGGTGTAGCCGGCCGGGCCGGAGCCGAGAATCAACAGGGGGGCGTGTTTGCTGCTCATCGGTGAATCTCCTGATTTTCCAAGGTTGGCGGACAACGCCAAGGCGCAAGCGTCCGTTGGGGAAGACGCTGGCGCGCGGACGCTGGGTTAAGGCGATTTGCTATAA
>WBZP01006141.1_pt1 | contig 11982 bp, 10 predicted proteins | sample 5204301 | NCBI WGS metagenome assembly WBZP01 (sample SAMN12412401, study PRJNA552823) | activated sludge metagenome | isolation source: activated sludge from nitrification reactor of wastewater treatment plant... | place: USA: Pennsylvania | collected 2017
GGTTCGTACCTCACCGCCTCCTACGAGCTTGTCCTTCTCCACAAGCCCCCTGTCGACAACAACAAACACCAGACCAGCTAAGGGATACCGACTATCCCCCCTCCACTCCGGTCCGGCGACTGACTTCTTCCCTATCGACCAAGCCCGACCGCATTCGCATCAATCGTGGCGCGACCATGGGCACCGTGAGCATGGTGCTGGCGACGGCCATCAGCAGTAGTGCGGTGAAGGTCTCGCTAGTGATGATGTTTTTGTCGAGCAGGATGTTGGCGAAGATGATCATGATCAGTGCCTTGGTTTGCAGCAGCCAACCGATGATGACCGCCTCGCCCGATGCCCAGTTGAGAATCCTGCCGGCGATACGGACACCGAGCAGTTTGCCGCTGATTTCCGCTATGAGCAGCAGAGCGGCGGCGAGGAATACCGCCTCGCCGCCCAGGGTCCAATTGGTTCTGAGGCCGGTGCTGAGGAAGAAGACCGGCATGATGACCAAGAGCACATGGTGGCGCAGCAGGTCCATGCGCTCCTGGTCGAACCACTGGGTGTCCATGATGGCCCCGGCGAGGAAGGCGCCGACCATGAAGTGCAGCCCGGACCAATCGGCGCCGAAGGCGCAGAGGGCGAGCCAGATCAGCGCCACATACCAACGGTCGCCTTCCTTCAGGCGTCGCATGAGTCGGCGAAAGAGAAAGCCCAGGCCGACGAAGGCGAGCAGAAAGGCCAGCTGTTTGCCGACCCGCGTCCAGTCCATGAGGATCAGCGCCAGCACCCCCCAGATGGCGATGTCGTCCAGGCTGGCGTAGCGCAGGATGCGCTGGCCGAGAGGGCGGCGCAGGATCTCCAGCTTTTCCATCAAGAGGATGAGGATCGGCAGCGCCGTGACCGCGCAGGCCATGCCGATACCGAGCACGAACTGCCACTCCATGGCCCGCGCTCCCATCCAACCGTCCCGCGTCAACAACAGCATGGCGGCCAGGGAGCCGAAGACCAGGGGGGTGCCGAGCGCCAGTCCGGCGGTGAGGCCGCTCTCGCGCCGATGGACCCAGGCCTGTTTGAGGTCGAGTTCGACCCCGGCGATCATGACGAACAGCATCACCGCCCACCAGGCGATGCCGTTCAATGATTGCACCACCGCCGGGGTGAAGACGAAGCCGTAATACTCCGGAAAAAAGCGTCCGAGGATGCCCGGCCCGAGCAGGATGCCGGTGATGATCTGCACCACGACCAGGGGCGCGTAGTAGTCGCTCCGCCCCAGACGCCAGATCAGGTAGGGCAGGGTAAAGATGATGGCCATGGCGATCAGGAAGATCTCGGTGGTGTTCATCGCGTCCTCAGCCACCGAGCCTTCTCGCCAGCAACCTGGGCAGACGGAGCAGAAAACCGAGAAACAGCCGGGTGTGCATCCAGGTCAGCAAGGCGTTGTCACGCAGGTAGCGGAAATGCGAGACGCCGCCCTCTTCAGGCCGCAGGTAGCGGACGGGGGCCTCTTTGTTCAGCGGTGGCACCCCGGCCCAACAGAGGCGCACCACGGCCTCGGGGTCGAAATCGAAGCGGCGCATCCAATGGTTGGCCTGCATGATCTTCAGCAACGGGGCGATGGGATAGACGCGAAAACCGTAGAGCGAATCGCCGATGCCCATCCACAGGGTTTCGAGATCGGCCCAGGCGTTGGAGACCTTGCGCCCCTGGACGCGCAAGGCCGGGGCGTCGGCGGCAAATATGGGCTTGCCGAGCACCATGGCCTCCGGGCGCTCCCGGGAGGCGGCCATGAATTCCGCGATGAGTTCGGCGGGATGCTGACCGTCGGCGTCCATGGTCAGGACATGGGTGAAGCCGGCGGCCTGGGCCTGACGGAGTCCTTCAAATACCGCGGCCCCCTTGCCGCGATTTTCCGGCAACAGAATGAGGCGCAGAGCCGCATCCCCTCCGGCCAGCTCCCGCAACAAGCGGGTACTGCCGTCGGTGCTGCCGTCGACCACGACCCAGACCGGAGCCCAGTGCGCCCGTGCGGCACGAACCGTTTCGACCAGGGTTGGTCCCGGGTTATAGCTGGGGATGAGGACCAGATGGGTGGATGAGGCCGCGGGTGTCATGGAAGTCCGAACCCAGCACTCAGTGGATAACATCCTTGCAGAATACCTTTAAGGGCTTCCGAGTGGTCGGGCATGGATCGAAAACGGCTGGTTTTTGTTCTTATTTAGAGAACAATGTTGCTTTAAAAATACATATTGTTCTTCATTAGAGAACAAAAACCGGATAAAAACGCCCTGGCCCGGGAGCGCCGAAAGGAGAAAGTCTAGCCGTGAGGGCGCCCCTCTCTCAGGGTCAAGCTCATACCCTTTCCGAACCCAGCTTCAGGGCCGGCTTGTCCAGTCTAAACACTATCCGTGGCATTCCGCGCCTCCATCAGGGTCGGCTGGGCGAGCGTCGAGGTCAGCGTCGATCCCAGTTCCGCGCGGAAATAGCCTTCCAGCTCGGCGGCGAAACCCTCCAGCTGTTGGGGCGGGTTGAAGCGCTGTCCGAGACGGATGCGATAGAGCAACGGTAGTTCGGGAGGGCGGAACAAGGGCCAGTGTTTGCCGAGGTAGGGCGTCGAGAACTCGATCAGCAAGGTCTGCACCGCCACCTGGCTGCGTTGGGCGATGAGGCCGGTACTCGAGAGGCAGGTATCCACCGGGAAGACGGAGGTGCGGGTGCCTTCCGGGAAGATCAACAGATGGGCGCCCGCCCTGAGTTCTTCCCGGGCGTCGAGGATCATCGCCAAGGGTTCATCGTTGCGGATGAACCGGGCCAGTCGCGCCGCGGCTCCGAAGAGGATGTTTTCCATCAGCGAGGCCTTCATCACGCAGGCGGTATTGGGCACCCGGGACAAGACCATCAAGGCGTCGAGCAGGGAGGGATGGTTGGCGGCCAGGATCAGCGGCCCCGAGTCGCGCAGCCGATCGAGTTCATCGAGATCGAAGCGGCAGGCGCACAAGAGACTGAGCAGCCCGAGATAGCCGCGAAAGCCGACGCGGGCGACATGACGTCCCAGGGAACGCCCGAGGTTGGGGGGCAAGACTGGATAGAGCACCAGGGCGAATGGCAGCCAAAGCAGGCAGAACAGCGCCAGGGCACCCAACCCCACCACCATGGCGAAGCCTTCGTAGGCCGCCCAGAGGGCCCCGACTGGGCGGGAATCAGTCATCGACCATCACCCGGGTCGAGGATTCAGAGAACACCCAGCTCAGGGCTAGTCCGGCGGCGAAATAGTCTTTCTGCCTGACCAGCGGGCTGTCATCGAAAACCGCGCCAGCCAGATTGTCATAGCGGATGAAGGCGCCGACCCAGAACTTGGGGAATCTTTTGGTGACGGCGGCCAGGTATTGCATCCCGGCGTAGCCGCCGTCGGCCTCGTAGGCCGGACGGGCGGCGGTCGCGTAGCGCGGCGCGACACCATAGAAATACTGGTGCTGACGCTGATCACCGAACAGCGGCCCGGCAAGTAGACCAAGATTCCAGCCCTGGAGACCCGGAAGATCGGTAATATCAAGATTCAGTTTGGGATGCAGCACCCAGCCGATGTCCTTCGGCGGGCCTTCGAGGGTGAAGGCGGCACGCATCGGCAGCAGGAGCTTGAGGAAACGGGCGCGGTTTTCCGAACGCCAGAAGGTGATATCCATCTGGGGACCGATCTCGAAGGTCGCCTCCAGATCCGGCATCCCCGAGCGGACCTTGATGTCGTCGCTGCTCGCCGGTGGAGAAAGGGCCAGGCTGACCGTGAAATCGAGCCGATCGGTATCGAAAAAGCTGCCGCGGATGCCGTGTCGATCCGCCTTGAAAAAATCCCCGTGATAGGTGAAAAGCGGCACCGGCAGGACGAAATTGTTGGTTTCGTCCGAACCCCGATAGGCGGGGAAGGTCATGGCCGCCACACCGGCACCCAACTCCCACAGGGGTTTTTCCTCGTCCGCCAGCGTAGAGGCCGTAACACAGCCGACACAGAGTGCCGCCATACCGCCCAATCGCCCCCATTTCGACCTTGCCATCAACAACTCCCCCCGACGATGGAGGCCATCGCCTCGATTTCCACCAAAAGATCCCGGCGACAGATATCGGCCTGGACATAGAGGATCTCCGCCTCCGCGCCGATGCGCCGGGCCAGCACCTGCTGCACGAGCGGAAAATCCTCGGCCCGGCGGATATACACCCGATAGGACAAGGTCGAGGCCAAGAAGCGGCTGGCTTGGCTCAGGCGGTTGGCTTCGGCCATCACGGCCTCGACATTGCTCAGCGCCTCATGGCATTGGCCGCGAATATCGCCGAGATGGACGGTACGGTGGCCGAGGATGCTGGCTGTCCCGGAAATAAACAGGCATTCCTGGCCGGCCAGGCTGACCAACACCGCCCGGGAAAAGGTGGGGCTGCGCGGTCCGTATTCGGACGGATAGTTGTAGGCGCTGATCTGGCGCGGATTCTCCACCGCCCGGGCCGGTGTCCGCCCGGCGAGAAAGGCGATGCTGAGCGGTCCCCGGCGCAGGCCGATGGCGCAAGCGGCGGGGACGTTTCCCGTCGCGGTGCGATGGGTGGCGATGAACGCCTCATGACGGCCGATGTTGAACTGCCGGTACCGCTCCAGCCCGTTCGTCTCCTGGTTGATGTCGGCCAGATAGTTCCAGACCCGCCACAGATGCGGCAATCCCTGGTGGTCGAGCAACTGAAAAAGACGGCGATAGGCCGTCTCGGTGGCGTTCCGCAGTGGACAGCCCCGCTCCGGGGAAGTGAACCCGGCTTCATCGAGTTCGATCAGGCCGAATAGCAGCTCAGTGGTACGCCGGTAAGCGATCCCCTCGAAACAGCCGGATTGACTGTGATTGTCGGTCTGCCACAGCTCCCGCACCAGCTCACGGGTCGATCCGAGCAAAGGCGCGTCCACCCGTTGCATCGGCCAGGCTTCCGGCACAGGGATCGGCATCAAGGGGCCGATGAGGGCACCGCCGAGCACCTCGGCCTTCTCCAGTCCGGCACCGATCAGAGGTAGCGGATGGCGGGCATCGGAATACAGGGCGAGATTCACCGGGGAACTGTCAGGGTCGGATCATCGACATGACGGATGTTGAAGCGACGCCGCTTCCAGCCCATGAAGGCGCGCTTGGGCTGCAAAAGATTGGCCAGGTAATAGAGCCCCTTGAACACCCGTAGCGAGCCCCAAATCGGCGTCCGGCCATAGATGTCGCCGGCCAGTACCGAGAGCAGCGCCTCTTTGACGCGTAAAAGGTTGCGCGGATACATGAAGAAGTCGCGCATGATGGGATTGGTAACCCGGTAGATGAACCAGGAAAACTCCCGGGGCCCATGTCGCATCAGACGGTCGAAGCGCTTCAGGGCCGCTCCCGCCGCCTCGGGTTGGCGCAGACAGGTGTCGATGGTCTCGGCGCCGATCAAACCGCTTTTCATCGCCAGCAGGACACCTGAGGAAAAAACCGGGTCGATGAAGGCATAGGCATCGCCGAGCAACAGGTAGTTGGGGCCGTGGTTGCGCTCGGAGACATAGGAAAAATTGCCAGTCGCCTCGACCTGGTTGATCAGCCGCGCCTCCTTGAGCCGCCCAGCCAGCATCGGACAGAGGGCGATGCCGTCCATGAGAAATTGTTCGATGCTGCGCCGGCCCTTGGTCTGCATGAAGTAGGGCCAGGTCACCATGCCGATGCTGGTGGTGTCATTCATCATCGGGATGAGCCAGAACCAGCCGTGCTCGAACCAGAAGATAGTGATGTTCCCCTCGGCCTGCCCTTGATGGCGTTTGACGCCGGCGAAATGACCATAGACCGCCGAGCTGTTGTGCTTGGGGTTGCGGTGCTTGATCTGGAAGCGATTGGCAAGAAAGGTATCACGCCCCGAGGCGTCGACGAGGAAGCGCGCCCGCCATTCGACCTCCTGTCCGTCGTCCTGCTGGGCACGCACGAGGATGCCCTGGTCGGCTGGAAAATCCACTGTCTTGGCTTTACAGCCCTGGTGCACCTCGACGCCTTTAGTCTCCGCGTTGCGGATCAGGATGGCGTCGAATTCCGCCCGCTTCACCTGGTAGGCGTAGGGCATCGACTTGTCCCAAGCCTCGGCGAAATGGAACATCTGGGTATGTTCGTGGTGCGGCGAGACGAACTCGGCGCCCCATTTCTCCATGCCGATGGCCCGGATCTCCTCGGCTACGCCGAGCCGCTCGAACAGGGGCAGATTGGCCGGCAACAACGACTCGCCGATATGAAAGCGCGGGTGATGGGCCTTTTCCAGCAGGACCACCCGATAGCCCTTTTCGACCAGTAGGGGTGCCACCGTTGCCCCGGCGGGACCACCGCCGATGACTAGGATGTCGCACTCCCTCGGTGCCATGCCGATCATATCGCCCAGCATTCGACTCCCCCTTATATTTGATTGATAGCGCGATTATCTGCCGGTGTAGATTATGAAAGAGAGGGTGTCGGTGTCGGCATCGATCTTCTCAACCCGGCTATTCGACCAGTGGACACTATAAGGGGCAAAGCTGGACCGCCAATAACGCCAGAAAGGAACATCCAGGCGTGGATTTTCGTCGGTCTGGGGATAGCCGACCGACAGGACTACCTGCTCCTTAGTCATACCCTTCATGAGGCGACTCGACCGAATCGCCTCCCGAACCGACGGGGGATAAGAAGCGATCTTGGGCTTCGGATCCTCGGTGACGACGACTTTCCTAACCCATTGCTCGGTAGTCTCCTGGACCCGTCCATAATCCAGCCCCATGCGCATCGGTCGGCCTTCCACATCCACATAGACGCGGTAGCCGGAGATGGATTTGACCTTGATCGGCGTTCCAGCCGGAAGGTAAGGCAACTCGGCGTAATTGGAATCACTGATCCAGTCACCCTCGTAATGCAGATTACAACAGGCATAGCCGCTGAGCATGTAAGCGGGGGCCAGGTCGTTGTCGCCATAACGAGTTTCCCCCTCCCTGACGCAAGCCGCGAGGGCGGCGCCTGCGATCGCCACACCCAGGACATGAAGTTTGGAAGCCATGCTCTCTTTTCTATTCATTCCCCTCATCCTCAGGATCTCCTCAATTTTTGCAGCATTATAACGTCCCCGCCGTCGGGACTTCCAAACTCGACGCTCTCGGCTGGATTCCCTCGGCGACTGTCGGACGCTGTGGACGCCGCGACAGCTTGATCGGCGACATGGCCACCAGGGCATCCGCCTGGAGTTCCGGGCTCAGGAAGGGTTGGAGTCCGACCGGCTGACGTGGATGCCGGGTGAATTCCCGCTTGGCGCGTTCCAGTTGCTCCTTGTTGGCGCTGAAATAGCGGGCCGCCCCAATAGTCGCCGGCAAGTGCTTGATGATGTGCCACAGGCTCCAGCGATGCGGCCACAGGCGCTTGGCGAAACGGCGGCGATAGCCCTTGCTGTCGTAATAGCGTTTGACGTGCCAGTTGTAGAGTGCGTCCATCTCTTCGCGGGAGGCAAAGGCGTGGGGCTTGAAGACAAAATTCAGACAGTTCATCAACCGCCAGTCCTCGATAAAGTCTCCGCTCTCGCCGCTGACGCATTCGTCCCAGATCGGCGCGCCGTACATGGGGCTGAACTTGGTCATGTTCATCTCGTCGAGATCGAGTTCGAGGATGAAGTCGCTGGTGCGCTTGAGGGTCTCCGGCGTTTCCCCGGGCAGACCGAAGATAAACAGCCCCTTGGCGCGTAGTCCTGCGGCGTGGATCTGCGCCACGGTCTTCTTCACCTCGGCCAGGGTCACACCGGCCTTGTGACGTTCCATCATCCCCGGATCGGCGGATTCGATGCCCATGGAGACCATCAGCGCCCCCGCCCGTTTCAACAGCGCCAGCATCTCGTCCGAGGTGTGGCCGGTGCGGATGGCGCAGTTGAAATCCACCCCCAACGGCTTACGGATCAAAAGGTCGCAGAGTTCGGTCACCCGCTTTTTATGGGCGGTGAAAAGATCGTCGTAAAAGTTGATGTGATGGACGCCGAAGCGGTCCCGCAGGTACTGCATGTGGTCGTAGGTATACTGGGCCGAATTGGTCTTGTACAGGCGCTCGAATACCGTGCGATCACAAAAGGAACAGGTGTAGGGACAACCCCGCGAGGTGATCATGGTCGCCCCATAGCGCTTTTCGTAGGCGAACAGCGGCAGATGGTAGCCTTGGGGAAATCCGGCCAGCTTTTCATAGGCCGGGAAGGGGAGCTGGTCGAGATCGAGGATACGCTGACGACGGGGATTGCAACGGATCCGTCCCTCGTCGTCCCGGAAGACCAGATTATCGATCTCCTTGAGCGGCCGGCCGTTCGCCAGATCCAGCATACAGCCCTCACCCTCGCCGATGCAGAGATAATCGATCTCCGGAAAGTGTTCGAGGATGGGGGCACCGATCGAGGAGACATGCACGGCACCGAAGGCGATCTTGATCTCCGGGCGCTTGTCCTTGATGTAGGCGGCGAGATCGACCCCGTCCATGAAACTTGAAGTGGTGGTGCTGATACCTACCAGATCCGGCTTGGTCGCCAACACCAGCTCGGCATTAGCCTCGATGCCGGGCGGGGCATAAGGGCCGAGGCAATCGTGCAACCGGGTCGGGTGGCCGTGCTGCTCCAGCCAGGCAGCCAGCTGCATGATACCGATCGGCGGCATGCGATTGGCCAGCACCGAAAAATCCGGCTGACCGGGAACGAAATTGAAACCAGCGGGGTGAACCAGGGTGACGCGCATGAGATGGTCCCAGAATCCATGAATACCAGCGAGGCTTCGAGAGCGGCTCGACGGCCTTCTCGGGGAGCCCGAAGGGGCGCGGCGCTCTATCCTCGACTCAGGTGAAGCCGTCCGCAGTGTAGCCGATGCCTCTTTCCCGGCTCAAGGAGACGGGTGGTGAGAAGGCTTGCCTTGCCACCTATCAGTTGGTTTCCCCCCCTTGACAAGGGGGGATTGAGGGGGGGCACAGCGGCGAACTCTCTGACGAAGCCATCCTGGCCGCGGGGCTTCAGGCCAGAAAATCCCCCTTCTCCATCCTTTTCCAACGGGGAAGAGGCTTGGGAACCCTTTCTCGCCAAAACTGAAGGTGGTGAGGTCCAGGAACCTTCTCTCACCAAGACTGACAGGTGGTGATACCATTTCTCGATAGGTATTATCGATATTCGTAGGCTGGTGTTGAGGCGCGAAGCGCTGAAACCCAGCTTCTCAATAGCTTGGATTCGCTTCGCTCATCGCCAGCCTACCCCATGGCTTTCAGGCGGATAAACTAATAAGAAATGGTATGAGGTTCCTTTCTCCCCGGATTTCACTTGGCTCCATCCGGGCTCCCGGGCCTGGGCGTTTGAGTCCGGCTTTTCGTTCTCCAACAGAGAACAATACCTCTTTCGGCAACGCATTGTTCTCGAAAAAAGAACGATAATTGGCGATTTTCAGTCAATGCCCGGGGCCGGATAGCCGTGGAAGAACGGAGCCCCGCCGCAACCGCTTCTTGTAGCTGGAGTTGAGGTCGGGCACAGGTGCCCGACCTACCCGGCTAATCGCACCTACGGTCCTGTGTAGTTCATTGTTAGCCTTTTTGTCTTCCTACCCTTAATCTGCCGCACCTTGTATGAGCCCAAGAGCGTCTCGATATATAAACGGGACCCAATACTCAGGAGCTTCACGCGTTCCTCTGTGTTCAAAAAATCCGACCTCTACCAACCGGGTAGCAGTTTGGCGAGCCGCTTCTTCTTCACTCTTCCAAAGAGCCGCGAGAGTTTCTGGCCGTTGTGATGTCCGTTGTCCTCGAAGAGCCTCGATTGGATCCCGCAAGTCAGGATGTTCGGCATACAACGTTTGCGTTAATCGAACTTCAGAAACCTCAGGCAAAGACTGCTTGAAAGTTGGCCTTGCAAATAGCGCTTCTCCGTCCGGGGGAGGCTCGCCAAGTTCAAATCGCCGCATTTGCTGAGTGCGAAGGGTCCCTAGAAGATGTATCAGCTCGCGAGGTGCATTGAGCTGGGTTCCGTCTCGTGTGCGGCTAAGCATCCAATCCAACGTGGTTGGCTTGTTGGGGCCGACATCAACTTGGTCTGGGCACATTCGGAAAAAGAAGCTCTCTTGCGACTGCGTAGACTCAAGTACGAGACCTGGCTCTGTATCGTAAAAATTTCTTAAAACTTCATTGTGTAATGCCCGACGCACAATGAGATTGAGCAATGAGCGCCTATCCCATATGACCGTAACGTGCCGCGTGATATGACTCGCTTCCCTAAATCCCTCTTTTGTAATTCGATTCCAAATATCACTTCGCAGAAATATCTTTAAACGAATATGATCGTGATCAAGAAGGTCTAGGTACACGCGAAATAGTGCGCGCAGCGCATTTTGTTCTAATTCATCACTTTCAGCGAAAGCTACGTCAAGACGATCAAGCAATATCCAGACATTGTACTTGGCATATTTACGAAGTGCTGAATTAGCCAATTCCATTAGATGATCGATCGACTCCACCCCTCGTTCTCGAGCGGCATCGGTTGGTTCGCCAAAAAAAATCTTACCGGTGAATCCCGTTGGTAGTTGCGTATTGGGATCAACCGAAACCGTTCCCTCTACGGCTTCTGGGCGTAACAATCGTTTAACGTAATTGAACGCGGCATGAACCAAAGTGCGTAGTGACGAGCCACCTTTAACCAGACCTTCCGCCGCGAGTCGCTCGCGAAGATGATCAGCCTCTTTGTTTTCAATTCCGTACTCTTCAAATGTTGTAGACAGCAGAGACAAGAAATACAACTTCCACAGATTGACAAACTCTGCTTCGGAAGCTGGAGGGTCAACGACGATATCGCGGAAGGCCGGAGTACCCCTGGGTTTCTCGCCTGGTACGAGCAAAATGTCTTTATCAAAAAGCATGTCGGAACGAGCGACAAGCAACGTGTATAATGCACTTTTTCCCGATCCCTTCGGACCGTAGATAACGTCTATCTCACCGGCAATCAAGCGCTTCCAGTTATCCGTTTCCACAAAATAGCCCGCAAGTGCATCGATTTCGTCCTCCGCAACCCTGTGACCGAAATTGGTATTCGCAAGGACCTCTTGCTTGGTCATTTCAACGTCCTTTCCTTCTACGGCTAACATGTAATAGCCGACAAGGTCGGCTCTGCAAAAGTTCCTACATCTGGGAACAAGTTCCTAAATGTAGTTACCGGTTTCTATATTTAGGAACCTACATCTAGGTTCCTAAATATAGAAACCTAGATGTAGGGACCCACAAGCCACTCCTGGCTACGCCATTTCTTTTCTCCAGGCGGCTGAAACATCGGGTCAAACAACAAGAGACAGGCCAGGGTTTCATATGTTGCCCACACATCCATTTCTTGGACGGTACCGCTGGCCATGGAAGAGGATGTAAGGCTTGGCCCACTCCAGGAAGGCCGACAAGGTGCGGAGGCTGTGAGGGTTGCGGCGAATGAAGTCCTGCCTCCCGCCAAGCGAGGGGGAGCCGCTTCGAATCTTGGCCGTGGTGAGGGGGACTTGGGCCTCGCTGTGGCTTGTCCCAGCCGGGTTCATCTATGGGATCTTCCTATGATGTCCTTGATGTGCTGCAAATACTAACCAGCTCCAGTCTGGCGGACAACAGAGGCGCAAGCCCAGTATCGTCTGGTCAGGAAATCACCTGTCGAGGCTCCCGGGCAGGAGCTTTGTTACCGGTTTTTCGTTCTCTTATGGAGAACAATGCCTCTTTTAATTGGCGCATTGTTCTCTAAAAAAGAACCGAAACTGGCTATTTATGCTGGTTCCCAAACTGGAGCTTGGGAACCAGCGAACAAACTGATAGGTGGCAAGAAGGCTTGCAGCCACATCCAATGGACCAGATACTATAGCCATGAACAGCGATTCCTATCTCAAGAACCAGTTTTTGATCGCCATGCCCGGGTTGCAGGATCCGAATTTCCATCGGACGGTGACCTATATCTGCGAGCATAGCGCGGAAGGGGCCATGGGGATCGTGG
>WBZP01006142.1_pt1 | contig 11982 bp, 9 predicted proteins | sample 5204301 | NCBI WGS metagenome assembly WBZP01 (sample SAMN12412401, study PRJNA552823) | activated sludge metagenome | isolation source: activated sludge from nitrification reactor of wastewater treatment plant... | place: USA: Pennsylvania | collected 2017
CGCCGCATAGCCGATGCCCATCGCCGCCAGCGCCACGATGGCCGCGACGGAAAGGTCGATCTCGCGGACGAGAATGAGCAGCGCCATGGCCAGCGCGATGATCGCCTTTTCGGAGAAGTTGAAGGTGGCGGCCGCGACATTGATGCGTTCGGAGCGATCGAACTGCGAAACATCTCGTACGCCTATGTGCCAGGCCGCAATGCCCTCGACCGGGTCTCGATGCGCATTGAGAAGGGTGACATCATCGGTATCATCGGCCCCTCAGGGAGCGGAAAAAGCACCCTGGTCGAATTGCTCCTAGGACTGCGGATCCCCACCTCGGGTGAGTATCTGGTTGACGGTCGTCCCCAGATCGAGTTGTCGCCCAACTCATGGCACCGTCTCACGGGCCTGGTCACCCAGGAGCCCCAGCTCATCGAGGGTGACATCAGCGACAACATCCGCTTCCTCCGGGACTCGATCACCGAGGCCGATATCGACGACGCTGTGCGAGCCTCGGGTCTGGACCGAGACATGGAGTCGCTGCACAACGGTCTCCGTACACGGATCGGTCCACGGAACAGCGGTATTTCGGGCGGCCAACGCCAACGACTCAGCATCGCTCGGGTCCTCGCCGATCGGCCCCAGCTCTTGGTACTGGACGAGCCCACCAGCGCCCTCGACGTCCACTCCGAGACGGTTGTCACCAATACCCTCGAGCGGCTCAAGGGGTCCGCCACCATCATTGTGGTCGCCCACCGGCTCTCGACCCTGCGTGCGTGCGACAAGGTGGCGGTGATCCGTGACGGCGTGCTCGAAGCCTTCGCCGACCGAGCCGAGCTGGAGCGGGACAACGTCTACTATCGTTCGGCGCTGGACCTCGCCCAGATCGCCCAGTGAGCGCCCCTACCGGAGAGCCTCCGGGGTGTCACTACCGAGGTAAGTGAGTTGGTAAATGACGCGCTCCCGAGACTGGCCGAAACGGGTACGCAGACGGAAGAGCGCGAACTCCGCAGGGCTCAGGTACGTGCGCGGCAACGGGATTCCCAGGCGGTTCTTGGTGGGCTGGTCGGTTGCCCTGCCCAGGAGCCGCCGACCGATACCCTTGCAGATCGCTCGACTGGATTCTGAGACCGAGTGGGTGTTGGTCGGCTGGCTCTCGGTGGAGATCCTCTCGATCGCGAATCCGGTCCGCCCTGCCATCTCCATCATCCCGGATGGGAAGATATAGCAGAGATGGTCCGCGTTCTCCCAGGCGATGCCCAGCTGACCTGCCCGAGCTCGCCAAGGCGAGAAGGGGTTCGGGGTGGTAACGATGAGCGACCCGCCGGTCCGGAGCACTTGAGCGGCGAAGCGGAGCAGTGCAATCGGTGTCTCAAGGTGCTCGATCAACTCGCCAGCAACCACCGTATCGAAGCCGCGAGCTTTCAAGTCGGGGAGCACGGGTTGAGTGATGTCCACCACCCTGGCCTCGAAGCCCAGCTGCTGCATCCGCTCGACCCCCGCCTCGTGGATGTCGAGACCGACACAGCTGGCGGCGACCGCGTGAATCCGCCCGTGAAGCCAGTCCGGGGTGTCGACGAGCATTTCGTCGTGGTCAACGCACCCGATGTCGAGAACATGACGGCCGGTGCAGGCCGCAAGGATGATCTCGTGGCGTTCTGTGGTGTCGTCGCTCAGAACCTGGTCGAGCTCCCGTTGGCGGGCCTCGACGGCCTCGGGGCTAGTCGGTTGCGATGACACGCTACGCCATGTTCCCATTTTCGGATCCTCGTTGTGTTCGTGGCGCTGGACCGATGAGTTCAAACAGGACGATGGTCCCGAGATCGCTGCGAAGAATAGCCACGGAGCAAAGTGGCTTGACGCGAGCACCACGGTTCGAACGAGAACCGGTTGAGCATGGCCTCGCGGGCGGCGATCGCCAGTTCTGCTCGGGTCGAGTGGTCGGCGAGAAGATGGCGCACCGCGGCGACCAGCTCACCGACCTCGCCCCCCGGAACGGTGATGAGGCCCTCAGCGGCGGAGGCGATGTCTCGTCCAGATGCGAACGAGTATCCGACTACTGGGCAACCCGCCGACATCGATTCCAGCACCACCAGCGGCATCCCCTCGGGAACCAGGGTGGGGAAGAGCATCAGGTCGGACGCCTGGTAGAGGTGGGGCACTTGGTCGGGATCCACCGGGCCGGCGAAGCTCACATGGTCCGCCAACGCGAGTGAATCGATCTGGCGCCGCAACTGATCGAGATACTCCTGAGGGCCTGTACCGGCGATGAGCAGTTGGACATCGGGAATCACTCGACGGACAGCACTCACAGCCTCGATCGCATGGTGGACACCCTTCTGGGGGGTGACCCGACCGACGAAGGTCACGACTGGACTGGATGACAGTCCGAACATCCCGCGTGCCACGCTCCGGCCAGCCCGGTCAGTGGGAACATAGCGGTCAGTATCGACGGCGTTCGGGCATACATCGACACGCAGATCGCGGGCCGACGGCAGCGCTTCGATGAGCTCACGCGCGGCGTGGGAAAGAACAGTGATCCCATCGAGGGTATCTGAATTGTAGAGTGCTGCCTCGACCTGGTCAGTGAGGTTGTAGCTCGTGCCGTGCTGGGAGAAAGCCAACGCGTAGCGTCGTTTCTTACCGCCTAGCCGAAGGGCGAGTCTGACATCGTCATAGACCACGACCACGGCTGGTCGGGAGTGCTTGATGAAGTGCTCGGCTTCAGACGCGTAGGCTGCGCGTCTCCCATCTCGGTGACAGGAGTACCTGTCTGCCTCACGCCTTGCAACCACTCGGTTGAGAGCCAGTCGCATGCGACTGGACGCTGCGCCGCTGGTGAATCGGACTCGGCCCGCGAAGTCTTGATCTACGCCGGCTGCGGGGCCGCAGGACAACACGGAATGGCCCACCGCGCTCGATGACCGCAAGAACTGACCGAGTGGCCGGTTGTAGGAGCCAGGCAGATGCGGTGAGGTGAAGCAGAGGTGCAGCACTTCAACGGTCATGCGGCCCGCGCCTTTGAGGAAGTATTCCTAGGGTCGACAGCACGTTGCGAGTCAGCCCGTGTTGATAAGAACTTACAGACCGCACTGTGCCCTCCCGCGCCTTCTTCTCACCACTCGCTGATCAGTCTTCTACCCGAGCGGCGGTGCCATTCATTTGGTTGCCAATTAATCCCTTCCGATCGGCCCAATTCGGTTGCTCGCCTTGGATACCAACACGCCAACTCTACCTCGGGTGCCAACTAGGCCGGCAGCTGAGTCAAGTCGCGCTACGACTCCATGAGACATACGCAGGCACGTGACTCATAGGCAGCTTTGCCAGCCGCTGATTGTTGCGATGACAGAACTCGTCGATCGCGAGCGTGGCACCGCCGACCGCTGCGTAGTCATCAACCATGATCAAGGCGCCCTGGACAAGCCGGCTCTCAATCAGCTGCAGTACTCTTTCCGTGGGTTCTTGGACATCAAGATCCAGATGAAGCAGAGATACGCGTAGCTCGGGTCGCTGGCGGAGGAGTCGAGGGAGTGTGTCCCGAACATCGCCCTCAATGAGCTCATAGTTTCCGAAGCCCTTCGCCGCAAGATAGCCATCGACCTCTGGGCGACTGAATCCGTCGCCCCCCTCTCGTTCGAATCGATCGATGAAGGCGGCGTCGTCGGCGTTCTCGATTCCGTTCTTCGGGAATTCTCCGAAGGCATCGAATCCGATGACACTGCGTGACGACTCGGCCTCAAGAATCGACCGGAAGGTGAGCAATCTCGCCATTGATGAACCTTTGTAAACACCGAATTCTAGTACTTCACCAGGAAGCCCAACTATCATCTTGTACAATTCGTACTGATTCAGCATCTTGCCAAGTCGGTCAACCGAGGAAGTTAGGTAGAAGCCATTCTCATAGTCCCACATCGATTGCTTATCAAAGTGCGGTTGCTGCATCCTAGAGCACCTGTCTCTCTGGTCTGTGCCGGTCACCACTTAGAGGTCAAGGCCTCAAGGTCGAACTAACCGCTCTTGTGGTCCAGACACGACGCCTAATCTCGGAATTGCTTCAGAACTCGAGTCTCCCAGGTCTGCGGCCTCTTGATGATCTCTCGGAACGCGGGAGCACTCGTGCCGGTCCCAAAGCTATCCGAGGGGGTGAACCGCTCGGCCCATACCTGCTCGATCGCCTTCACCACGAGATCAGTCTCGAAGGGTACGTTCGTGACAGAGGCGGACCGGAAGCGGTTGCGCTGACGGGAACCGACGTTCACCGTGGGAACTCCGTAGATCGGGGCCTCATGAATCCCCGAGCTCGAGTTGCCGACGAGGACTGCCGCGTGGCGAAGGGCCGTGAGATAGGACTCGAACTTCATGGACGGGAGGACGCGCAGGTGGGGCGAGTCATCTCGTTCCTTCAGGGCTCGGAGGATCTCAGAGGAGCCGGGATCGTTGTTCGGGTAGAGGGCGACGACGTACCGGCCGGCCGCCACCAAGGCGTCGAGAAGCTCAGAGGTGTCCTCGTAGAGGCTCTGGGTCTCACCCACCACCGGATGGAGCGCGAACAGGACGAACGGTCGGTCAACGAGTTCGTAGTGGGCCCGAACCTCATCGATCGACGGGAGGTCACCGGACAGCATGATGTCGATATTCGGGGATCCGATGACGAAGACCTTCTCAGCGTACTCGCCCATGCCGACCACTCGGTCCCGAGCCTCGGCGTTGGAGACGAAGTGCAGATGCGACATCTTGGTGATGGTGTGACGCATCAACTCGTCGACCGTGCCCGAGAGTTCGCCGCCCTCGATGTGGGCGACCAGGATCCCGTTGAGCGAACCGACGAGCGCTCCGGCCAAGGCTTCGACGCGATCGCCGTGCACGACGATGAGATCGACAGCGTGCTCGGCCACGTAGTGGCTGAGACCCCGAATGGTGTCGGCCAGGACCCGGTCCATCATGAAGTCGGTGTAGTGGTCCTGATTGAAGTGCAGGAAGATCTCCGAGAAGCCGTCCTTCTCGATCTCCTTCCAGGTGCGGCCGTACTTGGCCAACAGGTGCATGCCGGTGGCGAAGATCGTGTAGTCGAACTCAGGTGTCTCGTCGACGGCCCGAATGATCGACTTGAGCTTGCCGTAGTCGGCGCGGGTCCCGGTGACGAAGAGGATCCGGCGTCTCGTCGGCCACGCGTCGCTCACGAACTCACCATCGAACGACTCAGTTGCGCCCCGCTCCGTACGGAGGCGAGCGCGGTCCGGCCCAGCAGCGATTCGAATTCCGCGGCGGGAATCTCCCCTGTTCCCGGCCGCTTGACCCAGAGGTTCTGAGCCGTGAAGGGATCACCGGCCTCGATGTCAGCGATAGCCACGACCGAGGCGAACGCGAACGCGATCGTCGGAGCCTCGGCCTCGACGGGCGCCTTGGTGCCACCCCGCGCCAGCTTCATGACAGCGCTGCCCTCGATCAGGTCGGCCAATGCTCGAGGGTCCATGGAACAGGAGATGTCTGGACCCGGTCGATCCATGCGGTCGGTGAAGTGACGCTCCAAGATGTCGGCACCAACGGCGACCGCGCCGAGACACGGCACGTTGGTGAGGGTGTGATCGGACAGACCGACAACGGCATCCGGGAATGCTGACGCCAGCTCAGGTATCGCACCCAGGCGGACCAACTCAGGTGGCGTCGGGTAGACGTTGGTGCAGTGCAGGAGCGCAAATGGCACGGCGGCCTCGCGCATGATCTGCACTGCGGGGCTGATGCTCTCGATCGAGTTCATCCCTGTGCTCAGAATGATCGGCTTGCCGAACGAGGCGACATGTCGGACCAGCGGGTAGTTGTTGCATTCGCCGGAGCCGATCTTGTAGCCCACTACACCAATGCGCTCCAAGCGGTCGGCTGCTGCCCGGGAGAACGGCGTACTGATGAAGATGAGGCCTTTTGCCTCCACGTAGTCCTTGAGCTCGGCTTCCTCAGCCTCGTTCAACGCGCACGACTCCATGATCTCGTAGATCGAGATGTCGGCATTCCCTGGAATCACGTCGCGAGCCTGGTCAGACATTTCGTCCTCGACCACGTGGGTCTGGTGCTTGACGACCTCGGCGCCGGCGTCAGCGGCCGCGCCGACCATCTCCTTCGCAACCGTGAGACTGCCACCGTGATTGATGCCAATTTCCGCGATGACGAGCGGTGGCGCGTCGCCGCCCACCAGTCGATCCCCGAGCAGGAATGAGGTCATGCGGTCAATCCCATCACAGCGCGCGCGTGTTCGAAGTCGCGTTGGTTGTCGATGTCGATGGTCGCGAAGGGGTGATCGATCACCACGGCGCCGATCTTCTCCCCGAAGACCGAGCCCGCCGCGACGCTGGCTGATCGAGTGAGGTAGATCACACCATTTTCGCGGAACTTCGGACTCAGATCCTGGCTGCGGGTCTCTAGCCGGTACTGCGGCCTGAACTCGCCATCCACGACGGTTCCGACCTTGGCGGTCACTGGGCTCACGGTGACCGCCGAATCGAAGCGCAGGTCCTGCAGGATGGCCGCGCACTCGTCGAGCCACCTCGCGAGTCGGAGCGGCGACGTCGGCTGCAGAGTCGCAATCAGGTCAGGTGCCGGCGTTCGCGGGATCATCTCCAACGCGTGTTGGATGACTGCGGAGGTCGTGGAGTTGTCGTTCGCCAGCGACGCCGGGCGGTGGATGATGTCAGCTCCGGACGAGCGTGCTATGGCAGCGATTTCGCCTGAGTCGGTGCTGACGTACACGCCGCGTACCAGCGGGTGCTCGATCGCGAACTTGATCGAGTGGGACACCAGAGGGGACTCGCCCAGTGGCGCGATGTTCTTGCCTGGAAGGCGTTTGCTCCCGCCACGAGCGGGGATCACGACATCGATGACCATTGCGTTGGCCGTTCTTCGCACTACCTCGCCCTCCACCACCATGCTCGGCTGCGCCTGTCTCGCCCTATGGTATCGGCGCCGTTGAGTGCTGCGACAAGGATGCCCGAGGTTGACCATATGAACGTTCTGCTGCTCGTACCCGATGGCGTGAGCGTGCGGAACTTCCTCCTGACGGGCTTACCGCTGCATCTATCTGAGGGCGGAGCAGTCGATGTCCTGCTGGGCAGCGGGCTGCCCAGCCGCGAGGCGGTCGGGGCCCCTGGAATCCGGAATCTGGCTGTGCTCGACGATTACCCGGAGCGGCCCATCGAGGCGTCGGTTCGACGAACGCTCGAGTACGCCCACCTGCGCTGGTGTGACACGGAGGGGACCCGATTCAGTCTTGAAGCGCCGATCCCAGGATCCGGTCGATCCCGCGCGCTGCGGGGCGTAGCCAAATGTGCGTCGAGAGCTACGGCAGGGCCACGGTCGCTGCCACGGCTGGTCCAAGCCCACGACTGGCTCGCCCACCGACGCTCAGAGGCAGATCGCTATGTGGATCTGCTGTGCGAGTGGAAGACCGATGTCGTCCTCTGCGCTCACCAACGACCGCTCCCCGTCCTGCCGGTGGTGGTGGCAGCCAAACGGCTTGGCGTTCCAACCGCAACGTTCATCTTCAGTTGGGACAACCTGACCACAAAGGGGCGAATCGCTGCCCCTTTTGACCACTACTTCGTCTGGTCCGATCAGATGGCTGACGAACTACTGAGCTTCTACCCCGATGTCGACACCGAACGCGTTCACGTGGTCGGCTCCCCACAATTCGATCCCTATGCCGACCCAAGCCTGGTCTGGGACCGGGAGCGATTCGTTCGCGAACTCGGCCTCGACGCTGACCGACCCGTCATCTGCTACTCCGGGGGCGACACTCTGACGTGCCCGGAAGACCCCGATCACCTCCGCATCGTGTGTGAGCTGATCCAGAGCGGTCGGATCCGCGGCAACCCACAAGTGGTGCTCCGACCGGCCCCGGTGGACACTTCAGATCGCTACGACTTGGTTCTGGATCGCTACCCGGTCGTCATGTCTCGCCCGGCGTGGCGAGACCCAGGGCTGGGCTGGGCTGCGGTTTCCCCGACTCGACACGACATGGAACTGCTCGTGAACCTCACCCGCCACTCCGATTTGAACATCAACATGGCCTCGACCATGACACTCGATTTCGCGATCCACGACACCCCGGTGGTCAATCTCGGCTTCGATGTTGACCCATCCAGAAACCTGACGCCGAGGTACTACAGCTTCGACCACTACCGACCTGTGGTCGAGATGGGCGCGGCGAGGGTGGCTCGGGACCCCAGCCACCTCGCTGAGATCGTCAGCGACTACCTCGCTGACCCGAGCATCGACCGAGACGGCCGCGCCGACTTCGTCGATCATGAGCTGCGGGTCCGGCCGGGTGACTCTGTCTTGGCGATTGCGGAGGCCTTGAGAGTGATCGCCTCGCCTGACGCATCTAGCCAGGACCCGTCTGGTTAGTCCGACGTGCCGAAACTGCCGTTGCACGGCAAAATGCCCATGGACGGTGACGGTGATATCCGGCACACTGGTGAGGCGGATTCAGGCAGACGAGCTGGGGCTCCGACGTCAAACAGCCGGACATGGTGGTCGAGGCGCGGGGAGGTCATCGGTGAGCACGCAGACGAGAGCCAAGCACGCGCTGCGTCGCCTGCCCCCGGAGCACATCCGCCGGACCATCCAGGCCGTGTTCGACCCGCTCGTCGCCATGTTCGCGGTGGTCGTGGCCCTGTGGCTGCGGTACGAGAACTCCATCCCTGACGCCGCCATGGCCGACCTGCCGTGGATGCTCGCCCTGGCCGGCACTGCCCAGCTCGCAGCGGGATGGTCGCAGGGCCTCTATGCCGGCCGCTGGCGCGTCGGCAGCTTCGAGGAGATGTTCGCCCTGCTCCGTGCGGTGGTCATTGCCTCCACCCTGTTGTTCCTGGTGAACATCCCGCTGTCGCCCCGGCCGATCCCGCTGTCGGCCTGCATCACCCAGGCGGTCCTCACCGTGCTGCTGTGCGCCGCGGCCCGGTGGACCTGGCGCCTGGCCTACGAGCACACGCTGCGACCCGACGGCTCCGACCTGACCCGTGTGGTCGTCGTCGGGGCCGGACTGGCGGGCACGCAGCTGGTTGACTCGTTCATGCGCAACCCCGCAGGCCGCTACCTGCCGGTGGCGCTGCTGGATGACGACCCCGCCAAGCGCAACCTGCGCCTCTCGGGTGTCCCCGTGCTGGGCACCACCGATGCGGTCTGCGAGGTCGCGCAGCGAACCCATGCGTCCACCGTCATCATCGCCGTGCCGAGCGCCGACGGGACGGTCGTGCGCAACCTGGTCGCCGCGGCGTCCGACTGCGGCCTGGAGGTCCTGATCCTCCCGTCGCAGGACGAACTGCTGGGCGGCGTCGTCCAGGCCGAGGACGTCCGCCCCCTCACCGAGGCCGACCTGCTCGGCCGCCGCCAGATCGAGACCGACCTGGACGCCATCGCCGGCTACGTCACCGGTCGCAGGGTGCTGGTCACCGGCGCGGGCGGCTCGATCGGCTCGGAGCTGTGCCGCCAGCTGGTGCGCTTCGCTCCGGCGGAGCTGGTGATGCTCGAGCGTGACGAGTCCGCCCTGCACGCCGTGCAGCTCTCCATCGAGGGCCGCGCCATGCTGGATGACCGCAACCTGGTCGTGGCCGACATCCGCGACGCCGAGCGTCTGGCCGAGGTGTTCGACGAGCACCGGCCCGAGGTCGTGTTCCACGCCGCGGCACTCAAGCACCTCCCGCTGCTGGAGATGCACCCCCGCGAGGCGGTGAAGTCCAACTGCAGGGGCACCCAGAACCTGCTCGACGCGGCACTGGCCCACGGGGTCGACCACTTCGTCAACATCTCCACCGACAAGGCCGCGGATCCGTCGAGCGTGCTCGGCACCTCCAAGCGCCTCGCCGAGCGCCTCACCGCTGCAGCCGCTGCGGAGTCCCGCGGCGACGGGACGTACGTGAGCGTGCGGTTCGGCAACGTGCTGGGCAGCCGCGGGTCGGTCCTGACCGCCTTCCGGGCACAGATCGACGCCGGCGGGCCCATCACCGTCACCGACCCAGAGGTCACCCGCTACTTCATGACCGTGGAAGAGGCCGTCCAGCTCGTCATCCAGGCCGGTGCCATCGGCGGTCACGGCGAGTCGCTGGTGCTCGACATGGGCGAACCGGTGCGGATCGACGACGTCGCCCGACGGATGGCCCAGCAGGCGTCCAAGCCGGTGCGGATCACCTATACCGGCCTCCGCCCCGGCGAGAAGCTCCACGAGGTGCTGCTCGGCTCCGACGAGGAGCCCCGCACGACCGCCCACCCGCTCATCTCGGCGGTCGCGGTGCCACCGTGTTGCCCGAGCGTCCTGGACGGCCTCGAGGTCTCCCCGGCCGCCGAAGTCGCTGACGCCTTGGCCGCCGCCGCGCTCGACGGCACCGCCGCCGTGGTGATCGACCTCCGCCAGCAGGAGCTCGACCCGTCACCCGAGTTCGACCTCAGGTCGACGCGGAGCCAATTGTCCTGAAGTGCTCGATGGTCCGGCCCAGACCCTCGTCGAGCGGGACCGTCGGCGCCCAGCTGAGCAGCCCCGCGGCAGGGGTGACGTCCGGATGTGACATTCACCGCTGGGCAATTCTCCGGTCGGGGTTGGTTCGCCGGGCGCGCTGACGCAGCATGTACTGATCCACACGGTGGGCCGATCCACCAGGGGGGCACGTGACACTGATCAAGGACCGGGCGGTCATCATCGGGCAGGGCTACGTCGGCCTGCCCGTCGCCATGCGCGCCGTGCACGGCGGCTACGACGTGGTCGGGTTCGAGATCGACCCGACCAAGGTGTCCGCCCTGAACTCAGGGCGGTCCCACGTGGAGGACATCTCCGCCGACCAGCTCGGCGAGATGCTCGGCACCGGCCGCTACCGGGCCACCTCGGAGGCGTCGGACCTCGCCGGGTTCGACGTCGCCGTCATCTCGGTCCCCACGCCCATGGGCGAAGGGGTGCCCGACCTGTCCTACATCGAGTCCGCAGCCCGCACCCTGGCCGCGCACCTGTCGCCGGGCGCGACCGTGATCCTCGAGTCCACGACCTACCCCGGGACCACCGAGGAACTGGTCGCCCCGATCCTGGAATCGGGCTCCGGGCTCGTCGCCGGCGAGGACTTCCAGCTCGGCTACAGCCCCGAACGGATCGATCCCGGCAACCCGACGTGGCGGCTCGAGAACACGCCGAAGGTCGTCTCAGGCATGAACCCCCGCTCGCTCGAAGCGGTGCAGGGCTTCTTCGACCGGCTGGTCGACACGACCGTCCCGGTCTCGGGCACGCGCGAGGCCGAGCTGACCAAGCTGCTGGAGAACACGTTCCGCCACGTGAACATCGCCCTGGTCAACGAGCTGGCGATGTTCGCCCGCGACCTGGGCATCGATGTGTGGGAGGCGATCGACGCCGCCTCAACCAAGCCGTTCGGCTACATGCGCTTCACCCCGGGTCCGGGCGTCGGCGGGCACTGCCTGCCGATCGACCCGTCCTACCTGTCCTGGCAGGTCGAGCGTTCGCTCGGCCAGACGTTCCGGTTCGTCGAGCTGGCCAACGACATCAACGAGCACATGCCCGACTACGTCGTGCGCCGCGTGCAAGCGCTGCTGAACGACCACGCCAAGGCGGTGCGGGGATCGACCGTCGTCGTGTACGGACTGGCCTACAAGGCCAACACCTCCGACGCCCGAGAGACGCCGGCCCGGCCGGTGATCGACCAGTTGCTCCGGTTGGGTGCGGAGGTGTGCCTGGTCGACCCGCACGTGGCCGCCGAGCAGTTCCCCTCCGATGCAACCCCGTGCGACGGTTCCCCCGATGACCTGGCCGACGCCGACCTGGTGATCTACCTGGTCGACCACGACGACTTCGACCGCGAGGCGATCGTGGCATCGGGGGTCCCGGTCCTCGACTGCCGGCGGGCATTGAGCGGACCGAACGTCCAGCACCTCTGAGAGCTCCACCCCGTGCGCTGATAGCCTTGGGTCACGGTTCCACTCCCTTCGACGTCACACCCCTGGTGTGACGGAGCCGTC
>WBZP01006143.1_pt1 | contig 11980 bp, 14 predicted proteins | sample 5204301 | NCBI WGS metagenome assembly WBZP01 (sample SAMN12412401, study PRJNA552823) | activated sludge metagenome | isolation source: activated sludge from nitrification reactor of wastewater treatment plant... | place: USA: Pennsylvania | collected 2017
GTCGTAATAGGTGTAGCCGCCGCCCGGCTTGCGGCGGCCGGCGAACTTGGCGTTGCATTCGGAAAGTTTCGAAGTCTTCTCTTCCTTGGTGGCCGCTTTCTCGGCTGCCTCGGCGCAGTCCTCGAAGTCGGCCGGCGCACTCCGCCACCATTGCGCGTGCGCGCCCGCCGGCGCCAGCACCAGCAGTCCCGCGATCGCGGCAACGAAACACAGCGCGCCTGACTCAGTTCGCAAGGGTAGAATTCTCACACCACAATTTCCGGGTGATTGTCGCCCATTCCAGCGCAGCTTGTCACTCCGGAACGGGGCATTTTTCCGGCAAGCCACGGAATTGTCCGGATCGTGCATTGGCAGATTGATTTTGCTTTGGTTTTTCTGACGTCGCACCGCCGTTTGATTGCGATCATCGGGTCTTGCCGGTTGCTTTCGGGTGCGTCGGAACGATACGATTCGCGCAAAAGGAAAGCGGGAGGCGTCCATGGCTGTTCGGACCGGCACTATCGCGTGGCTCGTGGCGGGATTGTTTTGCGCCGCCTGCATTGGCGAGGCTTCGGCGCAGGCGATCACGCGACAGGTCACGCTGGTGGTGCCGTATGCTGCCGGCGGCGGCACCGATACCGTGGCGCGGTTGGTCGGCAACCAGATGTCGCGGTCGCTGGGCCAGCCTGTCGTGATCGAGAATGTGGTTGGCGCGGGCGGCACGCGGGCCAACGAGCGGGTGGCGCGCTCCGAGCCGAACGGTACCACCGTATTGATCAACCACGTGGCATTGCTCGCCGCGCCGAGCCTGTTCATCAACCTGCGCTACGACACCGAAAAGGATTTCGAACCGGTCGGCCTCGTCAACAATGCACCGATGCTGCTGGTTGGGCGCAAGTCGATCCCCGGCCAGAAGCCTGCGGATTTCGTCGGCTGGATCAGGGGGCAGGGCGCCAAGGCGAACTTCGCCCATGGCGGCATCGGCACCAACAGCCATCTCTGCGGGGTCATGATGGGCAATGCGCTCGGCTTCCGGCCGACCTTCGTGGCCTATCGAGGCTCCAACCCCGCGATAACGGACATGCTCGCGGGACAGGTCGATCTGCTGTGGGACCAGGTGACCAATGCGATCCAGCAGGTGCAAAGCGGCATGCTGCACGGAATCGCCATCACTTCGACGACACGGCTCGACGAGCTGAAGGACGTGCCGACCACGGCCGAACTCGGCATGCCCGAGATCAACTATACCATGTGGCATGGCCTCTACGTGGCCAAGGGTACACCGAAAGAGATCGTCGCCGCGCTCAACGCCGCCTTGCGCAAGGCGGTCACCGAACCCGAGGTGGTCGCCAAGTTCAAGCAGCTCGGCACGGTGCCATATCCGGACAAGGAGCTGTCGCCGGAGGCGCATGCCAAGCTGTTCGCGGCGGACCTGCCGCGCGTGGCGAAGCTGGTGGAGGCCTCGGGAGCGAAGCCGAGCGAGGCGCAGTAGCGCCTCGCCGCGTCACTTCAGCATGTTCGGCACCAGCAGGCGCGGCAGGAACAGGCAGACGTCCGGCCAGATGATCAGCGCCGCCAGCACCAGCATCATCGGCACCAGCATGATCAAGGTGTCCTTCAGCGCGTAGCGCAGCCGGACACCGGCGACCGCGCAGGCGATCATCAGGCAGAGCCCATAGGGCGGCGTGACCAGGCCGAAGGCGAGCGAGACGATCGACACGATCGCGAACTGCACCGGATGCAGGTCGACCGACTTGGCAAGCGGCTCCAGCACGGTGCCGACGATGATGATCGCCGGGATGGCATCGAGGAAGCAGCCCACCACCAGGAAGCAGAAGGCGATGAAGAAGCCCGCCGCGATCGGCCCCATGCCCCAGGTCGAGACGTTGGCAAGCAGCTCCTGCGGGATCTTGTAGTAGGCGAGCAGCCAGCCGAAGGCGCTGGCGGTGCCGACACAGAACAGCGCCACCGCGGCGAGCCGGCCGGTGTCGAGCAGCGCCTTGTAGAGGTCGCGCCATCCGGTCTCGCGATAGAAGAACACCGACAGCACGACGGAATAGAGCACGGCGATGCAGGCGGATTCCGTGGCAGTGAACCAGCCAAGCAGGATGCCGCCGACGATGATGAAGGGCGTCATCATGGCCGGCAGCGAACGCCAGGCCGCGCAGACCATCTCGCGCCAGCTCTCGCGGGGATAGGTTGGATAGCCGCGCCGCACCGCGTAGACATGCACGGTCGCCATCTGCGCGCCCGCGATCAGAAGCCCCGGCACGATGCCGGCGAGGTACATCGCCGCGATCGAGGTGGAAATCAGTCCGCCCCATACGATCATCAGGATCGAGGGCGGAATGACGACCGCGAGCACCGCGGAGACCGCCGTGATCGCGATCGAGAAGGAGAGGTCGTAGCCCTCCTTGGTCTGTGCATCGATGAAGATCTTGGACTGGCTCGCCGCATCGGCGGTCGACGAGCCGGAAATGCCGGCAAAGAAAACCGACAGCACGACGTTGATCTGCGCCAGCGAACCCGGCCAGCTCCCGACCATGGAGCGCGACAGCGCAACCAGGCGATCGGTGATGCCGCCGATGCTCATCAGGTTGGCTGTGAGCAGGAAGAACGGTACCGCGAGCAGGATGAATGAATTATAGGCGTTGAAGGTTTCCTGCGCGAGCATCATCACCGACAGCCGCGGCTCGATCAGCAGGATCGGCAGGCAGGCGAGCCCGAGTGCAAACGCCACGGGCACGCGCGCCACCAGCAGCGCGGCAAAGGTACCGAACAGGATGAGCGCGGCCTGTCCTGCGGAGAGAACGGCGCCGGTCATGGCTTCCTCCCGAACAGGATGTTCGCCTCATCGACGATCTGTTCGCCCGCGAACACGATCCAGGTAAAGCCGGCCACCGGCCAGGCGACATGGATGAGCCAGAGCGGCAGTTCTGCAAGCTCGGAGGTGCGGTTCCAGGCAAAGCGGGTGAATTCGATGCCGGCGATCACGAACACCAGCGCCAGCGCCAGGATGCCGAGCCGACCGGCGATCCTCACCGCAGCTTCGCCTCGGCGCGACAGGTCCGGCCAGACGTCGACCTCGAAATGCAGGGCTTCGCGCACGCCCACCATCGCGCCGATCATGATGGTCCAGATGAACAGGAAGCGCGCCATCTCCTCGGTCCAGATGTAGGAGGGGATCAGCGCGGTGTAGCGTGAGACGATCTGCAGGGTCACCGGAAAGATCAGGGCCGCGAGGCAGGCAGCGAGCAGGACCTCGAGAAGCTTCGCATAGAGGGCTGTCACTCGGCGCCATAGCGACGGGTGGGATGGCGTCGTGGTATCGGTCATTGGTGCTCCGGCGGCCGCAGGCTCGGGCGGCAAGCCTTGGGGCTTGCCGCACAGAGCCGTCGCTCATTGGGTCAGGCGACGTTGATCTTCTCGTAAATGCCTTCGGCTCCGATTTCCTTGGCATAGGTCGCCATCACGGGGTCGGCGAGCTTCTTCATCGCGTCGCGTTCCTCGAACGGCACGCGCTTGAGCTTGCCGCCCTTCTCCAGTGCGTCGAGCTTGACGGCCTCTTCGCTGGATTCGAGCTGACGGCCGTAGTCGCCGGCTTCCTTGCCGGCCTTCATGATGGCGTCCTGCAAGGGCTTGGGCAGCGTCTTCAGCGTCTTCACCGAGAAGCAGATCGGGCGGATCGATACCGCATGCTGGGTGAGGGAGAGGTGCGGGGCGACTTCGTAGAACTTCATCGCCTCGACGCCTGCCGCCTCGTTCTCGCCGGCCGCGATCACGCCGTTCTGGATGGCGTTGTAGATTTCATTGTAGGCGATCACGGTCGGGCTCATGCCGACGGCCGCAAACGTCTTCGACCAGATCGGCGCGCCCTGCACGCGCACCTTCAGTCCCTTGAGGTCGGCGAGATTTTTCAGCGGCTTGTTGGCGAAGATGTTGCGCACGCCGCCGCCGGCGTAGCCAATCAGCACGACTTCCGCCTTGGTGGCGATCTCGTCGGCGACCGGCGACAGGATGCCCGCTTCGACCACCTTGTTCATGTGCTCGATGCCCTTGAACACGAAGGGCGCGTCGATGAAGGGCGCGGCCTTGGCGAAGGTCGACATGTGCGCAGGCGAAACGATGCCGTAGTCCACGGCCTTTCCCTGCGACATGTACTCGAAGTACTGCTTCTCCAGCCCCAGCGAGGAGTTCTTGTGCAAGGTGAAGTTGACGGGCTGGCCGTAATACTTCTTCACCAGTTCCTCGAAACGGGTCAGCGCCTTGGTGAAGGCGTGATCGTCGTTGAACTGGACCGCGCCGTTCAGCGAGATCGGCGTCTGTGCCCGGAGGATCGAAGGCATCCCCAGGGTGCCTGCGGCGGCCGTCGCGGCCAGGCCGGTGAGTACTGTCCTGCGCTTCATGGGTCCTCTCCCTGCAATGATCCGCCGTTGGCCGGCAGAAGGTGTGGCGGTGAGGTTTTCCTCCCCCGCTGTTGCGGAGATTGTCGCCATTCGCGGCCCGCTTGTCACGCCGAAACCGGCGGGCGAGTCCGCGCAATCGCTGCCGCGTTGCAAAAGACCTGGCGCTGGTTGCGTATCAATACGGATGATCGGCGATCATTTGTTTGGAAAAAGCCGAATCAGTATTAGGATTCATAGAAAGCACCTTGATCGCCTGGCCGCCTCGGAATGACCGAACCGGAAATCCGCAATAACATCGCCACCCTGCAGCGGTGGCTGGCCGATGCCTGGCGCCGTCTCGGCGATCCCTCCCTGACCCCCTTCGACAAGCGCGAACTGCGCAACCAGATGAAGCAGGCCGATGTCGCCTTGCGGCGCTGCCTTGCGCTTTCGGTCGAATTGAAATCGGCGAAAGTGGCGAGCGGCAAGGCCGACGTCCGCGCCTTCGCCAAGCCGGATCTGCGCTTCCTGGCCTGACGGCTCGCTCCCCGCGGTGCCAGCTTCCCGCCCGTCCTCCGGCGATTGTCGGTTCCAACGTGATGGCGAAGGAGCGGACGTGACGGTTTCCGAATCGGTTTTCGCGGCATGCGGCGGCTTCCGATCTCGCGCCCGCTCTGCTAAGAGGCAGCCATTCCCCGAGGCGGGGACGCGGTCCCGTAGCTCAGCTGGATAGAGCGACGGTTTCCTAAACCGTAGGTCGCATGTTCGAGTCATGCCGGGATCGCCAAATCCGCAACGTTGTTACGCATGCGGGCGCGCGCAAGGGCTGCCGATATTCAATTCTGTGATGGCGGGCTGAAAGGAATGGGATGGGCATCCCGCCCGCGTTCGTGCCATCCTCGCCGGAAGAATATCCGGGGGAGGGGCCGACCAGCATGAGTGTGACCATCGCAGCGACATCCGTCGCCAAACCGAAAGCCGAGCTGATCGAGGCCTTCCGGGAAGCGCCGACATCCATCATCAGCGATAACCTCGCCCGGCTTGCCGGTTCCGTCGGCTTGAGGCCCTTCCATCGCAGCGGCCGGCTGGTCGGCACCGCTTTCACGATCAAGACCCGGCCGGGCGACAATCTGGCCATCCACCGTGCGCTTGAAATGGTCGGGCCGGGCGACGTGATCGTCGTCGACGGCGGCGGCGACGAGTCGCGCGCCCTCGTCGGCGAGATCATGAAGAACATCGCGCAATGGCGCGGGGCGGCGGGCTATGTGATCGACGGGGCGATCCGCGACGTCGCGGCGTTCGCCGCTTCCGACTTTCCGTGCTTTGCCCGCTCGGTCATTCATCGCGGCCCCTACAAGAGCGGTCCGGGCGAGATCAACGTGCCGGTCTCGATCGGCGGCTGCGTGATATCGCCGGGGGACATCGTGGTCGGCGACGAGGACGGCGTCGTGTCGTTCTCGCAAGCCACGGCTCCAGCCTTGCTCGAGGCCGTCAAGGCGCAAATCGCCCGCGAGGAGGCGACGCTGCTCTCGATCCGCGAGGGCCGTTACCAGGGCAGCTACGGCAAGTCCTGATCGTATCAATCGACAATGAAGGAAGAACGGATGAGCCAACGCAGCGAGTTCCACAATCTCGATAACCCCGTCGACGGCCTGCTCCGCGAACTCGCGAGCGGCGTGTCCACGCGCATCTTCGCCGGCGAACAGGCGATGCTGTCGGTGGTGACGATCGCGCCGAACGCCCAGGGCACGCTGCACCATCACCCCGAGGAGCAATGGGGCGTGCTGCTCGACGGTTCCGCCGTCCGCGTCCAGGGCGGCGAGGAGATCGAGGTGAAGAAAGGCGATTTCTGGCGCACGCCGGGCAACGTGCCGCATACGATGCGGGCCGGTCCGCAGGGCGCCCGCGTGCTCGACATTTTCAGCCCGCCGCGTCCAGAGTACAGGAAGCCGGGTTCGGGTTTCGGATCGAGCTGAGCCGACGAAGGAAGACGCGGCGCATCGAGGGGAGATAGTCATGAAAATCACGCGACGTGACATATTAGCGGGGGCGGCAGCGATGGCCGTGGTGCCCGCCGGTTCGCCGGCCCAGGCGCAATCCGGCACGGTCACGCTGGTTGTGCCGTTCCCGCCGGGCGGTTCCACCGATGCGCTGGCGCGCATGCTGCAGGCACCGCTGCAGGCGCGGCTCAACCGCACCGTGATCGTCGAGAACAAGTCGGGCGCCGCGGGCTCGCTCGGCGCAGCGCAAGTCGCCAAGGCCGCGCCGGACGGATCGTCCTGGCTCGTCACGTTCGATTCGCACGCCGTGATCCCGACGATTCTGGAAGGCCCGCCGCTCGATGTCGAGAATGACCTCGTGCCCGTGCTGCTGGTCGGCACCGCGCCCTATGTAATCGCCGCCAATGCCGACCTGCCCTACAAGAGTTTCGCCGACGTCGTCGCCGCGGCAAAGGCGAAGCCGGGCTCGGTGAAATACGCCTCCGTCGGCATCGGTACGCTCGGGCATCTCGCCATGACGCTGCTCGGAAACAAGGCCGGCGTCGATCTGCTGCATGTGCCCTATCGCGGCGGCGGTCCGGCCATGAACGACGTGCTCGGCGGCCATGTCGATCTCATCGCGGGCTCGGCGGCGCTGATCACGCCGCAGCTCGACGGCGGCAGGCTGCGACCGATCCTGCAGCTCGGCCGCGAGCGGCTGCCGTTGCTGAAGGACACGCAGACTGCCATCGAGGCCGGTTTTTCCGATTTCGAGACGCTGGCCTGGTGGGGCGTCTTCGCGCCCAAGGGCACGCCCGCCGACGTCACCGCGAGGATGGCCAAGGAGATCCGCGAGATCATCAGCGAGCCCGCCACCTCCGCCAAGCTGCGCGAAACCCAGATGATGACGCTGATCCTTGCGGAAGGCGCGGACTTCAAGACGTTCTTCACCCGGCAGCTCAATTTCTGGGGCAAGGTGGTCCGCGACAACAACATCAAGGCCAGCGGCTGATCGCGGTCCGGCGAGCGTAGCGATGACCGCGGTGCAGGAGCTGAAATTTGCCGTCGCTGACGCCGGAGACGTTTCGGCCCTGCTGATGCGCCCGGAGGGCGCACGCGCCTGCTATGTGCTGGCCCACGGCGCGGGCGCCGGCATGCGCCATGCCTCCATGGAAGCCATCGCAACAGGCCTCGCCGCGCGTGGCATCGCGACACTGCGCTATCAGTTTCCCTATATGGAGAAGGGCAGCAAGCGGCCGGACCCTCCGGCGCTGGCGCACGCAACGGTGCGGGCCGCGGTCGCCGAAGCGGCCAGGGTATGCCCGGGCTTACCGCTGCTCGCGGGTGGCAAGTCGTTCGGCGGCCGCATGACGTCGCAGGCGCAGGACAAGGCCCCGCTCCAGGGCGTGAGGGGAATCGCCTTCTTCGGCTTTCCGCTGCATCAGCCCGGCGAGCCCTCGTTGAACCGTGCAGCGCACCTGTTCGGTGTGGACATACCGATGTTGTTCCTGCAGGGGACCCGGGATGCGCTGGCGGATGTCAGCCTGCTCAAGCTCGCCCTGAGAGACTTCAAACAGCTGGCGACGCTTCATCTGGCCGAAGGCGCCGATCACTCGTTCCACGTCCTGAAGCGTTCGGGACGGAACGATGGCGAAGTGCTGGTGGAGATCCTCGACGCCTTCGCCAACTGGGTCGACACCGCCGTATTACGCTGAGCCCGGGCCGTAGATCTTGTCGCGCAGCCGGCGCATGCCGGACAGCCAGCGGTCGCGGTTGGCGGCCTTGCGTTTCACGTATTCATCGACGGTCGCATGCGACAGGATCAGGAAACGTTCCTCTTCCATGGCCTGAAGCACGATACGCGCGACTTCCTCCGGCTGCATCACGCCGTCGACCCGCGCCGCGCTCGGTCCCGGTGTGGTCATGCCTGTCTGCACCGACTGCGGACACAGCACGGAAACGCGGATGCCGCGGTCGCCATACTGGATGGCGAGATGTTCGGCGAGCGCGACCGCCGCGCTCTTGGTGACCCCGTAAGGCATCGAGTTGAGCGAGGCGAGCAGGCCGGCTGCCGACGCCGTATTGAGCAGGTAACCGGAGCCGCGCGCCATCATGCCCGGCACTAGCGCCCGCGCTGCGAACACATGGCTCATCACATGCACGCGCCAGCTCACGTCCCAGTCGGCATCGGAAGCGGTCTCCTGTCCCTTGCGCGACAGGCCGGCGTTGGAAAAGAAAACGTCGACCGGGCCATACTTTGCCTCGGCCGCTGCGATGAGCGCCTTGACGTCGTCCTCGAGGCCGACATCGGCAGTGACCGCAAGGCCGTCGATGTCGCCGGCGACGGCGGCGAGCCGCTCGCGCGAGGTCTTGAGGTCAGCCACCACCACGCCGCGAGCGCCCGCCTCTGCATAGGCGCGCGCCATCGCCTCGCCGATGCCGCTCGCGCCGCCCGTGACCACGCACACCTTGTTCCTGACTTGCATGTCGTTCCCTCGCGTTTGTTTCGGTGAGATTGTCAGGGCGCATACAGCCCCTTGTCCCTGGCGTGCTGGATCGCGAGCGCGCCCATCAGGTCCATCATCGGCGTCGAAAGGCCGGCGGCGCGGGCGAAGGCGGCCGGCGCGCGCACCAGCGCGTCGATCTCCATGGCGCGGCCGATCTCGTAGTCCTGCAGGATCGACGGCTTGTGGTTCGGCGCAGGCCCGGTGCGGGTGAGGCGCTTGACGTCGGGATAGCAGCTTTGCGCGATCGCGTTCGCCTCGTCGAGCAGTTGCGGGATCACGCTCTGCAGCACCGGATCGTCGCGTACGGCGCGCGCGGTCTGCGCGGTGAGCAGGCACAGGATCGACAGCGACATGTTGGTCAGCAGCTTCGACCAGATCGTTTCCCTGATCTGCACCACGGGGCTCGAGGCAAATTGCGCGGCTTCCAGCACGGATCGCAGTCGCGCCATCCGTTCACTCTCGCGGTCGTCGCATTCGCCGACGATCAGCATGTTGCGTTCCGGCGAAAGATTCTCCACGACGCCGGGCGCAATCACTTCGTTCGAGGAGAAAATCACCCCGCCGACGATGCGCTCTTTCGGGATCGCCTTGCGCAGCGCGCCGCCGGGATCGAGGAACGAGAGATCGGGTGTCGGCGGATGATCCCGCAGGCCGATGTCGTACCACCAGGGGATGCCGTTCTGGGCGAACACGACGGCCGTATTGTCCATCAGCAGCGGCTTGACGCCGGCGGCGAGGGCCGGAACGCCAGTCGCTTTCAGCGTGCTGATGACCACGTCCTGCGGTCCGAGGTCGGCTGGATTGTCGGACGCCTTGACGGTGGCCTTGAATTCATCGCCGCCCACGCGCAGCGTCAGGCCATTCTTCCGCACGGCGGCAAGATGCGGCCCACGCATCACGCAAGAGACCTCGTTGCCGGCCCGCGCAAGCCGCAGCGCCAGATGGCTGCCGACGGCGCCCGCGCCGAAAATACAGATACGCATGCGATGGCCCCGTTTGCGAAAGACGCGCCAGTTTCCACATCCTGGCATCGGGGCGCAACCGGGGCATGCGGCGGGCGCGGCCGGCTCCCGCAGAAAGGGATGGATCGGTGCGCGTGCCCTACGCCATAGTGCGATGCATCCATCGATGAGGCAAAGGAACGTTCATGTCGGCCAATCCCGTACTGTGGAATCTCGACGCGCGTGGCGTGGCCACCGTCACGCTCAACCGTCCGGAGGTCAACAACGCCTATGACGGCGCGCTGATCGACGGCGTGCTGGCGGCCATGGACGATCTCGGGACGAAGCCGCTGCGGCTCGTCGTGCTGAAGGGGAACGGCAGGCATTTCCAGGCCGGCGCCGACCTCAAATGGATCAACGGCGTGCGTCCGCAATCGCCCGAAGCCAACGAGGCGGCTTCTCGCGCCACCTTCGAGGCGGTGCAGCGCCTCAACACCTTGCCGGTGCCGACGGTGGCGCTGGTGCAGGGCGGCTGCTTTGGCGGCGGTACGGGCGTCATCTCGGCCTGCGATATCGTGATCGCGGCCGATAATGCGCTGTTCTCGATCACCGAAGTACGCTGGGGCCTGACGGCTGCGATCATCATCCCGCAGCTGTGCGACGCCATCGGCGTGCGCCAGGTGCGCCGCTATGCGCTGACCGGCGAGCGCTTCGGCGCCGACGAGGCGCGCCGCATCGGACTCGTGCACGAGGTGGTAAAGCTCGCCGATCTCGAAAGCGCGGGCGAGAAGGTGGTCGAGCAACTGCTCGCGAACGGGCCGGAGGCGCTGGCGGAGACCAAGAAGCTGGCGCTGGAAAGTTCGTTCGGCGGCATGGCCGTCGATGACGCGGCTTACGCGCGTCTCGTCCGCATCCACTCGGCCAAACGTCAGACCGCCGAAGCCGCCGAAGGTCTCGCCTCCTTTGCCGAGAAGCGCGCGGGGCGATGGGCCGTGAAGGCGTAGTTCGGCAGCCGTGACGGCGGCAGCAAGGCCCGCCGTCGCGGCCGAAAACTATTTCTGGCTGGCGATGAAGGCGGCGAGATCGGCGGCCGCGTCGCGGCTCAATCCGATGTCCGGCATCTTGGGGTGCGGATCGAGCAGGAAGGTAGCCACCTTGGCTTCGTCGAAGCCGGGCTTCCTCGCGATACCCGCGAAGGCAGGCGCTTCGGTCACGGCCGTCGGCTGGTTGGCGCCGATGGCGTGGCAGGACTGGCACCAGCGTTCGGCGAGTTTCTTGCCGTTAGCCACGTCACCCGCGGCCGCCGGAAATGCGATCGCCATGGCCGCGACGGCGGCAAGGGCGCCGAAAAATGGAGTGGTGGCTTTCATTCCCGACCGCTGTTCGTTGCTTACTTCGGCTTCACCGCTTGATGCAGCGCAGCCAAGCGCTCAATCAGCATTTCGCGGTGAGGTTCGTCAACGGGAATTCGCCCTGCCGTCGCGGTGAGCTGGGTCAAAATATCGGCAAGCAGCCCATAGTTGACGTGAATATGAACGGACTTGCGGACGTCGGCGTCGCCCGGGCGCTCCAGGACGAGACCCATCCCGACCCGATCGAACGCGGCCTCGAAGCGCGAGGAACGCTCGAAGGTGCCGCTGTAGAACTTGTCGGGATATTCGAGGGCGACTTCGGCCTTGTCCAGAATTTGCTTCATCATCGGCTCCGGCAATCCGGGCGAAGGCTAGACCCCATGCCGCCAGGGTGGTTGATTTGGCGCAAGGCTCGGTGGCAAATGGATGCCGTTTGGCGCGGGTCGGCCTCGATCCGATCTCGAAAGGACGCTGCGAATTGCCGCCGGGAACCATCACCGAACCTGCCCGTCAGGTGCCCATCTATGGCGAGTACGATGTCGTCGTGCTCGGAGGCGGTCCCGCTGGCATTGCCGCGGCGGTGGCCGCCGCGCGGGCCGGCCGCCGCACGCTGCTGATCGAGCGTTACGGCTTTCTCGGCGGCATGGGGACGGCGGCGGGCGTCACCAATTTCTGCGGGCTGCACGCCAACGTTCACGGGGAAATGCGCCAGCTGGTGCGCGGAATTGCCTCCGACCTGCTTGACCGGATCGACCGGCTCGGCGGCCTCAACGCGCCGCATCTGATCCTCGGCAAGATCCTGGCGCAGGCCTACGACACCGCGGCCTACAAGATCGC
>WBZP01000353.1_pt4 | contig 11979 bp, 8 predicted proteins | sample 5204301 | NCBI WGS metagenome assembly WBZP01 (sample SAMN12412401, study PRJNA552823) | activated sludge metagenome | isolation source: activated sludge from nitrification reactor of wastewater treatment plant... | place: USA: Pennsylvania | collected 2017
ATCACATCACAGGCATCAGCGCCGCCAACACCTATGGCAACCATACCTAAGCCACCGGCGTTTACCGTGTGACTGTCAGTGCCAATCATCATACCGCCGGGAAATGCATAATTTTCCAGTACAACCTGGTGTATGATGCCGGCTCCGGGTTTCCAGAAACCGATACCGTATTTGTCAGAAACCGATGCCAGGAAATCGTACACTTCACTGCTTTCATGAACTGCCCTGTCCAGGTCTGTCTTGCTGTCTACCTTTGCTTCAATAAGATGGTCGCAATGCACTGTAGATGGCACAGCTACTTTGTTCCTGCCGCTTTGCATGAACTGTAACAGGGCCATTTGGGCGGTTGCATCCTGCATGGCCACCCTGTCCGGTGCAAAATCAACATAATCTTTTCCTCTTTCAAAAGCTTTTCCGCTTGCTTCACCGGTCCATAAATGGGCGTATAATATTTTCTCTGTCAGGGTGAGTGGTTTTCCGGTTACTTTGCGGGCTGCGTCAACGCGGCTGCTGAAATTTGAGTAACATTTTTTGATCATGTCGATGTCGAATGCCATATAATCTGTTTGGTGATTTTGAAATTGATCATTTTGTATGAAAAAGGGATAAAAATGTGGGTAGTTTCACAGTTCCGGCCCTTATTTTCAAAATGGTTTTGCAAATTTACTGAAACATTGCCATTTTTTAAAGGGCTTGTTTTTGGACTGAAAACTGTTTATTTTTGCCCTATGAACCGTTTTAAGCAATTTGTAGAATGGCATGTGTTTGGTGTATGCACAGCCATTGGCGAAAAGATGGGGATAGCTACTTCCGTAATCCGTAAATATTTTATTTACATCTCATTCATCACCATGGGTTCTCCGGTTATTATTTACCTGTTCGTTGCTTTCTGGATGAATGTAAAAAGGTATATCTTCAGTGCCAGGCGTAATCCCCTTCGCTATTTATAACAGGACGATGCGGTTATATGTTAAAGCCACCTGATTATGGTTGAATCTACATTTAACAAGTGGACGCTGACTGCCATTTTTTCCAGTATTTTATTGAGTATCGTGTTCCTGCTTTTCCTGATTATTCAGGGAGTTGGTAAACTGCCTCTTTTTGCAGGAGTTCCAATTTTACTGTTAATGGTATTCATCATAATATGGCTCGTGTATGGTGAGTTACGGAATAAAGCCATCAAAGTAATAATCAATTCAGATTCGGTAACTGCCATGCATTTTTTAGGGTTGGGAGCAGGAACCAGTTATGCGTTTAAGGAAATTGAAGGGTACAAAATTTCCAGACTTCCTTCTGAATACCAGGAATATGAATACCTGTACCTGTTTATTGGAAGAAAAAAAATAATCAGGTTATCGCAATTTTATCACAGTAATTATGCTGAATTAAAGAAATCAATCATTTCAGGAATAAAAAATTTAGGAGAAGAACCGTTCAGTATTACCAGGGAAATAAAGGAGATTTTTATTGCATAAATAACGAAAGCCAGCCGGGTACATATTTATATTCTGAAAGCCAAATTGCTGCTTCGTTGCTGCCGTACAAGTGAGTGACACAACGATGCCGGGCAATGGTATGCTGCCTGCATGAAAAATCAAATGACCGACTGCCTGAGTTTTACCAGTTTTTCCAGTAAGGGTTCGAGCAGATCGAGTTTGAGCATATTGGCGCCATCGCTTTTAGCTTTGGAAGGATCCGGATGTGTTTCAATGAATAACCCGTCGGCGCCAGTAGCTATTGCTGCTTTGGCGATGGTTTCAATCAGTTCGGGGTTTCCGCCTGTAACACCTGCTGACTGGTTGGGCTGTTGAAGGGAATGGGTGCAATCCATAATCACCGGCACTTGAATCTCTTTCATCCAGGTGATGTTGCGGTAATCAACTACCAGGTCCTGGTATCCGAATGTGTTACCTCTTTCTATTAAGCCTACTTTTTCATTTCCGGCATTTTTAATTTTTTCCACCGCAAATTTCATCGATGGGCCGCTGAGGAACTGCCCTTTTTTTACATTCACAATCCTGCCGGTTTCGGCTGCGGCAAGTAAGAGTTCAGTCTGCCTGCACAGGAATGCGGGAATTTGAAGGATGTCAACATAGCTGGCTGCCATAGCCGCTTCCGGGGCGCTGTGGATATCAGTTGTTGTTGGAAGATTATATTTTTCGCCCAGGTTTTTTATCAGTTGCAGCGCCTGTTCATCACCAATACCTGTAAATGAACTGGCGCTGGTACGGTTGGCTTTACGGTATGAAGATTTGAAAATATACGGAATGTGCAGACGCCGGCAAACTGCAGCCACTTTTTCGGCCACTTCATTTATCACTGCTTCGCTTTCCACCACGCATGGTCCGGCAATCAGGAAGAAATTGTTTGCATCATATTGTTGTTTGCTGAACAGGTCCTGTAAATATTTTTCCATGCGGTAAAATTACTAAGAAGCTTTAATAAACAATGATTGTGCCTTAATTACCTTGGATTTAATAATATATCCTAGGCCAATCAGTTGCTGAAAAAGTAAACCTTACCATTTCAATAGGGTTGGGGCAAGGGGTTAAATACCAATTGCTTTCAAAAACTCTTCTTTTTTTCTCCTGGATACATCAACTAAAATGCCATTTTCAAGTTCGATCTGTCCGCCATCACCCCTGATATATTTTTTAATATAATTTAAATTGATAAGGTAAGAATGATGAACACGAAAAAAAATATCACTGGGTAGCAAATCTTCCAGTTCTTTCAATGTTTTTGATACAATAATTTTTGGTTTGTTTTTAAAGAAGATATTAGTATAGTTGCTTTGTGCTTCCAGGTGAATGACATCGTTGATTTCAAAAAACAACAAGCCGTTTAAAGTTGAAACGGCCAGTTTGTTCATTTGTTTTTTGGGATGCCCGATATTATGTTGAAGGAGTTCTATTTGTTTTTTTGTTTGTGTTGTTTTATTAACTTCTATTCTTGCAATGGCGGATTTTAATTCTTCAATGTCTACCGGCTTAAGTAAATAATCAAAAGCTGCATATTTAATAGCTTTAATGGCATATTGATCATAAGCAGTTGTAAAAATGATTTGGAAATCCTTTTCCTTAATAGCATTCAGCATTTCAAAGCCGTTCATTTTGGGCATTTCAATATCCAGAAAAATTAATTGAGGATGATGTTTTTCAATAACTGATAATGCTTCATTACCATCTGCTGCTTCGGCCAGTATCTTTACATCCGGGCAATAGCTTTGAAGCTTTTTCCTTAAAGCCAGACGGCCTTTGGCTTCGTCGTCAATGATGATTGCTGTAATCATTTTAAATTATTTTCAATTCAACCTGAATGAAAGTACCTGTTGCGATATTGTTTTCATAAAGGTCTGTAACTTTTACGGAAGCCTCGTTTTCCTTATTAAACAACCTGATCCTGTCGTAACTTAACTGCATGCCATAGGAAGAATCTTTATTCTGTGCAATCAACTGGGCGGCTGATCGTCCAATGCCATTGTCTTGTATGCTGTATTCAATAGTTTCGCCCTGTTTCTTAATCCGGATTTCCAATAAGCCATCTTTTCCATCTTTGTTTTTTAATCCATGCAGGATAGCATTTTCTACAAAAGGTTGAATGATGAGCGGAGGCACTTTATAATCACTTTCCAGCAGTTCATTGTCAATATCTATGATCGTTTTAAATTTATTATCATTGCGCAATTCTTCCAGTTCTATATACAATTTTAACGTTTCAATATCCTTTGAAAAGGAAACGGTATTATGTTTACTGCTGTCTAATATATTCCGCAGCAGTTTGGCAAATTTATTAAGGTAAAGTGTGGCATTGTATTTATCATTGCTGTGGATGAAAGCGTCGATACTGTTTATGCAATTAAACATAAAATGGGGGTTCATCTGTGCTTTTAAAGCTGCCATTTCGGTTTCGCTTATTTTTCTTTTGAGTGATGCCTCACGCCTGATAACTGCTATTCGCCTTTTTACCAGCAGGAAAACAAATGCGGCAACAGTTCCTGCAATCAATATCCAGAACCATACTGTCTGGTACCAGTATGGCTTGATAATAATTTCCAGTGTATCAGTTTTTTCAGTAAGATTACCGAGTTTGTCAGACCCTTTTACCTTTAGTTTGTATTTTCCTGGTGGAAGGTAATTGAAGTTGAGGTGGCCTGAAGGATTCTCAGTGAATTCTTTCATGACTGGTTCCAGCTTATACAGGTATTTTATGGCGTTAGGGTGATCATAATTAAGAACAGCAAAATCCACGGAAAAGGATTTCTCTCCAGGTTCCAAAACAATTTTATTTTGCAAGGTAGTTTTTCCGGCAAAGCTGATGGTTGATTTTTCCGTTGATACATCTGTAATGTAAACGGCAACGGAAGCATTAATATTCTGGTTCAGGAAACTGGGTGCGAATTGAACCACTTTTTCACCGATACCTGTTATTATACTGCTGTCAGGAAGTAGTTGCAGAACACTTTCATATACATCTGCAGGCAGTCCGTCGAGGCTGCTATAGCTGGTCCATCGCTCTTTTTTCCTTATCCAGCACCATATGTGCGATCTTGTATTACACCAAATATTATTTTCTTTGTCTACCAGGATGTTATGGACGGGCCCCATAACTTTGCTTTCCGGAAATTGTTTTATAACCTTTCTTTTTGCCGGGTTGTATAAGTAAATACCTTTCATGCTGCCAATCCAAAGCATACCATCATCATCTTCATCCAGCGCCGTTATATAGTAATCAGTTACAGGAATACTGTTTTCTTGTAAAGAATGTTTAAAGAAAATATCATGCTTCGGATCATATTCCACCAGTTCCTTTTTTGATGTGATAAAAATTCTCCCTTTGCTTGTCTGGTATAAATAGGTGATATATTCCGGTATGAAACTATCCTTGATAATGCCAGGTTTTAGATGCCGTGTAATGATCTTTTTTTTAGCATTAAAAACATATAATCCGTCTTGTGCTGTCCTAAGCAGCCATTCATCTGCAGAAATGGCGGCAATATTTGAAAAATGAGGTGTTTTACCTATTTCCGGTAATGGAATTAACCGGGTATGGTCAGATACCAGGTCCCATTCAATGAGTCCAAAATTTCCGGTCAGGTATAAATAATTTCCATAGCGCTTGCATTCGTAAGGATATGATGTTTCATTCAGTGTTGTTTTGCTAAGCGGGATCAGGCTTTTGTGGTAGCTTATGAATTGCCAGTTATGATCATAACGTAAAATACCCCTGCCTGTTGTAACCCAATAATTTTCCTGGTCAGCATGAAAAAGATCAGTTGTGAAATGATCAGGTTCCATGTATGGTACCTGTCCGGGCAAAGTCAGCGGAATAATAGTTGTTTTTTGGAGGCTCATTTGAAGGACGTTACATCCTTTTTCATACCCCATCCATATCCGGTTGTCTTTGTCAGTAAACATTTTTGTCCAGAAAGTTCCCTGGTATCCGGTTTTATTGTAAATATTAGGCGGGAATGATACAGATTCAAGCGTTTTTATGTTTATAAGCGTTAAGGAAAAACCCGGAATAATTAACCAGGAATTATTATTATCATGCCATTGATAAGCAGCGTACAGACTCCTTTCTTTTACGGGCAGTTTGAAAGCTGAAAAATGTCCCGAATTTTCATTGAATTGAAATATATTTCCCTCTGCCGTTGTAACCCAGTACCTGTCAAGCTTATCTTGCAATATGTTCGTTGTTGTTCCAATTGAGTGTGAGGGGAAAGATTTTATTGGTTGCATGGTCTTGCCGTCCAGTTGATAAATATTCCTGTTGGTGAAAGTCCATAATCTGTTATTATTATCCCTGTAAATGGGTTGTATCAACTGAAGTGTATCGGCTTTCCAAACCGGAATGGATTCATGTTGTAATTGCATATTATCGTTCACGGAATAAAAACCTTTATAGGTAGATATCCATAACTTATTATCAATTCCTAGGTACAGGCTATTAGCGAGGGATTCAGGCAGGCTGTTTTTATCGGCGGGGTGATAGGAGAAACTTGTAAAACTGTCTGTATACTGGTCATAACAGCACAATCCGTTAGGTGTATTTATCCATATCCTGTTTTTATGGTCAACCAGCATTTCCCAGATCCGGTTAGAAATCAATGAGTTTGGATTAGCATAATCATGAAAGAATTGTTTGATTCCTTTTCCGTCATACCTGTTCAGTCCATTTGATGTGCCCAGCCAAATAAAGCCGTTCTTATCCTGTACAATGGCTGTCACATAATCGTCCGAAAGCCCGTCTTTCATTGTGAGGTAACGGAATTTGAAGTCGGGAAAAGTCTGGCCTATCGCAAAGGATAAATGCAACAAGAAAATAGATGCAAGCAACATATTAAATAGCCTGGGCTTCACTACCTATGTTTTTGTTAAGATAAGCTAATTTAGGATCAACTCATGTATGTAAAACATCAGCAGCTTGATTATTTTGATCTCTTTTTTCTTTTGATTTCTTTTTTCGCATTTGTTTCTGTATTTCGCAGGGCAGGTAATTGTATGTTGGAACCGCAAGGCCCGTTTATAGCGTGGAAGTATGAACCGTTTTTTGCTTCAAAGCCATTGGTAAGGCGAATGGTATTTCCTGCCCGTAATTTTAGGGAATTACCGGCAGAGCCCGGTACTTTCTGACTTGAGTTGATTGTTGCAGAGCTTTGATAAAACATATTTCCAAAAATGCTGTTTGATAAATTTTGTGAAACACTGCAACCCGAACGTCCTTCCGATCTCCATATTCCTCTTCCAAAAGTGGCGGCGGTTACATTATTGGTTGAAAAATTTACAAACAAATCAGTAACCGGCACACGGGGTAATCCATTATAAAAAGGTTCCCAGCCCGGTTGGTTGTCGTCCTTATAAAAAACACCGATCTCTGTTCCAATATACATTGCGCCCGAAGGGTTGTTATTGTTGGTTGCAAAAGCTATGGAATAGATTGGTATATCCGGTAAATTAAGGGTATAATTAAACCAGGAAGTACCACCATTTGTAGACCTGAATACTTTTACATCGTATGTATATCCGGAAAAAGTAAGGATAATATCATCCGCATTAGCAGGATTAATTGCAATCGAACTAATTGGGTAAACATTTGAATACGGGAAATGGGGGTTGAGTTCAGCGCTCCAGGTTGGTGCAGTAGCATTAGGGTTATCACTGATTTTGATCCTGCTGCCATCTGTAATTACCAATCTTGACCCCAAGCTGCTCATAGCCATGGCAGATGCGGAATTATATCCTCCAATATTACTCCAGGAAGTGCCACCATTGGTTGAACGCAGGATGCCATTATTCGAACCAAAAAAAATGCTGTTGGGATTGCTGGTAGATTGCAAGATCGGGGTTACCCACTTACCGCCAACATTCACAGTTAATGGGTTAAAATTATCTCCTCCATTTGTTGATTTATACAACCCTCCGTTTTGGATACAAGCATACATAATATCAGGATTTGAATAATCTATTATATTATCCATTCCATCATAATTACGAAGTACATTGATAAAATTTGATGTATTTGAGGTACGCAGAAACTGACAATTATCTTGTGTTCCGCCAAGTATCATCTCATTATTTGCCTCATAACCTGAAATTCTATAATATTCTCCTATCACTAAATTTAAAGATATGTTTAGCCATGTAACACCATTATCAGTACTTCTGTATACACCACCGTCATCACCCATATAATAATATCCGTTTAATGGATTGCGCTCCAATACATGTACATCTCCATGTAAATTGCTCGCAGTAGTTATATTAAGTTGAGTAAAATTGCTGCCAGCATCTGTAGAACGATAGGTGCGGACTCCCGCTATAATAATTTCATTTTCATTAGAAGGATTGATAATAACAGCATTATCATAGAAGGCTTGCTGGCCATTCCCAAAAATATCAAGATTGTCATTTTTTCTTGAAAAAGAAACACCTCCATCGCTTGAATAATATAATCCATTGTAAGACCAACCAATATAAGAAAGATTTGTAGGGCCTGCTAATGCAAAAACGGCTTCGGGATTTGCAGGCGTAACAGCGAGTTCAATTCTGTCGGCACTAACATACAAAGGCAAATTTGTGGTGGTGATATTTAATGTTGTCAGGTCTACTGTATATACATTGCTATCATTCATAATTGTATAATAAAGCACATTATTGTCATTTGGCTTAAACTCAAAGTCGGTAATACGGTCCCAGCGAATCCTTTGCCAGGTATTTCCCATATCAACTGTTCTGAATAAGCCATCGCTGGTAGCAGCAAAAATTATATTACTATTTGTTGGATGAATTTTAATTTTATAACCAACAATTTGTTTTGAAGTTGCATGTGTTAATCCGGTTATGGACCAATTATTGCCGCCATCAAGAGATTTTAAAACACCAATTCCATTATGAGCTCCATAAGGAGCAGCACTGCCCAAAGCACCATTACCATCACCTGTTAAAGCATAAATGGTATTGCCATCCGGCGCAACTGCAATTCCGGAAAAAGATGTAACCGGTAAGTTATCTGAAATATTATACCAACTGCCGGATAGCCCGCCGTTCCCGCTTTTCCAAATACCTCCTCCTGCAGTGCCAATATAAATAATATCAGGATTTGTTGGATGAAATGCTATACAATTTACCCTTCCCTGATGTGCGGTTTGTGTTAATGGAGTTAAAGAAGTGCTGTGGCCTAAGCTGATCCAGTTACCACCATTCGTTAATAAATTTTGATTTTGAATAGAACTAAGATTAGTTAATTCGTCAAAATTTTTCTTTTCAAAATTTTCTAATTTACCGTTTGATGAGAGATGATGAGAAGCAAACCACTCCCATCTTTTCCATTGCGAATTAACAGGTTCATTTAATTCTTCAGTATCCTTATCCTTATGTAAATCCTGGTGTAGTGTTAATGTATCGAAATAATAATTTATTTTTTTTGCCAATTCTATAAATGTAAGGTTAGAATCAGCAGGGGAAAGTACTTTTAAATATGATTGTGCAAAAATTATTTCAGTGCTCCCTATGAAAATTGTAATAAGTAATAAGTTCTTCATAAAATATTTATTTTTTCATTTTAGAAGACGATTGTTGATTTCGCAGTATTTCAATCTCATTCTTTAATTCAATAACATACAAGGTCAGCTCTTCAATTTTTTCCATCATTTTTGCCTGCATTTCGCCTACTTTCAATCCAGCGGTCTCAATTTCACTTGCCGCCGGAATACCGGGGAGGTGTTTATATTGTTTAATATATTGAGCTATACTGTCGAGACTTGGCAGTTCATATTTTTCTTCAAATACGTAGTCGGCCCATGGCGATGCTTCCACAATAATTTCCTTGCTTCGTATAGAGCCATTCACACTTAGTCTTTGTGATGGGTTATTGGTTCCGATTCCGATGAAATTATTGGTGCCGTTCACCATTAGTGCTGGTTGATACCCTGCGGAGGTTAAATAAATATCCAGCCCGCCTGCACCAATTTCAAGTCCGGTTCTTGCAAACTGTGGTGTATTTGTAAGGTCGCTGATACCCTTTATGTATGCAAAGCTTTGTATGTTTTGTGTGGCCAGGCTAATCATTGGGTTTACCCCGGCAACTTGTAAAAGTTCCGTATTGCCGGATAGATTAATTGTATTGTCAAAAATGGAGAGCTTGTTTGAAGGTGCATCCAGGCCGATGCCAGTTTTGCCTCCGCCCAACGCTATGATTACATCACCTCCATTTACCGGGTTATTGGTAGACCAGTGTGCACCTGGCAGGTCGTTGATATAAACTTTTGATGGTCTCCTGGATGCGAAGATGCCAGGGCCGCCATAAAGCTTATTCCCACCCCGTATATATGTATGCCCATCTGTCCCGTAATTAAAATGAGAAGGGTAATTTGTGCTACCGCTAACTGATAGTGTGGCAGCATCACTTATATCATTGGCACCAATATGAACATTACCATTTTTATAAATGTTCAGTGATCTTCTGGCAACAGAGAATGAGTTATTTGTTACGGTGCTATCAAGCATATCCAAACTGAAAAAACCAGATGTGGGATTCAGGTTCATATTCATTCCATAACCGCTGGAAATTGCTTTTCCTATACCAGCCGGGCCATCACGGTATTGATTAAATCCAATAGAAGGCCAGTTACGTTGTATAGAAATACCATTACCATCTCCTCCAAAAATGGCAGAAGTGTAACCGATACCGGAAACACCGGCTACTTCCAGTTTTGCCCTGTCTGGCGTAGATGTGCCAATCCCAACATTTCCAATATTGCTGTTATAAATATTGGGTCCATTAATATCCCAATTCGAACCTCCTCCGCCACCTCCAAAATAATCCAGGCTGTTGTAATAGCTGCTGATGATTTCCCATCGCTGCACATTGGCATCATATTGTAAGGAAACGGAACCGCCATTATAAACCGCAAATGTAGTGCCTGTGCCGGTGGTAATCCTGTTTGCAGCTAAGGACGTTACATCTTCATTGTACAACTCCATAGAAAAATCAGATCTGTTTGTGAGTGTTATGGTACGGCCATCAACAGCAGCTGTAATGCCTGCAATAATGAAATTTCCAACCGGTATTGCCTGGCTTTTCAGTTTATAATTGCTTTGCTTTACAGTATTAACATCAAGGGCATAATTATAAGTGCTGCCGATCGTAATATCTGCACTGCGAAATGCGATATCGCCATTAATGTCTAATCTTGATTGCGGAGTAGTTGTACCAATTCCTATATTCTGCCCCAATCCGGTTAGGGGAAGGGATAGTACTGATATCAACAAACATATTATTGTTTTCATCGTAAAATATTTTTTTTCTCTTACGAAAAAACAGCATATCTGTTTAATAAAAATACCTATTGAGCCATTTACTTAAACCAATTAGCAGGTGGCAGTAATAATTTACCGCTTAAATGTTAATTGTTGGTTATTGTAGTTTTTTGATACCAGTTACTAAATGATCACTGTGAATAACTAATTCAGCTTTTTAAAATAAATACTTTGTTTGTTTTTTTATAGTGCTATTAACAACGCACAAACCTTTAACCACCGGGATTTATTTAATTAACAAACAAAAAAACTTGTTATGAAACAGAGATTATTATTATGGTGTTCCATTTTTTTACTGTCAGCTTCTTCATGCAGAAAAGATATACAAGATTACCCTGCTGAAAATGATAGTATGGCCGATAATGAAAAAACGGCGACAAGGCCCGGTGAATGCAGGCTTACGTCAGCAAGCCGCGATAATGCATACACTGTTTTTTTAAAATATAATAACCGTGGCCTGGTTAGTGAATGGAAGGAGGATTATTTTGACGGCTTCCCATACATTATTACCTATAAATATGACCTGTTTGGGCGGCTCAAATCAGGCCAAACTATTAATACATATGATGGCACCAGCTTTGATGTTAAGTACATATATCAGGGTAATAGGTTAGTTAAGCATATTATATATCAATCAGGTACCAATACGGTTGTCAATGAAATTGTGAATACATATAACAGCCGTGGCCAAATTACCAGGCGCGGCAGTACAGTATTTCCGGTATATTGTACATTCACTTACAATGCACTGGGCAATAACCCGCTTGTTAATTATTATATTGACGGCTCTTTGTACTTGAAAGAAGAATTTAGTTACAAGCAATTCAACAGGAATCCCTACCTGGCTGCTCATGGAATACCATATGTTACCTATTTGTATGATTTCATGTTTTCAAAATGGTGGCAAACAAGCGAAAAATATACATTTTATGATGATCAGGGAGTAGGAACGGTTACACTTGATCTGGATCCTGCCACTGCTGCTCTAACGTTGGGCCCGCAGAATTACCTTACTTCTATTACAAATCTTGACCGGATTTCCGGGGAAAATACTTCAGCATATTTCACATATGACAATTGTAATTGTACCCCACTTAAATCAACAGGCAAGGGGAAAGCAAGCTTATCAAATACAAGATATCTTGCATTGGCAAAATTC
>WBZP01003214.1_pt2 | contig 11977 bp, 4 predicted proteins | sample 5204301 | NCBI WGS metagenome assembly WBZP01 (sample SAMN12412401, study PRJNA552823) | activated sludge metagenome | isolation source: activated sludge from nitrification reactor of wastewater treatment plant... | place: USA: Pennsylvania | collected 2017
CGGGTCTATGTTGAATTTTGCCTTAACCGGCACTACCTCCAACTGGATTGAACCGGGTGGCGTAATTACCGGCACCATTTGCTGTAACTTAACACTAACTACCTCATCCAGTGACACATTGATCGTTTGTACAGAAAGCGGGCAAACTACCGGAAGTGTTACATTGATTCCAACAGGAGGAACTGCACCATATACGTTTGGCGGAGACCCAACCACGAACCTGCCTGCAGGAGATTACAATTTTACGGTAACGGATGCACTGGGCTGTACAGCCAATGCTACATTGAAAGTGATTGTAACCAATTGTATCATCCCGTATTATGAACCACCTGTTGATGATACAACCGTTACCATCATCGGGTCGGAACTTACCCAGATTTACAATGCACCGGCCTCGCTGGCAGATACATCCAATAATATATTCATCATTAATGATATCCAGGGGCAGGTACTTATTGAAGTGATCGTGAATGTAGATAAGTATGATACGGTACTCGCATTGCTGCAAACGACGCCTTACGGCCTGAATAATATAATAGACAATGGCGATAGCACCCTTATCATCACAGGATACTTCCCTATTGTCAACCTGCCGAAATTGAATTTATTACCCGACCTCATCAATTATGTGAGGCCATATTATACACCCATTGCATCCAACCATACCCGTACAGGTTTAACCATCACACAGGGCGATTCGGCCATGAGGTCTGATTTAGCCAAGGAAGCCTGGAAGGTTACCGGAAAAGGCGTAAAGATTGGTGTTATCTCCGATAGTTACAATACCAAATTTGGTAATCCGGCTTTGATTGACATTAACAATGGTGATTTGCCCGGGTCAACCAACGGTACGTATACAAAACCTATCAGCGTATCTGCTGAATATCCATATGGAAGGGCTACTGATGAAGGCCGTGCCATGATGCAGATTGTGCATGATGTGGCCCCGGATGCAGAACTGGCATTCCGTTCCGGTTTTATCAGTGCAGGAAATTTCGCCGACGGAATAAAAGCATTGCGTGATAGCGGTTGTAATATTATAGTAGATGATATAACATATATAACTGAGCCGTTCTTTACAGACGGAGTGGTAGCAAAGGCGGTTGAAGAAGTATCCGCTTCCGGTGTAAATTACTTTACTGCCGCAGGTAACTTCGGCGTAAAATCTTATGAAGGGATATTTACTCCAATCACTGCCCCAGCAGCTTATGTTGGCATGGCGCATGACTTTGGCGGAGGAGATTATTACCAAACCTTAAACCTGGCCGCCGGTACATACACCATTGCACTGCAATGGGATGATGAATATTTTACTGCAGGAGAAACCACCGGCGCACAGAATGACCTGGATTTTTACCTGGCCGACCAGTTTGGAAACAAACTGTTTGGATTTAACAGGAATAACCTGGAAGGCGACCCGCTGGAAATCATGCCATTTGTTGTAAGAGCAAATGTAAACGCCAAGGTTATCATCACCCGCAGGGCAGGAAACCAGAACGTGCGGTTCAAGTACATCATATTCCGTGGCGAAGGAACAATCCTTAACCATCTGCAGGGTACCGGAACAGTTGTTGGCCAGGCCAATGCAGCCAGCGCCATTTCTGTGGCAGCAGTATTGTATCTTAATACGCCAGCGTATGGCGTAGCAACACCAACAGTTGCTTCCTTCTCATCACGCGGTGGCGTACTGATTGATGGTGTTAACAGGCAAAAGCCTGATATTGCCGGGCCAAATGGTGGAAATACTACCGTTAACCTGGGAGGTGCAAACATAGACAACGACCAGTTCTATAATTTCTTTGGAACATCAGCCGCTGCACCGCACGTAGCAGGTGTTGCCGCTTTGCTGATGGAAGCAAAGAAAAAATATTACGATAATGTTTCATTCACTGGTGCAGAAATGAAAACACTGCTCAAAACAAGTGCCCTTGATATGGATAGTACCGGCATTTATGAAAACGGAGGCAGGGGTTTTGTTCAGGCTGACAGGGCATTACAAACCTTCTCAAATCCTTTCCCACAAGTAACCGGCAGGTATCTGCAGGATTCATCAAAAATTCCGGGAACCGATACTGTTACTGTAGTAATAGACGGTAAATATTTTGCAGGCAATGCATCAGTGATATTCCAGTATGATACCATACCCGCAGTGGTTACTAATGGCAACCAGTTGGTTGCATCCATCCCGCCATTCTTTGGTAACCCTCCGTTAACCGTTTATAATCCACCGATATCCCCAAGCGGATTAGACGGCGGTATCAGCGATTCCCTGTATTTCTTCGGAACGATTCCGAAAAATGTGGTGGTTACTGTGAACGATGCCACCAAACATTATGGAGAAGTGATTCCTCCGTACAGCTTCACTGTTACTGTGAACGGGGAGTCCCTGGCACAATCAGGGCTTACACTGGCAGACCTCGGCCTGGATAACAATGTAACCTATAGTTCGCCTGCAAACAGTTTAAGCAATATCGGCTTATATTACAGGCGTGCATCCTCTCCGGTTACTGACCTAACCATACCAACATCACTCGCTCTGTCAGCCTATTATAATTACCGGTTTGTTGATGGTGTATTATCAATTACAAGATTACCACTAACCATCACGCCTCGTGATACAACCGTTACCTACGGTTCATCCATAAAAGGAAAACAGATTGGGTTCCATTACAATTACAATACGGCCAATATTGATCCGGTGCTGCAAGCCGATTTCAGGGATTCCCTGGTTGCATCGCACCAATATGCCATGTCAGACGCCATTGTGCTGATCAATGCATCACAAGCCCAGCAAGGTTTAACGGCAGCGGATTTCTTCAATATGAGCTTCATGGCTTCTGCCAAAGCAGCCGTAAATGCCAAAGCAGCCGTAAATGCCAAAGCTGCCGTAAATGGTATCATATACGACACTACGATCTTTGTGCCATTGGCGCCTCAGTCGCTATACGACTACCAGTCAGATTCAGCCAATGCTGTGTTATACAACGCCAAAGCTGCCGTAAATGCCAAAGCAGCCGTAAATGCCAAAGCGGCGGTTAATGCTAAGGCTGCCGTAAATGGACTGGCAACAGTAAATGCCAAGGCAATGGTAAATGCCAAAGCGGCCGTGAATGCGAAAGCGGCCGTTAACAGCAACAGCTTCAACAATGAAACAAATGAAAATGTATTACTGATCATTGATTCACTGGATGTTTACGGCGGTCCGGAAGATTCCTTGTCGGGCTTCCAGTCTGTGAATATGATCTCAGGTTATACGGTGGGTAACTGGCTGATTGGTCCGGGCGTACTCATCAATGAGAACTTTGATATATCATATGGTTTGGGTAACCTTACCATCGTACCGGCTCTGCTGAGTGTTAAGGCAAATGATACTACAGCAGATTGTACCGGCGTTCAACCGCAGTATGCATTTACCAATTCCATTTACCAGTATGAGGATGCCGACAGCAATGTGGTGGCAAGCGGGCCTGATTTTACGGTACAGAATAGCCAGCAGGTTAATATGGGTAATGGCAACCTTCCGGGTGGCACTTATACGATCATTCCTTCTAACCTGGTACAACAAGGCGCCGTACCCAATTATACCTTGGAATACATAAATGGCATATTAACGGTAGAATCATCACCGGACATACCAGTTGTAACGGTCGTGGATAACTGCGATGGAACTTCCACCCTCTCTACAAATGCATCCGGAAACCTGCAATGGAGCAACGGTTCTACTTCAGCTTCCATCATAGTAAACACAGCAGGAACCTATACTGTAACCACTACCATCAATGGTTGCAGCAGTGCTCCGGGATCCGGCATAGCCGAACCAAAATCTGCACCTGCAACACCGGTTGTAACGGTTGTGGATAACTGCGACGGTACATCCACCCTATCAACGGATGCATCAGGAGACCTGTTATGGAGCACAGGCTCTAATGCTGCTTCCATTACAGTAAGCACGGCAGGTACCTATTCAGTAACAGCTACCATCAATGGTTGCAGCAGTACACCTGTATCCGGCGTAGCTTCACCAAAATCAAAACCGGCAACACCGGTTGTAACGGTTATTAATTATTGTGACGGTACTTCTACCTTGTCAACTACAGCAGCAGGAACACTCCTGTGGAGCACAGGTGCATCAACGAGTTCCATTAGCGTAAGTACGGCAGGTACTTTTGCAGTAACGACTACGGTTAATGGTTGTACCAGCGAAGCAGGCAGTGGTATAAGTGCACCAAAGACTAGTCCTTCAACACCTTTGGTTAGCATCACCCAACCATCCTGTTCGGTGGCTACAGGTTCTGTAGTATTAAGCGGTTTACCATCCGGTAACTGGACGCTTACACGCAATCCGGGAGGAATAATTACAACAGGCAGCACACCCTCTACTACTATCAGCGGCCTTGCTACCGGCACGTACACGTTTACGGTAGCCAATTCAGTTGGTTGTATTTCTTTACCTACTGCCGATGTTGTAATCAATTCGCCACTGGTAACGCCATTAAAACCTGTGATTGGTACCATTACCCATCCAACCTGTACTGTGGCAACCGGAAGTGTGGTGCTTAGCAACCTGCCGGCAGGAGCATGGACTGTAACCAGCACTCCAAGTGCGTTTACAACAAACGGCAATACAACCACGGCAACCATCAGTGGTTTACCTGCCAATAATACTTATGTGTTTAAAGTTACCAATACGGATGGCTGCACCTCACCTGCATCTGGCAGCGTACAGATCAATGCGCAACCGGCTATACCTTCAGCGCCGATAGTAGGTACCATCACACAACCTACCTGTTCGGCTACAACCGGCTCGGTATTATTGAGCGGATTACCATCCGGGTCATGGACATTGACACGCAATCCGGGAGGTGTAACAACAACAGGCAGAAGTACAACAAAAACGATAAGCGGGCTTGCCCCGGGCACTTATACATTCACGGTGAGAAAAGGCTCTGGATGTACATCCCCTTCTAGCGCCAATGTTGTTATCACTGCCAATACGAACTGTTCATCTATCGGTAATTTTGTATTCAGGGATAATAATGCCAACGGCATACAGAATTCCGGTGAACCCGGCATTTCAGGCGTGTCTGTAAAACTGCTTAACAGTTCAGGAACACAGATTGCAACCACAACTACTAACAGCAGTGGCGCATACAGCTTTGGTAACCTGGCGCCAGGTACTTATTCTGTATCCTTTACAACACCTTCCGGATTCAGCCCCTCACCGTCTAATGCAGGAACAGATGATACCAAAGACAGTGACCCTGTTGCTGGTGTAGTTTCTGGTATTACATTGGCATTGAACCAGGCAAACAATAATGTTGATGCCGGATTTATACCTCCATTGATGGTATTAGGTAACCGGGTTTGGTACGATACCAACAACGATGGTATAAACAACAGCAGTGAAAACGGCATAGCTAACCGCACAGTAAGGCTGTATAAAGATGATGACAATAACAATGTACCTGACGGTTCGGCCATTGCCACCAAAACAACAGATGCTAACGGGTATTATTCTTTCACTGCCCTTGCACCGGGCAACTATATTGTAGGTGTGGTAATTCCAGATGGTTATGTGAGCAGTGCAGTAAACGGAGGCGACCCTGACAATAATAACAGCAGCGATGATAACGGCCAGGTTTTGGTTGGAAATGAAATCAGGGGGCTTGGCATTACACTCACATTTAACGGAGAACCAGAAGGAAGCAGCGGAAGCATGCATACCAATAATTCGTATGATTTCGGGCTTTTACCGGATTGCAATTGTATGGAGAACAATTCGGGCAACCTGCTTACTAATGGCAATTTTGAAAACGGCACCACCGGATGGACGGTAACCGGCGGTTCATTAACAACCGGAACTGGTTATGTTGCCTGCAGCGGAAAGAATGGGTTCAATAATGCTACGAAAAAAGCATCTACGGTTTACCAGGATGTAACAGTGGCACCAGGTACAACCCTTGTGTTCACTGGCTTTGCAGGCACACATGCTGCAGGATTATCCTGCAACCCGAGAATAAGCCTGCTTTTCCGCAACGCTTCAGGTACCGTGCTGAGCCAGACCAATGTAACAATAACTTGGAATGTTGATGCAAACTTCGGGCAATTGGCTTATTATACCATAACTGCCACGGCACCATCAGGTACCAGCAAGGCAAGGATACAGACCTCCATCAGTTGCGATTATGTAAAAATGGACGGTTTCTGCCTGAAGGTTGCCAGCACGCCTTTGGCCCGTGGTGCTGGCGATAATAACCTGTTTACCGGAGAAACAGATGAAATGGCTAACACAGACGAAGAGCCGGCAGGTTTCGCAGCCATACTAAGCCCGAACCCGGCTACCAGCCACTTCAACCTCAAGGTAAGCAGCATTGACAAACGCACGGCTATCTCGGTTCGTATACTCAATACCGATGGTAAACTGATGGGTATGTATAAACCTGCAGCCAACAGTAATTTGAGAGTGGAAACCGGAACCTGGAAAAGCGGTGTGTATTTTGCTGAAATGATACAGGGAACTAACCGAAAGGTTATCCGGTTTTTGATAGCCGGGAAATAACATTAGTCAATTCAAATAAAGGAGGCTCAAGGGCCTCCTTTATTTTATGCGGGATTAATAATCAATTTCATTAACTTAGTTAATCAATCCTTAAACGAGCAATAGAATGATAAATAAATACTGTGTTCCTGGTTTATTCATCTTCTTGTTTTCATTTTGTTTGCAAAAAAGCGTCAATGCCAATGGAGTGGACAGCCTCAAAAGGTTGTTAGCCACAAAGGTTCATGATACCACACGTGTGAACATCCTGAATGAACTGAGCAAACAGTATTTCAACGACAAACCGGATACATCCATCATCATTGCCGCATCATCCAGGAAACTGGCAGAGCAAATAAATTTCAATACCGGGCTCGCGTTGGCTTTCAAGAATATGGGCATCGGCTATTACCTGCAGGGAAAATATAAAGATGCGGTGATTCACTGGCAACAGGCGCTGGAAGTTTACAAACTGAATGGCGATGAGAAAGGGGTTGCCAATATGTTAAGCAACCAGGGCGCTGTTTATTTTGCCCAGGGCGATGATGCAAAAGCATTTGAATTATATCTTGAATCTCTTAAGATATCTGAAAAGATAGGTGATACCTTGAGGATACTCACTTCATTAAACAATATCGGTGGCGTATACCTGAATAAACCTGCCACTTACAAGAAGGCACTGGAATATTTTCAAAGGTCATATAACCTAAGCAAGGCCATCAATGACCAGTATACCATCGGCACTTCATCCGTAAACCTGGGTGAAGCTTACTATAAAATGGGTGACGATAAAACTGCACTCATTTACCTGAATGAATCTGTAAAAGCTTATGAAGGAACGGAGAACCTGCCTTATTCCTTGAATTATATTGGCCGGGTGTATGCAAGGCAGCAGAAATTCGACAGTGCGGTGTACACACATATGAAGGCATATGAATATTCAAAAAAACTGGATACAAAACTGGACATGACCCAGTCGCTGGTTGGGCTTGCACAGGCATACCTGGCACAGGGAAATTTCAATTCAGCGATTGATGCTTATAAAAGATCGCTGCTGGTTGGCAGGGAACTGAATGCGGTTACAGAATTAAAAGACGCTTATGAAGGGCTGACAGATGCCTATGCAAGCATTTCTGATTATTCAAATGCATTCAATTACCAGAAAATGCTGCTGGCCATCAAGGATACCATTTATAATATAAACACCGACAAGAAACTGGGAACCCTTCAGTTCACCTTTGACCTGGAGAAAAAAGAATCACAGATCAGCCTGCTTAACAAGGATAAAGAGATTCAGCAGCAGGAAATAAGGAGGCAGAAAATTGTTCGTAACAGTTTTATCGGCGGATTCGGCATCGTATTATTATTTGCAATGGTATTTTTCAAGCAGCGGAATAAGATAAGCAAGGAAAAAAAGCGGAGTGATGAATTGCTGCTGAATATCCTTCCTGAAGAAACAGCAGAAGAATTAAAAGCTACCGGATCTGCTAAAGCCAAAAGTTTTGACCTGGTAAGTGTGCTCTTCACCGATTTTAAGAACTTCACCCAGGCCAGTGAAAAACTGTCGCCGGAAGAACTGGTTGCAGAGATCAATTACTGTTACAGTGAATTTGACCGCATTATCCAGAAATATGATATTGAAAAAATAAAAACGATCGGTGATTCCTACATGTGTGCCGGCGGGCTTCCAACCCAGAACAATACACACGCCCATGATGTTGTTGCAGCAGCGCTGGAAATGGTGGCATTCATAGAAAGAAATAAAAATGAGAAGATAAAAAAGGGCATCCCCTATTTCGAATTACGCCTTGGCATCAATACAGGCCCAGTAGTAGCGGGTATTGTAGGGATCAAGAAATTCGCCTATGATATCTGGGGCGATACGGTTAATACCGCCTCCAGGATGGAAAGCAGCGGTGAAGTGGGAAAAGTCAATATCAGCGGGCATACCTATGAATTAATAAAAGATAAATTCTCCTGTACCTATCGGGGAAAAATAGAGGCGAAAAATAAGGGTGTGATCGATATGTATTTTGTGGAGGGGGTTTTAGGCTGATAAGATTGTGGTTGTTTTTGCTGTTTTTTGATTTATGAAATTGCCAAATGCATATGTGAAAGCATACAGTAATTTCCTTCATACTGTGTTTTTGAAAATTTAATTGAGAATTGGATATTAATTTAGTTGCGTGTGCCACGCACCTATGCTGAGATTTATTAGTTTCGGTTGAAATGAGATTGTAAACTGTTGCCTGTTCCTCACTCCTTAGTCTTTTCTGTAATAATTTTCAACTTTGCTTTATCATGTTCTTTAAAAGCATTTGATGCTTCCAGAAATCTTTCCATTATATTCATATCATCCCCTGTAATACCCGAACTGAAAACCTGTGCTTTCATCAGCATCCTTACATATGGAGAGGGGTCTTGCTGCCTTGTTAATTTTCTTAATGCAAGCATATAATCATCACGATAGACGGTTGGAATAATAATTTTTGATTGCCGCTGTTTTACCAGTTCTGCATTCATCATAACCCTTGCTGTTCTTCCATTTCCATCAAGAAAAGGGTGTACTTCACTTACAAGGAACATCATGTAAGCTGCTTTTGCAAAAGGGGCCGTAAGTGCCTGATAAAAATCAAAGCCTTTTATTAATGTTCCTTTTACAAGCGTATGGTCAACAAAATGAGTATCTCCTGCCCGGTTGTTTTTATCTTTAAATTGGCCGGGCTTTTTTGAAGTTCTCGCACTCATTAAAACCTTATGCCTGTATAAAAGAATGTCCAGCAGTTCTTCAGGTTTGCCGGGTGTAATATTCATTTCCTCCCTATTGCTTACCAGCTTATACGTACCTAATATATCGTGTGAATCTTCATCCCGGTCGGGCATGGGTGTTTCCGTTTCTATAATCTTTTTCGCATCTTCCAGTTCAAACTCAGTACCCTCGATGTAGTTTGAGAAATAGGCTTCAAAAAATGCAAAGTTCCTGAACGACTGATTGCTGGTATTTTTTTCTGGAAGTTCAGCAAACTCCTTTTGCTTTAGTTCAATAAACAACTTTTCAAAAAGTGGTAATCGAGCCGGGTCATAAGGATTGCCGAATGCCCTTGCAACAGCAACAGGAGAAGATAGTATTTTGGAAGGCTGTGTGTTTAGTAAAGCACTGATTAATTTATTCAGTTTCTCAAACTCAGTTTTCATTTCCAGCTTTTCAGCTATTGCCTTTGCCTTATCCCTCAGTTCATTTAAACCAGCTTCACCTTTTACCCTGATCACCTGTTCTAGCCGCTCTTCGAGTTCCGGCAAAGTAATAGTTTTGGATTCCGGGCCCGGTTGCCGTGATACCTGCATATTCTCCAATAAAGCTCTTTCCAACTGAGAAGCATATAGCTGGCCGGAAAATGGATTATCGCCATCAATAGGACCAGGGCCTTCCATAAAACGAAGGATGATTCCCGGTAGGTTTATTTTTTTAGTATAGGTATAAGTAAGAAAAATATGTCCCGCTGAGGTGGGTTTAAATTCCAATGCCGACCGGTGGCTGAGCATGGAACCCGGGTAGAGTTTGCCCAGGATGGCGAAAAGATTCCGCCTTACAATTGTTTCCGGACTATCAGTAAAATTGGATGAATACAGACGGGCAGCAATCTTTCTCAACTTACCAGCTTTCTCCAATTTTGAAACCTGCTTGCTTAAAGCAGGATCACTGGATGAGAACACTACTTCCTGAAGGTGTATCGGTAAAATATTTTCCATTAGCAATGACCTAAAAGACTAAATTAGTAAATATTTTCCACTATATTTAATATTTTTGATAATATTTTCCACTATAGAGCATAATTTGATAAAATTCCAGGTTCTAAAATTTTCCACTAAGTAGGGTCATTAGAGATAATTTGGCTAATATTTTCCAGTAAGATAGCATTAGAAAAAAAATATTTTCCAATAAAACTGGAGGAAAGTAAAAAGCCTGTTTGTCGATGATTGATTTCAATAATATGGGAAATTATACCGTTAATGGATCCCATTTATCCTGATAATCAATAATTTTTCCTTTTAAAAGTCTACGCTGCCCGTTATAATCTTCTGACAGGGCAATAACTTTATCAGATGGTATGATATAGAAATCTGGCAATACTGTTGGGTCTGCAAACTTGTTTTTATACACTACTACCACTATGTAATGATTGGCTGCTGCCTTTACATTGTTTACAACAATGGAACTATACCCTTGAACTGACTTTACATCAACTGAAACAGATGAACCGTTTTTTGCCTTAATAATTATGTCAATGCTCTTCTTATTACCTAAACTGATAAAAGCATTTACGCCCATCCTATATAAGTTGCTCAAAACTAAAAACTCACTGGCTGTGCCTGTATCGTAACCAGATTTTCTAACAAGTGATTTAGCCATGCAGATACGGATGAATTTATGCTTTGCCTAAAAACTGTTTTATGTTCTTCTCAATTTCCTCAACCATTTCAATCGTAATCTTACTGGTCTCTTTTTTAAGACTTTTTGATTTGTCGACTTCCTTTTTCAATACTCTGATGAAAAACTGATCTTTATCATTGAACATCTCGCCATCATAGCCAACGATATAATCAAAAGATTTTTTAATCTTCTTAATCTGTTATTTCTATTAATTACTCTTCTATAAAGATCGTTAAGATCAGATGTCGCAAATCTTCCTCCATTAAGTTGAACCATAGGACGAAGATCAGGTGGTAACACAGGAAGAACTCTCAAAACCATTGATGAAAGATCAAATCCGGCTTCGTTGATTGCTTCGATAAGGTGCAATCTTTTAAGAAGTTTAAGTTGTTTTTGGCCCGATGATTTGTTTTCATCTTCTCGGAGTTGACCAATAATTTTTGGGATATCCATTTGCTCGATAGCATGAAGGATCGCGCTGGCTCCCGTTTCAACTTCAAAAAAGATTATTACATCGTATTCAAGAAGTCTTACATATTCTTCTTCAGAAAGAACATCCCATGGCTTAAGACCTTTAACGATGTCGTTAATGCGGTCAAAAATTTCCTCAATTCTTGATCCTTCATTTTCAAGTCTTTTGTCAAGTGCAGCATTTTTCTGTTTGTAATTAACTCTTTGTTCCTCAAGTACTAAGTCTTTTCTCTCTTTTTTAAGAGTTGCTTTTGTATCAACTAATTTTTCTTGTTCTTCAGCAGCGAGTCTTGCTTTCTCATCTTCAATTGTCTTTTTAAGTTCTGAAAGTCTTGATTGTTTTACTTCTTCTAAAGCTTGTTGTGCAGCTTTTCTTTTATCCTCATCAATTGAAGTAACAAGATAACTTGCGTAATAAATGATTGATTCAAGTTCTTTTTGGATGGTAGGATTGATAGTGAGGGTGATATTTTTACCATTTTGTGCTGTCTCGATATCAAGCTCGTTACTTGCTACTTCTCCTACCCATGGTGTTC
>WBZP01006146.1_pt1 | contig 11973 bp, 10 predicted proteins | sample 5204301 | NCBI WGS metagenome assembly WBZP01 (sample SAMN12412401, study PRJNA552823) | activated sludge metagenome | isolation source: activated sludge from nitrification reactor of wastewater treatment plant... | place: USA: Pennsylvania | collected 2017
CAATCATGTATTGGCGGCATTGAAAAAAGACCTTTCCGGATTTAACTATCATGGGCTGAAAGTTTTTATGCAACCCTCTGAAATCCTGCTTGAACCCATTACCAATGAAGAAGGTAAAATGGTTTTGAAGGGAGGTATCAATACGTCCCTGGTGTGTGCAAGCAAGGATCCTTTCGCGCCGGTATCTCCTAAACTCAGATGGGTGCAAACTTTGTTGAATGACAACCTTTCCATCATGCACCTCGACGTCACAGAGGAAGTAATCTCTGATATCATGTGCGAGTTTATCAACCAGCAGGAATACGGAGGAGAAGCCCTGGTAGCTTCATCCTGCAAAGTTGATTTTTCACCTCAAAAGATGAACCTACAACTCAATTTGAGTCGTCCTGTAAAGGCGATGTTGTATGTCAACGGTCAACCGCGTTATAATGAAGCTGAATCAAAGTTATACCTTGACAAGCTGGACATTAAAATGAAGGCCTCTAATTTGATTTACAAAATAACAGCACCACTGGTTAACCGTTTTCTGGAAGCCAGCTTCAAAGAAAAACTTCCAGTTCCCATAAATGGCCTGATAAAGGAGCAAACCCAAAAAGACCTGCCACTGTCCTTTTTAGCCGGAGGAATGAAAATTCAGGTTAATGTCCAGAACATTTCAGTAGAAGAAATGCAATTTGACGACGTTGGTGTAAAGGCAATTATTCGGATTGAAGATTTTATTGTGACAGGCGTTTTAGAATAGTTTGTTGTCTGACAGCACTATTTCAAATCTCTTTTAAAAATTGTATCCAAGAATGGCCGCCTTTTACGGTGTAAGATGAGATCAGACTGCAGCCTTTGTTGTTTCGGTCGAAGTTTGTATCGCTGGATTGACCTTTTTAAATAAAAACCAAAAAGCTCCGGCCAAGGACAAAGAAATCGCAGCAGCTACCAGATACAAAACACCAAAGCCTGCCTGTTCTGCCAATTTAAGTCCTAGCGATGGGGCTGCAATGTGGGCAACTCCATAAGCTACAGCATACATGGCACTGTATTGCCCTTGTTTACTGGCAGGTGCATTGGCGAAAACAAAATTCATCATAAAGGGCATAGCCAGAATTTCTGCCAGCGTAATAAAAAGCGTATACAAAACAGACAGCCACAGAGATGGGTTTCCAGCCCAAAGCATCAGGTAAGCCAACACCATAGCGATACAACCCACGGATATAAAGCGGTACACATTTTTTCTACTTTCCAGATTGTAAATAATTGGCATTTCCAAAACGACCACAATAAGGCCGTTGAGTGCCAGCAAGTAACCTATCACATCTTCACTGTAATGAAATGTGCGACTGAAATACAAGGGGACACTGGCAAACAGTTGAAAGAAACAGGTTCCATAAACCACAACCAATGCCAAAAAAGCCAGAAACATCCGATCGGCAAAAACGGATGCTGAAGAGGTTTTTTCATCCGCTTCTGTTTTTCGTACCACGTCCAACTCTTTTTTGGGAAGGTAGGTTCCAATAACGATCGCAGCCAATATGGAGGAAACGGAGTCAATCAGGAATATCCATTTAAATCCAATGGTGACAGCGGCGATACCCCCGATGGCCGGGCCAATACCAAAACCCAGATTAATAGCCAGTCGCATTAATGAAAAAGATCGTGTCCGGGTGGTATCATTTGAAAATCGGGCTATTGCCACATTGTTGGCAGGTCTGAAACTATCTGCAACCAGACTATAGACAAAGATCAAAGCGGTAATCAGGTAAAAATCAGTAATGAATAGTAAAGGAAGCAGAATCATACCACTTAATGCCAAAGAAACCACTAAAATGCTATGTACATTTTTCCTATCCGTAATCCATCCACCGACATAAGAGCCAATGATGCTGCCCAAACCATAGGCTCCCATTACAAGCCCCGCCCGGGCCATGGTAAAATGCAATTCTTTGGTCAGGTACAATGACATAAAGGCAATAACCATAGACCCCGTACGATTAATGAGCATCGATGCTGCCAAAATCCATACGTAAGACGACAGGCCTTGAAAAGCCTTTAAGAAATTCGTATTTATACCCAATTTGTTGGTTTCTGTTATGCTTTGAAGTTCAAAATGGTACTCGAAATGATCTCACAACAAGCCAGCAATTGCTCCTCAGTGATGACCAACGGCGGAGCAAACCGGATAATATTGCCATGTGTAGGTTTAGCCAGCAGACCATTGTCTTTGAGGGCTACGCAAATGTCCCATGCGGTGTGACTGTCTTCTGTATCATTGATAACGATGGCATTGAGTAGTCCCTTTCCTCTGACCAGATTTACGAGGGGGGAAGTTTCCACCAGGACTTGCATTTTTTCTCTGAACAGTTGCCCCAGGATATCTGCCCTTTGCGCCAATTCTTCGTCTCTGACTACATCCAATGCTGTTTTGGCCACTGCGCATGCAAGCGGGTTGCCGCCAAAAGTGGAACCGTGTTCACCCGGTTTAATACACATCATCACCTCATCGTCTGCCAATACAGCACTTACCGGAAGGGTACCTCCGCTCAATGCTTTTCCCAAAATAAGAATGTCGGGACGGGATTCATATTTATTTTCGCAGTGACCATTACACCCGCAATTTCCGCAACTTGCCAACAACTTACCGGTTCGGGCAATACCTGTCTGCACCTCATCTGCAATAAAAAGCACATTGTTTTCGGTACACATTTTCTTGATACCGGTGAGATAACCTTCATCCGGAACAAAAACTCCGGCTTCCCCTTGGATGGGTTCTACAATTATACCGGCTACATTCGGATGCGAAATTTCTTTGGCAACGGCATCCAGATCGTTGTAAGGGACCATTACATAACCCGGCATATAAGGACCAAAATCCTTTCGGGCAGAAGGGTCAACAGAGGCTGAGATTACGGCCAATGTTCTACCATGGAAATTACCGGATGCAAAAATAATCCGGGCTTCGTTTTGTGGAATTCCTTTTTTCTGGTATCCCCACTTTCTGCATAATTTGAGTGCTGTTTCTACAGCTTCCACACCTGTATTCATGGGTAATACCTTGTCATATCCAAAATACGCAGTAATGTATTTTTCATAAGGGCCCAGCTGGTCATTGTAAAAAGCCCTGGAAGTGAGGGTGAGTATTTGAGCTTGATCGATCAAGGCTTGGGTAATCCTGGGATGGCAGTGGCCTTGATTGACAGCTGAATATGCTGATAAGAAATCGTAGTACGCCTTTCCTTCCACATCCCAAACGATGGCTCCTTCGCCTTTAGTGAGGACAACCGGTATGGGATGGTAGTTGTGTGCTCCATATTTATCTTCAAGACTTAGATAATCAGCAGTATGCATTGTTTTTTCAAGGGCAGAAACCTCCATAATATAATATTTAATGCAAAAATACAATTTGATTTCCAACTGGAAGAACCGAGGCAATATTCCAGAAAAACACCAAAATTGCCGCTTTTTTATAAATTTGCGTCAAAATCACTATCATGCATACATCACTTTTAGCAGGAAAAAAGGGAATTATATTCGGTGCACTGGACGAGAAATCCATTGCCTGGAAGGTTGCCGAAAGAGCAGTAGAAGAAGGCGCTCACATAGTGTTGACCAATGCCCCCGTTGCACTCAGGATGGGCGGTATCAATGAGTTAGCAGAAAAATGTAAGGCCCAGGTGATAGGAGCAGATGCCACAGAATTGGCAGATCTTGAGCATTTATTGACAGAATCTCAAAACATCCTGGGTGGCAAAATTGATTTTATTCTCCACAGCATAGGCATGAGCCTAAATGTGAGGAAGAAAAAAGAATATACCGACCTGAACTACGAATGGATGCAGAAAACTTTTGATATTTCTGCTATTTCTTTCCACAAACTCATGCAAACGGCTATGAAACTCGATGCCATGGCAGAGTGGGGAAGTATCGTAGCTCTATCTTACATAGCAGCCCAAAGAACCTTTCCTGACTACAGCGAAATGGCAGAATCAAAGGCTTTGCTCGAAAGTTTTGCACGCTCTTTTGGTTACCACTGGGCAAAAAAAGCCAAAGTCAGAGTCAATACCATTTCTCAGTCTCCTACCATGACAACAGCAGGGTCAGGCGTTAAAGGGTTTACAGACTTTTACGGTTACGCAGATAAAATGTCACCACTCGGTAATGCTGATGCACTGGCATGTGCGGACTATTGTTTAACCCTGTTTTCTGACTACACCAGGATGGTTACCATGCAAAACCTTTTCCATGATGGTGGTTTCTCCAGCATGGGAATGGCACCTGAATTAATTGATTAACAAAGTATTAGACAATTTTTTCCAATTGCTTGGAGATTTTAATATTAAGATTTGACATATATATTGCTTTTTAATTTGTCAAATCAGGGTTTTTACCTATTTTTGCTTCATAATCCAAATTGAACTGTTTAGCTCAGACAGTTTCCTGTCTTTTATCGGGAGTTTAATGCCCGGTTTTCAGAAAACTACATTTGATTCACACAATAACCAAAAGTGCAGTATGAAACATACCAAATATGTATTCAACGAAAAGACGCTTCAATTTGAAAAACACACATCCTCCAGGAAACAAATCCTGATCAAATTCTCAGGAATTGGATTAGCCATTGTATTTACATCTGTTTCATTGTTTTTATTGGGTATGAAATTATTCCCATCTCCCAATGAAAAAGCGTTGTATGCTGAAGTTGAAATGTTGAAATCACAGATCAAAACCATGGATCAGGATTTCGAAAAATTGGCAGGTAACCTCAACACCCTTCATGAAAAAGACAATCAGGTTCACAGACTTATATTCGGTATCAATCCCATAGATTCAGGTGTTTGGAATGGTGGTATCGGAGGACACGACAAATACAGCTATCTGAATTCCTATGCTTCATCAGGTGATTACCTTAAAAAACAGCTGGTCAAAATTGATCAGTTAAAAAACAAGTTCAATATTCAGCAAAAATCACTGGACTCCTTATACACCATCGCTTTGAAAAGAGAAAAGAGATTGGCATCCATCCCATCAATTAAGCCCGTTCAGGCCGATAAATTAAAGAAAGATCTGGAATACCTTTCAGGCTTTGGCATCCGATTGCACCCACTTCATAAAGTGAGAAAATTCCACAAAGGAATTGACTTTACAGCTCCCGCAGGTACCCACATACAGGCGACCGGAGATGGCAGGGTTGTGAAAGTGGAAAAAGGTGGCAGGGGATATGGCAATTGTGTTACCATCGACCATGGTTTTGGTTTTAAATCCTTGTATGCCCACATGCTTAAAATTTCTGTAAAAGAAGGACAAGTGGTTAAAAAGGGACAGACTATTGGTCTTGTTGGCAACACAGGAACCAGCACAGCCCCACACTTACATTACGAAGTACACATCAATGGCTCAGCTGTGAACCCAATCAACTATGTATTAGACGGTCTTACGCCTATGGAATACAGAGAGTTGGTGATCAAATCCGGTCAGGAAAATCAATCCTGGGACTAATTTTTCAGGTAATATCAGGAATCTACTTTCGGAACAAACTTAAGGCTGAGTGAATTAACACAATGTCTGGTGTTTTTTGGCGTAAATCTTTCGCCCTCAAAAACATGACCAAGGTGTCCCTTGCATGTTGAACAAATGATTTCTATCCTTCTACCATCTGAGTCCGCTATCCGGGTTACGGCACCGGGAATTTCATCATCGAAAGCAGGCCAACCGCAGCCACTGTCAAATTTATCATCAGATCTGTACAAATCTGCATTGCACTGTCTGCATTGGTAGATGCCCTTGCCATAAAATTTATTGTATTCTCCGGAACCCGGCCTTTCCGTCCCTTTATGCAAAATAACATAGGCCTCCTCAGCTGTCAATGGGTTGTATTTCATATTATCTTATTTAAGGTAATGGGCAAATAATTTTTTCAGTTTCCGGACTTTTGGGGAAATAACTACGCTACAATAAGCCTGTCCCGGATGGTTATCAAAATATTGCTGATGATAACTTTCGGCAGCATAAAAAACAGGAGCCTCAGCTACATAGGTCACTATTTTTTCATCATACAATGCAGAAGCAACATCCTTCATGGATTGATAAATCACTTCTTTTTGTTGATCGGTGGTATAAAATACAGCTGACTTATATTGAGGCCCTTTGTCATTTCCTTGTCTATCGGGTGTGGTAGGGTCATGGACAGTCCAAAAAATTTCCAGCAAGGTATTGAGCGTTATTTGATGAGGGTCGTAGTCAATTTTTACTACTTCTACGTGTCCTGTTCTCCCAGTGCATACAGATTCATAATCCGGGTTAGGAAGGTGACCTCCCATGTATCCGCTAACAGACGCACTTACCCCCTGGACTTTAGAAAAAACGGCCTCTATGCACCAAAAACATCCGCCTCCCAAATAAATTGTTTCCATAGGCTTTTTCCATTAAACGGAAAATAACACACTTTGTTGAAAGGCAGCAAATAGCAAACCCAAATGAAGATGCATCATTTAGGCGAGTTATAATTTGGGAAACTCAGAAATCAGAATGCATTTCTGAATACGAAATACAGCATCGTAAGAAGCAATGCTGTCACCAAAAGACTGATTACCAAAAATTTCTTTTCCTGGGCTTTTGCTTCAGCGCTCTGAGCCGATTTCTTTAGCTTTGTCATATTTGGAAATTTTGTTGGTCACAAGATATAAACTTTTTGTAAAAATTCAAATAGGGCTTGTCAAATCAATATCTCATAAACATTGACAATCATCATACAAAAAAAAGGAAAAGGATTTTAAACTTGTGTACTAGTGTGTGCACCAGCCTTTAATTCATTTTTCAAATCCCTTTTTACAGCGATGGCGGCATTCAACTCAAAGCCGGTAAGTAAGATGAATGCATTGATTTTCAACCATAAAAGTACCACAATCAAAGCACCGATGGATCCATATAATTGGTTGTACTGGCCAAAACTGTTGACGAAATAGGCAAAAACCAAAGAGCTCAGCAAAGATAAAAGGGATGCAACAATAGATCCCGGATTTACAAAAGGCAGACTTTTCCTGAGTGAAGGACCGAAATAGTAAATGATATTAACGCCAATATACAGCAAAGCAAAGGCAGTCAACCACCGCATTACGGCATACAAAATAGTAGTAATCCTATCATTGTGGACAACGTTACTGACCAGCCCAAAAAAGTCTTCTCCCATCATAAGCAGGACAATAGAAAGCAATAATAATACACCCAACAGCAACGTCAATAATAAGGCAATTCCCCTTTTATGAAAAATACTCCTTCGCTTGAAACTGGCTTTGTATGCTTTATCAAAGCCCTGCATGAGCGTGAGCATACCATCTGAGGAGAAAAACATAGCCAATATAAAACCCAAAGACAACAAACCGTCCCTCCGGATGTGGGTTATATCAATGATAATGTTCATCAAATAGTCATGGGCATTTTTAGGCAAAACCTTGGCAGTTGATACCGCAATCATTTGGGTGTAGTCAGTAGTAAAAGGGAGGTAGGGTAGCAGCGTAAATAAAAAGATGATAAAAGGAAAAATGGAAAGAAACAGACTAAATGCTATGGAATTGGCTCTCGTAACTATGCTGTCTTTCTTTGTCTCATAATATATAAATTCGAGCACATCAAAAATAGCAATACCTCCCGAACCCGGGAGATTGTATTTTTTACTCCAATCGACTAACTGGCGTACTTTTTCATGCTTGTGCCAGTTTCTGAGTTGATGTTTGATATTATGAATCAAAATGAGGTTTTAGTTGATTTACCAATAAAACCGGTGCCGAAATTCTTTTTTGGCTTACCATATCAACAAAGAAGAGTTTTACTTCTGCCTTATGGCATAGTTGATTCTCTCCGTTGTAAATTTCATGAAAAAAATGGATTAATTTGCCCGGAAGCTCTTGTAAAATAGTCCTGATATTGATCAGTTCATCGTATTTCAAGGGTGCTAAAAACCTTGATTCTACAGAAATAACAGGCATCATGATCTTATGGTCCGCTTCCATTTCCCGATAACTTATGCCCAATGACCTAATCGCCTCAGATCTTCCAATCTCGTACAACAAAGCGTAATTGCCATAGTAAAGATAGCCCATCTGGTCTGTTTCACCGTACCGAATGCGTTTGGAAAAATTATGAATGAACATGAGGTATTTATGTTACCCCAAAAATAACTACTTAAACCCGTTTTTACAACCTGTTTGGGTCGATAAAAACGGATTCAGTAGTCTACTTTGATTACTTTATTAGCCGGAAAGTTCTAAATTCACTACCTTTCGACTGCACTTTCACGAGGTACCAGCCTGATGGCCAGGATGCTGTATCGAAGCTCTTGCGCTCCGAACCTTGAAATTGGGTAACACTGATGCGTTTACCGCTTAAGTCAAAAATACTGATGGTTCCCTCACCGGCAAGGTTCTGTACCTCGAGCTGAGTATTAAATGGGTTAGGAGATACTGAAACCCACTTAATGGCATCCCCTTCCTGTATTGAAGATACAAATCCTATGGAAATAGAATCAATGGAATATGAACATTCATTTAGATCCAAAACAACCACTGAATATAAACCTGGCAGGGCATTCGACAAATCTTGTTGGGTAGAGACTGTATCTCCGGCAGCATTCAACCAAATATATTGGTAACCGGCAGTGCCTCCTTCTACGCTGATATCCACCGAACCGTCTGCTTTGGTCGGACCTGTTGTATTGGTGATGCTGTCTACTTCAGCAGTGAGTAATGATGGTTCTGTAATCACAATGTTGTTTATAACAAAAGTACACCCCACAGAGTCTTCAATGATAAAATTGTAACTTCCTGCAGGGAGGCCTTCTGAATTTTCATTTATTGTGAATGGTGGAATACCATTGCTAATGGCAAAGGAAATAACACCAGTGCTGTCACCGAAACAAGATACATTTTGAATTGCATAAGCTACACTCAACGCACAATTGCCACTTTGAACGTTGAACTGAAATTCCTCAGTACAACCTGCTGCATCCGTAATGGTTAATAAATACAAGCCTTCTGCCAGACTGTCTATGAAGCTCGTTGTATCTCCGGTAGACCAGTTGTAGAGATAAGGCTGACTTCCTCCTTCAAAGCTAGTTTGGATTTTACCATCCGTGCTGCCTTGGACCGATGTATTGGTAATGGTATCGTTGGGTTCAAATGCAGTGGGACCGGCAAGAAGGACGGTATCGCTTACGAGACAGTTATTGACATCAGATAAATGATAAATGTATTGGCCTGCTGCCAAATTGGTAAGCGTATCCCCCACAAGACCATTGGACCACGCAAAACTAAGTGCGCCTGTTCCACCGGAAGCTAAAACAATTAACCCCCCATTCATGCTGTTGTAGCAAGTCGGAGTTGTTAAAATGAAGCTATCAACCGCTAAACTATCAGGATTTACAATCACAAAGGAATCGAGTTGGTTACAGCCGTTGACATCTGTGATGGTGAGATAATACGTTCCTTGCGTCAGTGAATCGATATAACTTCCTGTGCTATCATTTGACCAGGTATACTGCAGTGCACCTGTTCCTCCTGCATACAAAACCTCAATGGATCCATCCTCAAGGCCTGCACAGGAAATGTCCTGAACAGTGGTTGTATCCTGGCTAATGGCGGCAGGTTGGGTAAGCTCAACCGTTAACATATTAGATATACAGCCTGCACTGTTATTGGCTACTGCTGTGTAAATACCGGCCGGTAACTGGGAAATAGCAGACCCCGATTGTCCTGTCGACCAATTGATCGTATAGCCGTTAGCATTGCTGGCCAATATATTGATGCTGCCATTGGACAAACCAAAACAGGTGGGAGAAACAGTTGACAAAAGCTCGAGGGTTGCCTGCTGGTCACTGCCAATGGTAACTGAGGAAACTTTCGTACAGAGTTTATTATCAGTAACTGTACATTGGTAAGTACCACTGGTTACGTTGCTAAGGGTTAAGCCGGTAGCCCCTGTTGACCAAAGCACCGTATAGGGGTTATTTCCACCTGAAACCGATATGGTTGCAGAACCGTTGGCAACACCCGGGCAACTTGCATTTACAACATTCGTCGTATTGATACTCATACCTGCGGGATCAGATAAGACTACCTGCTTAGTTCCACTACAATTGTTTTTATCGGTGATGGTCACTACATAGGTGCCCGCAGAAAGATTGGTTGCCTGTGCCGATGTGGCTCCCGTTGACCAAATAAAAGTATATGGTCCGGTACCGCCAGATCCGGTTGCGGTAGCGACACCATTACTACCGCCCTGACAGCTGATAGGTGTTGTCACCACAACATTTCCCCCAACTGCTTGAGGTTGGGAAACGTTATAACTTGTCTCCAACTGGCAGCCTTGATTGTCAGTAATAGAAGCCGTGTAAGATCCTGCCGTTAAATTGGTTATCGATCCACCGGTTTGTCCGGAAGACCATTCAATATCTAGCGCGCCGGTTCCACCTGTGGCGGTTAGATCAATAGCGCCATTGTTTCCTCCAAAACAAGTTACATTGCTAACAAAAGCACTAACCACCTGAATGGCAGGAGGTCCGGATAAATTGACCTGAAGTATTTTCTCACAATTGTTGTTGTCGGTAGCAGTCACAAAATAAGTGCCGGGATCCAAGCCGGTAATGGTTGCACCCGAAGCACCATTGGACCAATCATAGAAAAATCCGCCTGCACCTCCAGTGGCATTAACCGTCACAGAGCCATTGGCTGAATTAAAGCAGGAAGGTGAATTGGTATTGGTAACCGATAGATTGATGGCTGTGGGTTGGGTTATGTTTATCGAAGCAGTAGATGTGTTTCCGCTGTTGTCTGTTACCGTAACACGGGCAGTTCCCGCCGGTAAAGCACTAGCCGTTGCGGTAGTTTCGCCATTGTTCCAGGCATATGAATAGTTTGGCGTTCCACCGGCCGGTACAGCTGTAGCTGAGCCATCCGATCCACCATTGCAGGAGACGTTTTCTACGTTGGTAAGCGTTACCGAAAGGGGAGTAGGGCTACTGGCCAAGGTTCCAGAGGTTTGTGTTTGGACAAATTTATCAAGAGAACTGCTGTTGTTGCCATTGGCCAAAACAGCCCCCCCATAAAATGTGATGTCGCCCGAGCCGGTGGCCGGTGCCGTCCAGGTCGCTGTCCATGTCAATTCTCCCAAGCCGCTGAAAGGAATGGAAGGAGCATGACCCCAATATTTTTTGGTAGCAGATGTTTTAACAGAAGAACCTGCAGATGGGCTTGTGAAATTACCTGCATTGGTATTGGAGCTGGTAAGTGCCACTATTTGAAAGCCTGCTTCATTGATATTGAGGTTTGGGTTGGTGACGGTAACCGTAATTTGATAAGTGTTGCCAGCCGTAATCGTGGCAGGCACACCATCTATATTGATTTCTCCGGTAAAAGAACCTCCTGAGTGGCATTGTGAACATACACCATCACCGGGGGCACCGGTATACCCCCCATTATTTGTGGGGTGAGAGCTTGAGTTTGCCAATAATAACAAGACTGCACCCAGTACAACAAAGGGGTTTTTCAAAAATTTTAGCATAAATTGATTTGTGATAAAACGACATTAAAAAAAATAATCCCTACATTAAGAGAAGTAAATTTAAAAAAATATCACAGTAGTTGTTAAAACAAATATAAAATTCCTGTCTGTTTGGGGAATTTAGTCGTTGCCAAGACAATATTTGCATCATTTTACTGACTATGAAATTTTTATACATGGATTCAAATACCTATACCGCGTGTGGAAAAGGATAAAAATTAGCTCTTTTTCTACCTAAAAAAATGTACCTTTGCAGCCCATGAAAAACATTAGGAATTTTTGCGTTATTGCCCATATCGATCACGGTAAGAGCACCCTTTCTGACAGACTGTTGGAATTTACCAAAACCATTTCAGAAAGAGACATGGTCAACCAGGCGCTTGACAATATGGATCTCGAAAGAGAAAGGGGGATCACTATCAAGAGCCACGCCAT
>WBZP01005585.1_pt1 | contig 11972 bp, 14 predicted proteins | sample 5204301 | NCBI WGS metagenome assembly WBZP01 (sample SAMN12412401, study PRJNA552823) | activated sludge metagenome | isolation source: activated sludge from nitrification reactor of wastewater treatment plant... | place: USA: Pennsylvania | collected 2017
CATTGCCAACATTTGCCGAAGTATCCCTTGGCCCACATGAAGAGAAACTTCGAAAACTTCTTCTCTCTCGAACCCCCGGGGAATACTGGCAGTATCCAATCTTTGGCTATGCGGTTATCCACCACGAAACGAAGCATCTCGTTTCCATGGTGTCCCAAGGCGTGCGATCAAGCTCCGAGGAGCTTCGCTGCTATGGCATGATTTACGGTGGAGTCCACTGGTGGATGGGTGCTTCATCGCATCGGAACAAAGAATATGAGCGCGCCTGTCTCCAACCTAATGGTCGAATGCCATTCCACGCCGTGCCATGGAATGAAGTCGTGGTCATACAGTCAGCAGCCGAGGCACTTCGACATGCTTGCCTTTAGCATTAATTGAACTAAATGAATTCGGTCTCATTAGATTTATGCCATCTCTTTCTCAGAGGTCGGATGGTTATCCTGCGTGAGGTTAGTGCAATGAACGCTTTGAATTGAGCACTCAACGATTTGATATCCTGTTTTAAGGAGGCTCCATGAAAAGGTCTACGTGTCTAATGGCCAGCCTGTTGGTTATTCCGTTGCTGCCCCTCAGTGGTTGCGGAGGTTCCACGTATTATTTCTCCAAGCCAGGCTTTACTCAGCAGCAATACGATCAAGATAGGTACGAATGCCTGCGGTCAGCCCAACAGCCCATGCTCATCACTCCTACTCCCGGCATGCCAGCTGGTGGCATGGCCACAAATAATGAGATTTACCTAGCCTGTTTCAGCGCCAAGGGGTACACGGTGCAGAGCGAAGAGGAACGGGAGCGTATTCTGGAAGCAGAGGAGCGTGCAAAGCAGGAACATCTAGTCCAAGAGCGGGAACGCGAGAAGCAGTTGCGGGAGGAGCTGGCACGGAGGGAAAGGCAATCCTTATTGGCTGAAAAGCAGCGGCTTGAGGAGGAGAAAGCTCGCCAAGTTCAAGCTACGCCGAATCGTGAGAAGCAAGTATATGGCTCAGAAAATACAGAGAAAGACGTGAGGATGGTTCTAGTTCCAAATGGCGAATTTCTCTACGGAGTGAATAACGAACGAATCACGTTGTCCGATTTCTATATGGATGTTTTCGAGGTAACGACACGGCTCTATGCTGCGTTCATGCAGGAGACTAGCCGAGGCAAGCCGTACCACTGGGGTGATGTGAGGCCAGAGGTTGATGGGGACAAGCCCGTCATTGGCATAGAGTGGTCAGACGCAGATGCCTATTGTCGCTACTATGGCAAACGGCTTCCGACCGAGCAGGAATGGGAAAAGGCAGCGCGAGGCACGGATGGACGAACCTATCCTTGGGGGAACACGGAACCCGTAAAATCTTTGGCGAACTACGGCGGGCAATTCTGCCTCCTCTTTTGTAACGTCTATGCGGAAAAGCTTAAGCCGGTAAATAGCTATGTGAGTGGTCGAAGTCCGTACGGCATCTACAATATGGCGGGGAATGCGTGGGAATGGGTGGAAGGAAGAAAGCTTCGTGGGGGCTCGTGGTTGAGCGATAAACATACACCAGGGCTTGGCTTGAAGATCTGGGATCGGACAGAGGAAATCAGCGGGACTTATGGGAAACGCTACGTTCTTGGCTTCCGCTGTGCCCAGGATGGGCGTTAGCCCTGCAAGTTTAGATTCTACAGAAATTAAGGGAGCTGAGCTGGTCCCTTAGTAGTTAAGCTTTCATGCACAGCAAGCGAAGTCAGCCAAAGAATCATCACTATGTGCCTGAGTCGTACCTGAAACGATTCACGGACGGGACGGGATTTCTGCACATTCGAGACTGTACGCGTGCCCAAACAAGGAGACAGCGGCCAGACCAAGTTATGACGAACAATGCCTATTACCGTCAGACCTGGGCAACACAAGGAGTCGACCCCAATATATTTGAAATTGAACTTGCTAACGGTCTGGAATCAGAGATAGGAGCAGTTTTTGACAAGCTCATCATGTCTCCCCCCACGCTTAATGACCACGACACTGCATCGCTATTGAATTATTTGGAGCTGCAGCGAATCAGGGTTCCGAGGCAAGCCGAAACTGCCAAGGCACTTATGCGGGAGGCAATTCTTAACTCTGCGCCTGCGGACATCGCAGCCGATGTTGCAACTGGCCGTTTGCAGTTCAACATGAGAGACTCTGCACGGTTCGAGTATATGAAAATGGCTCTAGGTAGCATACATCCATGGTTGGCCAGAATGGAGTGGGAGATATTCGAAGCAGCACCTGGTACGGCCTTTATTACTACGGACAGTCCTGTGTCTTTCTTTAACCCGCGATTCCTGTCCCCTGCGGAAGCTGGAGTTGGGCTCGCGGGGACTCAGATATTATTCCCCCTTAGCTCACGCAAGCTTCTCCTCATGCGGCATCCCCAGAGTCGTTCTGAGCCGCCATTGACTGAGCTTCCGCCTACCAAACTTGTTGACGGGTTGATCTCTGTGTCTCAAGGCGTCATATGGGATCGAGACCTCGTTGAATTGACAAATTCGAGAATGGCGCATCTTGCGCATGAACTGATTGTTGGCGAGAGTGTGGATGCGCTACAAAGCTCCGGACGAGTCTGAGGACGGCCATGTTTAGAATCCCAGATCTAAAAATAGGGACATTCTACTTTTTGAGTTGAGCAATTCCGGAATCTGATAATTCCTCCCGTGCGCTGTTGGCGAGCACAGGGAAGTAATCAAGTAACCCTCAATTCCTCTACTTCTGCGAATACCACCGATAGCCTTTGGCCTCGGTGAACTGGACTTTCGGCGCGCCGCCGGGTGCAGGGGGAGGCGGGTTTCTTGTTCTCCCCTTGGTAGCAGTGTAAAATGCCCCTCACGTCTGGTCGGTACACCTCTGTACGGTTTCTTGAATGAAGCGCACACGCTACACAATTCAACCGGAAGCTCGTGAAGCGCTGGTCTGTCGTCTCACGGCTGAGCTGGAGAAAGAGTCCGCGGTAGCGTTCGCGTATCTCCATGGATCGCTGCTCGATTCTGACACCGTGCATGATATCGATGTTGGGCTGTATCTTCGTGAATCCTGGACTGAAAGGGGCTCGGCGGTTGCATCAGGCCTATCCGATCGGCTTACGGCTGTGGCAGGATTGCCGGTGGATGTTCGTGTGCTGAATGAGGCGCCGCTGTCCTTTGTCTATCACGTCCTCCGTGGGCGGTTGCTTCTCTGCCGAGATGAAGATCTCCTGACCGCGATACTGGAAGATGTCGCCCGACGCTATCTCGATCTTGCTCCATTGCTTCATCAAGGCACGAAGGATGCCTTCGCAGCATGAGCCTCAATCCGGATCTTATCCGGGCGCGCTGTGGGGAAATTGATTCATCCTTGAGTCGCCTCGAAGAATTTCGCCGCCTTTCTCGCGATCAATTCCTTGCCAATCAAGATGGTCTCGATGTGGCCTGCTATCGATTGCTGATCGCCATTGAAGCGGCATTGGCACTCTGCTTTCATGTGTCGGCAAAACAATTACATCAGGTTCCCGAGGAGTATGCCGGGTGCTTTAGTACACTTGAACGCGCCGGGCTAATCTCTGCGGATCTTTCCAGCCGCTTGCAACAGATGGCCCGTTTCAGAAATCTGCTGGTGCACGTGTATTGGAAGATTGACTACGGCCAGGTATACGAGGTTATCACCACGAAGCTTGATGACCTACGAGCATTTCGTGCCGCTGTCTCCGGACTGATCTAACGAAGGACTTTCTACTTCTGTGAATACCACCGATAGCCTTTGTTCCTGGTGAACTGGGCTTCGGTGCGCTGCCGGGTTTTCCCAATAATAGCGCTTTGAAGTCGATGAGGCCGAAGCAGGAGGGGGAGTCTAATGGGGGAAGTCCGGTTTGACTTACTGCTACTGACGCCATAATATTTGCCTACTCGAAGGGGGCGTATGGATCAGGAATCGCTTGCACAAATTCAACAAATTGTCGGTGCTGCTACTGACGCTCTTCGGGCAGATCTTACCGGGACCCTTCGCACTGAAATTGCCGATGCCAAGCGACACACCGGTGTGCTGACCGAATGGCTCCGGCATGAACTCCAGCTCGTGGCCGAAGGGTTCCAGATGCATCTCGACCGGCGTCATGCCGATGATCGAGCGTATCTGGATGAACAGTTTAAGGAAACCCGATCGCTCATTCAGCTCTCTTACGGCCAAATTTAAGAACGCGTCGAGCGTTTGGAACAACGGGTCCGTAGCATTGAGCAACATCTCGGGCTTACCGCGTAGGGTTTCTCGTTTCAATCGCAGCCCCCAAAGCAGGCAGTTCTCAATAAACAATGTTTCGTGTGCAAATCAATCAGGATTAAGTGCTGCTGCTGATTGTTGGACTGTTCGGTCATGAAAAAGAAAACTGCTAAATCCAGCGGTAATGTCTTTGCGGATCTCGGTTTCGATCCGGCTGAGGCTGCGGTCCTTCAAATGCGCTCCAGCCTGATGAGCGACCTTCGTCTCTATATTGAGAAGCAGAAACTCACCCAGGTGGAAGCGGCCAAGCGCTTAGGAATCGCCCAATCCCGGGTGTCCGATCTCGTACGCGGCAAATGGGACAAGTTCAGTCTCGAACTGCTCATCACGCTTGAGGCCCGTCTGGGGCGTACTGTGCGAGTTGAATTTGCAGCGTAATCGATTTGCCTGCCGCTGAAGGTTGACAGCTGAGAATGTTTAAGGGTGCCAATGGGGCAATCAGACGACCGCATTGATGATGCGCGAATTATTGATAACTTGCGCCGCACGATTGATCTCACTGAATTAACGCTGGCGTTGCGTGCATCGCTTGTCAGGCAGGAAGATCCTGGTTGCGATCCCATGGAACAAGTGATGCGCGAGATTCGATGTGCGAAGGACCGCGCATGGCGGAAGAGTACGAAGCTATAAACTCGGGTCCGTTGGTGTTCAGAGCTCTTGTGTAATTGTACGTCTCGTTAGCTGGGCGAATGGTTTCTTCCGTGCCCCTCTTCTGAGGGTGGGCTAGTTGGTTGTCTGCGCGCCAAGACGCGCCATTCACCCTGGCGAGTACCGCCGTTGATATAGGAGTTTGATAATTCTTGTGTGCGTGGTTGGCGAGCGCAGGAAACCGATCAGGTTCCCCTCATCTCTCTACTTCTGCGAATACCACCGGTAGCCTTTGGTCTCGGTGAACTGGGCTTTCGGCGCGCCTCCCGGTTTTTCCAATAACAGCACTTTGAAGTCGATGAGGCCGAACCAGGCGGGGTCGACCACGTCGTGATAGTGGGCGCCGTGGATCTTGGGGAGCATGTCGTTGAGGGCCTGCTTCAGTTCGCTCTCGGTGTAGGCGCGGACAGTAAAGGGCTTGTTCATCGCCTGGCAGAATCGCTGGATGGTATAAGCCGCGCCGGTGCAGAGGACCTTCGTATCCGGCTTCATGGCGAGGAACTGCGGGAGCGAGAGATAGCGTTCCTGAAAACCCAGCCAGCGCACAGCCTGCCGCAGATGACTGTACTGCACTTCATATTCGGTATGGCCCGGCAGTTTCACTGAGGCAGGCCAGCCTTCTTCCACACCGAATTCGGTCAGGAAAGCATGTCCGCCCGGTTTCAGCACCCGCCACAATTCGGCAACGAAGCGGATCGGCCCCAGGTTAAAGATGACATCGTCCGGCGGGTTGGCTTCGATCGGGAGGCGGATGCGTCTGATCCAATCCAGCGCTTCTTGATGCTGCTCGGTCTCGCCTTTATTGGTGAGCAGTTCATTGCGCGTCAGTTTGACGGGCGTCATGTCGGCCATGTTTTCGTTATCGATGACGAGATCGACCGAGTTGTCCGTGAAGGGGAGGGCTTCGGCATTAGCCCTGGTTCCCAGGCCACCCCAGCCACCTTCCTTTGCGCGCTTGGTCTGCAGTTTCAAGAACGGGCTGGTGATGTCGAGGGAGATGTAGCGGATGCTCTGCCGCTCGAACGGCAGCAGCTCTTTCGCCAGCTCTCGCGCCACGTAGCCGAGCCCGCCGCCGACTTCTATAATGACTTTAGGTTTGGGGTTAAACCAGCCGAGCTGACGGAGCTGCCGCATGAGGAGCCGGCCATAGGTCAGGCCGTTCAACGCCTCGTTCGGCTCACGAAACAGGTGAGAGACGGTGGTTTCGATCAGGTCGAAGTGGCCGTCATCCTCGGCGCTCTCGGTCAATTCGTGATGGTGGAAATCTTCTAGATGTTCTTCGCCCTCGAAGCCGTCCTGTCCGGACCAGCCTTCGCGGATCTGTTGCAGCAGAATGTCCCACTTGGCTTGGTGCCGGTGGCCGCCTGGCGGTTCGGTGCCGAAGTAGCAGAGGGAGTAGTTCGGGGTGGCCCAGCGTTCTAAATGCCATTGGCCTGGCTGGCCGTCCGGTCCGCAGATTTTGGTGCCGTATTTTTCGAGCAGGGCGCCGACGGTGATGTGGCCGTTCATCGATTTCAGCATTTCGATGCCGGTCAGGTTGAGCCGGATCAGCGGAAAATTATCATCGAGCGGTGCGAGCCAGTATTCGTCTTCGCGATGTTGATAGGCGACAAGATCGGGAATGTGCCAGGCGAGGAGATTCAGCGTCTCGCCGGTCAACTGGAGCGGTTCTTGGACTGCGGCAACGGGCTTCATGGCCTGTGTTCCTACCCCGTGGGAAGGCGCAGACTACCTGAGCGGACAGTGAACTCGCAAGAGTCCCGCGTGACGCGTCGTTGGCAAAGCGCCTTTCGATAGAAGCTCCGTTGCGAGAGACGATTGATGAATTGCGAATGACGAGTTTAGAGCTGGGACGGCATGGTGGAGGCCTCCGTCACAGTCAGCACCCCGCGCATGATGGGGTGAATGCGGCAGTGATAGGGATAGCGGCCGGGAGGGAGGCCTGGAACACTGAATTGCTCTCCGGGGGGGATGACACCTGAATCGAAGAGGCAGGGGGTGCCGTCTTCAACGCAGCCGTTATGCGTGACCGTATGATCCGTCGGCGTCGGATTGTACCAGCTTACGGGGCTCCCGCTGGTAGCGATGGCTTTCGACGGGGCAAAGTAGGGAGAGCCGTCTTCGATCATGATCTGCGTGGCGATGCCCATCGCCGTGATCGGCAAGGCCAAGCTGGTGATGAAGAGGCTGGCAAGAGCAATGGTCAGAAAGCGTGTCATGGGCTGAGACGTCCTCTTTGGTTTGCTGGACACGATTAGAGCCAAAATCATGGCCAACGATTTATCCAGCAGGAATGGGCTTCGAGTTCAGTTTACCATGAGGCCATCCCTCCGGGGCTAGTCCTGGGACCATTCGGGGTTGAGGATCCAGCCGGGTGATGGGGTGGTCTTGTCCTGTTGAGTGCTCCAGGGAGTGGGGGGATCCCTAGCCAAAACTGCGCAGGTTTCAGTCGATCATTCTACCGGTTGCAAGAGGCTATGGGTTCATGCTAGATGGAGGCCGCAATGCGTTCCGCCATGCGTTGTGCACTTGAATCAGGAGGAAATCTGATGGCGAAGTCTAAGAAGAAGGTCGTAGCAAAGAAGGCCGTTAAGAAGTCGTCGGGCAAGAAGAAGGTCGCCAAGCCGGCCAAGAAAGCGGCTGCCAAGAAGCCTGCGAAGAAAGCGGTCGCGAAAAAGTCGGCGAAGGGATCGGCCAAGAAAGCGGTGGCCAAGAAGCCTGCGAAAAAGGCGAGTGCGAAGAAGGCCGCGAAGCCGGCAGCGAAGAAGAAGGCGCCTGCCAAGTCGGCGCCTAAGAAAGCCGTCGCCGCGAAGAAGCCTGCGGCTCCCTCAGTCCCCAAGCCCGCTGCTGCGGTGAAGGCAGCAGTGGCGCCGGTGGAGGAGGCTCCGAGGATGCCGGTGGCGGCTCGGCCAGCTCCAGTGTCGATGCCGAAAGAGATCGAAGTAGATGAAGAGCTGGTCGACGAGGAATTAGAGGTCGAGACCGAAGCGGAAGGCGACATCGAAGAAGAGCTGCAAGGAGATCTGGCGCTCACCGATGACGACGAGGCCGCTGACTTCCTCGAGAAGTCCGAAGACCTGTTGGACGACACCGACGATTATCGTAATAATTGACGGACTGTTCCTGTTGCATGTGCCGATCCTCCCGGAGATCGAGAAGGATCGGCACAGGTGAGTGTGGCGACCGTCTCATTCCTTCCTGGTTTCTGATCCCGAACATCCATGAGTCATTTTTTATTTGTGGCCGGTACCCTCCGCGAGCGCAGCTCACCTGAAAGCGCCTCGCTCCAATTGACCCACGGGTTGTGGGGCTGTTGCTCGGCGTTGATCCGCGACAATCTGACCACGTTCCTGACCCCCGATTCCCATGCGCTGATCTATGTGCTGAAGGCGGGGATTTGCGCCGATATCAAGATTGTCTCCGCCGTCCTCCCCCTGCAGCAGATGGATGAGTTCCTGCGTGAGGATTTTAAGACTGAAGCGCGGTTTGGGTTCGTGCGCGTCGAGCTGAGGAAGCAGTGGACCTCGACCCCGCAGGAGAGCCATGGTCTGTTGCAGTCGGTCCTACAGATTGCGGATCAGGCGGAACTCACCCGGCGGCTGAGCTTGGGGATGCATCGTTTGACCGAAGAAGAGTACCGAGCGATTTTAGCCGGGCTTCACTGACCAAACCCTTCAAATCCTGCCTTGCCTTGGCCTCGGGCATCTCGTATAACGGCGACCATGATCTCTATTGAAAGACTCCGTTGGATCGGGCTGGTATGTTTGTCCCTGGTGCTGTGCGGGATTTGCCGGACCGGCGCCGTTGAAGCGGCCTGCACGGTTGAATCCTCTCCCGGTGGGAAGCCCGGCCCGCTCATGAAGCATCTGAGCCCGGATTGTACGAAAGCTGAGCGCGAAGCGCAGGCTGTTCCTGCAGCGACGGTGATGCAGGCGTTTATACAGAGACAGGCGGTGGATCTGGTCGGTGTGGTGCTGCAGGGCGATCTGATCTTCGATCAGTTGCCGGTTCGGAAATCGCAAATCCCCAAAGGCCTCACACCCGAGCAGCAGGCGGCGCTCAGCGCCCTGAACGACGAAGAGCAGCGGGTCGTGGCGGGGGATTTGATCATTCGTGATTCAGTCGTTGACGGAGCTCTCCGGCATCGATCGGCGAAGGGGACGCTGGAGTTCGAGGGAACGGTCGATTTTCACGGCACCAGATTTAAAGATGGCGTCGATCTGTCGCGGTCGGTCTTTCAGAAGAGCCTGGTGATCGATGGTGCACAGTTTGAACGGGAGGCCTATTTTGTTCAAGGACACTTTGCCCAGGGGCTCAGCTGCGCCGAGACCAAGTTCGGTCCCCATACCAGGTTCCATCGTTCTGCTTTTCGGGGGCCGGTGGATTGCCAGGGAAGTCTCTTCGACGGGATGGCAGAGTTTCTTGAAGTGGTCTGTGAAGCCCCGGTGAATTTTGAGCGGGCGCGATTCGGGTTGGGGACGGGATTTTCCGGCGCGCACTTCAAGAAGCTGGCGAATTTCTCCGACGCCATTTTCAGCCGGGAGGCGTTCTTTGCTTTCGTGGTGTTTTCCGGTGAAGCGCGGTTTGCCGGTGCTCAATTTCTCCAAGCCGCGGATTTCTCCAATGCCGATTTTAAGCGGGGCGACGATCTGGCCAAGGTCCGCTTCGATCAGAAGCCACTGACCAACGGGACGAAGGGGATCGCGCAGGAAGGGGCAGGGAAGGGGGGGCAATCCGACTTCCAGCAATATGCCATTACGCTGGGCATTCTGCTGGTGGCAGCCTTCCTCGTCGCCTACGCGGTCAAATTGAAATAATCCCATGAAGTCTCGGACCCCCAACATATAGTTTCAGGCTTGCCCCGCCCCCCTATAACTTGCTATAACGCCCCCGTGGATCAGCCCAACCAACAGACCAGCGGGTTTGAACAAACCGAGCTGCCGTATCAGGTCCGTATCGAGAATTTCGAAGGGCCGCTGGATCTCCTTCTGCATCTCATCAAGAAGAGCGAAATCAATATTTACGATATTCCGATCAACCTGATCGCCCAGCAATATCTCGAATATGTCGAGGCGATGAAGGATTTGAATCTGAACGTGGCGGGGGAGTTTCTGGTCATGGCCGCCACCCTGCTGCAGATCAAGTCCAAGATGCTGCTCCCGGCGGACGAGGCGGCGGAGGACGAAGAAGATGGGCCGGACCCGCGCGAAGAACTGGTCAGGCGGCTGCTGGAGTACAAGACCTACAAGGAGGCGGCCCGGCAGCTCGACGGCCAGGAGAAAATGTGGCGGGAGATTTTCAGTCGCGAACCGGAGCCGCTCGTCGTCGACGTCGAGCCGGAAGAGCTGTCGATGGAGAACGTGTCGTTGTTCGATCTGGTCGATGCGTTAAAGGCGATTGTGGAACGGAACCCTGGCGGCGGGAAGACGCTGATTGAAATTGTGCCGGATAATCTCACGGTGCGGGAACGGATGAATGTGATACTGGAAACGCTGGAGGGCAAAGACTCGGTCTCGTTTGCCGCGCTCTTTGACGGCTCCTGCCACCGGCTGGTGATTATTGTGACATTCCTGGCTTTGCTGGAACTGATCCGGTTGCGGGTCGCACACGTGTTTCAGAGCGAGACCTTCGGGCCAATTCTGGTTTCACGAACGTTCTCGCTCGTGCCGGACCCGGCTGAGCTCGATGACTTAGACGCCGAATGGAGGGGGACATGACTCCGATCACCGATGAATTGAATATGACCTCCGTTGAGGTGGACCTAGCTGAATCAGTGCAATCCGTCAAGGTTGCGGCTTGCGACGTGCCGGCTGATGAAGTGGTTTCTGAGGGATCTGAGCGTTCGGCCGCAACGGACCTGTCGGCTGAAACCGGATCGATCGAATCCCCATCCGCCGAGGCCACCACAGGGGCCGCACCGGTGAATGAGGGCGCCGTGCTGGCGATTGCCGAGCGCGAGTTGCGCGGCATCGTCGAGTCCCTGCTGTTTGTCTCGCCCGAGCCCTTGTCCGTGCAGCGTCTGGTGGCGATCATGGGCGACGTGACGAAGTCGGATGTCGCGCAAGCCCTGCGCGGCCTGGGAGAGGAATTGGAGCAAGAGGGGCGTGGGGTCCGGCTGGTTGAAATTGCCGGCGGCTTCCGTCTGGTCACCAAGCAGGAATATGCCACGTGGATCAAGCGTCTGGATAAAACGAAGTCAGCGGCCAAGTTGTCCCGCTCGGCGCTCGAATCCCTGGCGATCATTGCCTACAAGCAGCCGATCGTTCGGTCGGAGATCGAAGAGATCCGTGGCGTCGAAACCTCCGGGGTCGTGCGGACGTTGTTGGAGCGGAAGCTTGTGCGCATCGTGGGCCGGAAGGAAGTGCCGGGGCGTCCGATCATGTATGGCACGACCAAGTTCTTCCTTGAGCATTTCGGTTTGAACGACCTGACGCAATTGCCGCCGTTGCGGGAGTTCACGGAATTGGGCGAGTCCGATCAATCGCTGTTGCCGATGGAGTCTATGGAGGTGGCTGCGCCAACGGCTGCCGAAGCGGCGGTGATCGACAGCACGACGGAGGCAATCAAGGCTCTGAGTGAAGAGGTGTCCTCTGTGGCGGATGCCGAGGGCGTTGAAATTGAATCTGAATCTGTGGTTGAGGAAGAGCGCATAATGGCGGTTGAGGTGAATGGTAATGGTGAGGATGTGCTCGTTGAGGATTCCGCTCAGCAGAGCTAGGTCAGGTATCGTCAGTCGTATCGTTTCCTCCAAAGCTGCTTGCGACTCCAGGCAGACTCTAACCTCTCATCTCACTTACTCCCCACATACGGGCAAGGAGCTAGCCCTTTTACTGCGCGTGTCGAACGAGGGCCCACGCCCATTTCACCCGCCCGCCCTCGCGGCGCCAAGACGCCGCGTTCTCCCAACGGGCCGCGCGTTCCGCGAGCACAAAGGGCGGCTGCTTGTCCGTCCCTTCCCGCTCCTTGACTCTGTTTCCAGCGCTTTGTTAGACTCGCCAATCCAATTCTAAGTGATTGAAAGACCCTTGGTTCTTGGCGCGGGACGGCTTTAGCAACACGAGGCAACACCTATGAT
>WBZP01006148.1_pt1 | contig 11971 bp, 11 predicted proteins | sample 5204301 | NCBI WGS metagenome assembly WBZP01 (sample SAMN12412401, study PRJNA552823) | activated sludge metagenome | isolation source: activated sludge from nitrification reactor of wastewater treatment plant... | place: USA: Pennsylvania | collected 2017
CATGGACTGCGACACCACCGGGGTCGAGCCCGACTTCGCCCTGGTCAAGTTCAAGAAGCTGGCCGGCGGCGGCTACTTCAAGCTGGTCAACGGCGCCATCCCCGAGGCCCTGATGCGGCAGGGCTACACGCCCACCCAGATCCGCGACATCGAGCGCTACGTGGTGGGCTGGCAGGAGATCACCGACGAGACCCCGGGCATCACCCGCAGCATGCTGCTGCAGAAGGGCTGGCTCGAGGCCGAGCTCAAGGAGATCGACCAGAAGCTGCCGACCGCCTTCGACCCCTCCTTCGTGCTCGACGTGGAGCGGCTGAAGCGGGACTTCAGCCAGGCTTCGGTGGAGACCTTCATGGACGCGCTGTCCGGCTCCATGACCGTGGAGGGCGCGCCGCACCTCAAGGCCGAGCACCTGCCGATCTTCGACTGCGCCAACCGCTGCGGCCGCAAGGGCCAGCGCTTCATCGCGCCGATGGGGCACATCCGCATGATGGGTGCGGCCCAGCCGTTCCTCAGCGGCGCCATCAGCAAGACCATCAACCTGCCCGCCGAGAGCAGCGTCGAGGAGGTCGGGACCATCTACCGCGAGAGCTGGAAGATGATGCTCAAGGCGGTGGCGCTCTACCGCGACGGCAGCAAGATGAGCCAGGCCCTGGCCACCAGCCTCGACCTGCTGGACGGCATCGAGACCGACACTCTCACCGAGGAGGTCTCCCAGGCGGAGAAGATCGCCGCCATGGCCCAGGCCCAGGCCCAGGCCCTGTCCCAGCAGGTGGTGCGCACCTACCGCCGGCGCCTGCCGAACCGCCGCGGCGGCTACACCCAGGCGGCCAGCGTCGGCGGCACCAAGCTGTACCTGCGCACCGGCGAATACGAGGACGGCACCCTCGGCGAGATCTTCCTCGACATCCACAAGGAGGGCGCCGCCTTCCGCGCCGTGCTCAACTGCTTCGCCATCGCCGTCAGCATGGGCCTGCAGCACGGGGTGCCGCTGGAGGAGTACTGCGACGCCTTCCTGTTCACCCGCTTCGAGCCGAACGGCATGGTGCAGGGCAGCGACACGGTGAAGTTCAGCACCAGCCTGATCGACTTCGTGTTCCGCGAACTCGCCATCAGCTACCTCGGCCGCTACGAGCTGGCCCAGGTGGAGCCCGAGCAGCTGATGAACGTCGCCGGCAAGCCCCTGAGCCAGGCTCCCGGCCTGAAGGGCCCCGCCGAACAGGGCCAGACGCCCCTGTTCACCGAGGGCGACAGCGAGCCCGCCCCGGCGCTGCAGCCCGCCTACGCTGCCGTGCAGGCCGCCGGCGCCATGCGCGCCGCCCCCAGCGCCGCCCAGGCGGCGCGGGAGAAGGGCTACACCGGCGATCCCTGCCCCGAGTGCGGCCACCTGACCCTGGTCCGCAACGGCGCCTGCCTCAAGTGCCAGACCTGCGGCGCCACCACCGGCTGCAGCTAGGGCCGACAACCACCGCACCCGAGGTGTGAACCCGCCGCGGGCGGGCGTGATCCCGGACGCCTCCCGCCTGCTGGGCCGCCGGGCGCCCCCACCGGCCGGGCCCGATCGAGGCGCTGCGGTGCGCATGAGGCGGGGACGCCCGCCTGGGAGGAGCATGGACCTCAAGGAGCTTGAAACCCTCGCCAGGCGGCTTGACCCTGGTCCGGGCCAGCGGGAGGAGCTGGTGCAGGCGGTCCTGGCCTACGCCGAGGCCTTCCATGAGGGGCTTCCGGCGGCGCCGGCCTTCCTGTTGCAGGAGCGTCCCGGCGCAGGCCTGGCCGACGCACCGCCAGGGGAAGGCGGCAAGCCCGTGGAGGACGTTCTGCGACTGCTCCGCGAACAGGTCGATGAACCCGGCGCCAACGGCGCCTCCGGCCGCCATTTCGCCTTCATCCCGCCCTCCACCCAGATCGCCGGCGCCCTCGGCGCCGCCCTCGCCGCGCTGACCAACAAGTACGCCGGCTACCACTTCGCCGGCCCGGGCGCGGTGCGCATGGAGAACCTGCTGCTGGCCTGGATGGCGCGGGAGTTCGGCTTTCCCCCCGGCACCCACGGCAACCTCGCCGCCGGCGGCAGCCTGGCCCACCTGGTGGGCATCTGCGCGGCGCGGGAGGCGGCCGGCCTGAAGGCGGCGGACACCGAGAAGGCCTGCGTGTACCTTTCGGACCAGTCCCACCACTGTGTCCAGAAGGCCCTGCGCGTGGCCGGGCTGGGCGAGGCCCGGGTGCGGCAGATCCCGACCGACGCACGGTTCCGCCTGCGACCCGACCTGCTTGAAACGGCCATCAAGGCCGATCTTGCCGCCGGCCTGCGGCCCTGGCTGCTCGCGCCCACCGCCGGAACCACCAATTCCGGCGCCGTGGACCCCCTGCCCGACTGCGCCGAGCTCGCCCAGCGCCATGGCCTGTGGCTGCACACCGACGGCGCCTACGGGGCCTTCTTCGCCCTCTGCGCCGAAGGCCGGGCCCGGCTGGCAGGGATGGAAGCCAGCGACAGCCTGGTGGCGGATCCGCACAAAGGGCTGTTCGCCCCCATGGGCACCGGCGCGGTCCTGGTGCGGCACCTCGAACCGCTGCGCCGTGCCCACGCCTACGCCGCCGACTACCTGCCGGCGCCGCCGGAGGACCTGGACGAGCTGAGCCCCACCGAAGTGACCCTGGAATTCAGCAAGCACGCCCGCGCCCTGCGCCTGTGGCTGCCCCTGCAGCTGCACGGCATCGCCCCCTTCCGGGCGGCCCTGGAGGAGAAGCTGCGGCTGGCCGAGCTGGCCTGGGACGGCCTGCAGCGGCTGCCGGGCCTGGAACCGGTGGCCGCGCCCCAGCTGAGTGTCATGGCGTTCCGCTTTCGGCCGCCGGCGGGTGATGCCGACGCCTTCAACCAGCGGATCCTGGAGGCGCTGCAGCGCGAGGGCCGGGTGTTCCTGTCCGGCACGCGGCTGCGCGGGGTCTTCTGCCTGCGGCTGGCGGTGCTGGCCCTGCGCACCCACCGGGCCGAGGTCGAGGAGGCGCTGGCCTGCCTGGCCCGGGCCCACGCCGCGCTGGAGGCCTGATGGACATCTACTTCTCCTGCTCGCTCACCGGCGGCCGCCAGGACCAGCCGGCCTACGCCGCCCTGGTGCGGCACCTGGCAGACCAGGGCCACCGGGTGCTCACCGCCCACCTGGCGGATCCCGGGGTCATGGCCCAGGATGCGGTGGTGGACGCCGCCGCGGTCTTTGCCCGCGACCTGGCCTGGCTGGAGGCCTGCGACGCCCTGGTGGCGGAGGTGACCACGCCCTCCCACGGGGTCGGTTTCGAGCTCGCCCACGCCCGCGCCCTCGGCAAGCCGGTCCTGTGCCTGCACCGGGCCGGCGCCCGGGTGAGCAAGATGATCACCGGCTGCCCGGAGTTCCGCCTGTGCGCCTATGCGGACCACGGCGACGCCCAGGCCGCAGCGGCGCGGTTCCTGGCGGCGCTGTCCCGCTGAGGTCCTACCAGGGCAGGTCCAGCGCCTTGCACAGGAACTTCACCAGCGGAACCGCCTGGACGCAGGCCCCGGTGAAGCGGTCCAGGAAGTCCGGCGCCAGCACCTGGGCATCGGTGAAGCCGGTGCCGATGTAGAAGTCCTTGCGCTTGAGGTCTTCGGCCCAGGCATGCTCCGGCGGAAAGCCCTGCGGCACCCGCTTGAGCGCGTCGCCCTGGATCTCCAGGCCGGAATCCCGGATCGCCTTCCAGGCCCGCGGCTGGGCGGCGATGGCCTGGCGCACCTTGAACAGGCCCTCCGGCTCGGGGTGCCAGAGGCCGCCGCCGGCGAAGCTGGCGCCGGGTTCCAGGTGCAGGTAGAACCCGGGGCCATGGACGCCGCCGGCCTCGGCCCCACGGTAGGGGAAATGGGCGGCGATATGGGTCTTGAAGGGCGTCTTGTCCTTGCTGAAGCGGGTGTCCCGGTGCAGGCGGAACATGGATCCGCCCACCGGCCGCGGGTCGGCGCTGAAGTGCCGGCCGAGCTTCGCCAGAGGCCCGGAAAATTCGGCGATGAAGGCGAGCATCGGGTTGCGCGCGTCGGTCTCGTAGCGGGCCTTCTGCTCCTGGAACCAGGCCCGTTCGTTGTTCGCCTTCAGGTCCTTGAGGAAGCGGAACAGGGCCGCATTGAAGGGGGCTTCAGTCGCTTTGCCCATGGGTCCTCCAGGGATGAACCGGCCGCTTCGAGGCTAGTCGAGCGCCCTGCCTTCGAACAGGGCCTCGGTTTTCAGGGTCGCCGGGCCGTTGCTGTCGCAGGCGGCGTAGGTCGAGGCGTACAGCGAAACCCCCGCATGGGATCCATCGGCGCCGAGCACGTAGAAGGCGACGTTGAAGTTCGGCAGGCCGCGGCCGTTGAGCAGGCGCTTTTCGACGGTGTGCGCCTTGATCCGCCGCAGCGCCTCCAGGCCGGCGTCCTTGGGGCGCATGCCCCGCCGAAGCTGCTCGACGATCAGGAACGAGGACAGGCCGTACAGGTTGGCCTCGCCGCGGCCGGTGCTGCCGGCGGCGCCGGCCGCGTTGTCCACGTACAGGCCCGCGCCCAGGATCGGCGAATCGCCCACCCGGCCCGGGATCTTCCAGGCCAGGCCGCTGGTGGTGGTGACGCCGCAGACCTCGCCCCTGGCATTCACGCCGTTGCAGTTGATGGTCCCGTAATAGTGGTCGGGATCGATCAGCCCGTCGCGGACCATCGACAGGCCGGCGGCAAACCCGGCTGCCGCGCGCTTGGCCGGGTCCAGCCAGTGCTCGGCATCCGCCCGCCGCTTCCATTCCAGCCACTTCCGCCGGGAGTTCTCGGTGTTCAGGTCGGCCTCGAGGGCGAACCCCATCTGCCGGGCGAAGGCCTGGGCGTCCTTCCCCACCAGCAGGTGGTGGTCGGTGTGCTGCAGCACCGCCCGGGCCACCTTCGAGGGCGTGCGCACCCCCTCCAGGCAGGCCACGGCCCCGGCCCGCAGCGTCGGGCCGTGCATGCAGGAGGCGTCCAGCTGGACGACGCCGTCGGCGTTGGGCAGGCCGCCGTAGCCGACGCTCTCATCCTGCGGGTCCAGCTCGACGATGCTGACGCCCTCGACCAGCGCATCGAGCACGTCCGCGCCCTGCTCCATCAGGGCGAAGGCCCGCGCCACGCAGGTCTCCGTCCCGCCGTTCTTGAAGCGGTTGCCGTTGGCGCTGGCGATGACCGCCGGCCGCGGGCCCTTGCGCAGCACCGCCGGGGCCTGGGCCGGCTTCGGCTCCGGCGCGGCCAGGACCGCGGCCGCACCGGCGGCGCCGGCCTGGAGGAAACTGCGTCGATCGAGGGCATCGGCCATGGCCGCCTCCAGAGTTCCGTCCCAGGGTAGCGGCTGCAGGCCGGAATGGCTCGGCTTCAGGCTGGCGCCTCGGCAAAGTCCCGGGCGGCACCCTCGGCCGGCGCCGAGAAGTGGGCGAAGCGCATCAGCCGGTCGTTGAACTCGAAGTGCAGTTCGCGGTTCTCGTCCAGCACCCACTCCAGCTGCTCGCGGTGGATGGTGTCGTCGTACAGGTAGCTCCAGTGCAGCAGTTCGGCCAGCTCCTCGCGGCCGGCGGCGCGGGCCTCCCAGTGCACCCGCAGCAGGGTCCGCCAGCCCACCTTGCGCATCTGGCTGCCGGTGGCGATGCTGCGCTGCCAGAGCGGCCCGGCGGAGAGCCGCACCAGGTCCATGGCCAGGGCCTCGTCGCGGGCGGCCAGGCACAGCACCAGCTCGCCCAGGTCGTAGAGCACGGTCTCCAGGCCGAAATGCAGGTCCTGCTTGAAGGCCAGGTTGCCGTAGTGGAGCAGCTGCTCGGTGGCGGCGAACAGCCGCGCCGGGTGGCCGTCGAAGGCCGCGATCAGCAGGCGGTAGTGGTAGCTGAGGTTCTGGAAGCGGCGCAGGTCACGGTCCTCCACGGCCTGCCGCATGAGGGTGTTGAAGGCCATGATGTGCAGGTCGACCACCGCCTCCTGGCCGCGCCGCTGGGCCAGCGCCGCGGAGTCCACCAGGGTCCGCGCCACCTCGGCCAGGATCTCGTGCTGGCTGCGGGTGGCGTTCTCCATCACCTTCAGCATCTGCGCCAGCAGGTAGGCCTCCGGCCAGATGCCCACGCGGGTGAGGAAGGCCTGCCCCTCCAGGGCCATGCCCGGCACGAAGCGGGGGCTGGTCCGGCGCCAGGCCGGGTCGGCCCGCTCGACGCTGTGCAGGATCGTGCTCAGCAGCAGGTGCAGCGCGTGCAGCGCCAGCAGGACCAGCTGGCGGTCGCTGCGGTTCATGCCGGTGAGGGCCACGTTGGTGACCACGTCGATGGTCTCGAACAGCTGATGGGCGTTCTCCTCCCGCTCCCGGCCCCGGGCCAGCCGCTCGAAGGCCTGCACCCCGCGCCGGGTCAGCATCGGCAGGAAGTAGGCCGGGCGCAGGAACTGGCTCACCGCGTACAGGAACGGCAGGGTGGCGGCCAGCACCACGAGGTAGGTCCCGGAAATGGCGTACACCAGGACCTTCGAGGCCGGGTGCCCGGCCGGGAAGAAGCTGGAGGACAGCACCAGCAGGTGGCTGAAGATCAGCACCGACAGGGCGGTGACGATCAGCGGGTGGGTGACGTACAGCCGCACCAGCCGTGGCGTGTAGAGGTTCGCGGTGAGCGGCACCACCAGCGCGATGCAGGTCAGCATCACCGCGGTCAGCTGGTTGAGGGTGCGGCTGGCGGTGGCGATCCCGGCCAGTCCGAACTCCGCGGGAGAGCCGAACAGGGCCACCGCCGCCGCCATCGATCCGGCCCCGAGGACGCAGAGCGCCCCCAGCGCCTGAAGGCGGTTCCGGGACCAGCTGCGTCCACCGCCGTCGCGTTCCATCCCCCGTCATCGGCAGGCCCCGCCGGCTGCCTGAAAACCGGCCGGAGGCCGGAGGCCCCGCGCCTGGCCGGAACCCACCGCGGACGCCTCCCGGGGACCGGGGAACCCCCGTCCGGTCCTCTGCCCCGGTCCGGTGGGACGTGGCAGGGTCGGCAAGGGGGGCGGTTCCTGCCCACCTCGGCCGGATCCGACCTGCCTTCATCCCCCGGCTGCGTTCAATCGGGTTGGGTTAAATTCGATACCAAAGGACCTGCCGATGCCTTATGATCGCGGCGGATCCACCAACGGTTGGTGGAGCAGACACTGATCCAAGTAGGGGGACCCATGAAGCCCAGGCTCTCCATCGCATTGCTCGCCGCGCTGATCCTCGGCGCGCCGACCTACTCACCGGCCCAGCCGCGCGACCACGGCCGCCGCGAGGCCGACCGCGGGGAAGTCCGCGACATCCACGAACGGATGCGCAAGTGCCATGAACGCATCGACCGCGGCATCGCGAACCGGGACCTCACTCGGCAGGAGGCGCATCGCCTCAAGCGCGAGCTTGACAGCGTGCGCGACGACGAGGCCCGGATGCGCCGGGACGGCCGGCTGACTCGCCGCGAGGCCGATCGCCTTGAGCGGGAACTGAGCCGCCTGGAAAGGCACATTTCCGAACTGAAGCACAACGACAACCGCCAGCACAGGTAGCCACCGTTCCTGGCATTCGCAACCACCCCCCCCGCGCAGTGCCGGGGGGTGGTTGATTGCGGGCGCCGCCCTCAGGCCTTGAGGTCCAGCGCCATCCCCAGCACCTGCTGCTGGGTCCGCAGGGCGGCCGCGTTGGCGGCGAAGTAGGTGTTGCCCACCATCAGGTTGACCATTTCTGTGGCCAGGTCGACGTTGGATCCCTCCGCCCCAGGCTCGGCGCCAGTCTCCGTGAGCGGCTCGGCCCTGACCCCGCCCTCCGCGTCGGCCGCGAACCCGACCTTCCGGGCGCGGAAGCCCGCCGTATTCAGGTTGGCCACGTTCCCCGCCGACACCGTCACCATCCAGGTGGCGGCGCTCAGACCCGAAAGGCTGGACGAAAAGGCGGACAAAGCAACCCTCCAACATTCCCATCGGCCCGCCGCAGGCATTCCTTGACCCCCCAAGGATGAAAAGCAAGAGCCAGGCTCAGCCTGGCTCTTGCGCGGGGTGCGAGGTATGCGCGCAGCGCGGAACCCCCGCCGAGGAAAGCAACAGCCAGGCCCAGCCTGGCTGTTGCGCGGGGTGCGGGGTGTGCGCGCAGCGCGGAACCCCCGCCGAGGAAAGCAAAAGCCAGGCTCAGCCTGGCTGTTGCGCGGGGGTGCGGGGGTGGGCGCGCAGCGCGGAACCCCCGCTGAGAATCAAACGAATCCGAGCTGGCGGACCGCGTCGCGCTCCTCCGCGAGTTCCTTGGCGGTGGCGTCCATCTTGGCGCGGGAGTGCTCGTTGATGTCGAGCCCCTGGACGATCGAGACCTTGCCGTCCTTGACCGTGCAGGGATAGCTGTAGACCAGGCCCTGCGGCACGCCGTAGGAGCCGTCGCTGACGATCGCCATGCTGGTCCAGTCGCCGTCGGGGGTGCCGAGGGCCCAGCTGCGCATGTGCGCGATCGCCGCGCTGGCGGCGCTGGCGGCGCTGGAGAGGCCGCGGGCCTCGATGATGGCGGCGCCGCGCTTGGCCACCGTGGGGATGAAGGTCTTGTCGTACCACTCATGGTCGTTCACCAGGGCGTAGGCGTTCTGGCCGTCCACGTCGCAGTGGTAGAGGTCCGGGAACTGCGTGGTGCTGTGGTTGCCCCAGATGGTCATGTGCTTGATGGCGGTCACCGGCTTGCCGGTGCGGTCGGACAGCTGGGAGATGGCGCGGTTGTGGTCCAGCCGGGTCATGGCGTGGAACTGCGAGGGGCTCAGGTTCTTGGCGTGGGCGACGGCGATCAGCGCATTGGTGTTGGCGGGGTTGCCGACCACCAGCACCTTGACGTTGCGGCTGGCGACTTCCGAGAGGGCCTCGCCCTGGGGCTTGAAGATGCCGCCGTTGGCGCTCAGCAGGTCGCTGCGCTCCATGCCGGCCTTGCGCGGCAGGGCGCCCACCAGCAGTGCGTAGTCGGCGCCGGCGAAGGCCACCTTGGGATCGTCGCTGGTGACCACGCCCTGCAGCAGCGGGAAGGCGCAGTCCTTGAGCTCCATCACCACGCCGTTGAGCGCCTTGAGGGCGGGCGTGATTTCAAGCAGCTGCAGGATCACCGGCTGGTCCTCGCCCAGCATCGCGCCGCTGGCGATGCGGAAGAGGAGGCTGTAGCCGATCTGGCCGGCGGCGCCGGTGACCGCGATGCGAACGGGCGTCTTCATGGGGGCTCCTTGTGGGTTCCTCCATCCTAGACGCCCCTGAGGTCCATAAAAAGCGCTTCCCTCACCTGTCAAGGCCCTGACGCCCGGGCCCCTCCACGGACCCGGCGCATCCGTGCCATGCTGCCCTGGAGCGGCCCGCCATGCCTGAATCCGTTGCACCCGACCAGCTGGACCTCGCGCCGGGGTCCGAACTGCTTGAACTCCTTCGCCGCTGCCCCGAGGCCGGAGCGCTCCGGTTCCAGGACGGGGACCTGCTGATCCGCGAGGGCGAACGGTCCCGGCACCTGCTGGTGGTGACCCGGGGCAGCCTGGTGGTGGAGCGGGGCGCGGCCCCGGCCACGGTGCTGGCGCAGCTGACGGCCACCCGGGACGAGCCGGCGATCCTCGGCGAGATGGCCTACTTCGGCGAGGAGCCCCGCAGCGCCACGGTGCGCTGTGTCGGCGCGGCCTTCGCCCTGCGCCTGGAACCGGGGCACGTGGACCTGGCCCTGGAAGCCTTTCCGGGCCTGACCCGGATCATCTGCCGGCAGTTCACCCTGCGCCTGCGTGAGGCGATCGCAGCCTTGGCCGACCTGCGCCGGGGTTCCGACCTGGCGCCGGAGCGGCGGCTGCTCCAGGATGGCGAACCGCTGTTCCGTGCCGGCGAACCGGCCGCAGAACTGTTCCAGCTGGTGCTCGGCCGGCTCCGCATCGAGGGGCCCGGCGGCGCCCGCAGCCTCGGCCCCGAGGACCTGCCCGGGGGTTTCCTCGAGCTGGGACCCTGGCTCCGCGATGGCAGCCATGTCCTGACCGCAGCCGCGGAGGGCAGCGCCTTTCTCGCCGCGGTGGCTGCGGAGCGGCGCCCGGCCTTCCTGCGCCGCTTCCCGGAACTGGCCCTCGCGGTGCTGCAGGGCGGGCCGGGCGCATGACCCGCCCGCACCGCCCCGATGCGTTCACGGCCTATGTCCAGGAGGCCCTGGCCCTGATACCGGAAGCCTTCCAGCCCCATCTCGAAAACGTGGCGATCCTGGTGGAGGACTGGGCCCCCGAGGCCCTGCTGGACGAGCTGGAGGTCCCGGAGGACGAGGACCTCTACGGCCTCTACAGCGGGCCTTCGCTGCTCGAGCGGGACCCGTCGCTTCCGCCCCCGCCCTGCCAGGTGACGCTGTACCGGGGCCCGCTGCTGGAAGACTTCCCCGATCCGGAGGACCTGCGCCGCGAGATCGCCGTGACGGTCCTCCACGAGATCGCCCACCATTTCGGGATCACCGAGGAGCGCCTGGAGGAACTGGGCTGGGGATGATTCTTTGTGGGGGTCACCGCCTGCGGCTCGGACCGCTGCGGCGGACCGCCCCACACCCCCGCGCATAGGCCGGGCATAGCCCGGCCTATGCTTGGTCCTCGATCCCCCTGTGGGGGTCGCCACCTGGGGCTCGGACCGCATCGGCGAACCCCGCACCCCCGCGCTCAGTCCGGGGGCAGGCTGGAGCGGCCGGGCCGGGCGTCGGTGTGGCACTTGGCGCAGGCGGCGACCTTGTCGCTGGGGCTGCGCCAGTAGACGCTGTCCTCGCCGCCGGTCTGGCTGCGCAGCTTCTCGGGCACCCGCGCCCAGTAGAAGGAGAAGGCCACCCTGCCGTCGCCCAGGACCTCCTTCATGAACAGCGGGCCCGGATCGTAGCTGGGCCGGCCCTTCTCGTCCTCGGCGCTGCTGAGGACGACGTAGGAGCCCGGCGGCAGGGCTTGGCCGGCCTTGTAGGCGTCGATGCCGGAGGCGGTCACCCAGGTGCGGATCCAGCGCCCGCCATGGGCTGCGCTGCGGATCGGCTTGTCGGCGGTGGGTTCGAGGCCGGCGTAGTCGAGGGCGCGGATCGGCAGGTCGGCCTCGGCATCCTGCTTCTTCGCCTTCTCCGCGGCCGCGGCCGCCTTGTTGATCTCCTCGTTGCCGAACACCATGATCCCGCCGAGCCGGCCGCACACGCCCCAGGCCGCCAGCCAGAGCAGGCTCAGCAGCAGGGCGGGCGCGCCCACGCCGCGTTCCCACCAGCGCCGGCCCAGCTGGCGGTGCACATGGATGGCGGTGTCCTCGGTGGAGATGTGCAGGGGCCGCCAGCGGCCCCAGAGCAGCCACAGGACCGCGCTGCCGACCACCACGCCGGCCAGGGCCGCGATCTCGTGCAGCTGCATCATCCGCTGCAGCACCTGGGTGCTGGAGGTCAGCACCGGGAAGTACCCGGAGGGCGGCAGGAGGTTGATCTGCCGGGCCCAGATCAGCCCGCTGACCAGCGCCACCAGGCTGCCGGCCAGGCCCACGGCGGCCATGAAGAAGGCCGTGGTGGTCCAGCGGTGGGCGTGTTTCGGCAGGAACGATCCCAGCATGGCCAGGGGCAGGCCCACCACCATGCCGAGCGGCACGTGCACCCAGGCCGGGTGCTCGCGGGCGATGAATTCGATGACCGGATGCGACACCATCGGCTCCGCTCAGAAGACCCTGGCGACGTTGAAGCCGATCGACCACTTGCCGCCGGGATTCGGGCCGCCGCCGTAGTCGCCGCCCAGCACCTGGTGGGTGGTGGTGCCGGTGGCGTTGGTGCCGAACAGGGAGAAGCGGTGCTTGAAGGTCTTGTAGGAGACACCGGCGGCGAAGCCGGCGTTGTACTCCCGCCCGGCGGCCACCAGCGGCCCGCCCTTCTCGCCCATCTGCTTCACCTTGGAGGGCGTCGGGTAGTACTCGCCGACGAAGGCGAATTTCTCGGTGAAATGCACCTTCAGGGCGGCGCCGGCGGTGACCACGCCCTTTTCCACGGTG
>WBZP01006150.1_pt1 | contig 11968 bp, 13 predicted proteins | sample 5204301 | NCBI WGS metagenome assembly WBZP01 (sample SAMN12412401, study PRJNA552823) | activated sludge metagenome | isolation source: activated sludge from nitrification reactor of wastewater treatment plant... | place: USA: Pennsylvania | collected 2017
GTGGCCGGCAGGGATATTCGCGGCAGACTGTCCGTCTATGCCTCGGCCAATCTGGAGCGGGACGATCAGTTTCGGACTCGTCGCCATCCCCATCAAGCTGTACAACGGCGTCAGCAAGAAGTCGGTGTCGTTCAACCAGCTCGACGATCGGACGATGAGCCGCATCCGGCTGAAGAAGGTGTCCGCCGAGACCGGTGAGGACGTGCCCGACGAGCACATCGTCAAGGGCTACGAGGTCACCAAGGGCCGCTACGTCGTGGTTGAGCCGGAGGAGTTGGAGCCGTTCATCCCGGCGGCCACCAAGACCATCGATCTCGAGGAGTTCGTCGACCTCGACGAGATCGACCCGGTGTACTTCGATTCGCCGTACATCGCCGCCCCCGACGGCGCGGCGAAGCCGTACAAGCTGCTGGCCAGCGCCATGGAGGAGGCCGGCAAGGTGGCCATCGCCCGGTTCGTGATGCGCAACAAGCAATACGTCGCTGCGCTGCGGCCGGTGGCCGGGACGTTGATGATGAGCACGATGGTCTATGCCGACGAGGTGGTGGACCCCGGCTCGATCGACGAGCTCGACGGGCTCGGTGACGTGGACGTGTCCCCGAAGGAGGTGGCCATGGCCGAGGCCCTGGTCGCCTCGCTCTCGGCCCCCTTCCAGCCGGAGCGCTTCCGTGACGATTACCGCGAGCAGGTCATCGACCTGATCGAGCGCAAGGCGGCCGGCGAGGTGTTCGAGGCGCCCGAACCTGCCGCTGCGGCGCCGCAGGTGGTGGACCTGATGGCCGCGCTGGAGGCCAGCGTCAAGGCTGCCAAGGCGGCCAGGGCCAGGCATCCCGCCGGCGGGGACACGCCCGCCGCGGCCGCCGAGGACGACACCGCCTCGGCCACCCGGCCCAAGCGGGTCCGTAAGTCGGCGTGAGCCACGCCGCCACGGTGCGGGTGGGGGACCACGAGGTCTCCCTCAGCAACCTCGACAAGGTGCTGTATCCCGAGTCCAGGACCACCAAGGGTGACGTGATCGGGTACTACGCGGCGATCGCCCCGGTGATGCTGCCCCACCTGGCGGGCCGGTGTATCACGCTGAAGCGCTTCCCCGATGGAGTGACCACCGACGGGTTCTTCGAGAAGCGCTGCCCCGGTCACCGCCCGGTCTTCGTCGGGACCCACACCGGCCCCGGTGATCGCCGCGGCGACGTGCAGTACTGCGCGATCGACACTCCAGCCGCGTTGGTGTGGGCGGCGAACATGGCCGCGCTCGAACTGCACGTCCCGATGGCGCTGGCCGCCGACCTCGATTCACCCCAGGCGCTGGTGTTCGACTTCGACCCGGGCGCCCCGGCCACCATCGTGCAATGCTGCGAGGTGGCCCTGTGGGTTCGTGACCTGCTGGCCGCGGTGGGCCTGGCGGCGTGGGCCAAGACGTCGGGCTCCAAGGGGTTGCAGGTGTACGTGCCGCTGAACGGCCCGAACACCCATGAGCACGCCGCCGATGTGGCCCTCGCCGTGGGGCAGATGCTGGAGCGCCAGCACCCCGACCGAGTCACCACGACGATGGCCAAGGCCGTTCGCCCGGGCAAGATCTTCATCGACTGGAGCCAGAACGCCCGGCACAAGACCACGATCGGCGTGTACTCGCTGCGCGCCAGGCCTCAGCCCACCGTGTCCACCCCGGTGACCTGGGACGAGGTGAGCGCCTGCGCCGCCGGTGAGCTGGAGCTGCGCTTCACCTGGGAGCGGGTGCTCGAACGGGTTGATCAGCACGGCGACCTGTGGGCCGACGTCCTCACCCGCCACCAATCCCTCCCCGCCGCCTGACCCCCGGAGTCCCCGGGTGACCCCGCCCGGCTCGTTCATGTCACCACATGAACGAGGGGTTCGTTCATGTGGTGACACGAACGGTGGGGGTTGCGGTGGGGGATGGGCGGACGGAGCGGCCGGCGCGGGTCCCCGCCGCCGCGAGGGCGACGGCGATCGCGAAACTCACGACGACGGCGCCTTCCAGGCGGAAACGGGTGTGATCGGCGATGGCCACCAGGCCACCGCTGATCCCGCCGAGCACCGAGAACCCAAGTGAGTCGCTCAAGCCGAGCTGCCCCGACACCCTGCCTTCGGTGCCCGGGCTGGTGTAGCTGATCGCCGCGACCGACGTGGGGTTGAACAGCAGCCCCATGCCGATGCCGGCCACCGACCAACTGGCGAACACAGCGGCCAGTGGCCACCCGACCCACACCACCGGGACGCAGCCGAGCGTGCCGGCGGCGAGAAGGGCGAACCCGAGCGGGACCCGGCCGAACGACGTGGCGACGGGTCGCCTGGCGCTCCACCACTGCGACAGCGTCCAGGTCAACGCGGCGCCGATGATCAGCGCGCCCTGCATCGTGGGGGACGAACCGTGGACCCGAGCGGCCGCCAGGGGCAGGAGACCGTCGACGGCGACGAACGCCGCAGTAGCCAGGATCCGGCAGCGCAGGACCGCGGCCAGCCCGGCGAGTTCACCCTCGGTCCGCCGCCGCGCACCGCCGACCATCCCCCGGGGAAGCAGGCGGCCGAGAGCCGGGACCGCCACGACGAGACCCAGCAGGCTGACGAGCAGCGCGGCTGGCAGGGATGGGATCTGCAGCCCGCCGACGAGCGCCCCGACGCCGAGGGCGGCGGCGCCGGCATGGACGAACTGCGACGGCGGCCGCGTGCCGCCGGCAACCGCGGGAAACCGTCGCATCGGTCCGACGTTCAGCACGCCCACCAGCACGCCGGCCGGGACGATGAGCCAGAACACCCACCGCCACCCGAGGTGCTGGGTCACCAGCCCGGCGACAAACGGCGCCAGCAGGCTGGGCAGCACCCACCCGGCCGACAGGAAGGCGAGGATCAGCGGCTGGCGACCAGTGGGAAACGCCCGCCGCACCAGGACGTAGGCGATGGGCGAGTAGCCGCCGTTGCCCAACCCCTGCAGGGTGCGCCCGAGCACCATCACCCCCATCGTGGGCGCGACGGCCGAGACCACCAGCCCCCCGATGAACACCGCCGTCCCGACCATGAACGGCACGGCGGGTCCATGGCGGTCGCTGGCCTCCCCGGCGACGACCAGCCCGAGCATGTTGGCCAGCGTGTAGGTGCTGAGGGCCAGCCCGTACCACCCGTCGCCGTGGAGGTCGGCGCTGATGGTGGGCAGCGCGGTGGCCACACTGGTCACCTCGAAGGCCACGAGCGTGACGCCGAGGATCAGCCCGATCGCCAGCAGGCGTTGTTCCGCGGTGAGGCGGCTGGGCACAGGGGCGGGCTCGGGCACGGGCACAGACTGTAGGGGGAGGGCGGCACTACGCTCGCCCCGATGGACAGCCGCGGATTCCTCGGACTGCGGCCCAGCCACAACCCGTACCGGTGGTCGATGGCGGTCACGCCGGAGCTGTCGACCAGCGGCGGGTTCCTGTTCGGTGGGTGCGGTCTGGGGGCCGCGATCGCGGCCATGGAGGACACCACCGGGCGTCAGTGCGTGTGGGCCACGGCCCAGTACCTGTCCTACGCCACACCGGGCGAGGTCCTGGACATCGACGTGACCATCGCGGTCAACGGTCACCAGATGACTCAGGCCCGGGCGGTCTGCCATGTGGGCAACCGGGAGATCCTCACCGTGAACGCGGCGCTCGGATTCCGGCCGTTCGATCGTCGTGGCCAGTTCGAGCGGATGCCCGAGGTACCGCGCCCGTTGGACACGCCCGTACGCCGGTCACGCCTGCCGATCAGCGGCTCGATCGCCGAGCGGTTGGAGCAGCGCCTGGTCAAGGGCCGGGACGTGCAGGACTTCGACGGCGCCCTGAGCGACGGCCAGGTGCTGATGTGGAGCCGGATCCCGACGGTGATCACGGCGATCGACGCTCCGGCCTTGGCCGTGATGGGCGATTTCGTGCCGATGGGCGTGGGGCAGTCCCTGGGGATCCGCGGCAGCGGCAACAGCCTGGACAACACCCTGCGGGTGGTGAACCTGGTGCCCACCGAGTGGGTCCTGCTGGACATTCGGATCCATGCGGTGGACCGCGGCTTCGGCCACGGACTGGTGCACATGTTCGCCGATGACGGCACCCTGCTGGCCACCGCCAGCCAGAGCTGCATCGTGCGCTACTGGACGGGTGAGACGGGCAGCCGCCCGACCGAGTTCGAGGAGGACCCATGACCATTCCCCGCCGACCCGGCATGACCGTGCCGCTGCCCGGTCCGTTGCACACCCATCGTCAGGGTCTGGCGGAACTGGCCGACCTCGGCTACACCGACATCTGGTCGGCCGAGGCCGACGGCGCCGACGGGTTCACCCCGCTGGCGCTGGCGGCCGCGTGGGAACCCCGCCTGCGACTCGGTACGGCGATCATCCCGGCCTACACCCGCTCGCCAGCGTGCCTGGCGCAGTGCGTCGCATCGCTGGCCGACGCCGCGCCGGGACGCGTGGCGGTGGGGATCGGGTCCAGCAGCAACGTCATCATCGAACGGTGGAACGGGCTTCCATTCGAACGCCCCTACCAGAAGGTCCGCGATGTGGTCCGCTTCCTGCGCGATGCGTTGTCGGGCGAGAAGGTGGCACGCTCGTACGACACCTTCACCGTCAGCGGGTTCCGTCTGGGCGTGCGCCCCGAGGTCCCTCCGGCGATCCTCGTGGCGGCGTTGCGCGAAGGAATGCTGCGCCTCGCCGGGCGGGAGGCCGACGGGGTGATCATCAACTGGCTCTCACCCGACGACGTCCCGACGGTGACCAAGGTGGTGCGCGAGGCCGCAGGCGGCGCCGAGCGGGAGGTGGTCGCCCGGATCTTCTGCTGCCCGAGCGAGAACACCGAGGTGGTGCGCGCCGCGGCCCGATTCGCCATCGCCGCCTACCTGAGCGTGCCGGTGTACGCCGAGTTCCACCGGTGGCTGGGGCGCGGGGATCTGCTGCAGGGCATGTGGGACGCCTGGGCAGCAGGGGATCGCAAGGCGGCGGTGGCCGCGATCCCCGACTCGGTGGTGGACGACCTGGTGGTCCATGGCGCCCCGGCGGCGTGCCGCGACCGGATCCAGGCGTACGTTGCCAATGGCGTGACCACGAGCGCGTTGGCGGTGCTGCCGCTGGACCCGGAACTGGACGTCTGGCAGGCGATGCGCGACCTGGCGCCAGCCGCCGACTGAGCGGCTCGGGCGGCTCAGGCGGCCTGGGCGGCGGCGCGCTGGGCCTGGCGGGACGCGGCTTCACGGCGGATCTGGGCGATGAAGGCCAGGCCGCGGCGGCGGGTGCTGGCATCGAGGCGGAACTGCAGCGGGCGGCTGGACTCCGGCAGCGGGAAGTCGAGCGTCAGCTGGTCAGCGTGGTGCGGGTGACGGGTGGTGCTCATGTCTGGCAGGGTGCCAGAGGGGTCTCACACAGTTGTCAGGTCAGCGCAGCCCGGGGGGTAACGACGTGTTGGCAACGAGAACGACCGCCACCGCCGCCGAGGCCGCGCCCACCGCCAGCGGCGCCGCCCAACGGGACCAGGTCGGCAGCGGGCGCCAGGTGGGTGCCAGCATCACGTAGCCGCAGATGCCACCGGCGACGACGCCACCGAGGTGCCCGCCGATGGAGATGCCGCTGATCGAGAACGTGAGCACCAGGTTGAGCATCAACGTGGTGCCGATGCCGGTGCTGAACACGTTGACCCCCCGGCGATGCAAGCCGATGGCCGCCGCGCCCATCAACCCGAACACGGCCCCGGACGCACCGCCGGTGATCGATCCGACGCCACGCTCGATCAGCAGCGCCCCGGCCGACCCGCCGAGGAGCGACGCCACGTACAGCAGTGCGTAGTTGACCCGCCCGAGTGCTGGCTCCAGCAGCTGCCCCAGTTGATACAGCAGGAACATGTTCATCAGGATGTGGAAGATCCCGAAGTGGATGAACCCAGCCGTCACGAGCTGATACCAGTGATGGTCGAGACGCAGCAGGGTGCGGTTCAGCCCGAGGTCGACGTGCGCCTGGGTGAGTTTGCCGCTCAACGTGCCGGCGTCGCGCAGCGCCATATAGACGAACACGGCGACGTTCAGGCCGATGAACACCTTCGTCATCAGCAACGCCTGGCCGGCGTTCCAGTCATGGGCCCGAACGGTGGCGGCAGGGCGTGCCGCCTTGGCGCAGTCGAGGCAGTGCGAGCCGACGGTGGCTTGGACCAGGCACTCGCTGCAGGCCGGTTTGCCGCAGCGGGTGCAGCGCCGGCCCGTCTCGCGTGTCGGGTGGCGGTAGCAGCGCAGATCGGTGTCCGGCGCGGGTGGTTGGGGCAGCGACATCGTGGCCGAGGCTATCGACCGGGCTCAGTCCACGAACGGCACGACGATGGCCCAGATCAGGACGAGCGTGAGGATGACGAGGTTGTAGGCCAGGTGCGCCCTGGTGGATTCGGCGACAGCCTGGTCCTCGCTGTGCCCGCGGCGCCAGCAGCGCAGGTAGCGGGCGAGGAAGTACGCCCCGCCCACCGACAGCGCCAGTGCCACGCCGACGGGGATCCCGATCAGGGCGTGGACGAGCCCGAACGACACGGTCTTGGTGGTTCGCCGCTGCCATGACCAGCCCTGCGCGCCGCGGCGGAAGATCCGCTCCTCGGCCTCGGCGAACAGCGGCAGCGCTGGCGCCAAGAGGCCGATGAAGACCAGCGGGATCAGCCACTCCCAGGCGGTGCCGGCGGTTGCCGAGGTGGTGCCGAACGCAGGGTTCCCGTCACCACCGAGTGCCGACCACCATCCCCAGTCCAGCCCGGGAACGGCAACCAGGACGGCGGCCACGGCCAACACCGCGGCCAGCACCACGGGCACGGGGGCCAGATGATGCCAGCGCAGGCCGCTGACGATCCGAGCGCTTCGTCGGCGGCCCTGGGCGGACCACGCAACGCGTGCCGCCAGCACCAGCCGAACGGCGACGAGCGCCAGGACGGCGACGGTGAGACCCGTGCCCATCGACGCCGCGATCGGTCAGTCGGCGGTGTCGGCCGTGTTGATCGTGTCGCCGGTGCCGCCGGTGCCGCCGGTGCCGCCGCTACCCGGCCGGCTGTAGGTGCCGACCAGGTCGATCGAGTCGATCTCGGCCAGGCTGATCGAGTCGAGCAGCGCCGCGTCGTCGTCACCCGCAGTGGCCTCGATCTGCTGGTCGAGGAAGTGCACGCTGTAGCGGTACGTGTGCGTCTCCCCGGCCGGCGGACACGGACCCGTGTAACCCGTCGCGCCGTTGCTGTTGGTCCCCACCAGGGCCCCCACCGGGGTGGCGTTCTCGTTGATCGACGTCGCCGTGCCCGGCAGGCCGACCACCACCCAGTGCATGAAATCCGGGGCGTCGTCGTCGGTCAGGCTCACGGCGATCTCGGCGGTTCCGGCGGGGATGTCCCCCCAGGTGAGCGCCGGCGAGGTGTTCGCCCCGTCGCAGGTGTAGGTCACCGGGATCGCCCCGCTGTCCGCCCACGGGCCGATCACACCGAAGCTGGAGGCAGCGTCCGGGTCGGCCGCCTCGTCACCGGTGTCTTCGCTGGGGTCGGTCGTCGGGGTCGTCGGCACGCTGATCGACTGGTGCTGGTTGGAACCGGCCGGGCGCAGGGTGCGACCGTCGCCCCGGCAACCACCTGCCACGAGCACGAGGCAGGCGAGGATCACGACGGAACTGGGGCGGCGCACGTCGTGCAGCCTAGGGTCATCGGGCCCTCGGGGGTGGGCAGGATCCGCCCCGCCGTTGGGCGCCGGCGGCGATATGGTGCTGCGGGTGCTTGCCCCGTCGACTCGCCCGCAGCTCTGCCTGCTCACCGTCCACGCCCATCCCGACGACGAGGCGTCGAAGGGCGCCCCCACGCTGGCGATGTACCACGCCGCGGGAGTGCGGACCGTCCTGGTTTGTGCCACCGGTGGCGAGGAGGGGGATCTGCAGAACCGGTCCCTGCGCGAGCCGGGTCAGCCGTTCCACGGCCTCGACGACGAGGCGACCAAGGCCAAGATGGCCGAACTGCGCCCGCTCGAGTTGGCCAGGTCGGCGGAGATCATCGGTTTCGACGAGATCGTCATGCTGGGGTACCGGGACTCCGGCATGCCCGACCACCACGCCAACGACCACCCGGAGTGCTTCCATCGGGCCCCCATCGACGAGGCCACCGGAAGGCTCGTGGCGGTCATCCGCGCCGAGCGACCGCAGGTCATCATCACCTATGGCGACGATCAACGCGGCTACCCCCACCCCGACCACGTCAAGGTCCACGACATCTCCGTGCTTGCCTGGGAGCGGGCCGGTGACTCGGCGTGGTACCCCGAGCTGGGTGAGCCATTCCGGCCGTCGAAGATGTACTACGCCGTTTGGTCCCGGCGACGGCTGCTGGCCATTCACCAGGCGATGATCGAGCGGCGCGGCAGCTCACCCTACGACGAGACCTGGTTCACCGACCGCCCGGACCTCGACGACCGGATCACCACCACGCTGGACGTCGCCGAGCACATCGGGGCGCGCACCGGCGCGCTGCTGGCCCACGCCACCCAGATCGACCCGGCCGAGCCGTGGTGGTTCGGCCTGTCCGACGAGGAACTCGTCGAGGTCTATCCCTACGAGGACTGGATCCTGGCCCGCTCCACCGTGGGTCCGGTGCCGCCCGATCACCTCGAGCACGACCTCTTCGAGGGCATCGCCGCCGTGGTGGAGGTCCGGGCGTGACCATCCAGTACCGCGTCGCCGCCAGCAAGTCCGACGAACGGGTCGAGGGGCCCGACGGCGCGGACGTCGTGGTCACCATCGCGTTGACCGACTGCGCCCTGGCGCCCGAGGTGGCGTTCATGCGTGGGCGGTTGAAGAGCACCGGTCCCACCGGTCCGCTGCTCGACGCCTTGCGCACCGGCGAGGTGGCCGCCGCGCTGGCGAGGCTGTCCGGCCGGTCGTGAGCTCTAGGGAGTGCCGCCAGGCGCGGGCGCCTCGCCGCGCATCACGGCGCGCAGCGCCCGGAAGCCGATGAGGACCACCCCGGCCCGGTCGATGGCCCGCGCCAGCTCGGGCTCCGCTGTCATCAACCGAAAGTCGTCCACCCAGTCGGCTGCCGACGCCGACAGGGCCATGGCCTCCGGGGTGTCGAGGGCCGGCTGGACGTGGATCTCGGTCACGCCGGGGGCCAGGGTGGCCAGCGTGCCGAAGACTCGCTCGCGGCTCCCGGCGCGCCAGTCGTGGTTGAAGTGGTCGGGGAACACCACGCCCTCGTCGGCGGCCAGGCGGCGGAACGGAAAGCCGGCCTGATCCTCGGAGATGGTGGACGGCAGGCGGACCGGGATCCGGAACTCGACGGCCAGCTCCAGGTACACGTCGAAGAACTCCGGTCGCAGGGTGATCGCGGTGAGATGTGGCGCCAGGTGGGTGACGTCGATGCCCCACGCCTGGGCGCGCTCGATCTGGGCCCGGCATTCGCGCAGGACCTCCGCCGGATCGGCGTGATCCCACAGGTCGTCGAGCGTGCGTGGAAACCCGCCGTCGCCCGACAGCAGCGATGGGGCATGGGTGATCGGGCCGAACCGGTAGGCGTCGTACTCGCAGTTCAGCGTGAGGTGCACGCCGATGTCGTCGCCGGGCCGGCATCCGGCGGCCGCGTGGCGGGCCCACGGTGCCGGGACCATCAGCGACGCGCAGGTCGCCAGGCCGTCGTGCAGCGCGCCGAGAACGCCCTCGTTCGCTGCGTGCGAGGCGCCGAGATCGTCACAACTGATGATGACCAGCCGTGCGTCGGCGGGGTAGCCCAGTCGTTCGGCCAGCTCGGTCACGGCGTCACGCTACCCGGCCCGCTCCAGCGTGCAGGCGGCCCACAGGCCACGCCCGGCGCGTTCGGCTTCCTCGGCTGCGCCGACGAAGTCGTCGACATGGGCCACGTTGGGCGGGTAGGTCAGCAGCCGCGCATAGCCCTGGCGGACCAGTTCGGCGTTGACGAAGACCCGGTCGGGAAGCCGGTAGACGTAGGCCAGGAGCCGCCCGTAGTCATCCCGGCCGACGACGTCGCGCTCGAGGTACAGCGCGGTCCCACTGGGCATCAGGGACGCGGCGAACGCCGACGCCTCCGGCCCGTAGCACTGGACGGGCGTGTTCTCCTTCTTCGTCTCGGGAGTGTCGATCCCGATGAGACGGATCCGCTCGCGGCGCCCGTCCACGGTGGCGTCGATCGTGTCGCCGTCGACCACGCGGATCAGGGTGGCATTGGCCGTCAGGCCCGGGGCGCTCCCGGTGGCCGTGCCGGGCGCGTGCGCCGCTCGGTCCCGGACGAGGATCACGATCGCCACCGCTGCCACGGCGACCGCGGCCAGGGCGGTCAGCGGGGTGGTCAAGCGGCGCATCTCCCCACCCTTATCGGCTGTGATGGCCGCCGGCTACACCCGCTCGATCAACGTGCCCGTGCCCAACCCGCCGCCACAGCACATGCTGACCAGGCCGTAGCGCCCGCCGGTGCGGCGCAGCTCGTGGACCGCCTTCGTCAGCAGCATGGCGCCGGTGGCGCCGAGCGGATGGCCGATGGCGATCGCGCCACCGTTCGGGTTGGTGCGCTCGGGATCGGCGCCCACCTCGCGCTGCCAGGCCAGGACCACCGAGGCGAAGGCCTCGTTGATCTCGAAGGTGTCGATCTGGTCGATGGTGAGGCCCTGGCGCTCGAGCAGCCGGCGGGTGGCGTCGATCGGGCCGGTCAGCATCAGCACCGGGTCGACGCCCACCAGGCAGGTGTCCACGATGCGTGCCAGCGGCGTGAGCCCGAGGGCCCCAGCGCGTTGCTCGGTCATCAGCAGCACCCCGGCGGCGCCGTCGCTGATCTGCGAGGAGTTCCCCGCGGTGTGCACCCCGTCCGGGCGACCGACGGGCTTCAGCGTGGCCAGCTGGTCGAGCGTGGACTGGCGGATTCCCTCGTCACGCCGAACCGCATGGGTCCCGCCGGTGGGCGCCCCGTCCGCGTCCAGATCGGGTGCGATCACCGGGATCCACTGCCCGGCGAAGCGGTCCTCGGTCCACGCCCTGGCGGCGCGTTCCTGGCTGGCCAGGCCGAATCGGTCGGCGTCGTCGCGGGTCACGCCCCAGTGCTCGGCGATGCGCTCGGCTCCTTCGAACTGCGACGTGTACTCGTACTGGGCGAAGTACGACTTCGGGATCGGCACGCCGAAGCCGAGCTTCCTGGACGAGTTGGCGCCGATGGGCACCCGGCTCATCACTTCAACCCCGCACGCCATGGCGACCTCGACGGCGCCCGAGGCCACCAGAGCCGTCGCCAGGTTGGATGCCTGCTGGCTGCTGCCGCACTGCGTGTCCACAGTGGTCGCCGCGGTGCGTTGAGGAAGCCCGGCGGCCAACCAGGCCGTGCGAGTGATGTTGAAACTCTGCTCGCCCACCGCCGAGACGCAGCCGCCGACCACCTGGTCGACCTGGCCGGGGTCGATGCCGGTCCGCTCGATCAGCGCCGTCTGGACAGTCCCCATGAGGTCGGCGGGGTGAACCGAGGACAGCCCGCCGCCGCGGCGGCCGATCGGAGTACGGACGGCGTCGACGATCACCACGTGGGTCATGAGCGCAGCCTACGGTGAGCGCCATGACCGACTTCAGTCCCGGTGTCCGCGCTCCGGAACTGGCCCACGGACACCGCTACGTGCATGTCGTGGGCAGCGCGGTGTGGATGGACTCCAGCCCGGCGTCTCCGCTGTGGGTGTCGCACTTCCTCGGGATGCTGGGCGATCAGGCGGTGTGGGCCGTGGACGTGCCCCACGGTGAGGACCCCGCCGACGGCGCGGCGCTGGACCTCTACAGCCTGCACGGGCGAACCTCGGAGGTCGAATGGGCCGTGGCCGGGCGGGCGGTGCAGATCGTCGAGTGGGCCAGGACGCACCGGTTCTGCGGGCGATGCGGCGCGGCCAACGAGTCACAGCCGCACGAGCGATCGATGCGTTGCCCCCAGTGCGGTCTGGCGGCCTTCCCCCGGCTGGCCCCGGCGATGATCACGCTGGTCAC
>WBZP01004568.1_pt2 | contig 11966 bp, 11 predicted proteins | sample 5204301 | NCBI WGS metagenome assembly WBZP01 (sample SAMN12412401, study PRJNA552823) | activated sludge metagenome | isolation source: activated sludge from nitrification reactor of wastewater treatment plant... | place: USA: Pennsylvania | collected 2017
GCAGTTCGGCGAGCGGCGTGCGCCCGCACCGGCTCGCCCTCGTAGCCGACCGTTCCGAGGGCGAGGGCGAGGAAGCCGGCGAGGGACAGGAGGAGCCCCGTGTTCCCGACCGCCTTCGTGTAGGGCGAGTCGATGGGCCGGCACCAGAAGAGCTTCCAGCCGACGAGGCCGAGGACGAGGGGCAGCAGGATCGCGGCGAGGCCGAAGAGCTGTGGAATGAACAGCTCGGCGAGGAACGCGCCGAAGGGGCCGATGAAGTTGCGGGCGGGGCCCTCGGCGCCGGCCTTGAAGAAGGGCGCGGGGTCACGGGGATCGAACGTCGCGAGCGCGATCAGCAGCATCAGCGACAGAGCGAAGGCGACGAGCCCCATCAGCTCGGCCCCCCGCGTCGACTTGCGTTCGGCGCTCACGGCTAGACCTCCATCACCACGGGGATGACCATCGGGCGGCGCTGCGTGCGCCGCTTGAAGAACCGGCGGAGCTCGCCGCGCACCCGCTCGCGGGTGGCCTCGACGTCCTTGCGCTCCTCGGCCGGCCGGTCGGACATCGCGCGCTCGAGGAGGCGGGCCGCCTCGTCGACGAGCTCCTGCGCCTCCTCCGGGGCCACGAAGCCCCGCGTCACGATCTCCGGCGCGGAGCCGAGCTGCCCGGTGGCGCGGTCCACGACCACGATCGGGACGACGATCCCCTCCGACGAGAGGTGGCGGCGGTCGCGGATCACGAGGTCCTCGATCTCGGAGTTGCCGCCGCGATCGAGGAGCACCCGGCCGGCCGGCGTGCGCCCCTCGCGGACCGCGCGGGCCGCGGAGAGTCGCAGGACGTCGCCGTCCTCGGCGAGGAGGACGCTGTCGGCCGGCCCGCCCGCCGCGGCGGCGAGCCGCGCGTGCTGGGCGAGCATGCGGTACTCGCCGTGGACGGGCACGAGCCAGCGCGGGCGCACCCGCCGCAGCAGCTCGACGAGGTCGCCCCGGCCGCCGTGGCCGGAGACGTGGACCTTCGCGGTGCCGGGGTGGACGACGTCCGCGCCGAGCCGGAAGAGGTTGCCGATGAGCCGCGACACCGCGCGCTCGTTTCCGGGGATGGCCCGGGCCGAGATCACGACCGTGTCGCCGGGGCCGGCCCCGACGTCGCGGTGCTCGCCGAGGCTCAGCATCGCGAGGGCGGAGAGCGGCTCGCCCTGGCTGCCGGAGACGAACACGACCGAGCGGCCGTCGTGCTCGAGCATCCCGGCCGCGATGCGCCGGCTCTCGGGGATCCGCAGGGCGCCGAGGTCGAGCGCGACCTCGGCGTTGTCGACCATCCGTCGCCCGAGGAACGCGACGGGCCGCCGGTGCCGGGCCGCGAGGTCGGCCACGCGCTGGATGCGGGGGATCGAGGTCGCGAAGCACGACACGAACACGCGGCCGCGCGTGCGTTCGAGCACGTCCTCGAAGGCCGGAACGAGCGTGTCCTCGCCGGGGGTGCGGCCCTCCAACTCGACGTTGGTGCTGTCGGAGAGCAGGGCGAGGACGCCCCGGTCGCCCCACTCCGAGAGCGCCTCGAGGTCGGTCCGCTCGTCCTCCGGGGCCGTCTCGTCGATCTTGAAGTCGCCGCTCGCGACGACGACGCCGGCCGGCGTCTCGATGGCCAGGGCGAGGCTGTCGAGGACGCTGTGGGCCACGCGGATCGCGTGGACGCGGAACGGGCCGAGCTCGACCGACTCGCCCGCGCGGAGCGGCCGCAGGTCCGCCTCGACGCCACGGTCGGCGAGCCGGCGCCGCGCGAAGCCGAGCGTCAGCGGGCTGCCGTAGACGGGCGCGGGCGCGGCGGCGACGGCGTACGAGAGGGCGCCGATGTGGTCCTCGTGGCCGTGGGTGAGCAGGATGCCGCGCAGGCGGTCACGGCGCGCGGCCAGGTACTCGAAGTCGGGGACGATGAAGTCGACGCCGGGCAGGTCGGCCGGAGGGAAGAGCATTCCCGCGTCGAGGAGCAGGAGGTCGTCCTGCCACTCGAGGACCATCGCGTTCAGGCCGAACTCACCGAGTCCGCCGAGCGGCACGAGCCGGATCGCCCGTGCCTCGTCCGCCTCACCTGCGATCAACCCACAGCCCCCGGTTGGGGCGCCGAAAGCGCCCGCCAAAGTCCCGCAAACTCCACTACGGATAGCGTCTCCGCCCTGCGCGACCCCTCGAAGTTGAGGAACCTAAAGTATTCCTTGAGGTGAGGATAGCTATCTTGGAGGTTGTTTTCAAGAGTTCTTCGGCGGCGGGCGAAGGCCTTCTGGACGAAACGCTCGAAGTCCGGGAGGTCGGCGACCTCGGCGCGGGGCTCCGCCCGGAAGCGGGCCCGCAGCAGGGCCGAGTGGACCTTCGGCGGGGGCAGGAAGGCGCCGGGCGGGAAGCGGGCCGGCACGTCGACGTCGGCGTGGAGCGCGTAGAGGACCGAGAGGATCCCGTAGTCCTTCGAGCCGGGCGGCGAGGCGATCCGACGGGCGACCTCGTCCTGGAGCATCACGTGGGCGTCCCGGACGTGGTCGCGCAGGTCGAGGAAGCGCCGCAGGAGGGGGCTCGACACGTAGTACGGCAGGTTCCCGACGAGGCGCGCGCCGGGCGGGACGAGCGCGCGCAGGTCGGCCGCCAGCGCGTCCTGCTCGACGATCTCGACGTGGGCGGGCGCGCGGCCGCGGAGCCGGCGGGCGAGGCCGCCGTCGAGCTCGACCGCCACGAGCCGGGCGCAGCGCTCGGCGAGGGGAAGGGTCAGGGCGCCCGCCCCGGGGCCGATCTCGAGGAACACGTCGCCCGGCGCGGGGTCGACCACGCGCAGAAGCCTCTCGACGGAGGCCGGCCGCAGGAAGTGCTGACCGAGGCGGCGGGGCACGCGTCAGGTTAGCACCGGCGCCGCCCGCCCGGATCTTTGTGGACCGCAATCCGCCCGTGCTAGCCTGAGTCGCCGGTCAGCCTTGGGAGCACTCGACCTTGTCCGACACCCTGCACGTCGCGTTCGTCACGCCGGAGATGGCGCCGTACGTGAAGACGGGCGGCCTCGCCGACATCTCGTCGGCGCTGCCGAAGGCGCTCCGCCTGCTCGGGCACCGCGTCACGGTGGTGCTCCCGCGCTACGGCTCGGTCCCGTTCCCGGCGGGGGAGTTCGCCGGCTCGGTCCACGTCCCCGTGGACGGCGTCCCCCGCAGCGCCGGCTTCTACCGGACGTGGACGGCGGCGGGGGTCGAGGTCGTCTTCGTCGAGCACCCGCCGTTCTTCGACCGACACCGCTACTACGGCGAGGGCGACGACCGGCTGAGGTTCGCCTTCCTCGCGCGGGCCGCGGTCGAGTACTTCAGGAGCCGCGGCGAGCGGCCGAGCGTCTTCCACGCCCACGACTGGCAGACCGGCCTCGTGCCCGTGTACCTGAAGGCGTTCTACTGGGACGACCCCGCGCTCCACCGGATGCCGAGCGTCTTCACCATCCACAACGTGGCCTACCAGGGCCAGTTCGGGATGGACACCATCGGCCTCCTCGGCCTGCCGTGGAACCTCGGCACGTCGCAGGGCCTCGAGTACCACGACACGGTGAGCTATCTGAAAGGCGGGACGATGTTCGCCGAGATGGTGAACACCGTCTCGCCGACCTACGCCCGCGAGATCCAGGGCCCGGAGCAGGGCTACGGCTTCGACGGCGTCCTGCGCTCGCGGGGCGCCGACCTCGTGGGAATCCTGAACGGCGTCGACTACGACGAGTGGGACCCGACCCGCGACCCGCACCTCGCGCGGACGTACATCCGGGCCGACCGCTCGGGCAAGCGCGCCTGCAAGGCGGCGCTGCTGCGCGAGTACGGCCTGCCGGAGTTCCCGGACCTCCCGCTCGTGGGCGTCACCTCGCGGCTCGTGTGGCAGAAGGGCTTCGACGTCGTGGCCGGGGCCTGGTACGACTTCCTCCAGCGGCCGATCCGCATGGTCGTGCTCGGCACGGGCGACCACGGCGTGCAGGAGGGGCTGCGCCACCTGAGCCACCGCGACCCCGACCGCTTCTCGGTCCGCTTCGCGTACGACGAGGGGCTCGCCCACCGGGTGATGGCCGGCTGCGACCTCTTCCTGATGCCGTCGCGCAGCGAGCCGTGCGGCCTCACGCAGATGTACGCGCTGCGCTACGGGACGATCCCGATCGTGCGGTCGACAGGCGGGCTCGTCGACACGGTGCAGCCGTACGACGCGGCCGCGGGCACGGGCACCGGCTTCCGCTTCGACACGCCGGACGGCACGGGGCTCCTGTGGGCCCTCGACCAGGCGCTCGCGGCCCACCGCGACCGCGCGGCATGGGACGGGCTGATGGACCGGGCAATGGCGCAGGAGTTCTCGTGGGAGCGCTCGGCGCGGGAGTACGTCGAGCTCTACCGCAGGGCGATGGCGAAGGCGTAGGGAGCAAGGAGACAGAAGGCGCATGGCCTCTTCGAACATCGAGACGCTGACGGACCAGACGTGGGCGCAGCAGGTGCTCGCCTCCGACAAGCCCGTCCTCGTGGACTTCTGGGCGGAGTGGTGCGCGCCGTGCAAGGCGATGGTGCCCGACCTCGAGGCCGTCGCGGCCCAGTACGCCGGCCGCGTCCGCGTGGGCAAGCTGAACGTGGAGGAGAACGAGCAGGTCCCGTTCCAGTACGGCATCACCGCGATGCCGACCCTCATCGTGTTCAAGGGGGGGAAGGTGGCCGAGCAGCGCGTCGGCAAGATGAGCAAGGACGCGCTCGTGAAGCTGCTCGACGGCGTCCTCTAGCCGACCCCGGAGGAGCCGCACGCTGAGACCCAATGATTTAGTATTTGCTAAATCATCGGTTGCGCCAGACGGGCGGCCAGCGGCCCGAACGGGGGCTCGTCGAGCGACCAGGCCATGCGGTAGCAGGGAACGCTCCGGGCCAGGACGGCGGACACGGCCACCGCGGCCCGCCACAGCGGGGGCGCCTCTGGCACCGCGATCGAGCCGAGCAGCCGGCGGAGCCCCGCGGCCGGGTCCAGCCTCTCCAGGCCGAAGCGCGGCCCCTGCGCCAGCTCGACGAGGGCCGCGAGCGGGACCTCCCGGGTGACGACATCGGCCTCCGCCTCGCTGGCCGGCAGGGCGGCGCCGCTCACGCACCATCCGTCGTCGGTCCCGGGGCTCGGCACGACCGCCACGAGCTCCTCGGAGAGGACGGGCCAGGGCGAGCGCGCGGCGAGCGTCGACTTGCCGATGCCCGACGGGCCGAAGAAGACGAGGCCCGCGCCGTCCGGGGCGAGGGCCGCGGCGTGGACGAGCACGCCGCCGTGCAGGGGGAGCCGCGCGCTCGCGGCCGTGCGCAGGGTGGTGACGAGGCCCGCGGCGGAGCCCTCGTCGCGGCGGACGACCGCGGTCGCGGCCGCGGCGTCGATCTCGGCCTCGAACCTCGCGTGCGCGAGGCGGAGGCGCGCGCCGTCCCACTCGACCCGCGCGGGCGCCGGCGAGGCGTCGTCGGGCGCGGCCGTCGGGCGCCGCTCGAGGCGGACGCGGAAGGAGGGCCGCCCGGCGTGCGCCGCCGTGTCACGCGCCGCCCACCGGAGGCTCTCGCGCTCGGCCGGATCGAGGGCGCCCTCGACGTCGAACCGGACGCCGGCGACGACGCTCACGCGCCCGTTTCGAGCGGAGCCGGACCCGGAGCGGCGGCGAGGCGGGCCTGCTCGGCCGCCTCGGCCTGCGCGACGTGGAGCGGATCGGCGTGGACCGCGTCGCCCGTGCGCTCGAAGGCGACCGCGGGGCAGAACGGGAAGCGCGCCATCGGGCCGCCGCCGGCGAGGAGCGCGTCGTTCGCGCGGACGGCGACGTCGGCCGCCTCGCCGCGGACGGGCGAGCCGCGCCAGAGGTCGGCGAGGCGCGCGTCGCGCACGTTGCCGAGCGACGACTTCCGCCACTGGGGGCAGGGATAGACGTTGCCCTCCGGGTCCACGGCCAGCGTCGCCCGGCCGAGCCCGCAGTTCACGCCGCCGGGCGTGCGGTGGGACCGCGGCAGCGCGTTCCGCCCGGCGAGGAAGGCGTAGAAGCGGCCGAGCCCCTCGCGCGTCACCGAGAACTGCAGCGGGCCGGGGTCGCCGTCGTCGCGGTGGGTGAGGGTCGCGTCGACGTTGTAGGGCACGCCCTCGCGCTCGGCGAGGGTCGTCATCTCCTCGAGCTCGCGCTCGTTGAGCCGGCTGAGCGGGGTCTTGAGGACGACCGGCACCTGGTGGCGCTTCAGGGCCGCGACGCCGCGCCAGAGCGCGTCGAACGAGCCGGGGGTGGCGGTGGTGAGGTCGTGCGTCTCGGGGCGTGCGCCGTGCAGGCTCAGCTCCACGGCCACCGGGCGGAGCGCCGCCAGACGGGCCGCGACCTCCTCGGTGACCAGCGACCCGTTGGTGAAGAGGCGGAAGGTCATGGCGCGGCGCCGGACGTCTTCCATCACCGAGAACGCGTCGGGATGGGCGAGCGGCTCGCCGCCGGTCAGCGTCACGTTGAGCGTGCCGAGCTCGCGGAGGTCCGCGATCACGGCGGACCACTCCGCTCCGTCGAGGCGGCGGCCATCGTGGTGGCGCGGGTTGTAGCAGAAGACGCAGCGCCAGTTGCACGCGTAGGTCAGCTCGAGGAGGGCCGACAGGGGCTGCGCCCGCCGGAGGGCGCTCTCGAGGAGCCGGGCGCTCGGGCGCGCGGCGCCGGTCACTACGGGACGACGAGCCCGCGGTCGCGCAGCCGGGCGACGAAGGAAGCGACGTCGGCGCGGGCGGTCGTCTCGTCCACGTCGAACGCGCGGGCCAGAGCGGAGGCGATCTCGTCCTCGGGCCCTGAGCCGATGCGCGACCAGACGAACGCGGCGGTCGGGCTCAGGCCGAGGATCCGGCGGCGCGGGAGGTCCACGACGACGCCCTCGTCGTCGACGACCTGCCAGGCGAGCTCGGGCGCGATCCTCTCCACGGCCGGGTCAGCTCGCCGGCGCGGCGTTGCAGGTGTCGTCCTGGCCGGGGCGCTGCGCGCAGGCCGCGACGAGGTGAGGGCGGTCCTCGAGCGGCTCCTCCCAGGTGATCGCCGGCGGGGCGTACGGCTTCCGCGCCGGCGGGGGCGGCTCGCCCTTCGGCCCGTTCTTCTCGACTTCGTCAGACATCGCAGCTCCTGCGCAGGGACGGGCCGGCGCTCCCGCCGCGGAGCGGGAGGAACATCCGTGTGAAGTCTACGTCGCGCGTGACGACCGCGCCTCCGGCCTCGACCCAGGCGTGTCCGTCCCGTCGGCCGTTCGTGCGGCGGAGCCCGAGGACGACCTGCCCCTCGTGACCGTACCGGGCGAGGAACCGGCGCAGCGCCAGAGAACGGGGCAGGCAGAGCGGGACGCCGGGCTGCAGCCGCAGTGCGCGATCGAACGCGGCCAGCAGGTCCTCGAGTTCGCGGCCGCGGGAGGCCTCGCCCGCCGTCGCCGTGAGCTCGCGCCGCAGGAAGGGCTCGGTCCTCAGCAGCCGGGGCAGGCGAAGTCGCGCCCGGCAGGCGAAGATCTCCACCCACGCTCGCGCCGACAGCGCCCAGGAAGCGGCGCGGGCGATCACGGGATCGGAGCCTGCACGGCGTAGAGGACGCCCGCGTCGGTCCCGACGTACAGCATGTTGTCTCGCACGTCGAAAGCCGCGGCTCCGACCGTCGCACCGGTCCGGATGAGCACGCTCTTGACGTTCGCCGGCGTGTCGGCCTCGATCTGGTACAGGCGGCCGTCCCCACCGCCGACGTACACGTACGCCGTGCCGCCGACGCGCGCCAGCAGTGGTGCGGACGGTGTCGTGATCGACGTGTTCTGCCACTTCAGGCTGACGGTCGTGCCCGCGTCGGTCGCGGCGCAGACGTGAGAGCTCGTCGAGTAGTAGAGGTCCCGGGCGGTGCCCAGCCGGTCCGCGAACACGAAGGACTTGACCGCGTTACCCCCGCCGCATCCGGTGAACGGACCCGCCCAGTTCGCCGTGCCGAGCGCCGCGTCGTACGCCCGCAGCTGCCCGGCATCGGTTCCGACGTAGACGACCCCGGCGCGCTCGACGGGACCGCCGCTGATGCTCCCGATGAGGGTGACCGGGCTCCAGCACGTCGGTCCGAGGCCGGTGGCCGTGAGCTTGAGGCACCAGAGCGAGGGCTGCCCGGCGGTGAACTCCTGGCTCGCGAAGTACACCTGGCTCCGCGCGTAGTCGACCGACGCCGTCCCGTTGATGGGTCCGAGCCCGAAGCCGCCGCCGGAGAACGGGCTGCCCGCCCGCTGCCCGCCGGCCACCGGGTCGAGCGCCCGGAAGGTGTTCGGCCCGCCGCGCGCGCCGACCAGGAGGTGGTTCGCCGCCCCTCCGAAGGCCGTGAAGACGCCGGCGACTCCCGGCTGGACGAGAGTGCCGAGGACGGGCGTCGAGTACCACAGGGCGCCGCCGATGCCGACGCCCTGACCTTTGTCCGCATCGACGGCGTAGACCCGACCGTCCTGCGAGCCGAGGAACGTCGTGCGCGTCGAGCCCTGGACGGCCAGGGAGAGGACCGGCGGGCGGCCCTGCATCGGCTGCGTCGCGCGGAACGGCCAGAAGTTCGCAGACCACGTGCCGCCGCTCGGGCCGCGCGCGATGCCGTAGACGCCGCCGTCGTTGGCCAGCGCGACGAGGTTCTGTGCCCCGATGCCGACCTGGGCCAGGCTCGCCACGCCGGCGAGGTTGACCGCCCACTGCACCGGGGTGCCCGACTCGAGGGTGCGCGCGACGATCGTGCGGGTGGGCGCGTCGCCCGGCTGGATGGCCCCCGTGTCCCTCTGCGCGAAGATGGAGTAGCAGCGGCTCGTGCCGGGGGCATACGGACCCGGATCCGCGTACTGAGCGAGAGCGTTCGCGGCCGGGACCGGAGCGCCCGAGATCGGCGATCCGGCGACTGAATAGGTGGCCGGGCAGGTGGCGCCGACGAACAGCTCCATCCCGTTGTAGTCGGCGGGCGGCGTCGCCCACTCGACGACGTTCGCCGATGCGGTGGAGCGGACGCTCAGGAACGGGAAGAAGCCGTCCACCTTCGCCACGAACGCGTCCGCGAGGCCGCCCGTCTCCGGATCGTCGGCCACGAGGTCGCCGCTCGTGCTCGTGAACGCGAGCGTGACGCCCTTCGCGCCCGCGAGTCCGCTGACGGCGGGCCCGAAGCTCTCCTCCTTGCCGGCGACGGCGATCGAGGCGTAGCGCGGGCTCGCCATCACCGAGCTGTTCCACGTCCGGTTGTAGAGGAACACGTCGCGCTTGCCGTTGCCGTCGTTCTGGTTCGGGTCGAGATCCTTGGCGAGGCTCTCGAACGCCACGTAGCGGCCGTCCTTGCTGACGTCGGGCGCGAAGGACTCGCCGCTCGCGACGGACTTGGGGTCCCCCGAGGCATGGCTGACGAGGGTGGTCTTGTCAGCGGCGATGTCGTAGAGGAACACGTCCGAGGACGACCCGCTGTCGTTCTGGTTCGGCGCCAGATCCTTCGCGAGGCTCCGGAAGGCGATCCAGTTCCCGTCGCGGCTGAGGATCGGCGAGTCGCTGACGTCGCTCCCCGTATCCGTGTCGAACGCATCGACGTGGCTGACCAGAACCGCGTCGCCCCCGTTGCGGGCGTGGAAGATGTCGGTGCCGCCGTTGCCCTCGTTCTGGGGCGAGATCAGGTCCTTCGCCGCGCTCTTGAACGCGAACATCTCGCAGTTGTCCGCGATCGACGCCTCCGTCGACTCCCCGTCGCCGGTCAGGGCGCCGGTGCCGGCGTTCGGCGCGCCGGCGATGTGGCTCAGGAGGATGGTGACGGGCGTCGCCACGGTGTTCCACCGGAAGACGTCCCGTCGCGGCCCGTTCAAGTCGTCGGTCGTCTTGTCCGAGACGAGGTTCGTCGCCTCGCTCTCGTAGACGATGCAGTTCCCCGACCCGTCGATCGCCGGGTTGAAGGATCCGCCGTTCGCCTGCGTGGGGGGGGGGAGCCCGAAGTTGGGCCCGGAGACCCGGGTCACGGCGCCGTTCGACGAGTTGAAGCGGAACACGTCCGAGACGTCGTTGCTGTCGCTCTCCAGGATGTCCGTCGCGATGCTCTCGAACGCCACGTAGGGTCGGCCGCCGTTGCGGCTGATCACCCCGTTCTGGGAGTCCCGGTTCGCCGCCCAGGTGGCTCCGAACATGGCGTGGCTCGCGAGTTGGAACGTGTCAGTGGCTTTTTCCCAAAGGAACACGTTCGTCTGGCCCGTGTAGCTCGCCCCGGCGATCGGGTCCGGCACGATGTCGCTGGCCGTGCTGCGGAAGACCACGAAGCTGCCGTCGGGGGAGATGACCGGCTGGTCGGACCGGCCGTTCGCCGTCAGGTTGGGCTTCGAGTCGGCGTGGCTCACCACCGCCACGACCTTGAAGCTGGAGCAGGCGTCGAACAGGAAGACGTCGCTCGCGCTGTTGCCGTCCGTGACGCTGGAGAGGATGTTCTTCGCTTCGCTCGTGAAGACGACCCAGCAGCCGTCCTCGCTGACCGAGTAGCGGGGTCGGGTGGAGGTCGCGCTCGGCCCGTCGGCGGGAGGCGCGTCGCCCGTCGACATCTTGATGACGCGATGGTCGAGCAGGGTGAAGGCGCCGGCGGGCGCTGCGGACGACCACGCGAGGGCGGCGAGGGCGACGAGGAGGAGCGGCCGCGCGGAGAGCGGGAGGCGGTTCATCTCGGCTACTCCGTGATCGCGAAGGCCGCCGCGTCGCCGCAGGGCTCGGTGTCGTCGTCGAGGTAGGGGACGACGCGCCATCGGCCGAACAGCGAGCTCGTGGCGATGAAGGTGCCGGCGACGGGCAGCTCGGCGAACGCGCTGCGGTGACGGCGCGTCCCCCCGCGCGTGTCACCAGGGAGATCCTCGTACTTACCCCGCGCCTCCTGGTAGACGTGTCCCTTCGGTGTCAGGAACTGGAAGCGGACCGCGTGCAGGTCGCCGCCCTCGGTGCGCAGGCGGAGCTTCACCTGGAGGCTGGGAGTCCGCCGGGCAGAGAACCGGTCGCGGCGCTCGGCCCGGTCGCCGGCCGGGGGAACGGCCGAGATCGAGATCTCGCGGCAGCCGCAGCCGTGCCTCTCGCGGTCGTGTCGGCGATCGCCGCCGCGGCCATCGTGAGGGTCGTGGTCACGGTCGTGCTCGGCCCGCGCCGGCGTGACCCCCGCCGGGGCGGCCAGCGCCAAGGCCAACAGGAGGAGTCTTCCCGCTTTGCCCATTCCGAACGGCCGTCCTTTCCTCTCGGCGGCGGCTCGAACGGGCCGAGCGCCCGAGACCTTTCCGACAAGGATCCGCACACGGGACGATCCGCCCCAAGCTGTGATTGCGGCCGGAGCGTAGCAAAGTGCTTACCAGCCCGGCAAGGAGGTACGTGAGATTCATCACAAGTCGCCCGCGTTGACCGGACTGCACGCGGGCGATACCGTCTCGGCGCGCTCGCGGGCTGCTCTTCGGCCCGCCGTCGCAGAGTCCGATGGGGCACAGGAGCCGGGCCCGTCGCACGGGCGAGATGCACGAAACGCCGGCGCTGGAGTCGGCCTCGCGGTCCGGGCGACGAGTCCTTCCGCTCGCGGCGGCCTTTGTCTCGGGCGCGGTGGCGATGGCCCTCGAGATCGCCGCGGCGCGCCTCCTCGCGCCGTACCTCGGCTCCTCGCTCCAGGTCTGGGGCTGTCTGATCAGCGTGATCCTCGCCGCGATGGCGCTCGGCTACGCGCTCGGTGGCCGAGCCGCGGACCGCTGGCCGGGGCAGGGTGTCGTCTTCTCGGCCATCCTCGCCTCGGGCGGCCTGCAGGCCGCGGCGCTCCTGGCGTCCCATCCCCTGCTGCGGAGCCTCGGCGGCTGGTCGGAAGAAGCGGCCGCCGTCGTCGCGATCGCCGTGCTCTTCGGACCGCCCGCGCTCCTGCTGGCCGGCGGCTTGACTCCGGACAACATCGCGGACGCGGTCCGCATGGTCGGTCCCTGGGGAGTCGACACGGCAGGCGGCGTCGAGTCT
>WBZP01006152.1_pt1 | contig 11966 bp, 9 predicted proteins | sample 5204301 | NCBI WGS metagenome assembly WBZP01 (sample SAMN12412401, study PRJNA552823) | activated sludge metagenome | isolation source: activated sludge from nitrification reactor of wastewater treatment plant... | place: USA: Pennsylvania | collected 2017
CTACTTATCCTTTTACCTATTTCTACCCACAATGTCAATCTCTTTATCCATAATCACGCTTCCGCAATTATTTACCCAACATTTCAATTGGGACTGCAAAAGTAATGCATTTTCCGTTATTGCCAACTTTTTTTTCAAAAAAATAGTGAAAAAAATGTGGACATATTGACTTTCAAATGCTTATCTCTGATTTTTTTTTAGGAACTCTGCATTTTGGAACCAAATGTCAAAGTAACTGATTAACAAATACAGGAAAAAATTGGTTCCAAAGACACTTCACTATGTCAAAACGCGGTAACAGGAGGTTGTAAATCTGTTTATTACATATGATGGAAGCTATATATACCTTTTTTCGGATGCTTCTCTGATCGCCATCTCCCGGCTATTGACCTGCAGTTTTTCGTAAATGTTTTTGATATGAAATTTGATGGTATTCCTACTGATAAACAAGGTTTCTCCTATGCTTTTATAACTCTTTCCCTGTGCCAGTAATGTGATCACTTCCGTTTCCCGGTCAGACAAAATGCTTTCATGGTTTTTCCTGAAACTTCCCACCACCATCCGGGCTATGTTCATACTCATCGGGGCACCGCCATCTACAGCTTCTTCCATGGCTTCAATCAACCGAACTGAATTTACATTTTTGGTTAGATAACCACTGGCTCCCGCACATAAAGCATCAAAGACATACGCGGAATCTTCAAAAACAGTAATGATCACCACCAAGGCAGTTGGCCATGCTTTTTTTATCATCTTGGTTCCTGTAACACCATCTATGCCCGGAAGCTGAATATCCACTAAAACAATGTCAGGCTTGTCTTCAGACAAATGAGCCAATGCAGCTTCACATTGGGTGTACGAACCGGCAATTCTGAATCGATCCGATTGATTGATCAAAGCACAAAATGCCTCATTCAGTGGTTCGTTGTCTTCTATAATTACAACCCTTTTCATCACCCATTTTTAACCATACAAATTTAATCTTTCATCCATTTTATTGACTACCCCATGCGGGTAGTATCCAGAGGAAATACCAACCTGATAGTAGTTCCCCCGGCAGCCATTATACTGAGCTGCCCTCCAAGTTTTTTAGCCCGCTCCTTCATATTGGCGATTCCTCGCACACTCGACTCCATTTCTTCGGGTATCGAAATTCCATTGTCTGCCCACTCAATGGTAAATAGCCCTGGCTGAAGATCAAATTTCATCTTAAAGAGTGTGCAGGCAGAATGTTTTATGGCATTGGCCATAGCTTCTTTTGCAATCATAATAATATTGCGATTGGCCATGTATGGCATCTCAACATCTATATCAACATTTGACGATGTTTCAAAATCAACCCCCAGACTATCAAAATAATCCTGGCCAAAATCGGTCAGGTAAATAATCAAAGCAGATAATCGATTGTGCTCAGGTTTCAATGCCCAGATAAAATCACGGGTCGACTTATACAAGTCACCTGCATCATTTCTTACCTGTTCCAATCTCGTCTTCATGGTTTCATCGCCGGGCTTTGATTGTGACAACAACTCCGCCAATATAGATATCCTGGCCATTTTATTGCCCATGTCGTCGTGAAAATCCTTGGCAATATTACTCCTCGCTTCATTGAGCTCATTCTCCAGTCGCGACCGTTCAAAAATAAGTTGCTGAAGCTGTTGATTCCGTTTCCTGGACTTCACAAGATTCCAGAAAATAAAGGAAGAAAACAATAGCAACACAGTGGTCACCAAAATCAATAAACCCCAATCCCTTTTGTACCACGGCACATAGATGCTAAATGAATAGGCTTTACTCAATACCCAGGCACTATCGGTATTTCTGGTCCTGAATCGGATAGAGTGTTCGCCATGTGAAGCATTGCAAAATGTCAGTGGTCCGGAAAGAGCATCGATAAATTTTTTGTCGTCAAGGCTGTATTGAAGCTGGATGGACTCCGGACGAATAAAGCTAATAACATCTACATCAAACTGACAGTTAGTCTGCTTTATATTCAGCACGGGCAAACCGGATTGACTCAAACGATGAAGTTTTACCACCGAAATGCCATTTACCCCTGCTACCCATAAACGATGGTTTTTATCCAGCTCCAGATTCTTGACATAGTCACTGATTAAACCCGTTTTTTTATTGAGCAGGTACCAGCTGTTGTTTTTACAAATATAAACTCCATCCAGCGTAGCCACGAACAACTCATTTTGATCCAACAGTAAATCGTTTACAGGACCCTGTATTGATTCATCGTCTGTGTCAATTCTTTTGATGGTTTTATCCTTCCATAAATGAAGACATTGATTGGTGGCGATCCAGACTTCTCCATTCCTGACCACCACTTTGTTGATGCGGTCGCCACAAAATTGTTCTTTCATGTTTAGACTGTCTACAATCGAATTGTCGGTAATGCTCAGTACGTAAAAATTGAGATAGTCGGCAAAATAAAGAACCTTTTTCTTTGGATCAAAAGCAAAACTCTGGATTTGTACGGTATTGGTTTTATCGTAATAGATGCATTTGCCGTTCAGCGTAACCGTCCCTTCATCTGCATTTACATACCCAAGTCCCGGTAAGTAAGTATTTTGAAAACCAAAAATCTGTTCAAAATCTCTTTCTTGTTTTTCAGCCGTTTTTGAATCTACACATACCAGCTCAGGCTTGCCATTCCTGATATTTACTTCTTTACATAGATTGCTGAGTTTGATCTTTGACTTTAACGTCAACGTTGTGTCAAGCGCATAAAGATAATTCCTCGATAAAAGAAAAAACCAACCATCGGAACGCTGGGCCATATCCAAAATATTGGGGTCTTCCAGAATATCCGGGCCTAACTTGAGTCGGTCGTCCTGGTCCTCAGGAAAAAGATAAAGTCCATCCCCATAAGTGGATACCCACAAATTGTCTTCATGGTCAATAAAAATATCGGAAAGACTGTACTTAATTCGATAATCCTGGTGCAAATCAAATAATTTTCCACGGGCGTAATAATAACCATGTTTATTTCCTTTTACATCCCTCGTCATCAACACATATCCCTTCCTGTAAGCCAATGCTTTGCAGATAGGTCCTATGTTTTGATTAATCTTAACTTCTTCCAGCAATTGATCAGGTGTACAAATAAAAAAATTATTTACCCCACCCACCAAAAAGTCCTTACCGTGTTTTCCAACAAAACTAAGGGGTCGCCCTTTTAAAAATGGAAAAGCCGGTGCGATGCTCAGGTCTCCGCTCTCATCTTCGAGTTTATAGATACCATACAAATCATCATAGGAAATGGGATATTCGACCGGATCGTAAACGAGGTAGGATTTTTTCATGACATTAACAATCCGCGCTTTGACACCCCGCTTTATCTTATCTTTTTTTCGTTGAATAGTATAATCAGAACCTTCCTTATAAATAAAGAATTGACTATTTGGACCCTGCTCCGCTTTGGCGCTTATTTGATAAAACTCTGCTGCCACTCCCAAAAAGAAATTCTTCTGTGTGGCTGCTATATAATTGGTTTTTCTTACCCCATTCATTTTTATATCACCCGGCAAGACCTTTTCATTTATAACAGCATCAAAGCCGCCTCCCCAGGTTGCCATAGCTACGCCATCGCGATATGGTACAAGGCCTATTACGTAATTGGAATGAAGTCCGTCATGAGTAGTGAACGTCCTGAATTTTCTGCCATTGTACCTGGCAGCTCCATATTCCGTACCTATCCAGATGTATCCCTGACTATCCTGGTTTACTTCATAACATATATCATGGGGCAAGCCGTTTTGGGTGGTGATCCGCACAGGTTCACCCAGCACCTGCGATGCTGAATCAAAAGGCTGCAAACTGAGTACGACAAAAAAAAACAGTAATTTATACCTTATGAGTAATTTCCATGACCACGGAAGTTGATAGCTTATCCGGGTGTACAGGTTAACAATATCAAATCTGCTTTTCAATTTTATATTGGTTCCGGTCACTGGCATTACGCGTTACCAATTCGGCTATAAAACCTGTGATAAAAAGTTGAAAACCCACAATTATCAGCAAAATGCCCAGGAAAAAGAGGGGTCTGTTGGCAAGGCCTGTTGCATCAAAAAACAACTTTGAAATACTCAGGTACAATAGAATCAATACCCCAAAGAAGGTAGTGAGCGTGCCAAGTCCTCCGAAAAAATGCATGGGTCTTTTACCAAATTTTCCCATAAACATGATGGAAAACAAATCCAAAAATCCATATAAAAAACGGGATATGCCAAATTTTGTAACCCCATATTTGCGGGCCTGGTGCTGAACCACTTTTTCACCTACTTTGTGGAAACCCGCCCATTTTGCAATCACGGGTATATACCGGTGCATCTCTCCATAGACTTCAATGCTTTTTACCACATCAGCCCGATAGGCCTTCAAGCCACAATTCATATCATGCAACCGTATGCCGGTCATCCATCGGGTAACCCCATTGTAAATTTTGGTAGGAATGGTTTTACTGATGGGATCAAAACGTTTCTTCTTCCAACCGGAAACAATATCAAATCCACCCTCTGTTATCATATGGTATAATTCGGGGATTTCTTCCGGACTATCCTGCAAATCGGCATCCATGGTGATTACTACCTGGCCGCTGGTGTGTTCGAAGCCAACATTGAGTGCTGCTGATTTACCGTAATTTCTTCTGAATTTGATGGCTTTTATATGGTGATTTTCACGAGCCGTTTTTTCCACCCATTGCCAGGATCCGTCATTGCTGCCATCGTCGATGAATATCACCTCATAGCTGTAATTGTGTTGGTGCATGACTCTTTGTATCCATGCATACAATTCAGGCAAAGATTCTACTTCATTGAGAAACGGAATGACAACGCTTATCTGCATCCGGAAATATTAGGGTGCCAATATTTTTTTTACAACTTCAGAAATGGATTTTCCATCAGCCTTTCCTGCCAATTGCTGGTTGGCTGCACCCATTACTTTTCCCATATCTTTGATGGATGTTGCACCTGTCTGATCGATGATGCTTTTGATGGCTGCTTCCAACTCCGCTCCTTCCAACTGCTTGGGCAAGTAGCGCATAATGACGGCTATCTCATCATTTTCCACCTGAGCCAAATCTTCGCGATTCTGCTGTTTATAAATTTCGAGTGAATCCTGTCTTTGTTTTACCAGCTTTTGCAACAACTTAATTTCACTGGCTTCATCCAGTTCGCTGCCACTGCCATCGGTTTTAAATAGAAGTATAGCTGATTTAATAGCTCTGATGCCGCGCATAGCAGCCTGATCTTTAGCCTTCATGGCTTCCTTCAGATCCTCCATTATTTTGGTTTCCAGGCTCATGTCTGAGGTGTTTTTCAATTTTATGGGTCAAATTTATAAATTCTTCTACAGATAATTGTTCGGGACGCAGATTATAGTAAGGATCCGACAGAATAGAGGCATCTTCAACCATATTCTTCAAGGTATTTCGAAGCATCTTACGCCTCTGTCCAAAACTTAGCTTAACTATCGTACGGAATAATCTTTCATTACAAGGCAGCCGGAATTGTTCTTTCCTCTTCAACCGGATTACCGCTGAATGAACTTTGGGAGGAGGATTGAATGATCCTGGGGCCAATTTCATGAGCATGCTACCTTCATAATAAGCTTGCGTGATCACACTGATCACACCATAGTCTTTTCCGCCGGGAGGGGCAATGATTCTCTCGGCCATCTCTTTCTGAAACATGCCTACCATCTCCGGAACCAGTTCCACCGAGTTCAGCATCTTAAAAACAATTTGGGAAGATATGTTGTAGGGGAAGTTACCAATGATGGTAAATTCCTGACCTTCAAACAATTTTCCCATATTGACTTTGAGAAAATCCATCGAAAGGAGATGATCCTGAATTCCTTCATAATGATGCGTCAGGTGCGTGATCATGTCGGCGTCTGCTTCGATAGCCAATAAATTTACCGGTTTTGACAAAAGATATTTGGTTAGCATCCCTCTGCCAGGTCCGATTTCTACCAGATTGGATCCTTCTGGCAAATGATCAATAAATGAGGCTATTCTTTTAGCCGTGTCTTCGTTGACCAGAAAGTGTTGTCCATATGATTTTTTTGCCGGCTGCATAGTGTATATGGTTGTAAATGTACTATAATTTGTCGTATTGATGAAATTACTAATGTATAAACCCTGCGCAATCTATATCAGGAGCCCGGTCATTCATTCCTGTTTTCACAATTTCAAAGCAGGTTTAAACTTTTTTTCTTGTTTTTCATTATTAGTATTCATGAATTCAAAGTCATTCACAGAAGCTAAACAACAGTTCATCCAGAACTGGGGAAATATGGCTACACACTGGGGAGTAAGCAAGACCATGGGTATGGTACATGCCCTTTTGCTCATTGCCAACAAACCGCTGCATGTCGATGAATTGGCCCAGGAACTGGGCATCAGCAGAAGCAACGCCAACATGTCGGTGAGATCCTTGCTGGATTGGAACATCGTTTACAAAACCGGTTGCTGCGGTGAAAGAAAAGAATTTTATGTGGCTGAAAAAAATCTTTGGAAAGTTTTTATTCAAATCATTGAACAGCGTAAAAGCAAAGAACTGGATCCCATGATTTCTATGCTACAGGACCTGTCGCACGTACAGGCCAATTGCCCGGAGAGCGCAGAGTTTGTCAAAGTCATGCAAGATCTGGGACACTTCTCTAAAAAAGCGGATAATGCACTGGATAATATCATCAAATCAGAGTCCAGCTTCCTGATGCAGTCTTTCATCAAAATGATGAGGTAGGTTTTAGGGATTAGGTTTTAGGGTTTAGGGTTTAGGGGTTAATTTCGCATGCCTCCTCCTTGCTGCTGACTGCCATCACCTTCGCCTGCTTTCAAATCGGAATTTTTGATTTTGGCCTTTCTTTCTTTAAAATCTACATTTCCAAACTTGTACCTGAAGTTGACACCTATTGACCTGAATGGCAGGGTAAACCTACTGCTCTGTACAAAGTCACTGCCTTTTAAATTGGAGGAGAAGACTTTGTCCGGAGTGTGGGGTTCTATGAGTGTAATGCCTATGCTGGAATTTTTGAATTCTTTTCTAAAGCCCATGCCATAAATGGTGAAAGCCGGATTGTCTCCCTGTAATGCTCGTTTGGGGGATTTAAAAAATCCGAAGAAATCTGCTTTCAGCGTACCCGAAAAGCTAAATTCACCATTGAAAAACAGATTGTATTCATAGGATTGACGGCTGAGATCCTGTCCATTCACCACACCATTGGCATCATAAGTGAATATATTTCCACCTCCGCGTAAGGTCAGTTTTTTGATGGTTTTGGTGGTAAAGAGGTTGAGGCCATAGGACTGATTTTGACCGATGTTTTGGAAAGTATTAATGGAAACGCCATTGTCAATTTTTAGAATCTGGTCAATAATCTCGGTTGTTTTTCTATAATAAACTGCTGAAAAAATAGCGAACCCTTTGAAATTGGTGTTGTATCCCAGCTCAATTTGGTTGGTGAGTTCCGGCTGCAACAGCGGATTGCCAATCACCCTGTTGAGGAAATCGGTATTGTTGTTGAATGGATTGATAAACATCAAACTGGGGCGCTGGATTCGCTGGCTATAACTCAGTTTTACCGTCCTGAAATTGGATAGATTTCTGCTTACCGCAACATTGGGCAAGAAGTTCTGGTATGAATTCTCAAAAGGCATTGCTTCCCCTTGCAAAAAACGGCCATTGATTTGGGTGTGTTCGTATCTGCCGCCTGCAACAAAGTTCCATTTTTTTGCCACTATAAAGCTTGTTGACAAATAGCCTGCTGCTACATCCTGATCATAATCAAAGACATTGGAAAAATTGGGATCCGGCACATAAATGCCTTGTGCATCTTTGATGTTGTTGGCATAATCGCTCAAAATCCTGCGCATGACCATTTTGGCCCCGGCTTCAATTTTTGCTCCCTTGATCAAAGGATGAACGTAATCTGCCTGAACCGTATATTCGTTGTTGTTGCCATCGTTGATGATGCGCGCATCGCGATTGATGAAAGTCAGATAAGAATGGTTTTCAACCACCGACATGTCCTGGTCATTGTTGTCTTTGGTGTATTGAAAAGCAAACGACAATTCTCTGTCTTTTTGATTTTCAAATTTCATGGTGTAGTCTGTATTCCAATCGAAGCCACCGTTGAAATTATCTCCCGTATTGGTTCTTTGGTAAACATCGTTGAACATGCCTACAATTTGATCTTCGATAATGCCGTCTGTTTTGCCATCCATATCAAAACCGAAGCCTCGGAAGTTGAAAGATGAGTTGATGCTGTGATAACCATTGAAGTCATAAAAGAGACTGGCATTGCCATTTCCTCCCAAACGAGAGGTTGTCTGAAAACCGGTTTGTCTGAACACAGAAGTTTTATCACCCTGGGTTTGTATCCTTTCAAAAAACACATCGCCGTCTGCGGGATTGGAATAAAATACAGCTGCCGAAGATGAAAATCCAAGTCTTCCCTTTCCTGCATTGAGGTTGGTAAATAAGCTGTTTTGGCGAATGCCCACGGAAGCGTTGACACTGCCAGCTATACCTTCGATATTTTGTTTGTTGGTAATGATATTGATGATACCTCCACTGCCCTCTCCATCGTATTTGGCAGAAGGGGAAGTGATAACTTCAACTTTTTTAATTTGATCGGCTGGAAACATTTTAAGCGCATCGGCAACATTGTTGCTGAACATGCCGGAGGGTTTGCCATTGATCAAAATCCTAACATTCTGTGAACCTCTGAGGGAAACATTGCCTTGCAAATCAACGGTTAGCATAGGAACTTTTCTCAATACATCGGTAGCATCTCCACCGGCGATGGAGGCATCATTTTCTGCATTGTAGACCAACCTGTCAACCTTATTTTCTACGAGTGATCTTTCTTCCTTGATTTCCACCGCGTCCAGCAACACAGCTGATGGGCTTAGCGACACCACGCCCAGGTCAAGATCCGGATTCTTGAGGGTGGTCTCCTGGCTCTTTAGAACTTTCTCCTGGTAACCCAAAAAGGAAATGATGATGTCGTATTTACCTGTCTTTACATTGTCAAAATGCCAGTTGCCAGTGTCCTCACTCAACACGCCATCCAAATCGGTACTGCCACCGGCTTTCCTCAAAACCAGGGTAGCAAAGCCAATGTTTTCTCCGGTTATCGAATCTTTCAGTGTGCCTTTGATTTTTCCTTTTAAGGTAGTGCCTTGATTACCTCCCATCATGGGAAATTGTGCCCAGGCAGAATGTGCGGCAACCATGAAGAGTAAAAAGAGGGTAATATTTTTCACAAAAATCAAATTTTATGCAAAGTTAAAGTTACTGCCCGGCTGAGGGCTACATTTTTCGATTAATGGTGGAATAACAGCGTCCAATTGATATTGTTTCAGGCAGTTGGGTATAATTCATAAAAAAAGGGGTCGGAACCCCGACCCCTTTTTTTTATCCTTCCAGTTTGAACTTCACCGGCAAGGTATATTGTACCCTCACGGGTCTACCTCTTTGTTTACCGGGTGTCCACTTTTTAGACATATTATTCATGGATTCTACCACAATTTTGGCTGCATCGCCCAATCCGGCTCCCGGATCACGGGCAACAGTGATGTTGGTGATGCTTCCGTCGGTATCTACAACAAACTGAATTACGGCCTGTCCTTCTACACCGTTTTCGCGGGCAATAGGTGGATACTTCACATTCTTGTAGATATACTCCAACATTTTTTGTTTGGCGCAATCCTCCTTTGCCTTGTTGTCACCGGGGGTGTCTTCACATCCGGGAAATCTTGGCATTTGCTCCACAATTTTGAAGATTTCCTCTTCTTTTTTGGGAGGAGGAGGTGGTGGTGGTGGTGGCGGTGGTGCCTTCTCCTCGAATTTCGGCTCATCAACCGTTGTTTCTGCGGTGATTTCCTGAGACTCCATCTTTGGTTGATCAACCACTGTTTCATCCGGCACTTCCGTAATCACGGGTGGTGGTGGTGGTGGCGGTGGTGGGGGTGGTTCCGCTGTTCTCGGTGGCTCCACTTCAATCTCTTCATCCATGGCAAGTGCACCTTCCGGAATCACTACTTTTTCTTCGTGTGTAGTCCAGCTCAATCCAAACAGAGTGAACGCCAGAGCAACCAAAAGGCCGTACCTTAAAAAAGGTCCTGTCATTGAAAAATTGTCAACTTCCGGATATTTAGCCCTGGCTCCAACTTCTCTTACAATGTGCTTATGCCTTTCTGTAAGAGCATCTGGATCGATTTTGCTGTACCTTATCTTGAAGAACCAGATCAGTGCCATAGTAGCAAGGACGAGCAAAAGGATGCTCACCATTACACCTGTTCCTGATAATTCAAAATCCTGTAACATATAAAGTTGTTTTAGTTGTTAGAACTCTTGTGAACAAAAATAGACAAATTATTTATTTACCATAGAAAAAATGCCAATCGACAATAAACTGCCAATTGTATTGGCCATCATATCGTCGTACTCAAAACTGCGACCGGAGAAAAGGTATCTTTGCCCAATTTCCATCAATAATCCTAAAAAGATACTGATGGCTAAAGCAAAATATATACTCCTTTTTTTTGATGTGTAGGTTCTTAACGCCAAAATCCAAAGCCAGGTTAAGATGCCATACATTATCAAATGGCCCAGTTTGTCAATACCAAAAAAATCAACAACCATCATTTTTTTCATGGTGGAACCGGAAATTGCCGATAGCACCACGATGACAGCTGTCCAAATCCACGCTAGCGTTAAATGACTTTTCATTTATAAACTAAAGATGCGCAGCTAACTTTTTTTGGTGTATGGTAATGAAAATAAATTATCCTACCAATTCGCTATAGGCTGCTGCATCCAGCAAATCGGCCAATTGCGCTTCGTCTGAAAGCCTGATTTTCACAATCCAACCCTTGCCATAAGGATCCTCATTGATGAGTGCCGGATTGTCTTCTCCATCTGAACCCAAGTCTGCGTTGAATTCAAGGATTTCACCACTTACCGGCATAAAAAGATCTGATGTTGTCTTAACGGCCTCAACAGTGCCAAATACAGCATCTTTCTCAACGGTTTCACCTACTGTATCTACTTCTACATACACGATATCACCCAATTCGCCCTGGGCAAAATCTGTAATACCTACGGTAGCGGTACCATCTCCATTAACCAGGATCCATTCGTGTTCCTTGGTATATTTCAGTTGATCTGGAATATTCATATCTGTTTTGATTTGGTTATTTACTTTTTTCTATTAATTCTTTGATCCATGGTGTTGTCACGGATTTTGGACGCTCAAGTGCCAGTCCCAAAGCTCTGTCCCAACACAATTGTGCCAAGACGCCCATGGCTCTGGATACGCCAAACAATACGGTGTAATAGTTGTATTGGGTAAAGCCGTAGTGACACAGCAATGCCCCTGAGTGTGCATCCACATTGGGCCATGGGTTTTTCACTTTGCCCATTTCGCCCAGTATTACGGGCACCAATTCAAAAAGATCCCATACTATCTGTACGATGGGGTCTCCCTGACAATAGGTTTCTGCAAAAGATTTTTGAGCCATGAACCTCGGATCCGGTTGGCGAAGTACAGCGTGACCGTAACCCGGTACCACCTGACCTGCTTCCAATGTCTCGAGGATATAGGCTTTCAACTGCTCTTTGGTAGGCTGTTGGGTGCCAATCTTTTCTGTCAATTCAAAAATCCATTTTATTACTTCCTGATTTGCCAACCCGTGTAAGGGTCCTGCCAGTGCATTGATGCCGGCGGCAAAAGACAGATAGGCATCGCTTAAGGTCGATCCTACCAATCGCACGGTATGGGCAGAGGCATTTCCTCCTTCGTGATCTGCGTGAATGGTGAGGTACAAACGCATAAGGTCGGTAAAGTCACCATTTTCGAAACCCAGCATGGAAGCATAGTTGGCCGCCCAGTCTTTGGATGGATCATAAGCAGCCGGAGCACCTCCTTTGTAAACCCTTCTGAAA
>WBZP01006153.1_pt1 | contig 11966 bp, 9 predicted proteins | sample 5204301 | NCBI WGS metagenome assembly WBZP01 (sample SAMN12412401, study PRJNA552823) | activated sludge metagenome | isolation source: activated sludge from nitrification reactor of wastewater treatment plant... | place: USA: Pennsylvania | collected 2017
CCGCGTAGGCGAGACGCCTTGCCTTGGCGGGCTTGGTCGGACGATTGGTCAAGCGGGCGCCGGTCGAGACGCTCGCCGCCTTCCGGCGGCTCACGTCCGGGAGCCGTGCTTGGCGATCAGCGCCTTCGCGCTGTCGAGCAGCGGTTTGCCCTTGAAGCCACGCTTGTCCATGTCGGCCACCCACTCGTCGTCGATCGCGCTCGAGAGCTTGATGAACTCCTCGCGCTGCGCGGAGGTGAACTGGTAGATCTGGTTGCCGCGATCGGCCGCCGCCTTGCGGCCGTTCGGGTCGTTGCCCTGCTGCGTCTTGCCGAGCCAGGCCGAGGTGGCAAGGCCCGAGTTGGCGTCGATCGCCTTCTTCAGGTCGGGCGCCAGGCCGTCGTACCTGGCCTTGTTCATCGCCATCACGAAGGTGGTGGTGTAGAGCGCGCCACCGGTGTTGTCGAACTCGCTGTGGAACTTGGTGAGCTCGTGCACCTTCACCGAGGGCACCACCTCCCAGGGGATCACGCAGGCGTCGATCGTGCCCTTGCTGAGCGCGTCGGGGATCTGCGGCAGCGGCATGCCCACCGGGGTGGCGCCCACCGAGGCCAGCATCTTGGTCACCAGGCGCGTGGGGCCGCGCACCTTCATGCCCTTCAGGTCGGCGACGCTCCTGATCGGCTTGGTGGCCGAGTGGAACATGCCCGGGCCGTGCACGTGCAGCGCGAGCACCTGCGTTTCCCTGAACTCGTCCGCGGCCTGCGTCTGGAAGTAATCCCAGTAGGCCTTGGAGGTGGCCTCGGCGTTGTTCATCATGAACGGCAGCTCGAAGACCTCGATGCGCGGAAAGCGCCCGGCGGTGTTGCCAGGCAGCGTCCAGACGATGTCGACCACGCCGTCGCGCGCCTGGTCGTACAGCTGCACCGGCGTGCCGCCGAGCTGCATCGCGGGGTAGCCCTCGAACTTGATGCGGCCGCCCGAGTCCTTCTCGACCTTCTCCATCCACGGCTTGTGCATCGTGAGCCACACGTTCGAAAGCGGGGCCATGAAGGTGTGGAACTTGAGCGTCACGCTCTGCTGGGCGAGGCCGGCGAGGTGCGGCACGCCGAGCGCGCTGGCGGCGGCGCCCTGGACGAAGGTGCGGCGTTTCATCGTGAAGGTCTCCGGAAGGGGTGGAGTGAAGGATGCGCGAAGTAAAACCCAGGCGCCGGCGGCATCGGGTCCGCGCTTACCCTGATCCGACCTACGTGAAGAACCTGAGGACCCACAGCGAGATCATCGGGAAGGCGAACAGCAGCACCAGGCGGACGCTGTCGGCGGCCAGGAAGGGCACCACGCCGCGGTAGCTCTCGCCGATCGGCACGTTCCTGGCCATTCCGTTGACGACGTAGACGTTGAGCCCGACGGGCGGCGACAGCAACCCGAAGCTCACCGTCATCAACACCAGGATGCCGAACCAGATCGCCACATGCTCCTTTGGCATCCCGAAGTCCATGCTCATGATCGCCGGGAAGAAGATCGGGATCGTCAGCAGCATCACCGACAGCTCGTCCATGAAGAAGCCGGTGACGATGTAGAAGAGCAGGATCCCGGCCACGATGACCCACGGCGACCAGCCGAGCCCGTCGAGGAAGCTCGCCAGCGCATTGGGCACCTGTGTGAGCGCGAGCGCCGAGTTCATGACGTCGGCGCCGAGGAAGATCAGGAAGATCATCGCCGAGGCCGCGGCCGTGCTGTAGGAGCAGTGCGCGAGCTTGGCCCAGCTCATCTCGCGCTTGAGCAGCGCCGCGACCAGCGTGGCCGCGGCACCCACCGCGGCACCCTCGGTGGGCGAGAACAGGCCGCCGTAGATGCCGCCGAAGACGATCAGGAAGATGGCCGCGATCGGCACGATGCCGGCCATCGTGCGCAGGTTGATCATTGGCGCGTCGCCGCCGTCGTCGGCCGGCGCCTGCCCGGGCACGAGCCGCACGTAGAGCGCGATCGCGAGGATGTAGCCCGCCATCGCGATCAGCCCCGGGATCATCGCTGCGGCAAAGAGCTTGGCGATGTTCTGCTCGGTGAGGATGGCGTAGATCACCAGCGGCACCGAGGGCGGGATCAGGATGCCCAGCGTGCCGCCGGCGGCCAGCGTGCCGGTGGCCAGGCGCGAGCTGTAGCCGTGGCGGCGCATCTCGGGCAGTGCCACCTGGGTGATGGTGGCCGCGGTGGCCACCGACGAGCCGCAGATCGCGCCGAACGCCGCGCAGGCCACCACCGCCGCCATCGCCAGGCCGCCCTTGAAGCGCGCCATCACCGCCGCCGCAAACTCGAACAGCGCGTGGCTGATCCCCCCCTGGGTGGCAAAGTTGCCCATCAGGATGAAGAGCGGGATCACCGAGAGCTCGTAGCTCGCGAAGCGCGCGAAGGCCTGGGTGTTGAGGAAGCTGGCCAGCGGCATCCAGCCCGCCTGCACCAGATACCCCGCGCAGCCGGCGACGAACATCGAGATCGCGATCGGCACCCGCAAGGCCATCAGGCCGACCATCACGCCGAAGATCAGTGCGGTGAGCGTCGCCGGCGTCACGGGTGCCCCCCCGCGCCGTCGAAGCCGCGCAGCGCCTGCACGAGCGCGATCAACGCAGTCAGCGCGAGCGGCGGCACCATCAGCGCATAGACCATCCATTCGGGCGCACCGAGCATCATCGAGCCGGACTGGGTGTTCCAGGCGTTCAGCCCGCCGAGCGTGGTGCGCCAGGTCATGAACGCGAGCGAGAGCGCGAGCACGAGCGCACCGAAACGGTCGAGCCAGGACCGCGTCGCCGGCGACGCCTTCACGGTGAAGAAGTCGACGATGATGTTGCCGCGCGTCGCCTGGCACCAGGGCAGGAAGAGCGCGATCGCCGCGCCGGCGGCAAAGCCGGTCAGCTCGAAGTCACCGACGATCGTCCAGCCGGTGGTGTTGCGGCCGATCAGGCTGACGCAGGTCATCAGCGTGATCACGGTCAACAGCACGCCGGCCAGGATCGCGCACGCCTTGGCCAGACCTTCCAGCAACTTCAACCCGGTTCCCTCCCCCACCTCGGATCGTGCTGCGATTCTCAGGGGCGCGCCGCGGTGGCCGCACCGGGATTTCACCTCTGGCCGCCCTGCCCCGGCGCCATGGCAGGCCGCGCAGGACGAGCCGACGCGCCCCGGCCGGGCGGCCCTTGACTCCCTTCAGTACTGACGTTCCGGCAGATGCAAGACGAGGCCGTCGAGCAACGGCTCGAGCCGGACCTGGCAGCTCAAGCGGCTCGTCGGCGCGGCCGCCGTCGCGGTCATCTCGAGCATCGCGCGCTCGTCGGCGCCAGGCGCAGGCAGCCGTTCGGCCCAGGCCGGATCGACGATGACGTGGCAGGTGGCGCAGGTCAGCGTGCCACCGCACTCGGCGACGATCGCCTCGACGCCGGCGTTCGTGGCACCGCGCATCAGGCTGCGGCCAGCCGGCAGCGCGAGCGTGCGCGCTGCGCCGGCGCCATCGACGAAGGTGACACGAACGGTGGACGCGGTCATCGAGGCGGGCGCTGCGTCAGAAGCGGCCGAAGTACTCGCGTCGCTGCCAGTCGTCCTGGTCGGCGGCCGCCGCGTGGCGCGCCACTTCGGAACGCTTGACCGCGGTGTAGGCATGCACGAGCGGGGCGCCGAAGGCCCGAGCGAGCGCGGGGTCGTCGGCGAGCGCCTCGAGCGCCTCGCCCAGGCTCGCCGGCAGCCGGATCGCGCCCTCGGCGGCGCCTTCGAGGTAGGCAGCGCGGCAGGCCGGCGGCGGCACGAGGCCACGCTCGATGCCGTCGAGCCCGGCGTGCACCTGCGCCGCGATGTAGAGATACGGATTGGCCATCGGCTCGCCGGCGCGGTTCTCGATGCGCGTGCCGCGGTCGCCGGCGCCGCCCAGCACGCGCAGCAACGCGCCGCGGTCGTCGCGCCCCCAGAGCACGCCCACCGGCGCCATCGCGTGGGGCTTGAAGCGGCCGTAGCCGGTCACGGTGCTGGTGCAGAAGACCGACGCGCCGCGCGCGTGCGCCAGCAGTCCGGCCAGCCAGCCGCAGCCGGGGTCCGACAGCCAGTGCGCGGCGTCGTGCGCGGCGCTGCCCGGCGCCGGCGCGTCGCGCATGAACGCGTTGCGCCCGCCGGGCCCGACGAGCGAGTGGTGCAGGTGCCAGCCGCTCGCCATCACGTTCGCGAAGGGCGGCCGGCAGACGAAGCTGGCGTGGTAGCCGGCGCGGGCGAGCGTTTGGCGAACGCCGTTGCGGAACAGCACCATCGCGTCGGCCGCGTTGAGCGCGTCGGTGGCGGCGAACACCGCCTCGAACTGGCTCGGGCCGAGCTCGATCTCGAGCGAGGTGAGCGGCAGCCCGAGGCCCTCGCAGGTGCGCTGCACGATCGCGAACACCTCGTCCGAGCGGTCGGCCCAGCCCTCGGCGAGCAGGTGGTAGCCCGGGTGGACCATCGCCACGCGCGGCGGCTCGCCCGGCCAGTCGGCCCGCCGGGGATCGAGGCGCTCGTCCTCGATGCGGTAGACGTGGAACTCGACCTCGAGCCCGCAGACGAGGCCAAAGCCCGCTGCGCGCAGCCGCTCGAGCGCCGCGACGAGCGCGCGTCGCGGATCGACCGCGAGCGGGGTCGCGTCGTCGTGGCAGGCGTCGGCACGCAGCCACGCCGTGCCCGGCGCCCAGGGCAGGCGCTGCAGGCTCGCCGGGTCGGGCCGCAGCAGCAGGTTGTTCGCGGGGCCGAAGCCCGGCAGCGCATCGAGCGCGCCGGGCTCGAACACGGCGATCGCGGTGCGGTCCGAGGTGTCCTTCAGCACGACCGTCGACACCATCGAGACGCCGGCCTCGAACGCCGCCGCGAGCGCCGGCAGCATGAGCGACTTGCCGCGCAGCACGCCGTGGAAGTCGCACCAGCCGATGCGGACCCGCTCGATGCCTTCGGCCCGCAGCCCCGCGACGAAGGCCGTGGCGGCCGCCGGATCGTGGACGCCGCCGCGCTCGGGGCCGCCGTTCATGTCTGCGCGGGCTCGGCCGCCGCCAGCCAGGCGGCGCCGCGACGCCTGGCCTCGACCGCCTCGCGCCAGAAGGCCTCCCAGCGCCCGGCCGGCGCGACGCAGTCCACCGTGTCGGGGCCGGTGAGCGCAGCGGCCGCCTCGGCCTCCAGCACCATCGGCGGCGTGCCACCTGCGCGCACGGTCTCGATCGCCTTCAGCAGCATGCGCCGGTGGGCCATGATGACCTTGTCGCTGGTGCCCAGGTGCTCGCGCGTGCGGTCCTGGATCGCGCCCATGCTCTCGCAGGCCCATTGGTCGTGCACGTTGATGTCCTGCTCGCCCATGCCGAGGTAGGTGCGCGTGCGCTGCTCCTCGGCCGAGTAGCCCCAGTCGTTGTCGCGCCCCTTCTTCGGCAGGTAGTCGGGCAGCTCGGTGTTGACGAGGCGCTGCGCGCGCATCGTCTCCTTGTCCAGCGGCGCGTCGAAGCTGGTGAAGAACGAATACCAGTAGGTGTTGACATCGTCCACCGGCACGTGCATCTGCGTGATCGTCACGGTCTCCGACAGCGGGATCACGAAGGTGTGCGGGAAGGCGGCGTTCGTGATCCGCACGTGGGTGAGCTTGTCGTCGATGACGCGCAGCGTGGTCAGCCGCGTGAGTCCGGGCGCGAGATCCTCGTGGCGGATCTCGGGGCTCGCGCATTCGCGCAGCACGCGCGTCATCGGCCAGCGCTCGCCGTCGATCGTGCCCACGCTCGCGCCGCGGAACTGGCGGCCGTAGGTCTGCGCCGGGTCGACGTCCTCGTCGAGCATGCGGTGCAGGTACGAGGCGTGCGCAGGGTCGATGCCGACCTCGAAGGCCTGCAGCCAGTTGCAGCGCCACAGGCCCTTGAAGGCGAAGCTGTGCGTCGCCGGGGCGCGGAAGCAGTCGAAGGCGGGCAGCTCGGGCGGCGCCAGGTCCTGGGGCCCGAGCCAGGCGAACAGCACGCCGGCGGCTACCTTCAGCGGGTAGCTGCGCTGGCGCACGCGCTGGCACAGCGTGCTTCCCATCGGTTCGGCCGGTGTCTCCAGGCAGCGGCCGGCGGCGTCGAACTTCCAGCCGTGGAACGGGCAGCGGATGCCGTCGCCCTCGTGGCGCGCGTACTTCAGGTCGGCGCCGCGGTGCGGGCAGTCGCGGTCGAGCAGGCCGAAGCGGCCCTGCGCGTCGCGGAACAGCACCAGGTCCTGGCCGAGCAGGCGCAGCGCCTTCAGCGGCCGCGCCGCCATGCCGGGGTCGAAGCGCGGGTCGAACTCGTCTTGCAGCGCCACCGGCTGCCAGTAGCGGCGCATCAGTTCGCCGCAGGGCGTGCCGGGGCCGATGCGCGTGATCAGTTCGTTCTGGGCGGCCTGCATGGTGCAGCCAGTCTAGGCGCGGGGCGCGGCCGGTGGCAATCCGGGGCCGCCCCGCGCGCGCCCGCTTAGAACGGCAGGCCGACGTAGTTCTCGGCCAGCGAGCGCATCGCCGCGTCGGACGAGAACAGGTAGTCGAGCTCGGTCTGCTGCAGCTTCCGGTCGTACTCGATGCGGTCCGGAAAGCTGTGCAGCATCGTCGTCATCCACCACGAGAAGCGCTGCGCCTTCCACACTCGCGCCAGCGCCCGGGCCGAGTAGCCGTCCAGGCCTGCGTCGTCGCCCTGGTGGTAATGCGCCAGCAGCGCGTGGTAAAGGTAGTAGACGTCGGAAGCGGCGCTGTTGAGCCCGCGCGCGCCGGTGGGCGGCACGATGTGCGCCGCGTCGCCGACCAGGAACAACCTGCCGTGGCGCATCGGCTCGGCGACGAAGCTGCGCAGCGGCGCGATCGACTTCTCGATCGACGGCCCGATGACCATGCGCTCGGCCACCTCGGCCGGCAGCCGGCGCTTCAGCTCGGCCCAGAACACATCGTCGCTCCAGTCCTCTACCTTGTCGGTGAGCGGCACCTGGATGTAGTAGCGGCTCAGCACCTGCGAGCGCAGCGAGCACAGCGCGAAGCCGCGCTCGTGACGCGCGTAGACCAGCTCGGGCGACACGGGCCGGGTGCGCGAGAGCACGCCGAGCCAGCCAAAGGGATAGACCTTCTCGAATTCGCGCAGCACTGTCTTCGGGATCGCCTTGCGCGAGACGCCATGAAAGCCGTCGGCGCCGATCACGAAGTCGCAGTCGATGCGCACGATCTCGTCGCGGTCGCGGTAGGTGACGAAAGGCCTCGCGCCCGTCAGCTCGTGCGGCTGCACGTCCTCGGCGTTGTGGATCACCTCGCCCTGCATGCGGTCGCGCGCGTCGTACAGGTCCTTCGTGAGCTCGGTCTGGCCGTAGACGACGACCGAGCTGCCACCGCTGTGGCGGTGCAGGTCGACGCGGTTCAGCCGGCCTTCGCTGGCGATGAAGAAGCCCTCGTGGATCTCGCCCTCGCGGTCCATGCGCTCGCCGCACTGCGCCTCGCGCATCAGCCGGGCGAAGCCATGCTCAAGCACGCCGGCACGGATGCGCGCGAGCACGTACTCGCGGCTGTGCTTCTCGAGCACGATGTTGTCGATGCCCTTCAGGTGCAGCAGCTGCGCGAGCAGCAGGCCCGAGGGGCCGCCGCCGATGATGCAGACGCGGGTCTTCATGCGAGGTCTCCACGGTGCGCAGGCGCGCGATGCGCCGGCAAGCGCAGCGTAACGCCCGCGGGCGCCGGTGGGAATGGCTGGGTGCCGGCTGGCTGGCCGCCGGATACCGGCCGGATGCCGTGTCGACGTGTACGATCCCCACATGTCCTCCCGAATGGCTCTGCGGCGCCGCGACTGAACCGATGTGGTGGCTCGCCCATGGTGAACACGAGGTGCCGGCGACGCTGGACTGGCTGTCGCCGCGCGAGCTCGCCGTGCTGCAGGCGATCCGGTTCCGCAAGCGCTATGTCGAGTTCGTGACGCGCCGCTGGACCGCCAAGCGTGCGCTGGCGCACGTGCTCGGCCGCGAGGGCTCGCCGACGGTGCTGGCCGGGCTCGAGATCGCGCACCAGATCGGCGGCGCGCCTTTCGTGCGCGTCGACGGCGCCACGGCGGCGATCGATGTGTCGCTGAGCGACCGCGCCGGCTGGGCGGTCTGCCTCGTCGGCCCGCCGGCTGCCGACGACGGCCCGCTGGGCGTCGACCTCGAACTGGTCGAGCCGCGCACCGAGGGTTTCGTCGCCGACTTTTTCACCACGGCCGAGCGCGAGTTCATGGCGCGCCTGCCGGCAGGCGATGCGTGGGACGCGGCAGCCAACCTGATCTGGTCGGCGAAGGAGGCGGCGCTGAAGGTCCTGAAGGTCGGCCTGCGCGCCGACACGCGCGACGTGGAAGTGACGCTCGGCGCCGACGAGCGGCCCGACGGCTGGGTGGCGATGATCGTCACCGCGCGCGACGGCACCGTCTTCCCGGGCTGGTGGCGGCGTGACGGGCAGTTCCTGCTGACAATCGCCTCGGTCGCGCCGCGCGAACCGCCGGCGCTGCTCGACGGTGGCGCCGACCTCGGCCGCGCCGAGCCGATCCACTCCTGGCTCGGCGCACCGCTCGTCTAGTCCGCCGCGCGGCCCCGCCAGGGCCCGGCGGCGGCCGACAATGGCGCCCGGCACGTCGACCCTGCCGTCGGGCGTCGCCTCCGCCGCACGACGCAAGCTGGACACCCGAAATGCTCGAGACTGCAGAACTGGGCCACGCCATCAGCAAGCGCGACTTCGAACTCGCCGAGCCTGCGCTGCGCGAGGCGCTGGTACAGGCGCAGTACGAGCTGCTCGCCAGGCGCCGCAAGGCGGTGGTGGTTCTGCTGTCCGGCGTGTCTGCCGGCGGGCGCGGCGAGACGGCCAAGCAACTGGCCGCCTGGATGGACCCGCGCCACCTGCGCGTACAGGCCTTCGGGTCGCGCACGCCCGAGGAACTGGCGCACCCGCTGCCATGGCGCTACTGGCAGGCGCTGCCGCCGCGCGGACATGTCGCGGTGTTCATGAACGGCTGGTACGCCGAGGCGATGCAGGCCCGCGTCTCGGGCAAGATCGACGACCGCGGCCTCGACGCAGTGCTGCACAACGTGCGCGAGCACGAGCGCATGCTCGCGCACGAGGACGTGCTGCTGCTGAAGTTCTGGATCCACCTGTCGAAGCAGGCACAGCTGCAGCGGCTGGCCGAACTCGGCCGCGACAAGCACTCGACCTGGCGCGTCACCGACGGCGACTGGAACCGCGCCCGCCGCTACGCGAAGTCGCACCCGCTCTGGGAACACACACTGCGCGAGAGCTCCACCGGCGAGGCGCCGTGGTACGTGGTCGAGGGCAGCGACTGGCGCTACCGTGACCTGACCGTCGGCAACATCCTGCTCGATTCGCTCAAGCGCGCGAACCGGCCGGCAGCGGCCGCACGCCGCAATGCGCCGGCGCTGGCCGCCGCCGCCCCCGCGCCGGCCGCGATCGACAACGTCAAGCTGATCCGCGACCTCGACCTCGGCCAGGCCCTGGACGAGGCAGCCTACGAACGTGCGCTCACGCGGCAGCAGGGCCGGCTGGCGCAGCTGACCCGCCGCAAGCGATTCGACCGGCGCTCGCTCGTGCTGGTCTTCGAGGGCATCGACGCGGCAGGCAAGGGTGGCGCCATCCGCCGCGTTGCCGGCGCGCTCGATCCGCGGCAGTACGAGGTGGTGCCGGTGGCGAGCCCCACCGACGAGGAGCGCGCGCATCCGTATCTGTGGCGCTTCTGGCGCCGTGTGCCGCGCCTTGGCGGCATCACGATCTTCGACCGTTCGTGGTACGGCCGCGTGCTGGTCGAGCGCGTCGAGGGCTTCTGCAGCGAGAGCGACTGGCTGCGCGCGTACGGCGAGATCAACGCATTCGAGGCCGACCTGGTCTCCGCCGGCGCAGTCGTGTGCAAGTTCTGGCTGCAGATCAGCAAGGCCGAACAGCTGGCACGGTTCCGCGCCCGCGAGAAGGTCGCGTTCAAGCGCTTCAAGATCACCGAGGACGACTGGCGCAACCGCCGGCGCTGGCCGCACTATGAACGCGCGGTCGCGGACATGGTCGAACGCAGCTCGACCGAGCTCGCTCCGTGGACGCTGGTGGAGGCCGAGGACAAGCGCTTCGCCCGCGTCAAGGTGCTGCGCACGATCGCCGACCGGCTCGAGGCGGCGCTCGATGGCTGAGAGCCCGTCAGCTATCCCGACGCACCGGCAACCGGGGCGACTGCGCGAACGGCCTCGACGAACTCGAGAACCCGTGGGACTGGGTCTGCTTCACCACGTACGACATGAAGCGCGGCCAGCTGACCGCGCGCGCGTTGGCGCCGGCGATGCGCGCGGATCTCAGACGTCCCTCACCGCCTCAGTCGCCACCCAGCCGCCGTCCACGCCGCCGGGCAGCATCTGTCCGACGTCCTCACCGACTTCGGCGTCGATCAGCCGGTTGAGCTTGGCGTTCATCGCCAGCAGCAACTCGCCATGCCGACGGCGGTCCGGCGCGAGGTTGACGAGTTCGTGCGGATCCGTCGCCAGGTCGTAGAGCTCGACGTCGTTCCTGGCGAACAGCACCTCGAGCGAGGTCGGCCGGTGGTGCTGCCGCGGCGAGAAGTAGCGCGTGAACTGGTAGCGGCCGTCGAACACGCTGCGGATCGCACCGCGCTTGCCCAGGTCGGGGCGCAGCCCGCCCTCCTTGACGGCGGCCTGCACCTTGGCCTTGCCGTCGGGCTGGGTCATCAGGCCGACCGCCTTCGCCATGAAGTCGCCGTCGAGGTAGACGAGCATGTTGTAGCAGTACAGCGCCCCCTCGCGCAGCGCGCCGTGGCCGGCCGCGCGCGGCACGCGAAGCAGCGGCGCGAGGTCCTTGCCCGGCAGGTCCCCGACGATCGCCGCGCCGGGCGCAACACCGCCCGTGGCCAGGCCGAGCAGAGTCGGCGCGATGTCCAGGTGCGTCGTCACAGCCTGGCAGCGCGCCCCGCCCGGCAGGCCGGGGTGCGCGACGATCAGCGGCACCTGGTTCTGTTCGCGGTAGGAGGTCGCGCCCTTGCCATGCAGCCGGTGCGCGCCATCGAGCTCGCCATGGTCGGCCGTCAGCACGACGATCGTGTTCGACGCCAGGCCGAGTGTGTCGAGCTCGTCGAGCAGCGTCGCGATGTGGGCGTCGGCATCGCGCAGGCAGTTCAGGTAGTAGTCGTGCCGTCGCTGCCAGCGCCACGGCTCGTGCTCGACGATGCGGCCGACGAGCCCGTCGTGCGAGCGCATGTAGTCGGCGTGGGCGGCGGGCCGGCCGGCGGCGTCGAGCGCCTGCCCGAAGCTGGCCGGCAGCGCGGAGCGCCAGCGCCGGGCGTAGCGCGGGTCCGCCGGCTCGGCGCGGATGTTTCCGAGCATGTTGCGGGCCTGCGACGGCTCGCCCGGCCGATCGGTGTTCAGGAACATCACGTCGTGCGGGTTGACCAGGTTCACCGCCAAGAACCAGGGCTTGCCCTGCGCGTCGAGGTCCTTGCCTCGGCCGCGCAGCCAGCTCACGCTCATCGCGGCGGTGATGCCGTCGTGCAGGTAGCCGCCGCGGTCGTGGGCGATGATGTCGCCGACGCCCACGTAGTCGCCGAATCCGTAGGCTTCCATCTCGGCGGTGAAGAACCGGGTCGGCGAGCCGAGTTCGTTGACGGTCTCGAACTCCTTCGTCAGATGCCACTTGCCCTTGTACGCGGTGTAGTAGCCGACGTCGCGCAGCCGGTGCCCGATCGTGCGCAACTCGGGCGAGAGGCTGCTGATCCAGGGAAAGTTCGTGTTGTCGAACATCCGTGTGTGCTGGATGTGCCGGCCCGTGTAGAGCACCGAGCGCGACGGCGTGCAGACGCAGGAGTTGATGCGATGGTTCTCGAACACGATGCCGCGCCGCGCGAGCCGCTCGTGCCCCGGCAGGCGGTAGTCGCGCGGCAGTTCGCCCGGGCCGAAGTGGCGCTCCTGGTCGGTGAGGATGAACAGAATGTGGTACGGAC
>WBZP01003528.1_pt2 | contig 11961 bp, 10 predicted proteins | sample 5204301 | NCBI WGS metagenome assembly WBZP01 (sample SAMN12412401, study PRJNA552823) | activated sludge metagenome | isolation source: activated sludge from nitrification reactor of wastewater treatment plant... | place: USA: Pennsylvania | collected 2017
CAGAAAGACGGCGGCGAAGCCCAGCAAGATCAGCCACGCCGTCAGCAGATGCCCCGTCGAATGCTCATAGCCGATGTTGAACGTCAGCGCCGGCGGCGGATCGGCCGCGACATCTGGGTAAAGCAACAGGGCGGGGTCGCCGGCGGCGGTAGGTGGCGGCGTGTAGCGGGGCGACGCGTGTGCGCACACCCGTTCCCAGCTGTGCACGCCGTCACCGGCAGATCCGCCGACGCTGATCACATGGCGCAGGTGGGGCAGATCCCGACGAAATGGGAGCAAGCGCGACACGAGCGCCGAATCGACGATGGCCAGGTGCGCGGCCGAATCCGCCAGACGATGGGCGATCGCCCGAGCAGCGAGACTTTCCGCCAGCGGCGCCGCGATTGCGCCCATCTGGTAGATCGCCACCTGGGCGATGAGTGCTTGCGGGCACTGCGGCAGGACGATGGCCACCCGGTCGCGGGCCAGCGTGCCGAGAGCGGCCATCACGTTCGCCAGCCGGTTTGCCTCGCGTTGAATATCCCAGAAGCTGTAGGCGGCCGTCTGACCATCCGCGTCGTCATAATAGAGGGCAAGACGGCCGCGGTCGGCGGCCCAGCGCTGGCAGATGTCGACACCGAGGTTGAAGGGTCCGGCAAGCTCTGCCGGGGAAGCGCGGCTGGTTGGTCGATGATCGGCGGTCATTTCGCTTTTCACTGGACTTTTCGTCTCTTTGCCTGGCTGATTTCCCCCGCAGCGGCCCGCTCAATCACGACTGCGCAGACGTTCATCGATCAGCTCGATCCAGTGGCGCACCGGCAGCGTGCTGCCACTTTGCAGGTGTGTCTGGCAGCCGATGTTGGCCGTCACCAGGACGGCCGGCGAACCGGCAGAGAGCGCCGCCAGTTTGCCGTCACGCAATTGTCCGGCGAGGACGGGCTGACTGATCGAATAGGTTCCTGCCGAACCACAGCACAGGTGCGCATCTACGACCGGGGTCAGTTGGTAGCCGGCGGTGGTGAGCAGCGATTCGACGACGCCGCGAATTTTCTGCGCGTGCTGCAGGGTACACGGCGAGTGAAACGCCACGCGCTTGCCGGCGGCCTTGCCGCTGCCGGCGAGCAAGTCGGCCAGGCGGCCCGCTTCGGCCGCCAGGACCTCGGAAATGTCGCGCGTCAGCGCGGCGATGCGCGCGGCCTTGGCGGCGTAGGCTGGGTCGTGCTTGAGCAGTTCGCCGTACGCGCGGACGTGTTCGCCGCAGCCCGATGCCGTCATGACGAAACCTTCGACCTGTCCGCTGTCGACCAGTGGCCACCAGGCATCGATGACTTGTCGCATATCGTCGAGAGCCTTTTCCTGCGCGTTCAGGTGGTAGCGCAGCGCACCGCAGCACGCGGCGCCCGGTATTTCGCTCAGCGCAATTCCGAGGCGGTCGAGGACGCGCGCCGTCGCCGCATTGGTGTCCGGTGTCAGCGTCGGTTCGCCGCCGGTGATGGTGAGCGGCACTTTCTCGGCCAGTGCTCGTGGCAGCAGCGGCCGGAAGAGCTGGCCGAGGGCGACGGCCGGCTTGAAGATCCACGGACGCGGCAAGGCTTCGGTGAGCAGGAAGCGCGTGGCGCGCGACGCGAACGAGCGCGGCACGCGCCGTTCGAGTACATCGCGTCCGATTTCCAACAGGCGATGGTACTTGACGCCGGACGGGCAGGTCGTCTCGCATGATCGGCAGCTCAGGCAGCGGTCGAGATGCAGCTGCGTTCTGGCGCTCACCGGCTGACCTTCGAGCATTTGTTTGATCAGATAGATGCGGCCGCGCGGTCCGTCGAGTTCGTCGCCGAGGAGCTGAAAGGTTGGACACGTTGCCGTGCAGAATCCGCAGTGCACGCAACTGCGCAGGATCGCGTCGGCCTCGCGGCCGGCGGCGGTATCCTTGATGAAATCGGCCAGGTTGGTCTGCATGGTCGGCGAACTTTCAGAGATCCGGATACATTCGGCCGGGGTTGAAAACCGCCGACGGGTCGAAGGCCAGCTTCAGCTTGCGATGAATCCGCGTCAGCGGCGCCGACAAGGGTTGGAAAACGCCGACCGCGGCTTTCAGCGCCGGATCGGCGCGGAACAAGGTCGCGTGGCCGCCCGCCCTTTCGGCCGCCTGGCGAATCGCCAGAGGATCACCGCCGCGCAGCCAGCGCTGCGCGCCGCCCCATTCGACAAAAGTCGGGCCGAGCATCTGGAAGGGCGCCGACGAAGGCAGCGAGAGCCGCCAGAGCGGTGCATCACCGGCGAAAAATGGAAGCTGCTGCTCGCGTACGGCGCGCCAGTAGTCCAGTGCGGCGGCCTCGTCGACTGTTTCGCCGCCGAGAGCCCGACCCGCAGCGGCAACCGCCGCGGCGGCGCCCGACAAGCGCAGCGTGAGGACTCCGTTGTGCCAGGCCGAGGCCGAAATCGGCAATGGCCGGCCGGCCCATTGGTTGAGCTTTTCGAGCGCGGTCGCTTCGGCGACTGCGAAACGCAGGCTTTTTTCAGCAACCGGCAAGGGCAGAACCTTGAGGGAGGCCTCCAGCACGACGCCGAGCGTGCCGAGGCTGCCGGCCATCAGGCGCGACACATCGTAGCCAGCGACGTTCTTCATCACCTGCCCGCCGAACGACAGCACTTCAGCCAGGCCATCGATCAGGCGCACGCCAAGGACGAAATCGCGCACGGCGCCCACTGCCTGGCGCCGCGGGCCTGACAGCCCGCTCGCCAGCATGCCGCCGACCGTCGCCGTCGGCCCGAAGGACGGCGGTTCAAAAGCCAGCCACTGGCCCTTCTCGGCAAGGACTTCGTTCAACTCGGAGAGCGATGTGCCGGCGCGCGCCGTAACGACCAGTTCGGTCGGTTCGTAAGCGACGATTCCCCGGTATGCCCCGACGGTGAGCAAGTCGCCCCGCTCTTCGCCGCCATAGAAGCGTTTGCTGCCGCCACCGCGGATGGCCACTTTCCCGCCCGAACGGGACGCCTGCCTGATTTGTTCACACCATTCGTCGATCAGCGTATTCATGCCGACTTTGGCCCCTCCGATATTGTGCCGGCGCGCGCCTGCGTGTACTCGCGGCAGCGCGCCAGCGTCGGTACGCCCTTGCCGGGATTGAGCAGGCCCGCTTCGTCGAAGGCTGTCTTCAGGCGGTGGAAAGCGGCAATTTCACCGGTGCTGAATTGCTCGGCCATGAGCATGACCTTTTCCAGACCGACACCGTGCTCGCCGGTAATCGTGCCGCCGAAGCGAACGGACAGCTCGAGAATGTCCGCCCCGAAAGCCGCTGCCCGCTCGAGTTCACCGGCCTGGTTGGCGTCGTACATGATCAGGGGATGGAGATTGCCGTCGCCGGCGTGGAAGACGTTGGCGCAGCGCAGGCCGTGTTTCTCGGACAAACGGCCAATCGCCTCGAGCATTTCGGCCAGGTGCTTGCGCGGGATCGTCCCATCCATGCACAGGTAGTCCGGCGTGAGGCGACCGACAGCCGGAAAAGCGGCCTTGCGCCCGGCCCAGAACCTCAGGCGCTCGGCCTCGTTCTGTGACACGCGAATCATCGACGCACCGCTTTTCTCGATGACGGCTGTCATGCGGCCGATTTCCTCGGCGACCTCTTCCGGAGTGCCATCCGACTCGCAGAGCAGAATGGCCTCGGCGCTCATGTCGTAACCGGCATTGACGTAGGGTTCGACGGCGTGGATTGCCTTCTTGTCCATCATTTCCAGGCCGGCCGGAATGATGCCGGCGGCAATGATGCTGGCCACTGCGTCGCCCGCCTTGCGCACGTCGGCGAATGAGGCGATGACGACCTGGGCAAGTTCCGGCTTCGGCGTCAGCTTGACCGTGACCTCGGTGATCATGGCCAGGAGTCCCTCCGAGCCATTGATCAGGGCAAGAAGATCGTAGCCCGCCGCATCAAGCGCCGTGCTGCCGAATTCGACCACGTCGCCTTCGATCGTCAGACCGCGCACGCGCATGACATTGTGCACGGTGAGGCCATACTTCAGGCAATGGACACCGCCTGCATTCTCGGCCACATTGCCGCCGATCGTGCACGCGATCTGTGATGACGGGTCGGGCGCGTAGTAGAGTCCGTGGATTGCCGCCGCTTCCGAAACGGCCAGGTTGCGTACACCCGGTTGCACCACTGCCGTCCGGGAAGCGGGGTCCAGCTTGACGATGCTCTTCAGCTTGGCCAGCGAAACGACAACGCCATCGGGGTGCGGTGTCGCTCCGCCCGACAGTCCGGTCGCCGCGCCACGCGGTACGACCGGCGCTTTCAGCGCATGGCAGACACGCAGGACAGCCTGCGCCTGCGCCTCGTTTTCGGGCAGGGCGACGAGCAGTGGCAGGTAGCGATAGGCCGTCAGTCCGTCACAATCGTACGGCCGCATCTCCTCTTCGTCGGCGAGCAGGGCGTGCGCCGGAAGCACCTCGCGCAGGCGACCGATGAGGACTCCTCGGTCGACGGTGAAACGCTGGTCGGGAACACTCGCTGCGCTGCTCATTGGCTACTCTCGGCGTCAGAAGTTGAACATCGGTGCCTGCCCTTCTGCGCCTAGAATACTACAGTTTTCTTCGTCAGGGACTTGCGCGCCAGGCGGACGGTGGAACGGCAGAGACCGCAGGCGCTGGCGGACCTCTGCTCAAGCCGGATCGGTCGGCGTGGCCAGCGTGATGACCTCGTCTACGCATAGTCCGGTAACCGGTCGGGAGCCTCTCGATGACGCCATGGATTTCGGCCGCCTTGCAGGCGATGACGACATCCTCGACACTCGTGTGCGGCTGCGCCATGATCAGATTGTCATACAAGGTGCCGGAAAAGGAGGACCGTTATAATTCAGGCGGCTAGCGGTAAGCGGCCGGGGGTTTGCGGAGAACGCTGTCGATGGTTGTGGCGAGGCTCTTCAGGCTGAACGGCTTGCTCAGGCAGCCGTCGATTCCGGCGGACAGGCAGGCCGCTGAATCGTCGGCCGAGGCGCCGGTGGCGAGTGCAAGAATGACGGCCGACCTTGGCTGCCCCAGCGCGGCCGCGCGCGCGCGCAATCGGCGGCTGGTCGAGAAGCCGTCGACGAGGGGCATCTGACAGTCGATGAGGACGACATCGAACGAGTCGCTGTCGAGTGCGGCAAGGGCTTGCGCGCTGTCGCTGGCCTCGACCACGGCGAAGCTGAGGGAGGACAGCATTTCCCGACTGATCAGGCGAGTCACCGGGTTTTCGTCGACGAGCAGCAGGCGGCGCGCCGACGGAGAGCCCGCACTTTGCCCAGCCGCCGCTGCGCAAGTCCACAACTCGTCGCCGACGACCCCTTCGTCTGGCGTTGCCCGTGCATCCTCCTCGGCCACGGAGCCATACGGCAGGCGCACGGTGAACACGGTTCCCCGCTTCTCGGCCGCGGTGCCGCTTTGCCAGACGATCGTTCCGGCCATCGCATCGACGAGCTGTTTGACGAGTGCGAGGCCAATTCCGGTGCCACCGTGCTGTCGGGTCGTTGTCTGGTCCCCCGGGCTGAAAGCCTGGAAAAGGGTCGTCTGACGTTCCGCTGGTATGCCGATGCCGGTGTCGCTGACCGTGAAGGCGATGCTTACGGTGGCGCCGGCTGTGTGTTCGTCTGCCGCACGGCTGACGGTCAGCGCGATCTCGCCCTGCTCGGTGAACTTGACCGCGTTGCCGAACAGGTTGAGCAGGATCTGCCTGGTTCGCGTCGGATCGCCGAGCAGGCGAGACGGCAGGTCGGCTGCCAGATCGAGCCGCAGGCGCAGCCCCTTGCGCGCTGCCGCTGCCGAAAACAGGCGCACGACCGTCTGGGCGACCGCGGCGGGCGAGAACTCGCACCGGTTGATGACCAGCTGGCCGGCTTCGATCGACGAGAAGTCGAGGATGTCGTTGATCACCTCGAGCAGTGCGTTGCTCGAAGCACGTGCCATGCTCAGCAACGGTCGCTGTGCGGACAGCAGCGGGGTGTCGGCGAGCAGGTCGAGCGTCCCGATCAGCCCGTTCATTGGCGTCAGGAGCTCGTGACTCATCGTCGCCAGGAAGCGTGACTTGGCAAGACTTGCCGCTTCCGCCTGTTGGCGGGAGCGGTCAAGCGCGCTGGCCGTTTGCTCGAGTTCGATGCGCTGGAGGGCCTGCGCTGTGGCGGCAGCAAGTTGCTCACGCGCGGCGCGCGCCGTGATCAGGCCATAAACCGGTGCCGCGGCGGCGAGCGCATAAGCGTGGCCAGTGCCTTGCAGGAGGGAAACGGCCATGGTCGCCAGCAGCGGCGGCAGCAGCCAGATCAACAAAGCCCAGCGGACAAGCGTCAGAAAAAGCGCGGCAACGGTCAACGAAGCCAGCATCACGATGAGCAGCAGCGCAGCCGCCTGGGGAGGCACTCGCGGGTAGACCAGCGCGATGCTGAGCACGTTGTTTGCCGCCAGCAGCGCAGCCATGCCAAGGAACTGCCAGCGTGTGCGCCGGCAGCCGGCCGGCGTGGCCGACACCTGCGGCCACTGGCGAAAAAGGAGGCGGCGCCAAACGGCGGCGGCGATCGAGACGGTCAGAAGCACCCCGGCGAGCAGCGCGGAAACATAGACGGCAGCGACGGCGGCGATGATGGCCTGTCCGAAAACCATGGCGAGCGCGGATGAACTCGCTTTCTCGACGGCGCTGCCGGTCAGTTCGAGTTCGACGCGCTGGGCATTGTCGGGCATCGCCAGTGCATGCCCGGCCAGGCGGGATGCGGTCACGGTCTGGAGGTGGCCGGTGGATCGCCTGGCGCGATGAACTTCAGCAACTCTCCGGCGACGGCAGCGGGCTGCTCGCTCATCATGGCATGTCCGCAATCGGCAAGCTCGACGCGCCGGGCATCGCGCAGAGCTGCCTGCAGGGGCGGCAGATTGCGCCGCGGTGTCATGCGATCGCGGCGGGCGACGAGAAGCAGCGTCGGACAGCGTACCTGCGCTGCTGCGCGCAGACCATTCTGGTAGTCGTTGCAGTTGGCGAGGTCGATGGCCAGTACGCCGGGTGGGCTGCGGCGCATGATGGCGAGCATCAGGCCCGGTCCCCAGATCCCGTGTCCGCGGCTACCCCCGGTGCGCAGAAATCGGGCGCTCGCCGAGTAGGTGGTCATCGTCCGGCGAACCTGATCGGGCGCGCTTGCTGCCTGCGCGAGCAGCGCTTCGGCGACGGGCATGGGGGCCGAAGTCCCCAGCAGGGCGAGACGAGTGACTCGCGCCGGGTGCCGGGCCGCGCACTCAAGCGTCACGAGTGAGCCCATCGAGTGACCGACGAGCGCGGCCTGCACGATTCCCGCTGCGTCCAGCAAGGCAGCCAGCCAGTCGGCCAGCGCTTCGATGCTGCGCAAGGGCGCGCCGCCGGACAGGCCGTGCCCCGGCAGGTCGGGCACGAGCACGCGATGCCCGGCCGCCGACAGCACATTGGCAACGCCGAGCCAGGCGTCGCGGTCGTTGGCTGCGCCGTGGACGAGGACGACTGGCGGGTGCTGGGCAGGCGCGGCGGAAAACGGCCGTCCGCCGCTGGCCACCTGGCACCGATGGCCGATCACGGTTAACTCCAAAGGGTGTTCCTCCGGGCGCGAGCTGGACGTAATCAGGCAGGCACGTTGGGTTCCAGCATATGTTCGAGGAAGGTAATGCGATCCTTCAGCAGCAGTTTGCGCTTCTTCAAACGGCGCACGAGCAGCTCGTCCGGCGGTGGGTTGAGCATCAGGTGCTCGATCACCAGGTCGAGGTCGCGGTGCTCGATCTGCAATTCATGCAGGGTGGCGCGGGTGTGAGTCATCTGCTCTTCGGTCAGCATGGTCGGCAATTTCCGTAGTGATGTGATTCGGCTAGCCGAGCAGGGTTTGCAACCCCCACAAGGCGAGCATGCCAAGAACGACAGTCAACAAGGTGCTGCGCGTCCGCCGGCCTACGCGGGCAGCCACTGCCGCGGCCGCCGGCGCGGCGGGTCAGCGTCTATGGTAGGCGTGCCACCGAGAAAAGACAACGGTGGCGCCATGATTGCCGAACTCACCGTCGGCGGCAGACAGGACAGGCCTGTCGTCCGGCCGGCCGGCAGCCCCGCGCGTACAGGCATTCCGTTCGCTGCGCAAAGCGCATGATGCTCGCCAGGCCGGCGCCGGCGAGGATCGTGCATGGGAAAAGCGCGTCGATCGGCGTGTTCATCGTGTGGTGATGAGATCTTCGTCGGCTCTACTGGCCGGAACGGGGCGCCTGCCCGGTGGAGCAGCGCCAGGCAGGCCGTCGATAATGCGGGCGCGTGCCTGCGGGACTTGCGGCATGGGGTGCTTTTGCGAATAGAATAGAGGGTCAAATTGTAACCTTGAGATACCGCCGGGAGGAGGCAGATGGTTTATCACATTATCGTTTCGTTTGGGCGGGACAGGCAGTACGAATTCAAGTTCTCCCAGACCGACCTCGCCTCCGGCTCTCCTGAAGACGCGCGCCGCTGGTTCGACAAGGAGTTTGCCGAGCTTGAGTGCGAGCCCAGCAATCCGATGGGTAAGGTGCTGATCATCGACAAGATTCTCAACGTCGCACGGTATGGGGGAGAGCAGCGCTTCATCGACGGCAAGGACTGGGCGACTCGCTTCGCGCGCTATACGGCACTGGCGCTCGGTCGCGATACCGTACGCATCGACGTGGCGGCCTTCAACATCGGCTACTGAGCGCGAGGTCCCGGCTTGACGGCGCGGGTTTCGCGGCCCGCGCCGTTTTCTTGTCCTGGGCCTGCTCGGCAAACCGGCGATGACCAGACAGGAGCGAAACGCGCAGCAGACGACGATGAACAATACATTGATGAAGGATGGCGTCGGCGACGAAGAGGACGACGAGGGTGGCGGCACCTTGTCCGGCTTGCCGAGCGGAGCGCGCAACTATATCACGCCGGAGGGACACGCACGCCTCGTCGCCGAACGTGATCATCTCTTGCGCGTCGAAAGACCACAGGTCGTTGCTGTCGTCCAGTGGGCCGCGTCGAATGGAGACCGTTCGGAGAACGCAGATTACCAGTACGGCAAGCGGCGTCTGCGCGAGATCGACCGGCGGATTCGCTTCCTGGGCAAACGACTCGATCTGGCCGAGATCGTCGATCCGCAACAGCGCGCGAATTGCGAGCAAGTCTTTTTTGGCGCGACAGTGACCATTTGCGACGAACAGGGACAGGAGAATACCTACCAGATCGTCGGTGTGGATGAGACGGAATCGGCACGTGGGCGAATCAGCTGGGTTTCGCCGCTGGCGCGCGCCCTGCTCAAGTCGCGCGCCGGCGACACGGTTCGCTTCCGCAGTCCGGCCGGGTGGCGGGAGGTGGAAGTGGTGTTCGTCAATTATTCGGGCAGCGAGACTTGAGAGCAGGTGCGAGCGCGTTGCGCGCAGGCCGGGATGCACGGTGCGAGCGAGCCGGCGACGACCAGGCAGCTCGGACTTCAGGAGAGCAGAGATGAAACCGCACGCCTTCGTTGCCATGCCTTTCGGTAGCAAGCCGGGGCACGACGGTCAGCCGATCGACTTCAACCGTGTCTATGCCGAGTATATCCAGCCGGCGTTGGCGGCGGCCGGTCTCGAGGTCTTCCGCGCCGATCAGGAACAACGGGCGGGAGACATCCGGACCGACATGTTCCAGGAGCTGCTCATCGCCGACCTGGTCGTCGCCGACCTGACGCTGGACAATCCGAACGTCTGGTACGAGCTGGGCGTGCGACACGCCCTGCGGGCGCGTGGCGTCGTCCTCGTGCAAGGGCCGCGCCCGAATCAGCCTTTTGACATCTACACCGATCGCAAGCTGCGTTATGCCCTGCTGAACGGCGCGCCTGACCCGGCCACGTTGAAGGACGACCGGCGCGCGTTGACGGAAATGGTTCGCGCGACGATGACCAGCTCGACGCGGCGCAAGGTGAGCCCGGTCTTTCAGTTGATCCCCAATCTCGAACAGCCGGAATGGCGACGCCTGCTGCTGGCCGAACGGAACGAGTTTTCTGCCGCCTACACGAAATGGGCGAGCCGCATGGAAGTTGCGCGGCAAAAGAATCGGCCGGGCGACATTCTCGTCCTGGCCGACGAAACGCCGATGCGGGCGCTGCACCTCGAAGCCAAGCGGATGGCCGGCAACGCCCTGCTCAAGCTCGAACAGTACGAATTGGCGCTCGAGCAGTTCGAGGAGGCGCTCGCCGTCGACGCGGACGACATGGCGAGCCGGGCGAAGAAGGCTGTCTGCCTGGGTCGCCTCGGACGTTACGAAGAAGCGCGCGAGTGGGTGCGCCAGCTCACCAGCGACCATCCGCACGATGCCGAGTGCTGGGCACTGGCTGGGCGCGTCGAGAAGGAAAAGTGGATTGCCCGCTGGCGTCAGCCCGGATTGACGCCGGCCGAAATGCACAAGGCGGCGGCTGACGAAGACGCCCTGCTGGTCGAGGCGCTTGAACCGTACCGGCAGGCGTTCATTGCCGATCCGGCACATCATTATTCGGGGATCAACGCGCTCACCCTGCAGTTGCTGCGCCGGCACTGCGGCGGCGACGTTCCACAGACGCTGATCGACAATCTGATCGGCGGCGTCCTGTGGGCCAGCCTGACGGCACAGGAACGTGATCGCCGCGACTACTGGGCACGCGCCAGCTTCGCCGAATTGTGCTTGCTGGTCAATCCGCTCGACATGGTGCGCAGGGAGTACGGCAACATGGTGGCCGCCGCGAACGGCGATTGGTTCGCCCTCGAATCGAGTCGGCAGACGTTGACCTTGCTGCGCGATATCGACTTCCGTCCGCCGGAAACCGCTGCCGCACTGGCTGTAGTGGACCGTGAAATTGCGCGCAGCAGCCCGCCTTTCCTGCCACGGCAAGTTGTCCTTTTCAGCGGTCACATGATCGATGCGGCCCATCGCGATCCGGCGCGCTTCCCGGCCGACCGGGAAGCCATAGCCGCGGCGAGCATCGGCGAAGCGCTTGACCAACTCGGCGTCGGCCCCGGCGACCTCGCCCTGGCGCAAGCGGCGAGCGGTGGCGATCTGTTGTTTCTCGAGGCCTGCCGCGCGCGCGGCTTGCGCCTGCAACCGATGTTGCCCTTCGACGAACCCGAGTTCATCGAACGTTCGATTCTGCCGGCGAGCAATGGCGAGCAATGGCGGCGGCGGTATTTCGCCCTCTTGGCCGAGCTCGACGAGCCGCCGCGCATCATGCCCACGGAACTCGGCGTCCTGCCGCGTGACGTGCGGGGTGCCGAGCCAAACGCCTACGAACGCTGCAACCTCTGGCTGCTGTACACCGCCTTGGCCTGGGGAATCGACAAAGTGCGCTTCGTGTGCCTGTGGAACGGCGGCGGCGGTGACGGACCCGGCGGTACGGCGCACATGTACGAGGAGGTCCGCCGCCGCACCGGGCGCGTCATCTGGCTCGACACGCGCAAGCTGTGGTAAGTGCGGCGGCGTTCAGCGATTTCGGAGGATCAGGAGAGCCGTACAGCAAGGCGCGCAGTAGCTGAAGCGAGTCGCCTGGCCGAGGACGGGATCTGGCCTCGCCGCCGCACACCGTACAGCACTTCCGGCGGCGATTCCTGCCAGTTTGTTGCGCCAGGCGCCGGCCGGCAGCGGCAGGCAGAGCCGTCGGGTGCACTGCAGTCGGGGTTCGCTGCGCAGGAGGTTGCCGACATCTGCGTGGCGCTGGCGTGGCTGCCCGGCTTCCCGGCTTGCCGCGCTGCGAGCTGGAGGCGACGCTGTGCGAACATCTCGGCGGGGGCCGCTTTCCCCGAATCACGACGGCTGTCACGGCCGGTCAGCGCCTGGAACGCTTGCGGAGGTGATATCGGACTTCCCTCCTGCTCTTGGCGTCTCGGCAGGTGTGGGAAGCGTCTGCGCCCCGACGGGCGAAATCCTCTCGCGTCTGGCGGTCGACCTTCCGCGGACGGTGCTGTGCCCGCCTTCTCCAGGCGTGCGCGTCGGAGCAGAAACTGGTCGCGGCCTGGCATTGCCGAAG
>WBZP01006157.1_pt1 | contig 11959 bp, 13 predicted proteins | sample 5204301 | NCBI WGS metagenome assembly WBZP01 (sample SAMN12412401, study PRJNA552823) | activated sludge metagenome | isolation source: activated sludge from nitrification reactor of wastewater treatment plant... | place: USA: Pennsylvania | collected 2017
GGATTGCGATGCGTTACGACCGCTGCGCCCACACGTTCTTCTCGGCGATCTGTCTCGCCGCAACCGTCATCTTCTATCTCAAAGAATGAGTCCTGAGCCTAGCGACTCCTCTGCGTGCTTCAGCGATGCCTTGGCATGCTCGAGAGCTTCCTTGGCGTGCGCATTCTCACTGCCTTTGCTGGCTTCCTCCAGATGCTTGATCACTTCCTTTTCGTGGGCAATCCCTTCCTTCGCATGCTTGATGACCTCCTTAATGTGCTCGTCCTCGGCCGCGAAGGCCGAACTCGTGACACCTCCCGCGAGCACACCACACACTGCACTTGTAACCATGATCGTTTTGGTCCAGCTCATAAGTCTTCCCCTCCTACTAGTCGGGCAAATGAATGTATTCAGAAACTCTGCATCCCATCGATACACAATACGTCGTTGTGCCGAAGCGTTCATGATCGAGTTATCGCCTCCGGTTGTCACCTGAGCTCCTGATACGGATCATTAAAGATCTCACCACATTCGAGACAGCGCACCTGGCCGGTCCGCTTCCCTCTTTTCGTCAGGACATCATCAATGAGCCGCCGGTGCACGCAAGTCGTCACCGGCGCTGTGTCACCCAAGGGTTCAAGTATCAGGGTTTCCATGTAAGACTTCATGGGGCACCTCCTTCTGTCCTCGTATCACATGCTCGTCTTCCCAATGGAGAGAATGGCTCTTGGCTTGAATTCCTCCGCCCAGGTATCCATGCAGCACCCCTCGCCGGGTGTATTGATGCCGACTTTAGGAACCGTTTCGTTCGCGTTGCACGGATCGCGCATCATGGTAAAAAAGATGACCAATCACGCTTCAGCTACAAGTATTACACCCGCACCCAGGAGGTCCGGGTAGCATCCAGCGTCAGGCATACCTGACCTGTTCGTGTCAAATAGTCGATTGCCGGAAAGACTTGATTCTCTGTCAGGTCGGAACCGAACCCCACAGCCTCATCCACCGAACATCGCTTTCCCTGTCGCTGCGACACCATCAGGACCTGATCAATTTGACTGCGATTAATAGTGATACCCATAGGCATAGACATCCCTCAACCTCAGTACTGCTGTCTGCTGCCACTCGAGGCGCGGTGATTGGGAGAAGGTTCTTGGGACGGACCATAAATCGCATATTCCTCAAACAATGACTGGTCAATAGTGACCAGTCTCGCACGAGGGCTTTAGCCCAGTGCAAACGTGCTCACGACAAGGGTCTCCAATCGGATTCTGTGGCATTGATTGCTGGTGAGCTAGAACAGGCGTCACCCGGCCCTAGCCGCCAGGGTGCACTCGATGTCTTCTGAGCAATTATGACCAGACGACAGCCAGCTACTCCAGTATGCTCATCTAAGGGGGCCCTATGCATTATGACGGATCGCCAAGGCCGGTAAGGAGCGAGGGATGTCATGTCAGTGCCCGGGCGGCAGCCGCCTGATGTTCGTGGGCTCAACGTCAGACCATGCAGCAAGACTTGCGCGAGAGAAAGTCCTGTTGGGGATTCTTGACCGGCTCGAAGGCACCGTCTGAGGACACCTCATCTCAAGAGGTGGGGATGTTATGCTTTAAGCTGGAAAGAGGGCTTTAGTGTTGAACTGCGGAGAGCAATTCGGAGGTGCGAGTAAGCATCTAGAGCGGGTGCCTAGCCTGTTCTCTTTAGTTGGATCGGTTTGAAAGTCTTTTCACCCTGTTCAGGAAGGAACTGCACATGTTGGTGTATTTATTTGTCATTGCAGTCGTTGTTGAATTTCCACACTCAGCCTTCGCTCAATTCGTGGATAAGGGCGAGTATGTCGAGGTGGCCAAAGGTACAAAGCTTTGTCCGAACGCCATCCTGGAATCCTCGAAACGACCGTATGATTCAGAAAACCTCTATTGGCGAGTCACCAGTAAGGCACGGGCGAATGGTACACAGACCGTCGCCGTGTTTATCGTCGAAGCTCTGTACGACCGCGAAAGTGGCAAAACCAAGATCAAAGAACGCCAATATGATGAGGACTATGCCACGTTCTTCAAGAGAGATTCTGAGCACAAGGGGATGCTCCTCATAATTAGCCCCCAAGACGGACGAGTTGAAGCGACGGTAGAGGTTTGCAGAAAGAAGAAATAGATGCGGCACCAGGATATTGCTCTGGAAAAACGGGTGTCTGCTCGTAATGCCTCTCATCGATTGGATCGCTCCGTTCACGACGCCTGTAGCTTGATTGGCTAGGAGTAAGAAGGTGACACGCGACTAGTGATATTAACTAAAACTGGTTTAGTTATGTAAATTAGTGCCCTCTATGAACTAATGAACTTGACTATTTACGGTAAATCGATGTAGCTTGATAAGTGAGGGGTCAGGACTCTTCGACCGAAGTGTCCCCTGGCTCTTGGGTGCTATGAAAAGTGGGAACGTAATGTTCGCGTGTTTACTCAAACACTGACGTTCCAGTTTCGCTGACTGTCCCATCCTTTGCGCCTCCCATGTCCTTCCTGGCGCGATCGATTCCTCAGTCTCCGCCGCTTCAACGCCAGAATGCCGACGAAGTCCGATGGTCAGGTGAGGGTGCCCTCATAGATCGATCTTGAGGACTTCAGTCCCTCATCGAGAAGTGATCGCCCGGTCATAGATCGGGAGTCTCTTCTGCTGAGGGGATGGTGGGGTGTTCAATCAAGGGGGTGCATATCATGAGATTCTTTAGAGTGACGATGACGGGATTTATGTGTATCGGGATGACCGCGCTTGCCCTGGCAAATCCAGCGATCCTACCCAAGCATCCAGGGTATCCATCAAGAGGAGAGTTTGCGAACGATACGGGTCAGTCAAACTTGACCTATAAGCAATCGATTCAAGAGGCGGCGAAATCCGGGGATTCGTACATGGCTCCGGTGCTTATCGATCCCAATAATGCCCGGTTACTGGAGTATCAGGATATCGGCCGATTACCTATCGTTGATGGGGCGACCAACAAGAGTGACTTGCCGGCAAAGGAACCCGGCCGGATGCCGACAAAGAAGTAGCGCGGAAATACAACGAGAAACCAGTCCCCTTGTTTTGCTGGAGTTTCTGACGTTGCGAAGGAAGAGGAGTGAACATGATCGGAGCGGACCTGGGTGGAGCGGGCAGGGGGGTGGTTATTGTGAATCTCACGTCACGTGGTGGGTGATGAGCGGAGTGCTCGCCATTGATTGTATTGTGGATGTGCCGTTAGACCCCCACTGTTCAAGCGAAGTTAGGAAGGAGGCAGCCATGACGAACAAAACTTTTACGATATGGCGAACAATCCTGATTGCGGGGACGGTGATCGGCTTGGCTGGGATTGTCGGCGAAATGGTTTGGAGTGGTGACAATGGGAAACTCCAAGGGGCGGAAGTGATCACCTTGGCAACTTCGACCAAGATCATGGTTGACGGAGCTGTGGAGACTGCGCTGGGAACCATGGCTGGTCAGGTCGTTGAGGCCAAATTAGAGAAACGAGGGGACAAGACCGTGTGGAATATTGATATCCTGACCACTGAAGAAGCGATCATGACGGTCTGTATCGATGCCGTTTCAGGCGTGATGATACTGACGGAAGAGAAGGTGCCTGGGAAGAAACCAGCTGAAGTAAAGACGCTATAACGCGGCTTGTTTCGAGAGGCAGGCTGGTTGCCAAGAGAAACAGACTCCACGGCTAAGTACCGCGTGAGAGGGACCTGGGAGGAGGCGAGTATGCGACGACGATATGAGTTATTTGACATGGTTGTGGTTATCGGGTTCTGTGCCACGATTGCGGCTGCTGGTTTCTTGTTCATGGCTGCGAATGGGAGGCTATCCATTTCGCCTACAGAGATTCTTGCCAAAGGCGATGACCCGGCAGTCATGGAACTAGATGATGTGCGATGGCTACAGCCGATTCTTGGCCAGGCGATAGTCGATCAATATCTTCTCGACCATCGATATGCGACGGGTCTATTACTGGCGAACCTGCGGTTAGCCGCCGTGAGCGAAGAGTATAGGCAGTTACAGGACAGGCCTTTCAGTTATCTTGATTCAATTCGGGCATCCACAAGAAGGGCTGAACAGGATCATGCGGTGAGAGTTCAGGAAGTCATGGGACGTGCCATTGTGCAGTTCGCTCAGCGTGGGGTTCAGAGCGGCATGCTGCTGTCAGGTGGAGATCTCCGAGAGATCAATGCCCGGATGAACGATCAAACTGGTGATTGGGGGCAGCAGATGGATGCCGAGTTTCTTCTCAATTGGCAAGCCAATCTTGGGCGGGCGATTGTCGGAGCTACTCAAGATCGTACGAACGGTTTGGCTTTGGTACAGGAGCGGTTGGGCTCGGCGATTATAGAGCTCGCCACCGTTCACTTTGCATACGATGCAACGCATCTTGCCATCGAGGACAATCTTAGTACGGCTACTGCGGCAGCCGTTCGACTCCAATCATAGGAGCGTGTTCGCGGGTACGGAACGCTTTGCAAGGACTTCTCACGGAAGGGACTATGAAAGACGATATCGGGAGCGCGCGTAGTATGTGCTTGTATTGTCCCGGTCATGCCTAGATGGTTGTTCACGACTTCGATAAAGGAGGGTCACATGTCTCAATACTTACTTATTGTGGTCATTGTGCTTGGGGTTCCAGTGTCAGGATTCGCACAATTTCTAGATAGAGGTGAATATGTAGAAGTTTCAAAAGGTGTGAAACTTTGCTCTTCCGCTACGGTGGGAGCCAAGAGCGCGATTCTAGATTCAGAGAAGCGTTTCTGGCGCGTCACGAGCAAGCCACGAGTGAATGGCACGCAAACAGTGGAGGCCTTTATTCTCGAAAGTGCATATGATCGCAAAAGCGGTGAGACCACGATCGAAGCACGTCCATACGATGAGGGGTATGCCACTCGATTTAAGAGAGCGACAGAGCAGAAGGGGATGCTCTTGATGGTCAGTCCAAAAGATGGTCAAGTTGAAGCAACCGTCGAGATTTGCAGAAAAATGCACTAAGTGTGGGTTCTCGGATCCAGCAGTCAACCTCAAGATCATCAGCGGATCTCATTTGATCGGAGTCAGCCGTGAAGTGTCCGGCGGATCAGTCTCAACTCAGGATCGGATCGAAGCATAGGGTGCGATGTAAACTCGTAAACAACCTCCTTACTCAGAAGGAGGTAAGTAAGACAACGCCTATCCGTGCGCAGTGCCATAAAACAAAGCCTTTTCGCATCACTTTGTTGTTCAAGTTACTGTCTTCTGAGTAAAGTATTGTGCCTTCTAAGGCGATGTCTGCGTTCCAGGCTTGCTCGCTTGAGTCCATTTGCACAAATCCATAACCGGCTGACTCTCCAGGATATTTAGGTCTTACGACATGGACATGTGACACGGCGCCATAGGCCCACAGGAGGTTGCGGAGCCGATCGTCGGAAGTATTCTGGCGAAACCCGCCGACAGACAAAACATGCTTACTCATAGGCATTCCTTCTATGTTCGCACGGCGATTGCCAGTATCAATGAAGACTTCTACTGATCGTACGAGTCAAAAGAGGTAAAGACGAGGAGGTTAATCAGTCTCGCACTGTATCGCAGCGTTGCTCGGGCTAGAGGATGTTGCGCGACAGATCTTTCGGCGAAAGCCCGTGGTCAAGCGGGTGCTGGGGGGAGTTTTTGACAGATGGGTACTATGTGGCGACGGTGGGCGAACGTGCGAACTGGCAAACGGTAGGACGGTACGTCCAGCGACAAGGGCAACCGCGCGAGGAGCTCCGACAGCTCCGCATGTTTTAGTTTTGTGATACCCCGCAGCTTGCTGGGGGGAGCTTCATTCAGACAGGCAAGCGTTAGATATTAATATTGCAGACTATCGCGCAGAACTGCATCAATAGAGGAACCGGTTGACGTGGTGAGCGGCATGCTGTATGGTAATACCACGTTTATCTCGTGCTAGTCCGGCGAGAGAAATGCTTCAACCATAACGGACTTCGCGATCGCATCGCGACCAGGTCCAGTTTGGAGCGGCACCCGCCCGGTTGTTTCTCCCCTCGGTTCTCTGATCCCGTCATAATGCGATCAAACTGAAAGGATAGTTTAGTGGATACGTCTGCTTCACGCAATTTTCACGCCCTCGGTTTATCTGAGGCTCTTTTACGCGACTTGGCTGATGCCAAGTTTACTTCGCCAACTCCCATTCAAGAACAAGCCATCCCTCCCGCTCTGGAAGGTCGGGATGTGATCGGATGTGCCCAGACCGGTACGGGCAAAACGGCAGCGTTTGTGATTCCGATGATTGAACGACTGTCCACCTTACCGAAAGGGCAGCCGAAGGCATTGATTCTCGCGCCTACGCGTGAGCTGGCCTTGCAGACCCTGACCACGATTGAGAAGCTTGGGCGGAGTCGGCGTATCTCTGCGACCGTCATCGTGGGAGGCGCAGATATGCAAGCCCAAGTTCGAGGTTTGCGGCAGCGACCAGACATTCTGGTGGCGACACCTGGTCGACTTCTTGATCATATGTGGAACGGCACGATCTTGTTGTCATCCATTACGATGTTGGTCTTGGATGAGGCAGATCGGATGTTGGATATGGGCTTTGCGCCTCAAATCAATCAGATCCTTGATGCCTTGCCGGAAGAGCGGCAGACCTTGCTCTTTTCGGCTACGCTCCCAGCGGATCTTGCCCGGTTAGTTCAAGCCAGCGTCAACAACCCTGTCCGCGTCATGGTGGCACCATCAGCCACGACTGCCGACGGAGTGACTCAGGAGGTGCATCATACCTCGCATGCCGACAAACCTGATCTTCTCTTGTCGCTTTTGGGGGCCGACAAAGATACCGCGCTAGTCTTTACAAGAACGAAGCACCGTGCCGATCGAGTGGGGCGTATGCTGGATCGTGCGGGTCATCGAGTAGCGGTGTTGCACGGCGACCGGAGTCTGTCACAACGGCGCGCTGCACTGGAAGGTTTTCGACGGGGGGCCTTCCGGGTGTTGGTGGCAACGGATATTGCGGCTCGTGGGATTGATGTTGCCAATATCGGTCATGTGATCAATTTCGACTTACCGAATGTTCCAGAAGACTACGTGCACCGGATCGGCCGTACGGCTCGGATGAAAACGACCGGTCGTGCCACCAGTTTTGTGACCAGCGAGGATGCGCAACAACTGCGTGCGATCGAGCGTCTATTGGGACTAACCGTTCCGGTCGCGCCAGGAGGTAGGGCTCCCGCACATGCGAGTCCGCGCGAGCATCAGGACATTCATCGGAATGGGCGTCCCGCTGTGAGCGAAGAACGACAGGATCAACCACGGTCTTTCCGCAGACGGAGAAGGCCTCACTCCAGACCTTCGGCGCATGGGACGACGACAGCACCACGTCCGTAAAGTTGAAAAATAGTTCGCAGAATCCACCTCGTGAGATAGAGTATTTCTCACGAGGTGGATGATGCAGACGATTCAACCGGCTGGTGTGACACGAAGTACACCTCGACAATATCCTCGGGTTCGGATTCTGACACCCTTCACCTGTTCTCTTTCCTCCATCGGCACTGGTTGGTGGTTTCGAAAGTCCGTGCATGATGTCGGCCTGGTTCATGATCTGTCGACCGGCGGGTTGTGCTTAAGCACGGACGCTCGGATTGAGCCTGGTGACCAGGTATCCCTCACGCTTCGATTAACCAAGAGCGCTCCCCCGGCAGAAGTGGCAGTGGCCATCGTGTGCTGGAGGTATCAGCAATTTCATGGGCTTGCATTCACGAGAGTGTCCGAGACGGTGTCACGGCGGTTGGCTGAGTACATGAATGCGACAGGGGAGGAGGAGTAAATGATCATGGATGATTCAGACTTCACTTCAAACAGTGGTCGAAGTGTGCCTCAGTTGCGACGATATCCTCGTGTCCGCGTGTCGGCTCCGTTTCCTTGTTCGTTTGCGCGCGTGGGGCGCCTGAAAAAGGGAGTGGTCGAACAAGGGCTAGGGATCATCTATGATGTGTCGGAAAAAGGGGTGAGGGTCATGACAGAGGCGGTCATTACGCCCGGCGACCGTATTGCTATGCAGTTGCGATTGCCGAATCAGTCAGCGTCGATGGTCATCGAAGCTGCGACTGTGCGATGGGGCAAGGAACATATTTATGGAGTAGAGTTTGAGGGGTTGTCCCCTCACGACAATCAACACCTTCAGGCCTTCATGATCCATCAGTCGAAGCCTGGGGCCAGATTGACCGCCTGAGACTCCGGCGGTCGAGTGTGATGACTGAGCGCGTTGACCGCTGCTGAGGAGTCACCGCCCCGGGCCATCTGCCAGCGAGACAAATTGCTTGCGAAATCCCACAACTTTCATCAGATAATCTCTGGTCTCTTGATATGGGAGATTGGCGCGCAACCGGTCGTAGACGGCCGGAGGCTCAAGCCCGTTGATTTGATTGATGGCAGATGTGGAGTTGCCAGCAAACGCCTTGAAGACATTTCCCGTTCCGGTGTTATACGCCGAGATGACACAATATTCTCGTGAGACCTCATTATCGACCTGCTCGAGCAGATTGTACGACAGCACGTTGAGATAGGCGCTGCCGAGCTCGATGTTGTTTTCTGGGTCGAACAGGTACTCGCGCGAGGGAATCGTATCTTTCCCCTTTGCTTTTCGGTACGCATCTCGGCCTCCACTGGTTGGAACCAGCTGCATCAGACCGAAGGCAGGGGCGGAACTCACGGCAAACGGGTTGAAATTGCTTTCCGTTCGTATGACGGCAAAAATGAGACTTGGGCTGATCTTGAATTGCTCCGCAAATCTGGTCACGGTTGCTCGATATTTGTCCGCTTGTTTATTCGTGAAGTTCGCCACCATTTTGATTTCGGCAATCAGCGCTTGTTTTGTGACACCGTTTTGGTCCACCGACCTTCCCTTGGCGCTCTCGAGAGTGGATGTCGCAAAGGCTTCCGCCTGAGCTGGGGTGCGAATCGGCTGTCCCTCCTGATCCAGCACCAGTCCAAGTAAATAAGGAGCATGGTCACTGGTCAGGGTGACTGGCTTGTCGGAAAATAGATCGACGGAGCGCGGATCGTCTGGTGTGAGCAAGGTTGTGACGATCGCGTTCTTCAAACTCTCCTTCGGAGCCTTGTCGTCCAGTGTTTCTACCAGGATTGTTCCGTTGTCGAAATCCACGATGGTCCGGCTCATATAGTTCTGGGTATATTTGACGTATTTCTTCTGTTCCGGAACCTTGACTTCTTTCTCACCCCAGGTCTGTCGGACCTTGCCTGTCAGGGCGGTCATGATCGTGTTGAAATCACGCTGAACCGTCCGCAAATCTCTGATGACGGCCTCGGGGTCGCGCTGGTAGGCATCGACACGCTCTTTCAGGATCTGCTTTGGGTCCTTACCCGTGGCCACGTCGAGGACGGTCCGTCCAGTACGACTGCCGAGTATTCGTTCAGTATTGGTGAGCACTCGATCCGCAGATTCGCACCCGCCGAGCAACAGGAGTGCGGCAAGAAGAAATATGGATGCTCGCATGGTAGGGGCACCTCCGTAAGAATGGACCTATTGTATCGGGTTGTGAGTGCAAACGGAAAGAGTTGATATCTGTGACGGACCAACCGGCCGATGGAATTCTACTTGATGGCGACGGCTTTCACTTCCTTGTATGTGGTGTGACCCTGCAAGACTTTGTGGATCCCGTCTTGGACGAGTGTGGTCATGCCATCCTCGATCGCGGCCTTCAACATGTCTTCGGTGCGCGACTTTTGTTGCACCATACGTTTCATGCGGTCCGTACCGAGGAGCAGTTCGTGTAATGCCACGCGTCCTTTGAAGCCGGATCGATTACAGATTTCACAGCCCTTTCCGCGAGCCAGCCTGAAGGTATTGTCTTGCTTGATGCCGAGCTGATCCCAGTAGTCTGCCCCGTACCCCTGTCGGAGCTCCTCGTACTCTTCTTTCGTTCCAACATATTGTTCCTTGCAGTCCTTACAGACCCTACGAGCCAACCGCTGTGCCAAGACACCTAACATTGCATCGGCGAAGCTGAAAGGGTCACAGCCCATATCCAGCAAGCGGGTGATGGTTTCCACCGCACTGTTAGTATGCAAGGTGCTCAAGACGAGATGGCCGGTGAGAGACGCTTCGATGCCGGTATCGGCCGTTTCTTTATCCCGCATTTCTCCCACCATGATGACGTCGGGGTCGGCACGGAGAAATGCTCGCATGGCAGTGGCGAAGGTGAAGCCGATCTTCGGCTGTACTTGGACTTGGCGTAGACCGTATTGAGTGATTTCGACCGGGTCCTCAGCCGTCCAAATCTTGATGTCCGGGGTGTTGATATTCCCAAGCACAGAGTGGAGGGTGGTGGTCTTTCCAGACCCGGTGGGCCCCACGCACAAAATGATGCCGTATGGTTTTTCGGAAATCTCCTTGAGGACCTTCAGGTTCCGATCCGAGAACCCCATTTTGTCGAGCGGTAGAGGCTCGCTCGCCGCAAGGATACGCATCACCACATCTTCGTTATAGCCGGCGGTAGGCAGTGTGGCGACGCGAAGTTCAATTTCTTTTGATTCGGAAAGCTTGAATTTAATCTTCCCGTCTTGAGGTTTGCGACGCTCAGCGATGTCCAGACTGGCCATGATTTTGAGTCGGGAGACGATGGCACGGCGGTAACTCTGTGGAATCTTCATGTATTCGAAACAATCCCCGTCGACTCGGAATCTGACCAGGGTCTCTCGCTTTTCTCCATATGGTTCAATGTGAATATCCGAAGCATTTTGACGGTACGCATCGGCAATGATCTGGTTGGCCAGCCGGACGATGGCGCTGTCGTTTTCGTCGAGCCCAGCGGCGGAAGATTCCTCCATGGCCTCGGCCTGGGCTTCGGTGACCAGTTCGCCGAGAATGTCAGACACGTTCTCATCAAGTTTCCGCCCTCCAGTGTCACTCTGCCCGGTTGCGGATGTCAGAAACTGAGCGATGTCCCGGCGGAGGCTGACGGCGAATCGAATATTGAGGCCCGGGAAGGTGCGTTTGATATCTTGGACGCGGTCCAGATCACCCGGATCATCAGTCAGGATTTCGATGGCGGTGCGATCCCGCTTCAGCGGCATCCAGTGGTTCTTTTTGAGATAGTCGACATTGAGGTTCTTCAACAGTTCGACATCGACAATGGTTCGTTCGCTGTACTCAATGTAGGGGCACTTATAGAACTGGGCAAGGGATTTACCGAGGTCAAGTTTTTGGACTTTATGCTTTTCGAGCAGAATGGTTTCCAGATCATTTGTGCCCTTCCGGGACTCGGCGAGCGCCTGCTCCAACTCATTCTGTGTGATTCGGTTGCTGCCGACCAAAAGATCGAACTTGGTGGGATTCTTCTTGGATGTTTTCTTGAGGTTGAAAAAGGCGATGCCCAGGGCCTTGGCGATTTCGTCGACCGCTTCTTCGTCCTTTCGTGTAAACCGACTCCCACTCTTCTTGTTGAGCAGTTGGAGCACGCCCATGAGGTATTTATTGTCGGCCACGACTGGGTAGGTCAGGACTTGCTTGGTCTTGAAGCCGGTGCGTTTATCGTAGGACGTGTCGTGGAGCAATGCAGGGTGGATCGCTCGCAGCTCCGCAAGGTTGTATGCATCGGTGATATTGACGGGGCGAAGGTACTTCGCACAGAAACCGGCTAAGCTTTGCTCGGTAATGGGAATACGGACTTCTTCTGCTCCGTCGATGTGAGGAACCTTTGAAAAGATTTCCTTCTTCTCTGAATCGAAGGCAAAGAGCGTCAGATCTTGAGCGTCGAAGACGCTGAGGATGTCCTTATGAAGGTCAAGGAGGATGTGATCGAGGTGACTGGCCGCGTGAATCTGTGCAGTAATGCGCTTCAGATGCTCCGCATGATCGACCTTGTGTTGGAGGTCCTGGACATTCGGCATCATCGATGTCGTGTGCATCCGACTGAGGTGGTCGAGAACTCGATGTGAAGGAGTCTGGTTCCGCGCTGGATGAACTGGTGTATGGTCA
>WBZP01006158.1_pt1 | contig 11958 bp, 12 predicted proteins | sample 5204301 | NCBI WGS metagenome assembly WBZP01 (sample SAMN12412401, study PRJNA552823) | activated sludge metagenome | isolation source: activated sludge from nitrification reactor of wastewater treatment plant... | place: USA: Pennsylvania | collected 2017
CGGCGTCACGCGATGGTCGGGCCCACGCAGGTCGACCGTTACGGGCAGGCCAACATCTCGATGGTCGGCGCGGATTACCGCAAGCCGAAAGTGCAGATGCTCGGCGTGCGTGGCTTTCCGGGCAACTCGATCAACCACGCGAACTCCTTCTTCGTGCCGAACCACAGCACGAGGGCCTTCGTGGAAGGTGAGGTCGACATGGTCGCTTCGGTGGGCTACAACCCGGCGCGCCTCGCGCGCGGCTGGAAGCTCGATGACATCGATATCCGTCTCATCATCACCAATCTCTGTGTGATGGACTTCGGTGGCCCCGGTCACCAGGTGCGCCTGTGCAGCTTGCATCCGGGGGTCACGGCCGATGCGGTGCAGCAGGCGACCGGCTTTCCCTTGCACGTGCCGGGCGAGGTGAAGACCACGCCGGCGCCGACCGCCGAACAACTGGCGCTGCTCGCGCGGCTCGACCCGCACGGACTGCGCGCCTCCGCGCTGGGAGCCTGACCTCATGAGCGGGAAGACCGAGCGGCCGTTCCTCGAGGGCTGGTTCGCAAAGGACGGGAACGGCGCGCATCTGCTCGGATCCCGCTGCACGAGCTGCGGCAGCTTCTATTTTCCGCGCGAAGCGCGCTTCTGCCGCAATCCTGCCTGCGCCGGCGAACAGTTCGAGGTCGTGCCGCTGTCGCAGCGCGGCCGCCTCTGGTCGTTCACGAACGCGTGCTACCAGCCGCCGGAGCCGTTCATTGCGCCCGACCCGTTCGTCCCGTTCTCGATCGCCGCCGTCGAACTCGAGCGCGAGAAGATGATCGTGCTCGGGCCGGTCGTGGAGGGCGTCGACGTCGCTGCATTGCGGGTCGGCATGACGATGGAACTCGTGATCGCCACCTTGTCCGAGACGCCGACGGAGCGGCTCCTCGCCTGGAAATGGAAGCCATCCGCGTGAGCAAAGACATCGCGATCCTCGGCGTCGGCATGCATCCCTGGGGCAAGTGGGGGCGCAGTTTCATCGACTACGGCGTGACGGCGGCGCGCGCGGCGCTCAAGGACGCCGGAGTCGACTGGCGTGCGGTGCAGTTCGTGAGCGGTGCGGCGACGATCCGCAACGGCTATCCCGGGCAGGTTGCCGGCGCCACGTTCGCGCAGGCGCTCGGCTGGCAGGGCGCGCAGGTCAACACCTCGTACGCCGCCTGCGCATCGGGTTCGCAGGCGCTCGCGGCCGCACGCTCGAAGATCCTGTCGGGCGAATGCGAACTCGCGCTCGTGATCGGTTCCGACACGACGCCCAAGGGCTTTCTGGCGCCGGCCAAGGGCGAACGCCCCGATGATCCGGACTGGGTGCGCTTCCGGCTCGGCATCACCAATCCGACATACTTCGCGCTCTATGCGCGGCGTCGCATGGCACTTTACGGCGACAGCATCGATGACTTCGCGCTCGTCAAGATCAAGAATGCGGAGCACGGGTTCGAGAACCCGAACGCGCGTTATCGCAAGCGCTTCACCGCGGCGGACATTGCCGCCTCGCCGATGGTGGCCGATCCGCTGCGCCTCATGGATGTGTGCGCGACCTCTGATGGCGCTGCTGCGCTCATCGTCGCGAGTCTCGACTACGCCCGTCGCATCGGGCGCGGCGATGCGCCGCGCGTCGCGGCCATCTCGACCGTGACGCCGACCTTTGCGTCCGCCAACATCGAGATGCCGGATATCGCGACGGATTCGGCCGTGGCGGCCCCGGCGCACAGCTTCCGCGCCGCGTTGCCGGCGAAAGCCTACGAGGAAGCGGGTATCGGCCCGTCCGACGTGAGTCTCGCCGAGGTCTACGACCTCTCGACGGCGCTCGAGCTCGACTGGATCGAGGACCTGCAGTTGTGCGGCCGTGGCGAGGCGGCGGCGCTCCTGCGCAGTGGCGCGACCCGCGTCGGGGGACGCTTGCCCGTCAATGCGTCCGGGGGGCTGGCGTGCTTCGGTGAAGCGGTGCCGGCGCAGGCGCTGGCGCAGGTGTGCGAGCTGACCTGGCAGCTGCGCGGCCAGGCGGGCGCACGCCAGGTGAGTGGCGCCAAGGTAGGCATCACCGCCAACCAGGGCCTTTTTGGCCACGGCTCCACAGTCATCGTCAAGCGCTGAGGTCAGATGTCCGATTTCCATACACCGCTGTGTGACCTGCTCGGAAGCCGTTACCCGATCGTGCAGACGGGCATGGGCTATGTGACCGGGTCCGATCTGGTGGCGGCCACGACCAATGCCGGCGGCTTCGGCTTCCTCGCGGGCGCCACGATCGCCGCCGATCGCATCGAGGCCGAGATCACCCGCGTGCGGGAACTGACTGGCGACAAGCCGTTCGGGCTCAACTTCCACATGTTCCAGCCGAACGCGGCGCAGCTGCTCGATCTTGCCGTGCAGCACCGCATCCGCGCCGTCAGCTACGGGCGCGGCCCCGACAAGAAAGTGATCGGTCGCCTGCGCGATGCCGGCATCGTGTGTATGCCCACGGTCGGCGCGCTGAAGCACGCGCAGAAGGCGATCGAGATGGGCGCCAATGTGATCACGATCCAGGGCGCCGAAGGCGGTGGCCACACCGGCAGCGTGCCGACTTCGGTGCTGCTGCCGCAGGTCGTCGATGCCGTGAAGGTGCCGGTGGTGGCCGCAGGCGGCTTCTTCGACGGGCGCGGGTTGCTCGCCGCACTGGCCTACGGTGCGCAAGGCATCGCGATGGGTACGCGCTTCCTGATGTCGACCGACAACAAGGTGCCGAGAGCGACCCTCGAGCGCTATGTCGGAGCGAAGGATGTCGAGAAGATCCAGGTTTCATACCTGGTCGACGGCATGCCCCAGCGCATGATTCCGAACGAGTACCTCGCGATGCTGGAGAAGGCGTCGCCGCTCACGCGATTGCGGCTCGCGCTCAGGCTCGCGCAGCGCTACAAGGCGCAAACCGGCATGACGAGCGCCCATGCGCTCAAGGTCTTCTGGCAGGGTCTGCGCGAGGATGCGGGCAGCGTGGCGCAGACGGTCATGGCCGCCAACGCGCCAATGCTGCTGCAGCGCTCGATGATCGAGGGCAAGCCCGCCGAGGGCGTCATGGCTGCCGGTCAGGTGGCTGCCCTGATCAATCGCCTCGCCAGTTGCCAGGAAATCATCGACGGAATCGTCACGCAGGCGCGCGAGCGTCGCGAAGCGCTGCTGGCGCTCAGCGCCGCCGGGGGAAGCCATGTCTGAGCAGTTCACGAGCCAGGTGCACGACACTGGCATCGCCGAGGTGGTGATCAGCCGCCCGCCGGTCAATGCGCTCAATTGTGCCGGCTGGAATGCTCTCGCAGCGCGCATCGCCGCGCACGGCGAGGACCCTGCGGTGCGTGTCATCGTCGTGCGTGCGGAGGGCCGTGGCTTCTGCGCGGGCGTCGACATCAAGGAGCTCGACGCCCATCCGGAACTGATCGTGCAGGTGAATGCCGGCAACTACGCCACTTTCAAGGCCGTGCACCTGAACAAGGTGCCGGTGATCGCGGCGGTGCACGGCTTCGTGCTCGGCGGCGGCATCGGCATCTGTGGCGCGGCCGACATCGTGATCGCGGCCGACGATGCGAGCTTCGGCCTGCCCGAGGTCGACCGCGGTGCGATGGGCGGTGCGGCGCATCTGCAGCGGATGTTCGGTGTGCAGAAGACGCGTTATCTCTTCTTCACCGGCGAGATGATCGGTGCGCCCGAAGCGCTGCGGCTCGGAGCCATCGAGCGGGTCGTGCCGCGCGGGCAGCTGCGGGACGAGGCGCTCGCCATCGCCGCGAAGATCGCCGCGAAGAGCCCGGCGATGATCCGCATCGCCAAGGAGGCGCTCACCGGCGTCGAGGACGGCAACCTCGAGGCCAAGTACCGCTGGGAGCAGGGCTTCACACTGCAGGCTTACATGAGCCCGGACTCGGCGGAGACGCGGCGCGCGTTCGTCGAGAAGCGCGACAGCAAGTTCTGACGGGGCTGGATATGGATCTCGATTTCACACCGCAGCAGCAGGCGTTTCGCACGGAAGTGCGGGCATGGTTGCGTGCCAACGTGCCGAAGTCGCCGCTCGCGAGCTACGACACGCGGGAGGGCTTCGAGCAGCACCGCGCCTGGGAGGCAAAGCTCGCGGCGGGTGGCTACAGCTGCGTGATCTGGCCGAAGGATCTCGGCGGCCGTGGTTCCGATCTCAACGAGTGGCTGATCTTCGAGGAGGAGTACCACGCCGTCGATGCGCCGATGCGCGTGAACCAGAACGGCATCATGCTGCTCGGCCCCACGCTGATGGAGTTCGGCACGGCCGAACAGAAGGCGCAATTCCTGCCTCGCATGGCGCGCTGCGACGACATGTGGGCGCAGGGCTGGAGCGAACCGAACGCCGGTTCCGACATGGCGGCCATCACGAGTCGTGCGATCCGCGAAGGTGATGAGTATGTCCTCAACGGCCAGAAGACCTGGTCGACTCGCGCCGTGTTCGCCAACTGGCTCTTCGGCCTTTTCCGCAGTGACCCCGACAGCTCCCGCCACAAGGGCCTCACGTACCTGCTCGTCCCGATGGATGCCGTAGGCATCACGGTCCGGCCGATCAGGGCGCTGAACGGCAAGCAGGCCTTCGCCGAAGTGTTCTTCGACGACGTGCGGGTCAGCTCTGCCAACCGTCTCGGCAAGGAAGGCGAGGGCTGGAATGTCGCGATGGCGACGGCCGGATTCGAGCGCGGCCTGCTGCTGCGCTCGCCGGCGCGCTTCCAGCGCACGGCGAAGCGGCTCGTGGAACTGTACCGCCGTCATCAGGCTACCGCCGATCGCGATCCTTCGATCCGCGACGCAGTGCTGAAGGCGTGGATGGACGCTGAAGCCTACAACCTCGCGAGCTATCACACCGTGGGCCGCGTGGCGAAGGGTCATCGGGTCGGCGCCGAGGCGAGCACCAACAAGATTTTCTGGTCCGAGCTCGACCTGCAGATGCACGAGACCGCAATGCGGATTCTCGGGCCGCGTGCCGAACTCATCGATGATCCGGAAGTACACGAGTGGCTCGAGGGCTTCCTCTTTGCGCAGGCCGGACCGATCTACGCGGGCACCAACGAGATCCAGCGCAACATCATCGCCGAGCGGGTGCTCGGTCTGCCGAAGTCCTGAGCGGGGGCGAGCATCGTGGATTTCACATTCACCGAAGAGCAGGTCGCACTGCGTGATTCGATCAACCGCTTCCTGATGAAGGAGGCGGCTCCCGAGCTGCTGCGCGAGATTTCGGAGACGAGCGGCGGCCGTTCGCGCGAGCTGCACGCCAAAATCGCCGCACAGGGCATCACGGGGCTGTCGGTGCCGGAAGCCCATGGTGGCGTCGGCTTGGGTGACATCGACTGGACCCTGGTCACGGAAGAACTCGGCTATCACGCCATTCCCGATTCGCTGGTCGAATCGTCGTATGTGGCGACGGCACTCCTTGGCAGCGTGCCGGAGGCCGGTGCGCTGCGCGAGCAGTGGCTACCCAGGGTTGCCGATGGCACGGCGCACATTTCGATCGAGCATCCCGCCAATCCATGCGTGGCCGATGCGCACCTGGCCGACCTGATCCTCGCCTTTCGCGCGGGCAAGGACGGCGCCCTCGAGCTGCACGCGGTGTCTGGCACCGGGCTGCAACGCTCGACGCAGGTGAGCATCGATGCATCGCGGCGCCTCGCCATGCTCCCGCAGAAGCTCGCGGCCTCGACCCGGCTGCTGACGGGCGCGGGCGTGCAGACACTCGCCGATGCAACCCTGGACCGTGCCGCGCTCGGCGTCGCCGGCCAGCTTGTGGGCCTCGCGCAGCGCATGCTGGACGTTTCCGTCGACTATGTCGCGCAGCGCAAGCAGTTCGGCAAGCCGATCGGGTCCTTCCAGGCGGTCAAGCATCACCTCGCCGATGTCGTGACGAAGATCGAGTTTGCCAGGCCGGTGCTCTACCGGGCGGCGCTCGCGTTGCAGCGCGGGGATCGCCATCGCGCTGCACTGATCTCGCACGCGAAGCTCGCGGCGGGGGACGCCGCCTGGACCGCGGCGCGCAAGGGCATCCAGGTCCATGGCGCGTGCGGCTATACGTGGGAAGTCGACCTGCAGATGTACATGAAACGCGCCTGGGTGCTGGATGCGGCCTGGGGCGATCGCGGGTTCCACAAGGCGCGCCTGGGTCACGAGCTGCTGCGCGACGGCGCGCCGCTCGGACCGGCGGCCACCCTGCAATGAGACCGGAGGAACATATCGATGCCTGAGGCTTTCATCGTCGACGCGCTGCGCTCGCCCACGGGACGCCGCAACGGCTCACTGGCCCAGGTGCATGGCGCCGATCTTGGCGCACATGTCGTCAAGGCGATCGTGGAGCGCAACCGGGTTCCGGCGGCCGAGTACGACGACGTGATTTTCGGCTGTGTCGACACCATCGGTGCGCTCGCGGGCGATATCGCGCGCACGGCGTGGCTCGCAGCGGGGATGCCGATGAACGTGCCCGGCACAACAGTCGACCGGCAATGCGGCAGCTCGCAGCAGGCAGTGCACTTCGCGGCGCAGGCCGTGATGAGCGGTACCCAGGACGTGGTTCTGGCGGGTGGCGTGCAGACAATGTCGAGCATCCCGATCTCCTCGGCGATGCTGGCGGGGCAGCCGCTCGGGTTCACGACCCCTTTCGCACAGAGCAAGGGTTGGCAGGCGCGTTTCGGGGATGCACCGGTCAACCAGTTCTACGCTGCGCAGCGCATCGCCGATCACTGGCACATCAGCCGCGAGCAGATGGAGGTCTACGCCAAGGAGAGTCACGACCGTGCGCTGCGCGCGATGGCAGAGGGGCGCTTCGACCGCGAAGTGGTGCCGTTCGGTGAGTTCCGGATGGATGAAACCGCGCGCGTCAGCAACCTCGAGAAGATGGCGACGCTGCAGCCGGTCGACCCCGCATACCCGAAGATCACCGCCGCAGTGTCGAGCTCCGTCTGCGACGCGGCGTCAGCGGTGCTCGTGGTCTCGGAGGCGGCACTCAAGCGCTATGGTTTGAAACCGCGCGCGCGCATCGTGCACCTGTCGGTGCTGGCCGACGACCCCATCTGGCATCTGACCGCGCCGATCCCGGCCACGAAGCGTGCGCTCGAGAAGGCCGGCATGAAGCTCGAGGACATCGATCTCGTCGAGATCAACGAGGCCTTCGCCTCGGTGGTGATGGCCTGGCTCAAGGAAACCGGCTATCCGCAGGCGCGCATCAACGTGAATGGCGGGGCGATCGCGCTCGGCCATCCGCTCGGGGCGAGCGGCACGAAACTGATGACGACCCTGCTGCACGAACTCGAGCGGACCGGCAAGCGCTATGGCTTGCAGACGATGTGCGAAGGCGGCGGGCAGGCCAACGTGACGATCATTGAACGGCTGGGATAAGCACCATGGGAATCTGTGACGGACGCACCGTAATCATCACTGGCGCCGGCGGCGGTCTCGGCCGAGCCTACGCGCTCTCTTTTGCAGCCGAAGGCGCCAATGTCGTCGTCAATGACATCCGCGGCGAGGCGGCGCAGGCCGTGGTGGCGGAAATCGTGGCGAAGGGTGGGCGCGCGCTCGCGAACAGCGGCGACATCACGACACTCGATGGTGCGCAAGGCATCGTCGACGCCGCGCTCGCCGCATTCGGCGAGGTGCACGTGCTCGTGAACAACGCGGGCGTGCTGCGCGATCGCATGTTCCTCTCGCTCAGTGAGGACGACTGGGACACCGTCATGCGCGTGCATCTGAAGGGACATTTCTGCCTCGCGAGCGTGCTCGGGCGTCGCTGGCGCGATGCGAGCAAGGCGGGCAAGCGGGTCGATGCGCGCATCATCAACACGAGCTCGGGCGCGGGACTTCAGGGTTCCGTCGCGCAGAGCAATTATTCCGCAGCCAAGGGTGGCATTGCTGCGCTGACGCTGGTGCAGGCCGTGGAAATGAAACGCTACGGCATCACCGTGAACAGCCTCGCACCGGCCGCGCGCACGGCCATGACCGAAAGCGCCATGCCCGACATGGTGAAGAAGCCCGAGACCGGCTTCGATGTCTGGGACCCCATGAATGTCGCTTCCATCGTCGTCTGGCTCGGCAGCCCGCTCTCGGCGCATGTGACCGGATTGTGCTTCGAGGCCAAGGGCGGAGAGCTGTCGGTCGCCGAGGGCTGGCGCACCGGCAAGATCACCGACAAGGGAGCACGCTGGGAGCCGAAGGAGCTCACCGGAGTCGTTGACAAGCTGATCGCCGAGGGGCGACCCGCCCAGAAGGTCTACGGCAGCTGAGGCAAGGAAGCATGGATCTCAAGCTCACCGAAGAGCAGCGTCAGATCGCAGGTTCGGTCGAGCAACTGCTTGCCGATGCGAGCGATTCGGCGCGCATGCGGCGTGCGGCGTTCGAGGGCGAGGGATTCGATGCGGCGCTGTGGGCGCAGATCGGCGAACTTGGTGCCTGTGGACTGCATGTTCCGGAGACGCACGGCGGACTCGGTCTGGGTGTCACGGAACTGGTGCTGGTCGCCGAGCAGTTGGGTCGTCGACTCGCCTGCGTGCCCTGGCTCGAAAGCGCGGTGCTGGCTGGCACGACGATCCAGTCCTTGAATGACGCGGCCGTAGCGGCACGCTGGCTACCCTCCCTTGCGAGCGGGGAGCGGGTGTTCACGCAGGATATCGGCCTCCTCGCGAGCACGCCGCCTGCCGTGCGCCGTGGAGGCGCCAACTGGCGGCTCGACGGTGTTCTGGCCGTGGTGCCGGCTGCGATGGCCGCACAATGGTTGCTGTTGCCCGTGCAGGCCGGGGGCGAGCGGCTGCTCCTCGCTGTGGCACTGGATGCAGCGGGTGTCGCCCGGCAGCCGAGAGTCAATCACGACGCCACGCGCCCGGTGGCGCGCGTGAGCTTGAAAAACGTACAGGTGCCGGACGCCGACTGCCTCGGGCGCGGTGCGGCGGTCGACCGTGCGCTCGAGCGCAGTCGGCGGCTGACGGCCGTCGTGCTGGCCTCGGAGCTGGTGGGTGTGGCCCAGCAATGTCTGGACCTCACGGTCGCTCATCTGGCGCAGCGCGTGCAGTTCGGCAAGCCCCTCGCCACATTCCAGGCACTCAAGCATCGCTGCGCGCAAATGATGGTCACGGTCGAACTTGCGCGCTCGGCTGTGCTCGGCGCCGCCCGGGAGTTCGATGGCGATCCGCAGGAAAGTCGTTCGCTCCGGCTCGCCACGATGGCGCGTTGTCTCGCTGACGATGCGGCCCGGTACTGCACGCAGGAGGCGATCCAGTTGCATGGTGGCGTCGGCTTCACGTGGGAGTTCGACCCGCATCTTTATTTCAAACGCGCGCAGGCGGCGCGCTCGTGGCTCGGAACCCCCACCGGGTGGCGCGAGCAACTTGCCGCCACGCTGCTGGACGGTGCTGCAGCATGACGGCGGACTACGAAGCCTTCCGTGCCGAAATCGCCGCCTGGATGCAGCAGCACCTGCGCGGCGAATTCGAGTCGATACGCAACTGCAGCGGACTCGGGGACGCGGGCTATGACCCGAAACTCGCCAAGCGCTGGGAGCAGGCGCTGGCGCGCGGTGGCTGGGTCGGCATCGGCTGGCCGAAGGAACATGGCGGGCGGGCGTTGCCGCTTGCGCAACAGGTCGTGTTCCACGAGGAATACGTGCGCGCCGGCGGACCCGGGCGTCTCGGGCACATCGGCGAGACCCTGCTCGCACCGACACTGATGGCCTTTGGTACTCGGGAGCAGCAGCAGCGTTTCCTGCCCGGCATCCTGGCGGGTACCGAATACTGGGCACAGGGCTACTCGGAGCCGAACGCGGGTTCCGATCTCGCCAATGTGCAGACCCGCGCCCGGCTGGAGGGCGACAGCTGGGTGATCGATGGCCAGAAGACCTGGACTTCGTGGGCGCACGAGTCCGACTGGATCTTCGTGGTGGCGCGCTGCGAGCCGGGGTCGCAGCGCCACAAGGGCCTCGTGATGCTGCTCGTGCCATTGCGGCAGGCGGGTGTCACCATTCGCCCGATCAAACAAATCACCGGCGATTCGGAATTCAACGAGGTGTTCTTTGACGGCGCGCGCACCGCAGGCCCGCTGCACCTGGGGGCACCCGGCGAGGGCTGGAAAGTGGCCATGGCGCTGCTCGGGTTCGAACGCGGTGTGTCGACGCTCGGGCAGCAGGCAGGATTCGAGCGCGAAATGGCGTGTCTCATCGACGTGGCGCGGCGCAACGGTGCGGCACGGGATCCCGATATGCGCCAGCGCATCGCGCAGGCGGCGGCGACACTCGATGCCCTGCGCTGCAATGCGCTGCGCGTGCTTGCGCAGGATGAGGCCGCGAGCGGTGGCGTTCCCGTCTCACGCGAGGCCTACATCGCCAAGTACGTGTGGTCGAACTGGCGGCGTGATTTCGGCCGGCTCGCCGCCGATGTGCTCGGAGCCGCGGCCTGCCTGCCTGACGACGACCCGATGGCGCAGAAGCTGCGGCAGGTGTGGCTCTTCAGCCGCTCCGACACAATCTATGCCGGTACCAACGAAATCCAGCTCAACCTGATCGCCGAGCGTGCCCTCGGCATGCCGCGCTGACGCGCAACCCGATCGCGAAGGAAGCCCATGAGACCACCTCCGGATTACGTACCCGCCCACGGACTGCTGCGCGACAAGACCGTGATGGTCACCGCAGCCGCCGGCGCCGGGATCGGTTTCGCGGTCGCCAAGCGCTGCGCCGAGGAGGGCGCCCGCGCACTCGTCGTAAGCGACATCCACGAACGCCGGCTGGCCGAGGCGGTGACTGCCATTCGCAGGGATACGGGTCTCGAGGCGGTTCACGGCCAGCTGTGTGACGTCTCGAAAGAAGACAACGTCCAGGCACTGTTTGCCTTCGCGCAGAAGCAGATGGGCCATGTCGACGTGCTGGTCAACAACGCGGGTCTCGGTACCAGCAAGCGCATCGTCGAAATGGCGGATGAGGAGTGGTCGAAGGTCCTGGACATCACGCTCACCGGCACCTTTCGCATGACGCGCGCGGCGCTGAAGATCATGCAGCCGCGCGGCCGCGGCGTCATCGTCAACAACGCCTCGGTGCTCGGCTGGCGGGCCCAGGTCGAGCAGGCCCATTACGCGGCGGCCAAGGCTGGCGTGATGGCGCTGACGCGCTGTGCGGCCATGGAGGCCGCCGAGTCTGGGGTGCGGGTCAACGCCGTGGCTCCCTCGATCGCGATCCACGCCTTCCTGCGCAAGTCGGCGTCGGAGGAACTGCTCGCCCAGCTCGAGTCCCGCGAGGCTTTCGGGCGCGGCGCCGAGCCGTGGGAAGTGGCGAACGTGATGGTGTTTCTGGCGAGCGACTATTCGTCGTACATGACCGGCGAAGTGGTGTCGGTCAGCTCGCAGCATGCCTGAGGGAGTGTGAAGCGATGACAGAGAAGTTCGATTCCGTGGCGGGTGTACTCGGGGCTGTCGGGCGCGATCTCGGCGTCACCGAGTGGATGACGCTTTCGCAGGACCGCATCAATCTCTTTGCCGACGCCACGGACGACCACCAGTGGATCCACGTGGACGAAGCGCGCGCGGCCGCGGGCCCGTTTGGCGGCTGCATCGCACACGGCTACCTGACGCTGAGTCTCGCCAGCAAGTTCCTGCCGGAACTCGTGGCATATGACGGCCTCACGATGGGTGTGAACTACGGCTGCGAACGCGTGCGGTTCCCGGCGCCGGTGCGCGCCGGATCGCGCATCCGTGGGTGCGGCGAGGTCGTGGCGGCCGAAGAGGTGAAGGGCGGCGTGCAGGTCACGATCCGCATCACCGTCGAGATCGAGGGCGGTACCAGGCCCGGCTGTGTCGTCGACACGATCAGTCGGCTGTTCTTTGAATGAGGATATTCCGATGAGCCTTGCCGAAGCTGTGATCGTCTCCACCGCGCGTACGCCGATTGGTCGCGCCTACCGCGGCGCGTTCAACGATACCGAGGCGCCGGTGCTCGGCGGCCAC
>WBZP01006159.1_pt1 | contig 11957 bp, 6 predicted proteins | sample 5204301 | NCBI WGS metagenome assembly WBZP01 (sample SAMN12412401, study PRJNA552823) | activated sludge metagenome | isolation source: activated sludge from nitrification reactor of wastewater treatment plant... | place: USA: Pennsylvania | collected 2017
GGTGGGGCGCTGACCCGGCACCACTGTTCGAGGCGGCGCTCACCTCGCAGCCCTCGGTCGCGCTGGACCCACCGACGCGGGACCACCTCGCCCGCCTGTACGGCACGGAGTACGCCGCCGTGCTCGATCTCGTCGCAGGTGACCCGTCCCTCGGTCAGCGCGTCTCGGAGCGGCCGGGCTGCCTCGACATCGCCGCCCAGATCGTGCGGGCCGTGACTCACGAGGGCGCAGTCGAGCTGTCCGACATCGTCGACCGCCGCCTCACCATCGGCACCCTCGGCCCTGTTGGCCAGCGCACGTTGCAGCGGGTCGCCTCACTCGCCGCCCCGCTGCTCGGCTGGTCGGCCGAACAGGCGACCACCCGCGCCGAGGCCGAACACCTCCGCCGCTGCACCCGCCGCGCCCTGTGGTCCCCGCCCCACCCCTGACCCCCACCCCACCCGTTTGTTCACGTGATCTCCAGTGGGACTGGACTTCACGTGAACAAAGGCCTGATTGGTTGGCGGCAGCGATCTCTCCTGACCTCCGCCCGGCCCCGTTTGTTCACGTCATCTCCAGTGGGACAGGACTTCACGTGAACAAACGGGCCGTCGCCTGCTGGCGGGGTTCTACGCTGCGGGGATCGAAGCGCTGCACACGGCAACGCGCTCGGCCCTGGCACTGCTGCGGCCCGAGCGGCCTGACCGGCTCCTGCGTGGGTTGATCGCCGGGGCGATCGCCGGGCCAACAGCCGCTGGTCTGCTGGCGATGGCTGCCGCTCGCTATCCCACCGCTGTCGCTCTGGACGACGTCGACGGCGAGCTGTCCTATGCAGCGCTGTGGCGGCGCACCGATTCACTGGCAGCCGACCTGCGGGACCGCGGTGTTGGCGAGGAGGACACCGTGGGAGTGCTCGCCCGCAACGGGCGGACGTTCGTGGTCGCCTGGCTGGCCGCTGCCAGGCTGGGTTGCGACGTGGTGTTCCTCAACACGGGATTCGCTGCACCGCAGCTGGCCGACGTCATCCGCGGCGAACAGATCACGGTGCTGCTCCACGCCGACGAGTTCGCCGGGGTGGTCGGCGCAGCGCCCGTTGCCCACATCCTGTCCGGGTCCGACATCGAGGACTCGGGGTCGCGTCGCGGCCGCATGCCGTCGCTCCCGTCACGGCGGCGCGGTGCCGCGGTGATCCTGACCTCGGGGACCACGGGTCGCCCCAAAGGCGCACGGCGCACGGGGACCCGGGGGGGAGCCAGCGTGGCCGGGCTGCTGGCGCGCATCCCGATCCGGGCCCGCGACACGGTCGTGATTGCCGCGCCGGTGTTCCACGGCTGGGGAATGGGGCATCTGACGATCGATCTGGCGCTGTCGGCCACCATCGTGGTTCGCGCCCGATTCGACCCGGAGGAAACCGTTGCCCTCGTGGCCGCTCGTCGTGCCGCCGGGCTCGTCGTCGTGCCGGTGATGCTGCAGCGGATCCTTGAGCTGGGTCCCGCGGTGCTCGATCGGTACGACACCTCATCGCTGCGGTACATCGCCAGCAGTGGTTCGGCGCTCGGTCCGGCGCTGGTCACGGCCACCCTGGAGCGCTTCGGCCCGGTCCTCTACAACATGTACGGCACCACCGAGGTGTCGATGGCGACGATCGCCACGCCCCTCGATCTCATCGCCCACCCCGCCACCGCCGGGCGGCCGATCACCGGTTCGACGGTGCGGGTCCTGGACGAGGCCGGCATCGAGGCGCCTCGCGGACGGCGCGGTCGGATCTTCGTCGGATCGGCGGCGCGGATGGACGGCTACACCGGCGGGGGCACCAAGCCCACGGTGGGCGACCTGCTGGACACCGGCGACGTCGGCGTGATCGACGACGACGGGTTGCTCTTCGTCGAGGGCCGAAGCGACGACATGATCGTCAGCGGTGGCGAGAACGTCTTTCCGTCGGAGGTGGAGGACCTGCTCGCCCACCACCCGGCGATTCGCGACGTCGTGGTGATCGGCGTGCATGACGACGCCTTCGGCCAACGGTTGCGGGCAATCGTGGTTCGTGCTCCCGGACACCGCCTGACAGCCGCGCAGGTGAAGGACCACGTGCGCGCCAACCTCGCCCGCCACAAGGTGCCGGCGACGGTCGGTTTCGTGACCGAGCTGCCGCGCAACGCCAGCGGCAAGATCCTGCGCAACCAGCTCACCTGACCGGATCTTCCGACCACCTCACCCCGTTGGTTCACGGGATCTCCAGCCGCACGGGAGATCACGTGAACAAACCGGGGGGTTCGGGCGTGGCGCGGTCGGGTCGAGGGCGGGGTCGGGTCGAGGGCGGGGTCAGGGCGTGGGGAGGCCGAGGTCGGCCAGGGCCTGGGCCGCGGCGTTGGCGCCGCACATGCCGTGAGCGCCGGCACCCGGCGGTGTCGATGCCGAGCACAGGTACGCGCCACGCACACCGGTGGCATACGGGTTGACGGCCACTCGCGGCCGGAACAGCAGTTGCACCGGCGACGACGCCCCGCCGGCGATGTCACCGCCGAGGTAGTTGGCGTTGTAGACGGACATCTCCGTTGCCGAGCGCACGGCGACCCCGACGATGCGCTCACGAAAGCCGGGGGCGAACCGTTCGATCTGGGCGATGATCGCCTCGGTGGCATCCCCGGTGTACCCGTGGGGAACGTGGGCATAGGTCCACAGCGGATGGACCGACCCGACCGACCGACCAGGGTCCGCCAGGTACTGCTGTCCGACGAGCACGAAGGGCCGCTCGGGCATCTGGCCACGGTGAACGGCCGCCTCGTTGGCGGCCACCTCGTCGATGGTCCCGCCAAGGTGCACCGTACCGGCGCGGCGGGCGTCGTCGGCTGCCCACGGCACGCCACCCTCGACGGCGAAGTCGACCTTGAACGCGCCCGGGCCGTGGCGGAAGCGCCGGTACGCCCGGGCAACGCGACGCGGTAGCCGGTCGCCGAGGATGTCGGCCGCGATCGACGGTGAGACGTCCAGCATCAACACGTCGTGCTCCGCAAGGTCGGCCACCGAGTCCACTCGCTGTCCGACCTCGATGCTCCCGCCGTGGCGGCGGATATCGGCGACCAAGGCGTCGGCGATGGCCTGCGACCCGCCCTCGGCCACGGGCCACCCCTGGGCGTGGGCCGCGGTGATCAGCATCAGCCCCACCGCGCTGGTGAACGGCCGGCCCAGCGGGTAGAAGGCGTGAGCGGCGACACCGGCCCACAGCGCCCGCGCCCGCGGTGTGTCCCAGCGCCTGGCCAGCACGGTCGCTGGTACCATCGCCGGCACCCCGAAGCGGGCAAGCAGTACGGGGTGGCGGGGCAGGTGGAGGATGGGACGGCCGATCTCGCCCAGCAGGTCGGCGAAGTGGGCGACCAGCGGTTCGAACTGCCGACGCCATCCGCGGCCGTCTGTCCCCAGCCCGTCGGCCGTGCGGTCGAGCGAGCGATACAACGCCGCCGACCCGCCGTCCAGCATGTGGACGCAGTCGATCTCCGGGTACCGCCACGACAGGCCCGACGACGCCAGGTCGAGGCTGGACAGGAACGGCGATGCCACCGCCAGCGGATGGAACGCCGAGCAGTGGTCGTGCACCAATCCGGGGACGATCATCTCCGAACTGCGAACGCCGCCACCGATGGTGTCGCTGGCCTCCAGCACGGTGACGGCCAACCCGGCCCGCGCCAGGCGGGCGGCGGCCGCCAGGCCGTTGGGCCCGCTGCCCACCACGATCGCGGTCGTCATCGTGTCGCTCGAATCACTCGATCACGTTCTACCGCCGGTGCCGGGATGCGCCATGCCCGGCGCCACATAGCCCGGCATCGTCCAGGTGATCGTGTGCGGGATGGGACCGTTCGGCAACCACGGTTGCTCGTTGTACGCGTCGTCGTTGTGGTACCAGCCGCGCTCCACGGTGCCCAGCGCAGCGTCGATCACCCGGTACTGGACCCGCTTGCTGAATGCCGGCTGGGATTCGGTGAAGGCGACGACGACGTCGCCTGGCTCGTACTGGCAGCGCTCCTGCAGCGCGCCGATCAGCCGCTCGTCGAGGCAGTGGCCGTCGCCGAAGTTCCACCCGGTGAGCACGTTGCTGACGAACTCACCCTCGCGCTGGACACGATGATCGAGGCCGTCGGTATGACGCATCAGCGCCGAGATGTGCATCCGGCCCATCGGGTGCATCATCCGGAACGCCACCGCCTTCTGGATGAAGATCTCGGAGATCTCCTTGCCGAAGATGGGCTCGATCTGGTCGATCTGGTTCTCGGCAGCCTTGACCACCCGCTCGTTGATCCGGTCCTCCATCGACTTGTTGCGGAACGAGAACGTGGCCGACGCCCAGTTGCCGGCGTACTGCTTCATCCCCACCAGGAACGACACGTACTGGGGCTTCAGCGCCCCGAGGATGATGGGGAACAGGGCCACGCAGATCACCGTCGCCAGGAGCGCCGGGTGCATGTCGCCCACGCCGTAACCGTTGCCTGCCGAGAAGTTGCCGAACAGGAAGCCGGCGCAGAACATGAAGAACACGTTCCACTCCAGCGGCACCGCCAGCGGGAACGTGGAGATGATGAACGTATGCAGCATCCACATCGAGACGATGGCGATCCACGTCATCCACGGCCACGGCGAGAACAGCAGGACCAGCGGCATCACCAACTCGCACGTGGTCCCGCCGATGTGGGCCAGAGCGTGAGTGAGCTTGGATGGACGCAGATCGTTCGGATACTCCCGGACGGTGCGCTTGCGGAACTTGTCGAACACCATCCACGGCGTGTTCTGGATCATGATCGCCACGGTGCAGGAGAACCCGTGCTGCAGCTTGGAGAACCCGGCGCCCATCCAGATGACGACGATGAAGATCTTGGCGGCCACGACCATGTCGACGAAGTTGTGGAACAGGCCGAAGCACAGCAGCGTGGGCACGTACTGCTCGGCGCGTGACGAGAGGAACACCACCTTGTCCCGCAGGCCCATCAGCAGGATCAGCCCGCAGTAGGTCAGGACCGCCCACTGCGGCAGGATGCCCGCACTGCCCGCCGGGAGCCCGTCGACCTGCTCGCCGGACAGGAAGAACATCAGCACGATCAGCGTCGCCAGGATCAGCTTGTACAACCCGGTGTCCCACGGCTGGCGGCGGTTGCCCTTGGTGAACGGCACGTGGTTCGGGTACGGCGGGACGCGCAGCGTGTCGTTCTGCCACCAGTACAGGATCCCGCCGATCGGTGGGTCGAAGTGGAACGCCAGCGGGCCCGACGTGGCGGCCAACCCCATGATCTCCAGCAGGATCGTCCAGATCATCAGCTTCTGGTAGAGGATCGGCTGGTGCCACCAGTCGCCGATGTTGTTGAACTCCAGGCCCTTGGTGAACGCCCCTGCGAACACCAGCCCGAAGAACGAGTACCAGAACAGCTTCCAGATGTACAGCGTCGAGGTGTTGCGTGGGGTGCCGAAGCCCTGCTCCACCCAGTGCAGCTGGAGGATCTTCATTCGTTGGAAGAACGGGATCGTGGCGAACTCGTCGAGGTCGACGGGTGGCAGTTCTGCGGTGCGATAGCCCATGAGCTAGATCCTCTCGCGCTGCGTCAAGGCCCGCCGGCGGCGTTCCTTGTCGAAGTAGTAGTCGTCTTCGTCGGGTGTCCTGGTGGACACCACCTTGCCGGTCAGGCGTTCGAGCTCACGCTCACGGACACGCTGACGCTTCCACGCCTTGCGCTTCTTCTTGCGCCGCTGCCATTCGAAGTGGTCGTCCTCGGTCTCGGACGTGCCGCTGAGGTATGCCTCCTCGATCTCGGAGATCCGCCCGATGGCTTCGGCGGCCGGAAGCTGCAGGACGATCTGGCCGCGCGACATCAGGTACATCCGATCGGCGAAGCGCAGCGCCTTGCGAGCGTGCTGCTCGACGATCAGCGCGCCCGTCCCGCGCTCGTCAGCAGCGGCGCGCACGGCGCCGAGCAGGCGGTCGACGATCATCGGGGCCAGGCCCAACGACAGCTCGTCGGCGAGCAGCAGATCGGGCTTGCGCACCAGGGCGCGGGCCAGGGCCAGCATCTGCTGCTCGCCACCGGACAGCATCCCGCCGCGCACGTTCAGCCGGTTGCGTAGTTCGGGGAACAATTCCAGCGCATCGTCCACCGAGCCGCCGCCGAGGCGCAGGTTGTCGTAGGCCGAGAGCTTGGTGAACACCAGGCGCTCCTCGGTGATGAGCCCGATCCCGCCGTCGCGCACGCGCTGGTGCATGGGCGTCCAGGTGGGCACGTTGTTCACCATGACGATGCCGTCCATCGGCGCCAGCTCACCGGCGATGGTCAGCAACGTGGTGGTCTTGCCGGCGCCGTTCGGGCCCAGGAGGCACACCACCTCGCCGGCGCGAACTTCGATGTTGACCGCGCGCACGACCTCTCGGCCGAGGTACCCGGCTTTGAGGTTGCGGGTCTGCAGCAACGGCGTGGTCACGACGCGCCCCCGACCGAGGCGCGGTCGGCGACCAGCGCAGGCGCCTCGTCGTCGACCTCGTCGCCCAGGTAGGCGGCAATGACGGCGTGGTCGTTGCGCACCTGTTGCGGTGAGCCGGAGGCGATCTTCTTGCCGAAGTCCAAGACGATGACCTCGTCGCACACACCCATCACGAAGTTCATGTCGTGCTCGACGACCAGCACCGCCATGCCCCAGTCGTTCGCCAGGCGGCGGACCACGTTGGCCAGTTCGGTGCTCTCCGTGGTGCTCAGCCCGGCGACCGGCTCGTCCAGCAGGATCACGCTGGGGTGCATGGCCACGGCTCGGGCGATGGCCAGCAGGCGGCGCTTGCCGTACGACAGGTCCTTGACGTCGACGTGGAGATCTCTGTCGAGGCGGAACTCCTTGATGGCCCGGACCACTTCCGGGGGGAACGGTGGGTTGCTCGGGTGCACCAGGTCACGCACGTAGGACCACAGGTCCTGGGGATCGGCGGCGATGCTGAGGTTCTCGAACACGGTCGCGTCCTCGAACAGCTCCAGCGACTGGAACGACCGCGACAGACCGGCGCGGGCCCGCTTGGCCGCTGGCGCCTTGGACAGATCGTGGTCCGCGATCAGCACGTGTCCCGTGGAACGGGTGAATCCGCTGATCGCGTCGATCAGCGACGTCTTGCCGGCGCCGTTCGGCCCGATCAGGCCCGTCACGGTGCCCGGCTGCAGCGTGAAGCTGACGCTGTCGACGGCGACGACGGCGCCGTACTTCACCGTGAGGTTGCGCACCGACAGCGTCCTGGCCGGGACTCGCCGCTGATGGGCGGGGTCGTCGGCCCGCGGGTCGGACACGTCGGCAAGGGCGATGAGGTGGGTCCTGCCCCACTTGCGCATCTTCTTGATGCCGCGGAACATCTTCACCCACTCGGCGGCCACGCCGTCTTTGTACGCCAGCACCATCAACAAGATGGCCACCCCGCTGATGAGCGGCATCCACCGACCCACCCCGTCCCAGGTGGACTCGAAGATCTCCTGGTTGAACCCGGCGATGGCCATGGTCCCGCCGACGAACGCGCCCAGCAGATGCCCGACGCCGCCCACCAACGCCAGGCCCACGTAGGTGACCGAGGTGAAGTTGGTGAACGACTGGTAGCTGATCGAGCTGAGCCGGAACGCCAGCAGGATCCCGCCGACAGCGGCGATGCCGGCCGACAGGGCGAAGGCGAACAGCTTGGCGCGCATCACGTCGATGCCCAGCGCCGCCGCGGCGCGCTCGTTCGTGCGCACGGCGATCAGCCGCCGCCCGCTACGGCCACGACGGACGTTGGACACCACCAGCACCATCAGCATCGCCATGGCCAGCACGAAGATCCCGTAGCGCTCGGGATGATTGATCGAGCCGATGTCGTAGCCGAACAGGTCGGGATTGCCCACCTGCGTGCCCTGCACGCCGCCGGTGTAGGCGCGGTTGCGGAACAGCATCAGTTCCATGGTGCTGCCGAGGCCGAGGGTGACGATGGCCAGGTTGATCCCCCGTGTTCGCACGGCGGGGAGGCCGAAGATCACCCCGAGCACGACCGTGGCGGCCACACCGGCGAGCATCGCCAGGAGGAACGGGATGTGGAACACAGCGACCAGCCGACCGGCCACGTAGGCCCCGAAGCCTGCCATCGCGTACTGGGCGAGGGAGAGCTGGCCGGCGTAGCCGGTGAGCACGACGATCGACAGCAGCACGATGGTGACACCCAGCGAGACCGTCAGTGCGTCAACCCACTTGTTCTCCCGGGCGAGCAACAGGTACACGAGAGTGCCGCAGCCGAAGATGGTCCAGTCCCACGAGATCCGGCCGTTGCCCAGCATGGGCATCTGCTTCAAGAAGTAGTCACGCAGCGGCAGCGACCGGCCACGAAACACGAGGAACACGATGATGACGAGGAACGGCAGCGACGGCCCGAGGCCCTGCTGCTTGGAGAACCGGGACACCAGCGTCTGACCGATCCCCAGTGCGAAGCCAGCCATGGTTGCCATCGGGAACGAGCGGAAGTCGGCCACCAGCGCAGCGGCCAGCCCGGCGAGGATCAGCGAGGTCATCGCCGTGACCTGCAGGGTGATGATCGGGACCACCAAGATGCCGGCCAGCGCGGCGATGCCAGAGCCCAGCGCCCAGTTCAGCAGGGCGACGCGGTTCGGTGACACACCGACGGCCTCGGCCGATCGTTCGCTCTCGGACACCGCCTCGGTAGCCAGACCGAACTGGCTCGACCGGTACAGGCGCCACAGCCCGAACGCCGAGACGCTGGCGATCCCCAGCAGGATGAATCGATCGACCGTGGTCCCGACGTCACCCCACAGGGTGACCCGGTTCGTGGGCAGCCAGCTCTTCACCTGGCGGGACTCCGAGCCGTAGCGCAGCACGACGCCGGCCTGGATCGTGATCAGCACGCCCAGCGTGGCGATGACCCGGACCAGCGAGCTGGCTCGGCGCAGCGGGCGCATGATCACCCAGTGGGTCAGCGCACCGAGGAACGCCGCCCACAGCACACCGATGGCCGAGGCGGCGAGGAACGGCATCCCGTTCTTGTGCAGCTCCCATTGCATGAACACGCCGGCGATCGCCGTGGCGCCGAGCGAGAAGTTCAGCACCCCCGTTCCGCGGTAGATCACGATCAGACCCTGCGAGGCGAAGGCATACAACGCCCCGACCCCGAGCCCCAAGAGGGCAAATCGAATGACTTCGCTCATCGGCCCCCTTCCCCCTGCGGTGCAGCCGTGCGAAACGGCACAGTAGCCGTAGCAATCGTTCGCGATGTGTGCTCAGATGACGACCGTCAGAAAACCGGCTGGTGCGCTTGGGGGTGCCGGCTTTGTCAACTTGGGGGAATACATGACCAATCCGAATGACTCGCGTGCACGCTGGCGATCGCTGCCGGTGAAGCGGGCGCTCGTTGCTGCCGTCATCGTCGCCGGTGCGGCGACATCGGCAGGTGTGGCCAGCGCGCAGCGCGTCGCCACCACACCACCGGCCGCAGCGGCGCCCAGCGGAGACCCGATCAAGGTGATGACGGTCACCACGCTGAACGCTGCGGGACCCACCTACAAGAACATCGCCAACACCGCGAAGGCCTACGAGAAGTACATCAACGCACGCGGTGGCATTGCGGGTCGTCCGCTCGAAGTGACCGTCTGCGACGAGCAGTTCGATCCGGCTGTGGCCGCCACGTGTGCCCGCCAGGCCGCCGACGAGCAGATGGTGTCGGTCGTCGGGTCGTTCACGTTCTTCGCCGAGAGCATCGTCCCGGTCATCGCCGAGAAGAACATCACCTGGTTCGGTGAGTGCTGCCCGATCACGCCGTCGGAGCTGACCAGCAAGCACTCGTTCCCCATCGGCAACCAGCCGATGTACGCGGTGGGGGCGGTGAAACGTGCCGTCGACGACGGATGCGCCAACATCAACGCGGTCATCATCGACGGCGCGCAGATCTTCCTGCCGCCGATGGAGAACGCGATGAAGGCCCTCGGCAAGACCTTTGGCGCCACGGTGATCCTGCCACCAACAGCGCAGGACTATTCCTCCGAGGTGGCCCAGGCCACCGATGGCGCCGACTGCGTCATCGCCGTGATCTCCGAGACCCCGTACATCACCTGGAACACGGCCTGGACCCAGTCGGGGACCACCGCTCGGCAGTACGGCCCGCAGGGGAACCTCGACGTGATCTCCGCCAAGGGCAACGAGGACTCCACCGACGGTGACGTCATCGCCGGCATGTACCCGGACATCTCCACCGCACCGTGGGCCGAGTACCGCACCGCGCTGTCCGAGGCCGGCCTCGACACCAACGAGCTGGACTACAACAGCCTCGGCGGGATGGGCACCTGGGCTGCGTACGTGGCCTTCACCAAGATCGCCAGCGGCATCCAGGGTGACATCACCGCCGACTCGTTCTTTGCCGCGGCGTCGGCCACGAACAACCTCGACCTCGGCGGCATGGTGCCGGTGCTGGACTTCACCAAGGAGTGGACCGACGGCCTGGCCGGCTACCAACGCCTGTTCAACCGCAGCGTCGTGTTCAGCAAGCTGGACAAGGGCAAGGTCGTCCCGCTGACGACCGAGTTCGAAGACGTCAGCAACCTGGCCACGGGCAAGGCCGGCTGAACACGCCGTCCTGGTGATCGGCCCGACCGGGCCGTGTCGGTTCCCTACGACACGGCCCGGTCGCTGCCGCTCCAGTACCGGGCGCGCACGGCCTTCTTGTCCGGCTTGCCCACGGGCGTGAGCGGTAGGGCGTCGACGTAGTCGATCGACTTGGGCGCCTGCTGGGCGCCCTTGGCGTCCTTGACGAGTTGTTGCAGTTCGCCGGTCAGCGTGTCCGATGGCGCGTGACCCGGCTGGAGCACGACGACGGCCTTGACGGCCTCCCCCCACTTCGGGTCGGGGACCCCGATGACCATCACCATGCCGACGGCCGGATGGGCGGTCAGCACGTCTTCCACCTCGCGCGGGAACACGTTGAACCCGCCGGTGATCACCATGTCCTTGGTGCGATCGACGATGTACAGGTAGCCCTCGTCGTCGAACCGCCCGACATCGCCGGTGTGCAGCCAGTCCCCAGACAGGGCCTCGGCCGTCTCGGCCGGGAGATCCTTGTAGCCGTTCATGACCAGCGGCCCGCGGGCGCAGATCTCGCCGGACTGGCCGGGGCCGACGGGGCGGTTCTGCGAGTCGAGCAGGGCGACGTGCATCCACGGCACCGGGCGGCCGCACGACGACAGCCGCTCGGGGTGGGACAGGTCGTGCTCGGCCTTCTTCAGGTGGGTGAGCACCATCGGCGCTTCGGTCTGCCCGTAGAACTGGAAGAAGATCGGGCCCCAATGTTCGATGGCCTGGATCAGCTTCGCCGGGCTCATCGGGGAGGCGCCGTAGAAGATCGTGCGCATCGACGACATGTCCGCCGAGGCGTACCGCGGGTGCCCCTGCAGGGCGTAGAGCATGACGGGGACGACGAGCGTGCAGGTGATGCGGTGTTCCTCGACCAGATCGTAGAAGCCGTCCGGGGTGAAGGTCTCCATCACGTAGAACGCCCCGCCGGACAGGAGCACGGGCGCCACCAACGACATCGCCGCGTGCGACAGCGGGGTGGCGACGGCGATGCGCAACTCCTCGGGGAACTCCCATTCGGCCATCTGGATCCAGGTCATCGCCGCCCAGACGCGGTGTGTCATCAGCACGCCCTTGGGCCGGCCGGTGGTGCCACCGGTGTAGACGATCGTGCACAGATCCTCAGGGTTGACATCCGGCGCCTCCAGCGGACCGGGCTCGAACTGGTCGGCCAGCGCCAGGTAGTCCTCGCCCACGTCGGTGGGTCCGAAGCCCAGCAGGATGAGCCCGGGATACTGTTCGCGCAGCTCGCGGGCGCGCTCGGTGAAGTGCTCGGCGTCGAACACCAGGCAGTCGATCTCGGCGTCGCCGATCACGTAGGCGTGGTCGTGCAGCGAGCCGAGCGGGTGCAGCGGCGTGACCACGCAGCCGTT
>WBZP01006160.1_pt1 | contig 11952 bp, 6 predicted proteins | sample 5204301 | NCBI WGS metagenome assembly WBZP01 (sample SAMN12412401, study PRJNA552823) | activated sludge metagenome | isolation source: activated sludge from nitrification reactor of wastewater treatment plant... | place: USA: Pennsylvania | collected 2017
AACGGACATATTGCCCGGGCGCAAGAGATTATCCCGCTATTGCAAAAATATGCAGAAGTAGATATACTGGCGAGTGGAACGCAGGCGCAAATAAATCTTGGACATGAAATCAAATATTCATTTCAGGGAATATCTTTGTTCTATAATAAGAAAGGAGGTATCTCTTTATTCAAAACTTTTTGGCGCAATCATTTCTTTCGTTTTGTATATCATGTGTTTTGCCTTCCTGTTCATGACTATGATTTGATTATCAATGATTTTGAGCCGATTTCGGCTTGGGCAAGTAAATTGAGAAAAGGTCATATTATTTCACTTTCGCATCAGGCAGCGATGTGGTTTAAAGAGACACCTAAACCTAGCAAACGAAATGTTTGGGCGATGGACATTTTTAAGTATTATGCCCCAATCGAAAAGAAGTATGGGTTTCATTTTAGGTGCTATAACTCCTCTATTTTTTATCCCATTATTAGAAGAAAGGTGAGAAATTTGACTCCATTTACTACTGAAAAATATGTTGTCTATCTACCGTCTTATTCTGACGAAAAACTCTACAAAGAATTGTCTAAAATCGATACCGTCTGGGCTATTTTTTCAAAACATGTACACACGATAACCCATAAAGACAATTGCACTTTTTATCCCATAAACGAGCAGGATTTTTTTACAGAGTTAGAATGTTGTAAAGGTGTTTTATGCAATGCAGGTTTTGAACTGCCCGCTGAAAGTCTTTTTTTGAAAAAGAAATTATTCGTCATACCCATCAAAAAACAGTTCGAACAGGCATATAATGCCAAAGCACTTGCAACGATGGGAGTGCCTACCGCTAAAAAACTGTCAAAGAAAAAACTGAAAGCCTGGATTGAGGATGAATCGAAGATTAATGTAGATTATCCAGATAATACGGAGGCAATTTTAATGCAAATTTTGAATGAATGTGGTGTAATAACGAATGGATTGATTTAACTTAATAATATGATAACAATAATATAACCCACTTTCTTTGCTTGGTCGGTTAATTCTTATTTGTTTTGTAGTGTCGAAAAATGCAGATGCGTATGAAGTATTTATTAATGACTTTAGTGGTTTGTTTTGTGGCTTGCTCACAAGATAATCAGGCAATCAAAATCAAAGGCTCTGACACCGAAGTTAATCTTTCGGTTCAGCTTGCGGAGGCTTTTCATATTCATCAACCCACCATTTTTGTGTCGATTTCTGGTGGTGGCTCTGGATTAGGTATTGCCTCCTTATTAAATGGTACTACCGATATAGCCAATTCTTCAAGAAGGATTAATGAAAAAGAAATCGCTTTATTTCAAGAAAAAGGACTCGTAATAGATTCTTTTTTATTTGCTCAGGATGCCATTGCATTTGTGATTTCAGCGGATATTCCGCTGGATTCCATTTACACAGTAGATTTAGCTAAAATTTTGAACGGGAATTTTACTACTTGGAACACCCTAACTCATACAAATTTACCTATCAATATATATGGTCGGCAAAGTAATTCGGGAACTTATGAATTTATTAAGAAAAAACTAGACATTGAATTTAGTCCTTATGCCAAAGAGATGAACGGGAACGCACAGATTTTAGAGGCTATAAAGGCAGACAATTCTGGAATTGGCTATGTAGGAGCGGGTTATTTGCTCAATGGCAATGCAAAAGGCTTGAAGTTACTTCGTATTTATGATAATCCTCAATCACAATCGGTTTCTCCATTAGATGCAGTACAAATTGCGCAAGGAAAATATTTTTTTCAACGTCCTTTATATCAATACTACCGGTCAGATAATTTTAATAAAATCAAAGCTGTTTTTGATTTTGAACAGAGCCTAATGGGAAAAAAAATCATTCAATCAGCAGGTTATTATCCTTTATTATAATCAAAATGAAAGTAGAAATAAGAGAGCGAATCGATAAATTGTTTACCTTCATTTTTAAAGGTGCAGGCTTGATTACAATAGCTTTATTAGGAGGGATATTTGCAATGCTATTTTTTAATAGTATCGCCTTTTTCTTTCAGGTTAGTCCCCTTGACTTTTTTACAGAATATCATTGGGCTCCTGGCAATAAACAAGTTCAATATGGAATTCTTCCCTTGCTGACAAGTACCGCATTAGTAGCAGTTGGTTCTATGATTATCGCCGTTCCTTTAGGAATCTTGACAGCCGCTTTTTTATCTGAATATGCGCCACGCAAGGTTCAGGCTATTCTCAAACCCCTCATAGAGATGTTGGCTGCAATCCCCTCCGTTGCAATAGGTTTTTTGGGAATTGTATTGGTTGGACCTGGACTAGCACACTTATTCGGCATTCAAAACGGCTTAAATGCGCTGAATGGTTCTCTGCTACTTTCTATTATGGCTTTACCCACGATTATTACGATTAGTGAAGATGCGATTCATGCTGTTCCTGTTAGTCATCGAGAGGCTTCCTTTGCCTTAGGTGCAAGTAAATGGGAAACGCTCTATAAAGTTACCTTGCCCGCAGCTATGCCAGGATTGATTGCAGCGGTTATGTTGGGTTTAGGGAGGGCATTAGGCGAAACCATGACGGTATTAATGGCAACAGGTAATTCTGCTGCCCTTCCTAAGAGTTTTTTAGATTCCGTACGGACAATCACTGCCACAATTGCCATAGAGATGGGCGAAGTTCCTTATCAGACAACGCATTATTTTGCCTTATTTGCCATTGCAGCGATACTATTTGTTATTTCATTGGTGATTAATTTAACAGGAGAATATTTTGCCAACCGACTAAGAAAATTCCATGCGTGAAAAATAGTATATTAAACCTCTTCCATTTGATTCTTTTAATGCTGAGCACAGCTATTGTGTGTCTGTTTTTAGGTATTATCCTTTTTGATATCTTTTCAAATGGTTTTTCCTCCTTATCGTGGCAATTTGTGTCTCAGTTTCCAAGCCAGGGAATGACAAAAGGAGGCATACTTCCTGCAATTACCGGAACATTTTCACTCACAATCATCACCACAATATTTGCATTGCCTTTTGGGGTCGCTTGTGCCGTATATTTGAATGAATATGCTCAAAATACCGTGCTTACACAACTCATCCGGGCTTCTATCCGTAATCTTGCAGGTATTCCTTCCATTATTTATGGTTTATTTGGCCTGGCATTATTTGTACAAGCCTTGAAAATGGGAACTTCCGTTTTATCTGCCGGGCTTACATTAGGATTACTTTCGCTTCCTTACATTATTACAACAACAGAAGAAGCCTTAAAACGAATTCCGAATAGTATGAGAGAGGCAACCCTGGCTTTGGGTGTAACACAGTTTGAAACCATTAAGGATGTCATTCTGCCAAACGCTTTACCGGGCATTTTAACGGGAGTTATCCTGACATTATCAAGAGCTGCCGGGGAAACAGCCCCGATTTTGTTTACGGGCGTTGCCTTTTATATAAATGGATTGCCCAAAAATTTGAATCAAGAATTTATGGCTTTGCCCTATCATTTGTATATGCTCTCAACGCAGCACAATGCTATCGAACAAGTAAGGCCACTGGCTTATGGAACAGCACTTGTGTTGATCCTACTGGTTTTTTTCCTCAATATGATTGCTTTTTATATCAGATACAAGTACCGAACTCAAGATTAACATGGAAGAAATAAAACTATCTGCACATCACATGAATTTGTTTTTTGGTAAAAAACAAATCTTGAAAAATATAAATATTGATTTCCCTAAAAATCAAGTTACCGCTTTAATTGGTCCCTCCGGCTGCGGAAAATCTACCTTGCTTCGCTCCTTTAATCGTATGCACGACCTGACTTCTGATGTAAAAATAGAGGGGCAGCTCTCTTTAGATGGCGGAGATATCTATGATAAAAAACGTTCTGTAACAGAATTGCGAAAAAAAATAGGCATGGTTTTCCAAAAGCCGAATCCGCTGCCAAAAAGTATTTATGAAAATTTAGCCTATGCCTTGAAAATTCATAATGTCCCCAAAAATGAAATTCCTCAAATGATAGAATCAGCATTGAAGGAAAGTTATTTATGGGACGAAGTGAAGGATGAGTTACAAAAACCCGCTGTAAAACTTTCCGGGGGACAACAACAAAGACTTTGTATTGCAAGAACGGTTGTATTAAGACCAGAAGTTATCCTTATGGACGAACCTTGCTCTGCCCTTGACCCTATCAGCACCCGTAAAGTCGAAGAATTGATAGTTAAGTTGAAAGAGCATTATACCATTGTAATTGTAACACACAATATGCAGCAAGCGCAAAGAATCTCTGATAAAGTTGCTTTTATGTATTTAGGCGAGCTGATTGAATACGATGCCTGCCAAAACATCTTTAAGAACCCACAAAAAGAACTGACAAAAAATTATGTGCAGGGACATTTTGGATGATGAAATCGGCAAGTAGTCAAACTATTACAATTAATTAATATTTAGCTTACAAACATATTTTACCTTTGCGGAACAAAATTAATTGTACATCAATGATATGGCTAAACGAAAAGTAGAAATTGTGGTTTTGTCGGATATTCATCTCGGAACCTATGGTTGTCATGCTGAAGAGTTGCTTGTGTATCTGAAAAGTATTAAACCTAAAATGCTGATATTGAATGGCGACATTATTGATATTTGGCAGTTGAGTAAGAATTATTTTCCGAAAGCACATTTTGATATTCTGAAAAAACTTATCAAATGGATTGCCTCAGAGGAAGTTGAGGTCTATTATCTTACGGGAAATCACGACGAAATGCTACGCAAATTCAGTCCGTTCTCTTTAGGGAATTTTCATCTGCTGGATAAGATGAAGCTGGATGTTGGCGACAAAAAAGCCTGGGTTTTTCATGGAGATATTTTTGATGCCTCTGTTTCTACCTCCAAATGGCTGGCAAAATTGGGTAGTTGGGGCTATGATTTGCTGGTTTTACTCAATCGTCTCATCAATTTCTTTTTGGTGAAAATGGGTACTTCAAAAATGTCGTTCTCTAAAAAAATCAAAGATAATGTCAAAAAAGCAGTGAAATTTGTCAATGACTTTGAAGAAACAGCTATCGAACTTGCCTTGGAGCAAAATTATGATTATGTGATTTGTGGCCATATTCACAAACCGCAAATGAGGGAAGTGCGTAAAGAAAATAAAAGTGTAACGTACCTAAATTCAGGAGATTGGATAGAAAATCTAACGGCGTTGGAGTATAATGAAGGGGAATGGCACATCTATCAATTTTCGGAAAATGAGCCTGTTGAACCCTCGTTGCAAAACGTTGAATCCCTTTATTCTGATATTCAATTACTCCCAACAACTTAATCCTTTCTTATGCAAATACAAACACAGCAACTCATTGTCCGCACAGCAAAAGTCACGGACTTGGCACAATTAAAATGCTTGTTTACCCAGTTGATTGATAATGTACATCCAAATATACATGCTATGGAGGATGTGTTGCTAGAAGCTTATGACGACGATTTCAATCGGGTATATGTTGTCGAATCTAATGGCGTGATGGTAGGTACTGCACAGGTGATTATTTACAATAATCTGATTCGCACACCTAAGCGTAAAGCTATTATAGATTCTGTTATTGTAGATGAAAAGCAGAGAGGGCTAAATATTGGAAAGAAACTCATTACACATATTATTGATTATTGTATTACGCAAGAGGTGGGAAAAATAACGCTCGTTTCCTCTTATAAACGCTTTCTTGCGTATCCTTTTTACCGTTCTGTTGGATTTAGAGATTGTGGACTCGGCTTTGAGTTGGAATTATTTTCACAATTGTAATAAAAATAGCAGTCAATAAAGAACGGGCAAAAAATAACTGGATGTTTTGCTCGTCTTTTGCACAAAAAACTTCGTTGAATTTTTTGCACAATACACTGCATTGCGCTACAAAATCCGCCTTGTTTTTCGCACAAAATACTTCGCAAAACTTTATCCATTTATTTTTCTTCCATTCCTTATAAAAAAGAGAGGCTGTTTTAAAATTATTTTTCAGGTTTTTTTCCGAAAAAGAAAGATTCGGAATGCATTATATTTTTTGCTGTTTTGAAACTTAATCATGAAATTTTCTATCTTTGTCGCATTATTCCGATTTTTGTAATTTTTGGCTGTGTTTTAAGAGAATCTGTCTATGATGAAGAATTTTACTGCTTGTTTCTTGATTTGTATGACTTTATCCGGGGTTTATGGTCAGAAAGCCCAACGCTATCCGGATACAGAAAGCCCGGCTCTCCGGAAGCTTTACGAAAGAAAAAATCATCCGTTTCACCGTTTTACTCCCGAAAACGAAGTACTGGAAGAAAGGTCTGCTACGACAAAGCAGTTTTTTAATCCTGAGACCGGGAAAAAAACTGCGGTAATCGGAGCAGGGCCTGTACATTACTTTGAAAGTGGGGCATGGAAAACGATTTCCGATGAAATTATGCCCAATACTTCAGGAAGTCATAGTGATTTTCCGCTTTACAACGAATGGAATACTTTTCATACCTATTATTCTGATAAAGAAGCGCAGGTGCTGATTGCTTTTGCCGGAGGAGAAGAAGCCAAAGTCCATACGGTGGGAATGCAGTGGACGGGTAGCAATGGGAATACCCTTCAGACATTGCCTTTTCCGTCTTCGGTGGCCTCGGTTGAGGAAGGGAAAATCCGGTATGCTGCTACCTCAGGCAGTGTGGATGCGGAAGTAAAGCAGTTGAGTACAGGCGTAGAAATGGATTATCTGCTGAAAGATGCTTCTTTTGTGGGTAGTGCTCCTTCGGATGCGGCTTTTCTGACGGTGATTCAGCAGGTAGAAATTCCCAATGGATGGACGATGGAAACCAACCGGGAGGAAAAAGGAAGGTCAGTGTCTGAAAGTATCAGAACCCTTCATTTTTATAAAAACGGAACAGAAGTACTCCGGTTTCATTCGCCGGTTTACTATGATTTGTTTCCTCAAAGTCCGAACGGAGAGGCGCAAAGCCTCAAAAGGATTTCCGGTTCATACGAAACGAGTACTTCGGGAAATCTCGTTACCGTAAAGATAAAAGTACCGGTGGACTGGTTAAAAGCGCCGGACAGAAGTTTTCCGGTGGTAGTTGACCCGGTAATCAATGCGAATCCTTCGGTTTCAACTTACTGGACCGGAACGGTATATGATAACGGAAGTACAGGACTGGAATTTAATGACGGAATGCGGGTTGGGGAAAATGACCTGACCTGGCCCACCAACAATAAATATTATCAGACGTGGGCAAAAATCAATCTGAGTGCGCTTCCGGATAATATTTGTATCAGCTCTGCGGGTTTTTATCTCTATCAGACCGCGCATTTCAATGGCAGCGGATGTGATGAGCTTCGTTTTCGTATCGGCAAAGCCAATACTGACCCTATTCCGGATCCGTGGAGTACGGTGCATAGTCAGATTAATACGCTTACAAGTGAATATTCCCGCTGGGATGCTTATGGAACGGGTTGTGGTGCGGGGTGTCAGGATTATTATGAAGGGGCCAACGGGTGGAAGTCTTTCCCCATGAATTCTGCCGGACTGAGTGATATTCTGAGTGGGCTTACCTCCAATTATCTGACGATTGGAATAGACAATCTGACGGCGTATGACAATCATTGCAGCGGAGCTACGGATGACTCCGGGTGGCTGGACTGGGCGGGTTACAGCAGCACAAACCGACCTTATCTTACCATTGACTATACGGTAAATGATATGTGTGCCAACGCTACCCTGATGACGGGTTCTTCTCAAACGTATAGCTTCAATACTACCTGTGCGGCACAAGATGGCCCAACCCCTTCCTGCGGAAGTGGGGCTTTCAGGGAAGTGTGGTATAAATGGGTGGCTTCCGGCAGCGGAACGCTTACTGCTTCTACCTGCGGGCTTGCTTCCTTTGATACCCGGATTGCAATTTTCAGCGGAAGTTGCGGTGCTTTTACGGAAGTGGGATGTAATGATGATGCCTGTTCTTCTACACAGTCCTCTCTTACGGTGAATGTATGTGCCGGTACTACCTATTATATTGCCGTAGGAGGATGGAACGGGTTGTCCGGCAGCGGTTCGGTTGCGATTAGCTATTCGGGTACTCCGGCACTAGCGGGTGGAACGGTGGGAAGTAATGCATCTTATGTAAACTCAGGGAATCCTCCGGCTTTTGTCAGTACTGTGGCTGCTTCCGGTGGTGCAGGGACTCTGGCCTATCAGTGGCAGTCTTCTCCGAATAATAGTGTGTGGACGAATATTTCGGGTGCAACTGCACTTACTTACGATGCGCCTGTGCTGAATCAGACTACCTATTACAGAAGAAAGGTAACGGACGGATGTAATGTAGTAGCCTATTCCAATACGATTACGATTTCGTTTACTTATACGGCTCCTGCTCCGGTTGCGACTTTTACGGCTTCTCCCACAACAATTCTTGTAGGACAAACGGTAACTTTTACCAACACCTCTTCCAATGCCATCAGTTATTCCTGGAACTTCGGGGATGGAACGACCTCTACGGCGACGAATCCTACGCATACTTACAATGCAATAGGCAGTATGACGGTTACGCTTATCGCTTATGCGTCTCCCGGTCAGTCGGGGCAGTCTGCTACCAATACTGCGGTGATTACGGTCAATCCGCTTCCGGTTTTTAGTCTTCAGGTGGACAATCTTATTTTTGAAGCGAATACAATTACCGGTACGAATCCCAAAACGCTTTCGGGGAATGTAGCGGTGCATCTGTCCGGTTGTGGAAATGTACTCGCTTTTGGGGGGAATGTAACGGTGAATACCACTACGAAAGTGATGAGCGGGAATTGTTTAGTGTATGTACCGAATGTACAGGGAAGCAATAAAAATATTTACAACGGGCCTTTTAGCTTTGCGATTTCCGGAAGCAGCATTGATTTACAGAGCAATCCGATTCTGAATTACCTTCTTGACCTTGCCGAACTGGATTTGCCCATCAATGATGTAACGTTGCAATGCAATGGGATTCTGATAGACGGAAACCTTCAGCTACCGGCTTCGCTTTCCAGTTTCAGTAACGGGGCTTCGGTGAGTGCGCATCTGGATACCGTTAGTATTCATCAGACGACGGGGCTTTGGGTAAGCGGTGAGGCTTTGCTGACGAATCTTCAGGTGTATAATAAACTCCGGCTTGACTCGCTTTATTTAGGATTCAATATCATGCCTGTGGAACGATTTTTGGGGATTACCCGGCTTTCTACTCCCATTATGAGCATACGAGGGCAGGCACTTGTTCAGCAAAGGAAACTAAAAAATATAGATGTTTGGGTTCAACCGTATTCGCCTGTGGCTTTAGGGACTTCGGGTATTTCGCTGGCAAGCGCAGCGGGATATGTCCACAATATTGATGTGCCTTCTACGATGAAAATCGGCATTAATGGTACGCTTGTTCCTACTTTTCCTACCGATTTGACTGCGATAACCAATGCGTATGTTTCGGCGGAATATACGATGGGTACTTCTTTTATTGCTACGGGCTCTCTGAATCTCTTTAATCATTCTCTTGCCAATGTAGGGTTTGGAATCTATCCTTATATGGGAGAAGTGTGGGGAAATGTAAACTGGCTGACGATGCTTCAGGCACACGCCCGCTTCTCCGTAGCCAAATATCCGGGACAGCGTACGCAGTTGAGGGGGTTATTCGGGGCTACGCTGAGTATGCCTAATGCAAGCGTTATCGAAAATCAGACTTTGCGCACCATTCTTACGACTTTCTACAGTCAGGGGCAGGTAATCGCAACGTGCAATAATTATCTTACCAATGATTATCTTACGGGTTATGCCGCGCTGAATATCTGGATTTATCATCCGACGGCTTCCTATCTCCTGAATTGGGGTGGAGGGCTTTATGCAAGAGTGGGGTTAAATTACAGTGTCATTCCTCAGTCTGCGCGTCAGCCTTTGGGAATTCAGAAAACGAGCGGGGCTACTACTCCCGGCTATTATAATTTTAATGTGGGGTATGCTACGCAAAACGTGCTGATTGAAGCAAAAGGAAACGGGGTAATGCCGGAAATTGAGATTATCACTGCTTTAGGGGATACAATTACTCAGACTAATGCGGTTCTCTATGATAATGTTCATCATATTAAGGATTTTCCTCAAAATTTTGCGGCTTTCTGGATTCAGAATCCTCGTTTAGGCGATTATCAGGTGCATTTAATCACGGGAGATTCTCTTGAGATTTTTGCGGAAAATGCAGGGCCTTCTATTAGGGTGAACGGGGTTACACAAAACGCCTCTTCTCATGAAGTTACGATTCAGTGGGCGGACAATGATCCGGATAATGACGCGCAAATTTCTCTTTTTGCGGATACCGATAATCAAAACGGAGATGGAGTGATTTTTGCGAGAAATATTTCTGAAAACAGCCTTACGGATTCCTATACTTTTGATTACAGCAACTTCCCGAGCGGGGAATATTATTTGGGTGCCCTTATTGAAGATTCTCTGGGACAGTCTGCGATTTCTTATTTTCAGACTCCTTTCCGGCTGGTTAAAAACGGGGCTCCGAATGCGCCGGTGCTTATCAGTCTGGGGGTAACGGATAGTTCTCTTACGGGTTCTTATCTGAATAATAATACGGCACCGCTTACTTATATGGCCTATTATTCCAATAGTCCGGATGTGAACTATCATTCTCCTTCGGTGGCTGTCAGCCGGGTTTCTCCTTTTGAAGTTTCTGATTTATTGCCTTTCGGCAGAACTTACTACGTGGCTCTGTCTGCGATTGACCCTTCCGGAACGGAAAGTGATTTGTCCAATGTGGTAAGTGTAAGTTATGTGTATTCCGGTGTCAACAATGCGCCTTATTTTCATTCTCAGAATTTTGGGGTGGTTGCTAAAACGAGTCAATTGTACAGTTATCAGTTATTGGCTACGGATTTGGATGGTACGCCTTTGGTCTATACTCTTCAATCTGCTCCTCTCGGTATGAATATCAATGCAAGTGGGTTGATTACATGGACTCCGAATAATAGTCAGACGGGATATAATCAGGTATATGCGAAGGTAGAAGATGGTAACGGGGGGGCTGATTCGATTCGTTTCCAGATTAATGTGCTGAACCCCGGTCAGGATTTTGCCAATATTCAGTTTGATAAGTCCACTTATATCGAAACAGGGGACGGCGGGGTAATTACCATTATTCATCCGTCTTTCAGCGGAGATATCCGTACGGTTGATGTGCTGAATTTCCGGCTCTATTCCAACTCTGACCCTGTGGGGCTGCTTTTGACCGCTACGGAAATTATGCCGGATGCCAATACTTTCACGGCGGTTTTCCAGACCGGAAATGTCACCGGCGGGAATATGATTGAGGTACATCTGAATGACACGCTGAAAGTAGCCTATCTTCATTCTTTAGGGGATTCTACGCTTCAGTATGCCAACGTTACTCAGTTTGTGGCGGATTTTACCTTTGTTTCCGGAGGTCAGAATGATACTACTACTTTCTTCAATGCTTCGAGAGGGGCTAATCTTGTGTATGCATGGGATTTCGGAGATGGTAATACTTCTTCGGAACGTCATCCCGTTCATGTCTATTCTCTGAATGGTACTTTTACCATTACGCTTACGATTACAGACCTTGAGGGGAGAATCAGCACGACTACGCGTCAGATTGTGATTGACGGGCCGCTGCCGGTAGATTGGCTGAATTTTGAAGGTTTCGCAGAGAGCAAAGGCAATCACCTCAAATGGGAGACTGCTTTTGAAGTAAATAATGATTATTTCGGGGTGGAAAGAAGTACAGATGGAACGCATTTTGTAAAAATAGGGGAGGTAGCGGCTGATAACGGCAATGCTCCGGTTCATTCTTATCAATTCCTGGATGAAAATGCGACTGTGGGTAAGTCGTGGTATCGCCTGCGTCAGAACGATGTTGACGGGGCTTTCCATTATTCCCGTACCATTGAATTAAGCCGTGCTTTGCCGGAGTTTGCGATGAGCATTTACCCGAATCCGTTT
>WBZP01006165.1_pt1 | contig 11944 bp, 10 predicted proteins | sample 5204301 | NCBI WGS metagenome assembly WBZP01 (sample SAMN12412401, study PRJNA552823) | activated sludge metagenome | isolation source: activated sludge from nitrification reactor of wastewater treatment plant... | place: USA: Pennsylvania | collected 2017
GCGATTTCCTGGGTCATCCCGTGGGCTATTTCCTCGAGAGCATTCTTCCCCGGCTGAATGCCGCCAATATCGAGCTGGTTGCCTACCCAACCGTCTCCGAGGAGGACGAACTGACGGCGCGCATCAAGCCGTTCTTTGCCGGGTGGTGTCCGATCCATGGTCTCGACGACGAGGCGGCGGCGAGGAAGATCCGCGAGGACGCCATCCAGGTGCTCGTCGACCTGGCCGGCCACACTTCGCACAACCGCCTGCCGCTGTTTGCCTGGAAGCCGGCTCCGGTGCAGGCGAGCTGGCTGGGCTATTTCGCCTCGACGGGCGTGCCGGGCATGGATTATCTGCTCGCCGATCGCTTCTCCGTACCGGACGAGGATCGAGCGCATTTCACCGAGTCTGTCTGGTACCTGCCGGATACCCGCCTGTGCTTCAGCGTTCCCGCATCGAGCGGGAAGCCGGACGTCTCGCCGCCGCCGGCGTTGCGCAATGGCTACGTCACCTTCGGCTGCTACCAGAACCTGGCCAAGCTCAACGACCAGGTGCTTGCGGCATGGGGCCGGATTTTCCGTGGCCTGCCGGATGCCCGGCTGCGGATCCAGTGCAAGCAGATGGAGGGCGCGGCAGAGCGCGAGAAATTGCTGCAGCGGCTCGGGAAGGCAGGCATCGATCCCCGGCGCGTGGAACTGGTCGGACCCGGCACGCGGGAAGCGTATCTGGCGTCGCATGCCGAGGTGGACATCCTGCTCGACACCTTCCCCTATCCGGGCGGCACGACGACCTGCGAGGGCCTCTGGATGGGCGTGCCGACGCTGACCCTGTGCGGCAAGACCCTGCTCGGACGGCAGGGCGCCAGCATGATGCAGTGCGCCGGCCTGCCGGACTGGGTGGCGCGCGACGAGGACGGCTACGTGGCCCTCGCCCTCGCCAAGGGCGGCGACGTGCAGGGCCTGGCGCGGCTGCGCGAGACGTTGCGGGACAAGGCGCTGTCCTCGCCCCTGTTCGACGCGCCGCGCTTCGCGGCCAACCTGGAGGAGGCGCTGCAGGGAATGTGGCGGTCCGGGGTCAAAGCCACACCGGAACGATAGTCGGCAGCGGTTCGCTCCCGACCTAGCCCCGTCCGCGGTTCAGGACCCATCTGACAAGCTTGCGCAGGCGCGGATAGCCCTTCAGCCAGCCGCTCAGGCGGCCCAGGCCGAGGTGGAAGTGGTAGGCGAGGACGGCGTGCAGGTCGGGCAGCAGGCTGCGCTGCGCCGCGTTCGAGAGGGCGGGATCGGGCACCTCGGAGAATTTGCGCCGCCGCGCCGGCGCGCGCTTCGCGGCGAGCGTGGCTTCGAGGTAGCGGCGCTGGTATTTCCGGTCGGGCTCGAGATGGCAGCCCTCGGCCCATTCGTTCCAGGCATTGATGAACACCAGGCGCTCGCGCCCGGGGAAGTCGCGCGCGCTGCGCTCGATGGACTGCGCCAGCCAGCACTCGTAGTTTTCCGGCGAGGTGCCCATGACGATGACGCCGCGGCCGCCCGTGCGCGGCGTGTTGTCCCAGGCCGGGAAGACGCCGCGAAACACGTTCGGATGCGGGTAGCGCCGCTCGAGATAGGCGCGCGCGATCTCGGGGTAGTCCACGACGTAGCCGCTGAACGGCGCGCGGAAGGCGATGTGGCGCGCCAGGTTGCGGGATTGCAGGTTGTGGGGCGGGAACTCGACGCCGCTGTCGAAGCCGAACTGCGCATAATCCTGGTTGCCGTGCGTGAGCGCGGCGCAGACATGGATCTCGCCGATGCCTGCGGAGCGGCAGAAGTCGCGCCAGACGGCGACGGTCCTGCGCGCATCGGGCAGGTGCTGCGGGCGATAGACGATGAGGAAGGGGGCGCCGTCGACGCGGATGTAGCGGGGATCCGAGAAGAACGGAACCAGGCTCTTGATGAAGTCGAGGTCGTCGTCCGGCAGGTAGCGCTGCGCGATGAGGATCTCGTGCTCGGCGGCGTCCCAGCGCCGCGTCCAGTTCTCGTTGGCCCAGCACAGGCAGAAGGGCATGTCGCTTGCCGGGTCCGCCAGCATGTCGTCGAGCGGCCGGTTGAGCAGGCGCGTGCCGGAAAACCAGTAGTAGTGGTAGCAGAAGCCGTCGATGCCGTGTTCCTTCGCCAGGCGGATCTGTTCGTGGCGCGTTTCGCGCACGCGCAGGTCGTAGAAGCCGAGGTCGGCCGGCAGGTGGGGCTGGTAGTGGCCGTCGAAGAGGGGCTGCGCCTTGGTGACGTTGGTCCACTCGGTGAATCCCTTGCCCCACCACCGGTCGTTCTCCGGGATGGGGTGGAACTGCGTGAGGTAGAAGGCGATCAGGCGCGGCAAGGGATTGGCTTTGCCCGGCATCGTCGTATCGTTCATCGGCACGGCTCTTCAGTGGCGGATGCCGAGGCGCCGCAGCAGCCGCGAGATCCGCGCCCGGGTCTCCAGGCTGAGGAAGGAGATGAGGAAGCCGAGCAGCCGGCTGCGCCGCGCGCCGGCGCTGAAGCCGCCCGCGCCGGGCGCCGGCACGTCAAGCGATGCGAGCTGCAGCGCCTGGCCGTCGGCTGACTGGGGCACGGCCCTGACCACGACCTGGTAGACGTTGCCGAAGCGGTTCCATGCGAGCGCCTTGCGCGCCTCGCGCGGCAGCTTGCGCCAGCGGGCGGCGAACTCGGTCTGTTCCGGCGCGCGCACCACGAAGTCGGCCTCGACGATCTTGAAGCCGGCCTCCTCGAACAGCTTCTGGATGTTGCGTATGCCCCAGAAGCGGATGTGCGTGCGGTCGAGCAGGCCCCAGGGCTGGTATTCGAAGTCCTCGTTGAGCAGGCAGGCGACGACGGCGCTGTGCGCGACATGGGGCAGCGAGATGACGACGCAGCCGCCCTCGGCGAGCAGGGGCCGCATCTTCTGCAGCGTGCCCCAGGGGTCGTAGAGGTGCTCGAGGACGTCGGCGGCGACGATGACGGAAAAGCGCTCCTCGCCGATCAGCATCGGCCATTGCGCGTCGTTGAGGTTGCAGGGATGCACCTTCTCGCAGAATTCGGACACGATCGCGATGGCCTCGGCGTCCAGCTCGAGCGCCGTGACGCGGCAGCCGTTGCCGTGCAGGTGGCGCGTGATCGAGCCGGGGCCCGAGCCGAGCTCGAGCACCTGCCGGCCGCTGCCGACCATGCGGATCACCTTGGCGGCGGCGGTGTCGGGATTGACCTGGTATTCGTACTTGTGGCGCTGCGTCGTGGTCATGTCGCGGTTTCCTGGCGCGCCCGGATGCGCGCGTTGAGGCGCTGGCCGTAGCGCATGCCGGGGATCTCGATCAGGCGGTAGCTGATCTCGGCCAGCAACAGGAGCGCGAGCAGCGCAACGGCGGCGCAGGCGAAATAGGCATAGGCGCCGATGTCGGGCGTCAGCAGGCCGTACAGGGCCTTGAGCGGTTTTCTCAGGACGACGATGACCAGGGGGTGCAGCAGGTACACGCTGTAGCTCCGTTCTCCCACGTACTCGAACACCCTGTTGGCGCACCAGCGGCTCGGCCAGCGGCTTTGCCACAAGGCCAGCGCCGCGAAGCCGATGCCCCACAGGGTGAGGTCCGGGCGCCAGCCATTGTACCTGCCGGCAAACAGCAGCAAGAGCAGGGAAGTCGCAGCCAGGGGAATGCCGCGGCGCATCGCCGCCGAAGCCTGGCCGGATTCCTGCGCGACCCGGAAGGCGTACATCCCGAACGCGAAATAGCACAGGTTGGGCGCAAACGAGAAGTAGGACCAGTTGTAGTCATAGAGGGCGACGGTGTGCTCGTAATGCACCTGCAGCACGGCACGCGACGCGAACGACACGACCATGCAGAAGATGGCGAACGCGAGCGTTGCCCTGCTCGAACGCACCGTCGCCAGCAGCACGGGCAAGATGACGTAGAACAGCATTTCCACGCCGACGGTCCATCCCCCCATGACGATGCCGCTCCAGGGCGCCAGGCCGAAGGTGAAGGTGAGGTTCAGCAGGAGCACCTGCGGATTGACGGCAAGGTTGCCGGCCCTGATCGCCGACCCCAGCACGGAGGCGGCGAGGACGCAGTAGAAAAGCGGCGCGATGCGGAAGAAGCGCTTGACGAAGTACTCCCGCATCCAGGTTGGACGCCCCATCGTGTGTTCGGTCGAGTGCAGCAGGGAGAAGGCGCTGAGCACGAAGAACAGGTGGATGCCCTTGCTGAAATCGTCGGCGATGAAGATGAAGGCCGGGGGCACGGCAATGTCGGCGATGTACACGAGATGGAAGAGCACGACGGCCAGCGCCGCGATGCCGCGCAGCCCGTGGATGCCGGGCAGCAGGCGCTCCTGCGGGATCGTGGCCGAGTGAAACGGGCGGGATGCCATCTTGCGGGAGTGGGGCGCCCTTCAGCGCGATGTCTTCTGCCAGTAGACGCCCACGCCGTCGATCTCGACGATCTCGTCGGCGATGCCGCGCCCGGCGCGGAATTCGTCGACCGCCTTGCGGCAGCCTTCCACGACGCGGTAGTCGTCGACGATCACGTAGCCGCCGGGGGACACCCTGTCGTAGAGATGCGTGAGCGCGTCCATGGTCGACTCGTACATGTCGCCGTCCATGCGCAGGATGGCGAGCGGTCCGGTCCGTGCGCCGGGCAGGGTGTCCTTGAACCAGCCTTTGAGGAAGACCACCTGCTGGTCCAGGAGTCCGTATTTGTCGAAGTTGCGCTTCACGGCTTCGAGCGGCACCGCCAGCTCGGGGTAAGTGTGGTACTTGTCCCCCGTGTCGGCCGGGTAGGCGGGGTCCGGCGGCGGCAGCCCTTCGAAGGAGTCCGCCGCCCAGACGCGGCGGTCCTCCACGCCATAGGCTTCCAGGACGGCCCTCAGGAAAATGCAGGCGCCGCCGCGCCAGACGCCGGTTTCGATGAAATCCCCCGGCACGCGGTCGAACAGCGCGCGCTCGGCGAGGTGCCGCAGGTTGCCCATCCTCCGGCGCCCGATCATCGAGTGGGCCATGGAGGGCCAGTCCCAGCCGTATTCGCGCAGCGTCTCATCGAAGGTCTCGCTGCCGAGCGCCTTGAGCGGCGGGTCCTGGTAGATGCTGCCCGTCAGGCAGTCGAGCATGAGCTGCAGGTAGCGTTCGCGCACGCGGCGCAGGCGGCCGTAATGGCGATAGACCAGCCCGGCCACGAGCATCCGGCGCAGGCTGCGCAGCTTGCGGGCCGCTGCGGGCGCTACCATCGCCGCCACCATGTGCGCCGCTCGGCGCCGAGCCGGCGGGCGTAGTCGTAGAGCTCGCGGTCGAGCTCGGTCAGTTTGCCGAGCCCGCGGCGGATCGCTTCGTCGTGCGCGGCGGCCGGCGGGCGTTCCTCGGTGGCATTCATGACCGGCATCTCCTTCATCTTCGGCAGCCCCAGCGCCCTGAGCACCGGCCTGGCATCCTCGTGGAACCGTTCGGTGAGCCCGACGTGCGACAGCTCGGCAAGGTGGGCCTTGGCCAGGCGCAGCAGCTCGTCTTCGCCGAAGTCGCTCACGCCATGCTCGTCCAGGTGGGCGTAGCCGTGGGCGAGTTGCCAGACCTGGTTGTTCCAGATGTTCTTTCGCACGCAGGGGTCGTGCAAGCCGGCTTCCAGGAACTCGGGCAGGTCCAGTTCATGCGCCTTCCTGTAAATGTCGAACTCCTCGGGGTTGCGGGTCCGGCAGAAATAGTACATCGACAGGATGCGTTCCGCCGGATCCCGCAGGAAGGTGAAGCTGTATCGGCCCTGCATCAGGTGACGGGCGAAGTCGTAGCCGATGTGGCCGGAGACGAAGCGGAATTGGTGCAGTTGATCGGGGGATTTTCCCCAGCAGTCGCCATGGCTAACCAGGCTGTCGCCGTAGTACTGTCGCGCCATGTGGACGATCGACGTGCCGGCGGTCTTCTGGATATGCAGGAAGAGCGCCGGCACCGTTCCGGGCTGGTTTTTTTTCCGGGAAAGCGCCATCTATGCACCCGGGCTTGCGGACAGGCGGATCGTCGGCCGGCACCCGAAGTCGACTGCTCCGATCGTTGCGCGCTCCGCATCGGCCTCGACCTGGAAGTGCAGGGCGCCTTGCAGGCCATGCAGGGCGTACTCCACGCCCGCCTCGCTGCCGAATGCGGCCACGCTGAGAAGATAGACGCCCGGATTCAGCGTGCATGCGAACTCGAATTCCGCCTCGGCGGCCGCCCCTGCGGGCGCGTCCTCGATTCCGGCTTCCATCGAGGGGGCCGTCCAGGCGCCTCCAAGCCGCGCGCCATCCGGGGTCTTGATCAGCATGGCGCAGCGCACATGGTGGGCTTCGAGCGTGAACCTGACCTCGAACACGCAACGATAGCGTTGTCCGCTGCGCAGACGGGAGACGCTCCGGCCGGAGGCATCGATCAACCTTACATTCTCGATCAGGGCGCCATTCGGTTCGTAGGCTACGGCGCCATGTTCGCCCGCCTGGACGTCGCATGCGTCCGCGCCGAGGCCGGCGCCGCCCGCCGCAGCGGCGGCCTGGGAGCGGATCCGCTCGCGCACGGCCTGGCGCGTGTCAGGCCCGGCGTTCAGGAGGCGCTGGTACTGCGCGACGGCGGCCTCGGGCGGGCCGCTCAGCAACTGCCGGCCATCCTCGAGCAGGATGACCCGGTCGCACAGCGTGGCGATCTGCTCCATGTCGTGGGAAACGAACAGGATCGTGCAGCCTGCGCCTCGAAGCTCGCCAATGCGGCGGAAACAGCGGGCGCGGAACCCGGCGTCCCCCACGGCCAATGCCTCGTCGACCACCAGGATCGCGGGATCCACATGCACCGCGACGGCAAACGCCAGCCTGAGGAACATGCCGCTCGAATAGGTCCGCACCGGCTGGTCGACGAACTCACCGATGTCGGCGAAGGCAGCGATGGCGTTGAAGCGCATCGCCATCTGGGCACGGGAGAAACCCGCCAGGGCGCCCTGGAAATAGACGTTCTCGCGTCCCGTGAACTCGGGGTTGAAGCCCGCGCCGAGCTCGAGCAGGGCGGAGACGCGGCCGTTGACCTGCACTGTCCCTGCGCTGGGCTTGAGAATGCCGCAGACGAGCTGCAGCAGGGTGCTTTTGCCCGAGCCGTTGCGGCCGATGATTCCCAGCATTTCGCCCTGCCTGACCTCGAAGGAGACATCCTGGAGCGCGGTGAATTGCCGGTGGTAGCGCCGCAGGCCGAGGCTGAGGAACTGCTTGACGCGGTCGCCCGGATGGCCGAAGAGCCGGTAGGCCTTGGTCAGGTTGTGCGCGGAAACGACGATGGCTTCAGAGGGCATCGGCGAACTCGTCGCGGCTGTGCTGGAAGAAGGCGTGGCCGAGGACGGCCGCCGCCAGGCCCGCCGCCAGCGAGGCCATCCAGGCCGCCCACGGCACGGGCAGGCCGAAGGCGGCGGCGCGCGCCGCCTCGATCACCGCGCCGAGCGGGTTGGCGTCGTAGAGAAAAGTCAGTCCCGGCGGGACGGCGCTCGCGGGGTAGAACACCGGCGAGAGGAACAGCAGCATCTGCACGAAGAGCGGCACGATCTGGCTCATGTCCTTGATGAACACGCCCCAGGCGGCGAGGAACCAGGCAAGGCCCAGGGCCAGCAGGAGCGCCGGCAGGATGAGCACGGGGGCCAGAAGGAGGCCCGCCGAAAGATTGCCCGTCCACGCGGCCGCGGCGGCGAACAGCGCCCAATTGAAGGCGGCGTGCACCAGCGCTGCGCCCAGCGGCACCAGGGGCAGGATGTCCACGGGGAAGATGATCTTCTTGACGTAGCTGGGCAGGCTGCGCACCGCGGTCGGCGCGCGCGCGACCGTTTCGCCGAAGACGTTGAAGACGATCAGCCCGCAGTAGAGGATCAGCCAGAAGGGCAGGCCTTCGCGCTGCTCCGGCCAGCGCGCCTGGAAGACGTGGCCGAAGACGAAGGCGAAGATGGCCAGCATCAGCAGCGGGCTGAGGAAGATCCACAGCACGCCGAACATGGCGCCGCGGTAGCGCAGCAGCACGTCGCGCCTGACCAGCTGGCCGAGCAGGGCGCGGTGGCGTGCGAGCCCGGCGGCGATGGCGAAGGGGTTCAGGCTGATCGCGCTCATGGATGTGCCATGACGGCGCGGTTGCCGCGCGACAGCGCAGCGACGAGCTCGGGCAGCCGCGCGAAATCCTCGAGCACGGCGGCGGGCCGCTCCGCGATGCCGGCCGCGCCGTAGCCGTAGGTGGCGTGGATGAAGGCCAGCCCGTTCTCGCGTGCGGCGGCGGCGTCCTCGTCCGAGTCGCCGACGAAGAAGGCGCGGCCGGCGTCGATGCGGTGCTGCACGATCACGCGCCGCGTCACGGCGGATTTCGAGGGCGCCGGCGGGTCGGTCTCGTCGCGCGTGTGGATGCCGGCGAAGTGCCGCGCCAGGCCGAACGCATCGAGGATCTTGCGCGTCGGCACCAGGCGCTTGTTGGTGACGACGAAGAGGCGTGCGCCGCCCGCGGCGAGCTGCGCCAGGCCGGCCCCTACGCCCGGGAAGACCTCGGTCGTGCGATAGCCTGCCGTATCGTAGTCGGCCTTGAAGGCCTCGGCCAGGGCGGCGAGCGTCGCCTCGTCGTCCATGCCGCTCACCTGCCTGAGCGTCACCGCCAGCGGCGGGCCGATGAGGGAGGCCTGCAGCGGCACGGCCGGCGCGAGGCCGTGCGCCGCCAGCACCCGCGCGAAGGAGGCGAGGATGCCGGGCGAGGAATCGATCAGCGTGCCGTCGAGGTCAAAGAGGATGTCCGCTTGCATCGTGCTCGGGTTATACCAGATCGGGGGCGATCACCGCGCGCAGCACGGTCTCCTCGGTCCCGTTGCGCAGGCGGCGGGAGAACCACCACAGCGCGCCCTTCCTCACGCTCCAGTCCGCGGCGTCGCCCGTGAGCAGCAGTGCAGCGGCGCGGCCCAGCGTGGGCTGGTGGCCGATCACCACGACCGTGCCGCCGGCATGGGGCCAGCCGACGGCGCCGAGCAGGCTGGCCGCGCTGGCGCCCGCGCCGAGCTTGGCGAACTGCTCGAAGGACCGGCCCAGCGCCTCGGCCGTCTGCACGGCGCGCGCGGCCGGGCTGGCGAGGATGCGCACGTCGGCGGGCAGGCGCTTTGCCAGCCAGCGCGCGACCTGCTTCGCCTGCTTGCGCCCGCGCTCGGTGAGCGGGCGCTTCGCATCGGGCGTGCCGTCCTCCGCTTCGGCGTGGCGCCAGAGGATGAGGTCCATCGTTTTCTCTGCAGCGAGGGGTTTGTTCGCCATGTCAGTCCTTCCGGAAACGCTCGAGCTTGCGCAACCGCCGCATGCCCTGAAAAGTCAGCCTCTGCAGGGCGGCGTGGCGCGGCCCGTGCCAGCCCCCGACGAGGGCGACCGCCTCGCGCAGCGCGGGCTCGCCGTCCATGCACTGCATGAGCAGCGGGCCGGCGCGCGACAGGTCGTTGAGCGCGCCCAGGCTGTCCTGCAGCGCGGTGAGGGTGGCGAGGGCGTCGCCCGGCGCCCGCCCGCGATAGAGGGGCGCGAAGAACTCGACGGCGTAGCGCAGCCGCTTCACGCCGATGCGCAGGGCGTGCAGGCGGGCCGGATCCATGTCCTGCGCCGCCTGCGCGAGGGCGAGCGCCTTGCGCCGCAGCCGCCGCAGCCGGCGCACGGCGAAATCGGCGAGGGCTTCGGCCTGTGCGGGCGGCGCTGCGCGGTGCAGGCCGGCGCTGAGATCGAGCAGCGCCAGGGCGAGCGCGCGCTCGGCCAGCGCCGGCGCCACGGCGGCGCGCGCCGACAGCCGCTTGTGCTCGACGGCTTCCGCGAGGGCGGCGAGGCGCGCATCGTCGGCGAAGGCGCTTCTCGCCGGCGCGACGATTTCCTCGGCCAGCACGTCCCAGTCGCGCGCATGGCCGAGCACGCCGGCGAGCGCGCGCAGCGGCGGCACAACCGCGGCCTCGAAGCCCTCGGGCAGCACCGGGCGGAAAGTGCGCAGGGCCGAGCGCAGCCGGCGCAGGGCGACGCGCATCTGGTGGACGTACTCCGGGTCGCTTTCGCCGGCGCCGCGTGCGTTGGCCTGGAACTGGGCCAGGCAGGACGCGGCGACACTGCGGAAGGCCTCGTGCGGCGTGTGCGCCGGCAGCAGGGGGGAGGGCGCGGCCTTCAGCGGGCTGAGCGCGGCGCCCTCGCGCAGGCGATAGCCGCGCTCGGCCTTCGAGAGAATCTCCGGCGCCAGCGGCAGGCCGGCGACCAGCGCGCGGGCGATCTCGAACAAGGCCGCCAGCGGGCCGCGCTCCAGCTCGATCTCGATCTCGCAGAGGGGCTCGCGCCGGTCGCCCGCCGAGATCCAGCCGCGGTCGAGCATGATCAGCACGGCGCTGCCGCGCACCGGCGCCAGGCGCCAGCAGCGCCGTGCGAACACCGTCTCGAAGGCCGGCTCGAGGCGGACCCGCGCACGGTGCCGCTCGAGCAGCGCGGCCACCCGCGCATCGTCGATGCCGGCGAAGTCGAAGCGCCCGGCGAAGGGCTGCTCCCATTCGGGACGCTGCGACAGGCCGCCGCCCGCCGTGCCGGCGCACTTCACCGTCTGCAGCCAGGCGCGTCCCTGGCGCCGCGTGCGCAGGGCGATGCCCTGGCGGTGCAGGGCCAGGTCGGGCGTGTCGTAGTAGATGTTGCGCAGCCTGCGCGCGTCCAGCCTTTCCGCCCCCTGCAGCAGCGGGTGGCGCAGGAAGGCGCGCTGCGCCGACTCGGGCAGGGACAGCTTGATTTCGATCTCTTCCTTCATGTGATGGGCATTATCGCCCATCTATTGATAGCGCAGCGCCTCGATCGGGTCGAGCTGCGCCGCCTTGCGGGCCGGATAGAAGCCGAAGAAGACGCCGACGCCGGCGGCCACGCCGAAGGCGGCGAGCACCGAGCTGCCGGAGACGACGACGGTCATCCTGGCGAGCTGGTTGGCGAGCAGGGCGCCGCCGACGCCGAGGAGGAGGCCGATGGCGCAGCCGATGACGGAGATGATGATCGCCTCGAGCAGGAACTGGGCGAGGATGTCGCGCTCGCGCGCGCCGATCGCCATGCGGATGCCGATCTCGCGCGTGCGCTCGGTCACCGACACCAGCATGATGTTCATGATGCCGATGCCGCCCACCAGCAGCGACACCGAGGCGATGGCGCCGAGCAGCAGCGACATGATGCGCGTCGTCTCGGCCGCCGAATCCGCCACCGCGGTGAGGTTGCGCAGGGTGAAGTCGTTGTCGGCGCCTTCGCGCAGGCGGTGGCGCTGGCGCAGCAGCGCCTCCATCGATTTCTCCACCAGCGGCATGGCTTCGGGCGAGCTGGCCTTGACCAGGATCTGGCGCACCGAGCCCTGGAAGGGCGTGCCGAACACCTTGCGCTGGGCGGTGGTGAGCGGCATCAACACCAGATCGTCCTGGTCGCGGCCTTCCAGGTTCTGGCCCTTGGGCGCGAGCACGCCGAGCACGGTGAATGGCGCCTGGCCGATGCGGAAGGTCTTGCCGACCGGGTTCTCCTCGCCGAACAGATTTTGCGCCACGGTCTGGCCGAGGAGGGCGACGCGCGTGGCCGCGCGCAGGTCGGAGTCGCTGAAGGGCGCGCCGTCGGCGAGCGGCCAGGAGCGCGCGTCGAGGTACTCCGGCGTGGTGCCCTGCACCCAGGCGTTCCAGTTGTTCGATCCGTGCACCATCTGCACCGAGCCCCAGTGCACCGGCGCCACCGTCTCGACGCCGTCCAGCTCGGCGATGGCGTTGGCGTCGGCCACGGTGAGTGTCGGCGCACTGCCGCTGCCGCTCCTCACGCCACCCGCCGAGGTGTAGCCGGAGAGCACGACGAAGATGTTGCTGCCCATCGAGCTGATGGTCTGGGCCACGGCGTACTGGGCGCCCTGGCCGATGGCCATCATCAGCACCACGGCGCCGACGCCGATCACCATGCCGAGCATGGTGAGCAGGGTGCGCAGACGGTTG
>WBZP01006167.1_pt1 | contig 11942 bp, 9 predicted proteins | sample 5204301 | NCBI WGS metagenome assembly WBZP01 (sample SAMN12412401, study PRJNA552823) | activated sludge metagenome | isolation source: activated sludge from nitrification reactor of wastewater treatment plant... | place: USA: Pennsylvania | collected 2017
CAGGTGCAAACTCGCTGCCGGCTGGCTCATCGAGGCCTGTGGCTGGAAGGGCAAGACGGTCGGCCGTGCCGGCGTGCACGACCGGCAATCGCTCGTGCTCGTCAACCGCGGCGGGGCGAGCGGCGCAGAGGTCGTGACCCTGGCACGCGCCATCCAGGAGAGCGTCTACGGGCGCTTCGGCATCCGGCTCGAGCCGGAGCCGGTGATCGTCTGACAGACCAGGGCCCGCACCGCTTCGCTCAGCGGTCGACCGGTGACATCACCGGGCGCAGCAGGCCGGCGCCCTCGGCCGCGGCGCGGGTCGAGCGCAGCAATTCGTCGTATCGCTGGACCAGCCGCGCGAGTTCGTGAGCCGGCAGGTGCGAGGCCCCTTCCTGCAGCGCCTCGGCGGTGGCGGCCAGCGCCGGCAGCCCCAGATTCAGCGCCACGCCCTTCGCCGCGTGGGCAAGTTCGCGCAGTTCGAGAGGCAGCGCGTCGCGCATCGCGGCGCGCAACCGTTGAACCGTCTCTGGCCCCTGCGCGAGGAAGTCGTCGATCATCGCGGCCAGCCTCTCGCGCGGCATGGCCTGCAGTGCCGAGGCGATGGCGTTGTCGTCGATCAGTGCCGCATCGTCTGCGCGCGTGGTCGGACCCGCGACCGGCAACTCTTCGGGCGCACCAAGCCCGGCGCCTGCCCCGAAAAGCCGCCGCAGCGTGGCGGCCAGCTTCTGGGGACTCACGGGCTTCGTGAGGAAGTCGTTCATCCCGACCACGAGACAGCGCTCGCGCGTTTCGGGGAACATGTCGGCGGTGAGCGCGACGATGGGCAGCGTGGCCGCGTTGCCACCGGGCAGCGCGCGGATCGCGATCGTGGCGGCCACTCCGTCCAGCACCGGCATGTGGAGGTCCATCAGGACGATGTCGAAGCGGCGCTCGCCCGCGACGCGGACGGCTTCCTCGCCGTTCGTCGTGAAGTGCGCGTGGTGCCCCATGCTCTCGAGCAGCGCCGCCAAGTACTGCCGGTTGACCGGATGGTCTTCCGCGACCAGCACCTCGAGCGTGCGCCGCGGTTCCGGCGTGCCGGCTGCGGCCTGCACGATTGGCGGTGGAGCCCCGAGTTCGACCAGCCGCATCGCGAAGGTAAAGCAGTTGCCCTCGCCGGGCCGGCTACGCACCGTGATGTCACCGCCCATCAGCCACGCCAGGTGGCGTGAGATCTCTAGGCCCGGTCCGGTGCCGGCGCGGCTGCGCGCGCCCGGGCTGCCGCCCGGCACGAAGCGGTTGAACAGGCCGGCCATCGCCGCTTCGTCCATCCCTGGTCCGGTGTCGGTCACCACGAACTCGAGCGCCGGCTTTCCTTGCGCATCGGCGCAGCGATGCACCTCCAGCACGACCGCGCCACGATCGGAGAACCCGAGCGCGTTCGAAAGCAGGTTGAACAGCACCTGCTTGAGCCGCGCCACGTCGGCCTCGAGCTGCGCCGGCACGTCGGGGTCGGCGTCGATGTGCAGCGAAATGTGCCTGGCGGCGGCCAGCGGCCGAATCAGCGCCTCGACTTCGCGCAGCAGCGCGCGCAGCTCGACTGGCGCCGGCACGAGAGTCAGCCGTCCGCCCTCGAGTTGCGACATGTCGAGCACGTCGTCGAGCAGCGCGCGCAGGTGGTCGGCCGACTCCGTGGCGGCGCGCAGGTATTCGACCTGCCGGCCGTGCAGGCCCGAATCGCGCAGCTGCGCGAGCATGCCCCTCAGGCCTTGGAATGGGGTACGGATCTCGTGGCTGATGCTGGTGAGGAACGTGCCATGGGCCTCGCTCGCCGCCTCGGCGTCGCGTTGGGCGCTGCGCAGTCGCGTGGCCAGGTTCTCCAGCTCGAGGCGGCGCGCGCGCAGCTCGCGCACATGGCGCATGGTGATGAACGCGAACGCGAGCGTCAGTACACCCAGGAACACGGTGAGCCCCAGGCTCAGGCGGTTCTGCTCGCGCTGGCCCTCGGCACGGCGTTCTGCAAGCTCGGCCACCCGGTGCCCGGCACCGAGCGAAAGCTCGCGCAAGGGCGTGCCCAGATCCTCGAGCGCAGGTGCGAGCGCGGCCAGCATGGCGCGATCAGGGATGCGTCCGTCGCCGCCGCCGAAGCCCGGACTCGCCGCGGCGACGAAGCCGCTCAACTGCGCCATCGTCGTGCGCCACTGCTCCCGTGACGGGACGATCCGCTCGGCGCCCTGCCCGGCGAGCCGTTGGACCCGGCTGACCCAGCCCTCGTAGTGCAGGCGCAACGCGGCGGTGTCCGGCAAGCCACGCTCGTCGACGGCACGTCGCCACTGCTCACGCAGCCGGAGGTAATCCAACTCCGCCTGGTAGACGAGCAGGACCGGATCGTCCTCGCCCCGGCGCGTCTCGTGCTCGAGCAGCGACTGCTGGCGCACCTGCGTGAAGATCGCTGCGGCCAATGCGAACAGGAGGCCGATGCCGAACGCGCCGAGCCAAGAGAAGAGCGGCCAGTGTCCTGCGCTGCGGACTACAGCGCGTGCTGGATCCATCGATCGCCCCGCCATCTGACGCGAAGCGCGCATTCTAGGCAGCCGCTGCGCTCCGGCCGGTGCCGCCGTGCCGCCCGTACCCGTTCACTGGCCGCGCAGCATCTCGCCGAGGTCGAGCCCGGTCAGATCCTTCAGGCCCCCGGCGAGCCAGTAAAGCAGCCCGATCATCATCACCATCGAGGGCAGGGCGATCACCGGATAGCTCAGCAGCGTGAGGCGTCCGAGCTCCTGGTTGAAGGCCTCGGTGCCTGCGGGGCTGGTGACAACCCAGCGTGCAAGCAGGTAGTTGGCGACCGCCGAGAAGAAGAAGGTGCCGGCCAGCAGCAGCGTGCCGGTACGCAGCCGCAGCTCGAACTGCACCGCGGTGCGCCGCTGCTCCAGCGCGCGCTGCACGCGCTCGATGTCGAACAGGTCGGCGTTGAAGACCAGGATGCGGATGAGGGGCCAGCGCGTCCAGTTCGAAGCGAGCACGGCGACGCCGATCAGCCCGGGCACGGCCGCCTCCTTGACGGCGAGCCAGCGCGCGTCGAGCGCGAGCAGCCCGATGCCGCCGGTGAGCAGCGTGCTCACCACGCCGAGCACGGCGAGCCAGTTCAGCCGGCGCCGGCGCATCGCGTCCCACAGGCCCCAGCCGAGAGGAAAGGCGAGGGCTAGCAGCAGCGCACGGAGCGCGCCGAGATCCTCGGCGCCGCTCCACTTCATCAGGATCACCGCCGGCGCGATGATCGTGATGCCGATCTCGAGCAGCGGGTTGGGCTTGTCGGTCTTCATGAGGCCCGAAGCCTACCAAGCCGCGCCCCGATGCGGGCGGCCTGGTGCGCGTCACTGCGCGCGGTCGGTGCGCAACTGCTCCAACTTGCCGGCGTAGAGTGCGCGCGCGCCGCGCGTCGGGCTGTTCTCGCGCGCGAACTCGAGGTGGCGCGCCGCGCCAGTGGCGTCACCCAGCGCTGCGTAGGCGACGGCGAGCTGGTGGTGCACCTCATGCTGATTCGGCTGGCGTCGCAGCTCGCGTCGGAACAGGTCGCGTGCAGCGGCAAAGTCGCCGCGCGCCAGCGCCTCGCGGCCGCGGTCGAAGTACCAGAACGGCGGCTGCGGCTGCAGCTCCGCGAGGCGGGCGGCCAGCGGCGCTGCCTCGGCCAGGCGCCCCTGGGATTCGAGAAGACGGGCGAGGTTGGACAGCGCGTGCGGGTTTTCCGGATCGTGCTCGATCACCCGGCGCAACGCGCGTTCGGCAGGCTGCGGGTGGCCGGCGCGCGTGTAGACGACGCCCAACGTGTTGACCCCGGGAAGGTACCCCGGGTCCTGCAGCAGCGCCGCGCGCGCCCAGGCGTAGCTCTCGTCGATCCGCCCGGCCGCGAGCGCCTCGGCCGCGCGGTTGTTCAGGTACATCGCGAGCACCGTCGGCTCGGCGAGCGGCCGCACGCGCTGGCGCCGCAGTTCGACGCCGGGCAGGAAGTCGATCGTCATCCAGGTCGGCTCGCGCGCGTCGGCCGCGCGCTCGTGCCGGCCCAGGCTCAGGTTGACATGCCCGGCAGCGAGGAAGAGCCCTCCTGCGCGGCTGTATTCCTCGTCGACGACGACGCTCTGGAGCCGCACCGGCAGGCCGAGGTGGCGCGCGAAGGCGGCCGTCATCATCACGAGCGAGAGGCAGTTGCCGGCGCGCTGCTCGAAGGCCTCGGCTGCGCTGCGGGTGACCTCGGTGTCGTAGCGCAGCTGCAGCCCCTGCGGATGCTGCAATGCCTGGACCAGCGCCTGCCGGTGGTCGCGCGGTGCGCCCGCGCCTGCGAGGTGCTCGTCGGCATAGCGCCGCATCGCCTCGCTTGGCTCCAGCACCTGGCGCGCGTCGGCGACCACCGCCACCGGTGTGAACAGATCGTCGCGAAGGAGCGACGCGAACTCGGGGGCCCGTGGAGCCTGGCTGCAGGCCGCGACGAGCATCGAACCCCACAGCGCAGCGACGTACGTTGCGCCGCCGCCCCGGCTGCCCGGGCGAGCCGGACCGCCCTCCTGGGACGGCCCGCCGGACTGCCGCCCACCGCCCCTGAGGGGGGCGGTGCCCGCTCCCATGACTGCACGGTCACGCCACGCCTGCATGCCCGACCCTCCGGCCCGCAGCGCCCCGAGGCAGCCGCCGCCCACTCACACGTGGCATCTCCACGTGGGGTCCATGGTACGCCGTCCAGCTGCGTCCGCGGTGCCAGGGCAGGACCCACTCCGCACAGGGACGGCAACAACCCCCTGTCGACTTCAGGAGGCGTCGGCGGTTCGAACCCGCTTCAGGCGGTGTCGAGCTGCAAGCCGCGGCGCACCCGTGCCGCTGCGGTACGCAGGATCGAGTTCTTGGACGCAGAAGCGCGGTCCAGGATGAGGCGGGCGTAATCGGCGTCCGACTGCAGGCGTTCCACGTGAAGGCGCACGCCCTCCCCGGCAAGGAGCCACTTCAGTTCGACGATCTCGACCAGCGCCATGGGGGATACTTCGCGATGTGAAATCATCTGTCGCAGGGGTTACGACACCCTAACGCGATTCACCCGCAGAAAGCTGACGCGCGATTGGAGGCGCGACTCCAGATGTTCGGTACTGCTGCACATGTCCTGTCGGGCCCGGCCGCTGGCGGGGCGCGGCTTCCTGTCGATCCGGCCGAGATCGATGCCGCGGCCGAACGGCTGCAAGGCGTGGCCCATTGCACGCCGGTGTTGCGATCGCGCAACGCCGACGCGCGCACGGGGGCGAGCCTGTTCTTCAAGTGCGAGAACTTCCAGCGCGGCGGCGCCTTCAAGTTCCGCGGCGCCTACAACGCGCTGGCCCAGTTCGATCCCGAGCAAAGGCGCGCCGGGGCGATTGCCTTCTCCAGCGGCAACCACGCGCAGGCGATCGCCCTGGCGGCCGGGCTGATCGGGATGCCGAGCGTGATCGTGATGCCGTACGACGCGCCGGCGGCGAAGCTGGCCGCCACGCGCGGCTACCAGGAGGGCCGACAGGGCAGCGAGGTCGTGCTCTACGACCGCTTCACCGAGGATCGCGAGGCGATCGGCGCCCGCCTCGCGGCCGAGCGTGGCATGACGCTGATCCCGCCCTACGACCACCCGCACGTGATGGCCGGGCAGGGCACCACGGCGGCCGAGCTGCTCGACGAGGTCGGACCGCTCGACCTGCTTGTGGTCTGCGTCGGCGGGGGGGGCTTGATCGCCGGCTGCGCGGTGGCCGCGCATGCACGAGAGCCCGGCATCGAGGTGATCGGCGTCGAGCCAGAGGCCGGCAACGACACCCAGCGTAGCCTCGCCGAGGGACGGATCGTCCACATCGAGACTCCGCCGACGATCGCCGACGGGGCGCAGACACAGCATTGCGGCCAGCTCACCTTCCCGGTCATCCAGCGCCTGGTGCGGCGCATCGAGACAGTGAGCGACGCGCAACTCGTGCGCACGATGCGCTTCTTCGCCGAGCGCATGAAGATCGTCGTCGAGCCCACCGGCTGCCTGGCCGCGGCGGCGCTGCTCGAGGGCGTGATCGACGCCCGCGGCCGGCGCGTCGGCGTCATCGTGAGCGGCGGCAACGTCGACCTGGCGCGCTACGGGTCCTTTCTGGTGTCGGGCTGAGCCGGCGCGGGGCGCCGGGCCGCGAACCGTGCTGCGGCGCGTGCCGGCGCAAGGTGCTGGGGCGAGGTCACGCCCAGCGATACGTAGATGCTCGTGAGCGCCTCGACGCCGAGGTCCGCCGGCGTCACCCAGTCCTGTGGCAGGTACAGCAGTCCGCCGCCCACCGGCACGGGAGCCGTCGGCACGATGACGGCCAGATAGCGCCGCTCGCCGAGCACCACCGGCTCGGGCGTCGACAGCAACGCCAGCGCCGCCGCGCCGCCGACGCCGCCGAAGTGGCACCACACCGGGCTCATCGAGCGCAGGCCGTCGTCTGCGCGGGGTGCGAACAGGCCCGTCATCTTGTGCGCGAAGTCGTACACGGTGCGCACGACCGGAATGCGCTGCATGACCGCACCGATGACGGAGTTGAGGCCGCGCTGCAGCCCGGCCTCGACCAGCAGCCCGAGTCCGAAGACGATCGCGACCACGAGCGCGAGCCCGAGCAGGTAGCCGACGACCGCGGAGCCGGTTACGCCGAGCCCGACCTGCACCAGCACCGAGCCGATCGCGCTCGTCGGCCCGAGCCACTGCACGAGCGTCGACAGCAGCCACCAGAACACGAACACGGTGGCCGTCAGCGGCAGGGCGGCCAGCAGGCCGGCCACGAAGATGCGCACGAGGTGGGCCGGGGTTCGCGTCATGCCGGCCATTATCGACAGGGGTCGGCCGGGGCCGGGCGCTTGCGCTAACGTCGCGCGAGTCGCGGCCCTGCCGTGACGACGAACCAGGAGCTGCGATGTCCGAGCCCGCCACCTCCGCCACCTCCGCCACCCCCGCCGCCGGCGCGCCCGCGACGGCCGACGCCGACGCCGCGCGGCGCCAGAAGGAGCATGTCGAGAAGTTGCTCGCCCGGCCTGCGGCCCTCGGCACGGGCGCGATCACCCTCGATGGGCGGCACCTGGAGTACGAGACGCGCGCGGTCTTCCTGCCGGTGGCAGCCGACGGGCTGGCCTCGGCCGCCGGCGAGCCGCAGGCCGCGGTGATGGCGACCTCGTACACGCTCGCCGGCGCCGCGCCGGCCGAGCGCGCGGTGTGCTTCGCGTTCAACGGCGGGCCCGGCTCGGCATCGATCTGGCTGCACCTGGGGGCGCTCGGGCCCAAGCGCGTCGTCGTGCCCGACGACGGCAGCCGCCCGCGCCCGCCATACGCGGTGGAGGACAACCCGCACAGCTGGTTCGCGCACTTCGACCTCGTTTTCGTCGACCCACCGCACACCGGCTGGTCGGTGTGCGCGAACGAGGCCGCGCGCAAGAAGGTGCTGTCGGTCGACGGCGACGTCGAGGCGCTCGCCGAGGTGATCCGCGGCTGGCTGACGCGCCACCGGCGTTGGGGCTCGGCGGTCTACATCGCCGGCGAGAGCTACGGCACGACGCGCGGCGCCGCGATCACCGACCGGCTGATCGGCATGGGCGTCGACGTTGCCGGGATCGTGCTGGTCTCCTGCGCGATGGACCTGCAGAGCATCGTCTTCGCGCCGGCCAACGACCTGCCTTATGCGCTCTTCCTGCCGGCCTTTGCCAATGTCGCGCAGTACCACGGGCTGCTGCGCGGGCCGCTGGCGGCGTCGCCGGCGGCCGCCCGCGCCGCCGCCGAGGCCTTCGTCCAGGAGGAGTACTTGGCGGCGCTGCACGCCGGCGCGCGGCTCGATGCGCGCCGGCGCAGCCGCGTGGCGCGGCGCCTCGCCGAGCTGACCGGGTTGCCGCGCGCACTCGTCGAGGAGAAGAACCTGCGCGTCGCCGACGAGCATTTCTTCTTCGAGGCGCTGCGCGGCCGCGGGTTGCAGGTCGGCCGGCTCGACGCGCGAGTGACGGGCCCGCTGCCCGCCAGCCGCGACCGCAACTTCGAGTTCGACCCCGGCATCGAGTCGATCGAGGCGCCCTACACGATGGCGGCGATGGCCTACTTCCGCGAGCAGCTGGGCCTCGACCTCGAGCAGCGCTACGAGGTGCTGAACCACGAGGCGCACCGCGGCTGGAACTGGAGCCGCATCGACGAGCAGGGCATCGCGCGCATGGGCTTCGCGTCGACGAGCCCCGACCTGGCGCGCGCGCTCAGGCGCAACCCGCACCTGAAGGTGCTCGCGGCGAGCGGCCGCTACGACCTTGGCACGCCGTACAGCGCGAGCGACTGGTCGCTTGCCCAGCTCAACGCGCCGCCCGAGGTGCTGGCGCGAGTGCAGCATCGCTACTACGACGCCGGCCACATGATGTACACGCGCCAGGCCGACCTGGTGCAGCTCGAGTGCGACCTCGCAGCCTGGCTGCGGGGCCGCGACCGCGCAAGCCTGTGACCCGTCCCGGCATGTCCGCTCGTCGGCCCCCACCGCGCGAGGTCTGCGTCCCGTGAGCAAACCACGCGCAGGCCCGGATCGCGATGCCGCGATCCTGCAGTACCGTCGGCGCGCGCCGGTCTACGACCTCGAACTGGCGCCGTTCGAGCCGCTTCGGCGCGAGGCGGTCGAGCGCCTCGCGCCACGCACCGGCGACACCGTACTCGACCTCGCGTGCGGCACCGGCCTCAGCCTGCCGCTGCTGCGCCGCGCCACGGGGCCGCGCGGGCGTGTCGTCGGTGTCGAGCAGAGCCCGGAGATGCTCGCCTTGGCATCCCGGCGCGTGGCGCGGCACCGTTGGCGCAATGTCGACCTCGTCGCGGCGTCGGTCGAGGCGGCCGGGTTGCCCGCGGCCGCCGACGCGGCGCTCTTCCACTTCACGCACGACGTGCTGCAGCGGCCCGACGCGGTGGCCAACGTGATGCGCAGCCTGCGGCCCGGCGCATGTGTCGTGGCCGTCGGCCTGCGCTGGGCGCCACGCCGGGTGGCGCTCGTCAATCTGGCGGTCTGGGTCGCTGCACGGCACTCGGTTTCCACGACCGACGGCCTGGACTGCCCCTGGAGGCACCTCGAGCCCTGGCTCGAGAACCTGAAGGTGGAGGCCAGATGGCTTGGCGCGGTGTACCTGGTGTCGGGCGCGGTGCGCGCAGTGGCGACACCGGATTGAGGAAGGTCCCGGCGCGGTGACGCATGGCTGTCCAGCGGCCGGCTCGGCCCGCGCCAGCGAGGTGCACGACGGCCGCGACGACACGCCCCTCGAGATCAGCATGCGCCGGCCGCTGTCGCCGCGTCTGGCCTGTGCTGACGTCCCCGGTGACGGTGTGCGGGCCTGCTCGCGACCTGGTCAGTGGGCGCGGTGCGCGTGGTTCAGGCTGTGTCGGCAACGTGCCCGACAGCGGGCCTGCGACGCCATGGGCGGACTGGACCGGGTCTGGGGTCATCGTGGGCGGTTCGAAAGTGCCACTCTCGCTTGCCGGACCTCAGGACCCTCGAGGGTCGAGATCAGGATCTCTGCACGTCGACCCCCAGGCGCGCAGCGCCGAAGCCTACGATGCCGAAGGCCGGGCTCCGCCCGCTGTCACCGCGTTCCGGTTCGCCTGAGTGGCCTTTCACCCGCGTACCGACCTGCCCAAGGAGTCGTGAATGAAGTACCTCACCCCCGACGTAGTCGTCATCGGCGCCGGTACCGCCGGGATGTCGGCCTGGCGCGCCGCCCGGGCGCACACGCCGAACGTGCTCCTGATCGAGCGCCGGCAGTACGGCACCACCTGCGCCCGCGTGGGCTGCATGCCCAGCAAACTGCTGATCGCGGCCGCCGAGGCCGCCCACATGATCGAGCGCGCCGGCGTCTTCGGCGTGCACGGCGGCGGCCTGCGGGTGGACGGCAAGGCTGTGATGGACCGCGTGCGCGCCGAGCGCGACCGATTCGTCGGCTTCGTCGTCGATGCGGTCGAGGGCTGGCCCGCGGAACACCGGCTGATGGGCCATGCGCGGTTCGTCGGGCCGGAGGCGCTGGAGGTCCAGACGGCCGACGGCACGGTGAGCGTACAGGCCGGCCGCATCGTCATCGCCACCGGCTCTCGACCGGCCCTGCCGTCCACCTGGCGAGAGGCGCTGGGTGACCTCCTGATCGTCAACGACGACGTCTTCGACTGGCACACGCTGCCGTCTTCCGTGGCCGTGGTGGGCGCCGGCGTGATCGGCCTCGAGCTGGCCCAGGCGCTGCACCGCCTGGGCGTGCGCGTGCGGCTGTATGGCCGCGGTTCGGGTATCGGGCCGCTGACGGACCCCGCGCTTCAGAAGGTAACGGCCGAGGTCTTCGGGCGCGAGCTTCCGCTGCAACTGGACGCGCACCACCTGGAGGTGCGCCGCGAGGGCGATGAGGTGATCGTGCACACCGCCGACGCCGCTGGCCACCACCACGAGGAGCGATTCGCCTGCCTGCTGGCCGCCACCGGACGCCGGCCCAATGTCGACGACATAGGCCTCGAGCTCAGCGGTCTCGTGTGCGATGCCGGGGGTGTTCCCGTCTACGACCGGCGCACCGCACAGGCCGGCGACGGCCCCGTCTTCATCGCCGGCGATGCCGCAGAAGACCGTCCGCTGCTGCATGAGGCCGCCGACGAAGGCCGCATCGCCGGCGACAACGCCGGGCGCTGGCCCGATGTTCGCGTACGGCCGCGCCGCGCCCCGCTGGCGGTGGTGTTCAGTGACCCGCAGATTGCACTGGCCGGTGCGACGCACGCCGAGCTGAAGGCCGCGAGCGCGGCTTTCGCGGTTGGTGAAGTCGCGTTCGACGACCAGGGGCGCAGCCGCGTGATGGCCCGCAACGCCGGTTCCTTGCGCGTCTACGGCTCGCCGCAGGACGGCCGATTCCTGGGCGCGGAGATGATCGGGCCCGCGGCCGAGCACATCGGCCACCTGCTCGCCTGGAGCGTGCAGCGTGGCGACACCGTGCAGCAGATGCTCGACAGCCCCTTCTACCACCCGGTGGTGGAGGAGGGGCTGCGTACGGCGCTGCGCCTGCTGCAACGCGCGATGCGCATGGGGCCACCGCCGGTGGAGCGTTGCCTGGATTGCGGCCCCGGCGCGTGAGGGGCGCTTCTTCGATAGATGCCCAGCCTCGAGCAAAGCCGTCTTTCGGATCAATGACATGGAGCGGTGGCGAGCCTGCCCGCACATCGTCGCGGCGCTTGCTGTAACCGTTGCGCGCAGGACGGCGAATACCTGGCATCGCTCCACTCGATCAGCCCCACGATGCACGCCACGCTGCCATTGCTCGCCGACACCGACTTCCCGCCGATCCGGCGCCGGTCGCTCGAAACCCTCCAGGTCAACCTCGGCTACAAGTGCAACCAGAGCTGCCTGCACTGCCACGTGGCGGCCAGCCCGCAGCGCACCGAGATGATGGACGGCGACACGGTCGCGCTGGTCCTCGAGGTGCTGCGGGCGCGCAAGGTCTCGACGCTGGACCTGACCGGCGGCGCGCCGGAGCTGAACGTGCACTTCCGCGACCTGGTGCGCGACGCCCGCGCGTCCGGCGTGCGAGTCATCGACCGCTGCAACCTGACCATCCTCTCCGAGCCGGGTCAGGAGGCCCTCGCGGGGTTCCTGGCCGAGCAGGGCGTCGAGGTCACCGCGTCGCTGCCTTGTTACTCGCCGGCCAACGTCGACCGCCAGCGCGGCGACGGCGTGTTCGAGCGCAGCATTGCCGGCCTGCGCCAGCTCAACGCACTGGGCTACGGCGACCCGGCCCGCGGCCTGGTGCTCAACCTCGTCTACAACCCGCAGGGCCCGTCGTTGCCGCCGCCGCAGGGGCCGCTGGAGGCCGACTACAAGCGCGAACTGCTGCTGCACTTCGGCATCCGCTTCGACCACCTCTTCGTACTGACCAACATGCCGATCCAGCGCTTCGGCAGCACGCTGGTCAGCAAGGACAGCTTCGCCACCTACATGACG
>WBZP01006168.1_pt1 | contig 11941 bp, 11 predicted proteins | sample 5204301 | NCBI WGS metagenome assembly WBZP01 (sample SAMN12412401, study PRJNA552823) | activated sludge metagenome | isolation source: activated sludge from nitrification reactor of wastewater treatment plant... | place: USA: Pennsylvania | collected 2017
CCCGCACGCCGGGCGGTCGGCCCGGGAGTGTCTGGTGACGCAGCCGCGGCCTGGGCAGTCTCCCTCGGTGCTGCGCGCCACGGCGCTGCGTTCGGGCCCGGATCGCTTCGAGGTGGAGGTCGTCGCGGACGTCGCGCTGCGCTACGTCACGCTGGACCTGCCGGGATGGACCCTGTCGGACAACGCGTTCCATCTGCTGGCCGGAGTGCCGTACACGGTCAGTGCGCGCGGCTCGGCTGCGGTGCCGGCGGGCTGGGTCTCCTCGGTGGACACGCTGGCACCCGTGTCGGTGACGGTGCCGCAATGACGCTGCGGGTCCCGCCCGGCTTCCGGATCCGGGTCGGCTGCGACGTCACACCGGTCAGCGACATCGCCGATTCGGTCGAGCGGTTCGGCGACCGGTATCTGACCCGGGTCTTCGGCGCGGTCGAGCTCGCGGACTGTGCCGGGGTGGACCGCGTGCAGGGGTTGGCGGCCCGGTTCGCCGCCAAGGAGGCGGTGTTCAAGGCGTTCGCGGTCGCGGATCTGGCGGTGGCGCCTGCCGAGATCGAGGTGGTGCGCGTCGCCGGGCTGCCCGAACTGCGGCTGTTCGGGGCGGCGGCCGAGCTGGCCGCGCAGCAGGGCTGGCGGCAGAGCGAGGTCACGCTGTCGCACACCGACTGCCACGCGATGGCCGTCGTCATGGTGCTCGCCGAGTCAGCGGTCCCTGCGAGCGGTACTCGAACAACGTCGCAGCCAACGCTGAGTGGATGACAGACTATGCCCATGGATGTCCGCGTCGTCGATCACCCGCTGGCCGCCGCGCGGCTCACCACCATGCGCGATGAGCGCACCGACAACGCGGCATTCCGCGCCGCGCTGCGCGATCTGACGCTGATGCTGGTCTACGAGGCCACCCGCGACGCCGAGCGGGCCCACACCACCATCCGCACCCCGCTGGCCGAAACCATGGGCACAAAGCTGGCCAACCCGCCGCTGCTGGTGCCGGTCCTGCGGGCCGGGCTGGGCATGGTCGACCAGGCGCACACCCTGATCCCGGAGGCCAGGGTGGGCTTCGTCGGCGTGGCCCGTGACGAAGAGTCGCATGAGCCCACGCCGTACCTCGAATCGCTGCCCGCCGACCTGTCCACCACGCCCGTGCTGGTGCTCGACCCGATGCTGGCCACCGGTGGATCGATGGTGTACACACTGGGGGTGCTGGCCTCCCGCGGTGCCGTCGACATCACCGTGGTCTGCGTGGTGGCCGCGCCGGAAGGTATTGCGGCACTGGAGGAGTGCACGCCCAGCGTGCGGCTGTTCACCGCGGCCATCGACGACGGACTCAACGACATCGCCTACATCGTCCCGGGCCTCGGCGACGCCGGGGACCGTCAGTTCGGTCCGCGCTGAGCGTGCGAGGAATCCGCCGGACACTGGTCGGCGCCGCGACGGTGATCGTGGTCGTGATCGCCGCACTCGCCGTCGCCGGCTACTTCCTGTTCACCCGCCCGCACGTCGACCCGTTGACCCCGGCCGACGCCATCGTCGTGCTCGGCGGCGAGGATGACGGGCGGGTGCAGTACGGGATGGAACTCGCACGGCAGGGCTACGCCCACAACGTCGTCATCTCCACGGGCTTCCTGGAACGGTCACCGGCGTTGCATCGGGCCTGTGCCTCGAGCGGCCCGGCCGTCACGGTGATCTGTTTCCGGCCCGACCCGTTCACCACGCAGGGCGAGGCGAAGTTCGTGCAGCAGAAGGCCACCGAATTCGGTTGGCATCACGTGATTCTCGTCTCCTGGAACTTCCACATGATCCGGGCACGCTACATCTTCGGCCAGTGCTTCGACGGCACCGTCACGATGCGTCCGGTGCAGACCCACTACAACTACAGTCTGGCCTGGTGGACCTGGATCTACGCCTACCAGTACGGCGCGCTGGTCAAGGCCGCGGTGCTGGGCTGCTGAGCAGTGCGGACATCTCGGCTTCGACGGACCGCTGCAACGCGACGGCCGCGGCCCGGGCGCCGGACTCGTCGCGGGGGCGCCGGATCTCGATGTAGCACTTGATCTTCGGCTCGGTGCCCGACGGCCGGACCGCGACGCGTAGCCCGGACCCGCGGAAGATCAGCGCATCGGTGCGGGCGGCCAGATCCTCGACATCCACGGTGACGCCGGCGATCTGCCGCGGCGGTGCGGCGCGCAGTCGCGTCATCACGGCGCCGGCATCGTCGACGCGGGCACTGACCGCCGACGTGACGTGCACGCCGTAGCGGCGGCCCAGCCCGTCCAGTGCCTCGGGCACCGAGGATCCCCGGCGGGCAAGTGCCGCAACCAGATCACAGAACACGACGGTCGCGCTGATGCCGTCCTTGTCGCGAACGGCGGCGGGGTCGACGCAGTGTCCGATGGCCTCCTCGTAGGCGTACACCAACGTCGAACCCGCCACCCCGTCGTCGGCACGCGCCAGCCATTTGAACCCGGTGAGCGTCTCGACGTGCTGAGCGCCGTAATCGGCGGCGATGTCGCCCAGCAGCTGCGACGACACGATCGACGAGGCAACGACGGCCGTGCGCGCCTCCTCGGCGCTCAGCCGGGACAGCAGGAAATCGCCCAGCAGCCAACCGGTTTCGTTGCCGGACAGCATCCGCCAGCCGCCCGAGTCGGGGACGCCGACGGCGCACCGGTCGGCATCGGGATCCAGCGCAATCGCGACGTCCGCGCCGATATCGGCCGCCAGCGTCAGCAGCGCGTCGGTGGCGCCCGGTTCCTCCGGATTCGGGAAGGCGACGGTGGGAAAGTCGGGGTCGGGGTCGAATTGCGTTGCCACGGTGTGCAGATCGGTGAACCCGGCGCGCCGCAGCACCGTCGTCGCGAGTTCGCCGCCGACGCCGTGCAGCGGGGTCAGCGCGATCCGTAGTTGCCCGGGACCGGAGCGCAGGCCCGCGGCCCGGGTGACGTACTCGTCGACCAGGTGCTCACCGCTCGGTGCGACGGCCACCCGGGCGATCCGGTCGGTGGGCGGCGCGGCGGCCATGGCGGCCTCGATCTCGCGGTCGGTGGGGGAGACGATCTGGATGCCGCCGTCGAAGTACAGCTTGTAGCCGTTGTCGGTGGCCGGGTTGTGCGATGCGGTGATCTGCACACCGGCCGCGGCACCCAGGTGACGCACCGCGAAGGCCAGCACCGGGGTGGGCAGCGGACGCGGCAGCAGGATCACCGAGAAGCCCTGGGCGGCAAACACTTCGGCGGTCGTGCGGGCGAACTCGTCGGAGTGGTGCCGGGCGTCGCGCCCCACCACCACGGTGGCGCCGGCGGAGCCCCGGCCGGTGAGCACGCGGGCCACCGCCCAGGTGGCGCGCAGCACGTTGGGCACGTTCATGCCGTCGGGGCCGTCGCGCATGGGTCCGCGCAGTCCGGCGGTCCCGAACGTCAGCGGGGGCAGGTCGGTCACAGCCGGGCGATCACCGCGGCCAACAGGGCGCCCATGGCCGTCGCGGAACTGCGGCCGGTGGCCAGCACCTCGTCGTGGGACAGCGGTTCCCCGGTCATGCCGGCGGCCAGGTTGGTCACCAGCGACAGCCCCAGCACGGCGGCGCCGGCGGCCCGGGCGGCGATGGTCTCGTGCACGGTCGACATGCCGACCAGGTCGGCGCCCAGCGTGCGCAGCATCCGGATCTCGGCGGGTGTCTCGTAGTGCGGGCCGGGCAGGCCGGCGTAGACGCCCTCGGCCAGCGTCGGCTCCACCTCGCGGGCCAGGGCCCGCAGCGCCGGGGAGTAGGCGTCCACCAGATCGACGAACTGCGCCCCGACCAACGGGGACCGCGCGGTCAGGTTCAGGTGATCGCTGATCAGCACCGGCTGGCCCACCCGGTATTCGGGCCGCAGGCCGCCGGCCGCGTTGGTCAGCACCACGGTCCGAGCCCCGGCCGCGCAGGCCGTGCGGACCGGGTGCACGACGGCGGACAGTTCATGGCCCTCGTAGGCGTGGATGCGGCCCAGCAGCACCAGCACGCGGCGCTCGCCGACCGGGATCGACAGGATCCGGCCGCCGTGCCCGGCCGCGGTGGGCGCGGAGAAGCCGGGCAGCTCGGCCATCGGGACCGTGGCCGTCGGGGTGCCCAGGGCGTCGACGGCCGGCGCCCAGCCCGAACCGAGCACCACCGCGACGTCGTGGGCGGGCACGCCGGTGCGCTCGGCGATGACGGCCGCGGCCCGGGAGGCATCGATCACCAGGGCAGCGTAGTTCGCGCTGGCACCGACGGTGCGATACTGCTGGGATGCCTACGGTCACCGCCCCCGACAGCGTCCGCGACGCTGTGCTGGCCCGGCGCGGTGACCTGCTCGAACTCTCGCACTCGATCCACGCCGAACCGGAGCTGGCGTTCCAGGAGTTCCGCAGCGCGGCCAAGACCCGCGCGCTGGTGGCCGAGCGGGGTTTCGAGATCGCCGACGCCCCGGGCGGGCTGGCGACGGCGTTCCGGGCGTCGTACGGCAGCGGTCCGCTGAAGATCGGGGTGTGCGCCGAGTACGACGCGCTGCCCGAGATCGGACATGCCTGCGGGCACAACATCATCGCCGCCGCGGCGGTGGGTGCGGCGCTGGCGCTGGCCGAGGTGGCCGACGAACTCGGGCTGACGGTGGTGCTGCTGGGCACCCCGGCCGAGGAGGCCGGCGGCGGAAAAGTGTTGCTGCTGCGGGCCGGAACGTTCGACGACCTGGCGGCCACCGTCATGATCCATCCCGGTGCCATCGACATCGCCGCGGCCCGCTCGCTGGCGCTCTCGGAGGTCGCGGTGCGCTATCACGGCCGGGAGGCGCACGCCGCCGTCGCGCCGTATCTGGGGGTCAACGCCGGTGACGCGGTCACCGTGGCGCAGGTGGCGCTGGGATTGCTGCGCCAGCAGCTGGCGCCCGGCCAGATGCTGCACGGGATCGTGACCGACGGTGGCGCCGCGCCGAACGTCATCCCCGCCCGGGCCGGCATGCGCTACACCATGCGGGCGGCCGAGACGGCGTCGCTGCGCGAGCTCGAGGACCGCGTCGGCGACTGCTTCCTGGCCGGCGCCCTGGCCACCGGCTGTGACTACGAGGTCAGCGAGACCGAGCCGACGTACGAGGCGCTGGCGCCGGACCCGTGGCTGGCCGAGGTGTGTCGGGCCGAGATGGAGGCCCTGGGCCGCACGCCGCTGCCGCCCGAGGTCGAGGTCACGCTGCCGCTGGGCAGCACCGACATGGGCAACGTCACGCAGATCATGCCCGGCATCCACCCGGTGGTGGGGATGGCCGCCGAGGTCGGGGTGTCGGTGCATCAGCCGGAGTTCGCGGCCGCCGCGGCGGGCCCCGGCGGTGACGCCGCGGTGATCGACGGCGCGGTGCTGCTGGCCCGCACGGTGGTGACGCTGGCGCAGACGCCGTCGGAGCGGGCCCGGGTGCTCGACCGGCTGGAGCGGAGGGCCGCGTCGTGAGCGCACCGTTCGGCGAGCCCGACATCTCCGACACCGTCGAGTCGTGGCTGGCCTCCAACTACGGCGAGCTGGTCGGCTGGCGCCGGCACATTCACCGTCATCCGGAGCTGGGCCGGCAGGAGTACGCGACCACGACGTTCGTCGCCGAGAAGCTGACCGATGCCGGGCTGAAGCCCGAAATCATGCCCGGCGGAACGGGTTTGGTGTGCGACATGGGTCCCGAGCACCGGCCCCGGATCGCGCTGCGTGCCGATATGGACGCGTTGCCGATGACCGAACGCACCGGCGCGCCGTACAGTTCGACGGTTCCCGGTGTGGCGCATGCCTGCGGGCACGACGCGCACACGGCGATCCTGCTGGGCACCGCGCTGGCGCTGACGGGGTTGCCGGAACTGCCGGTGGCGGTGCGACTGATCTTCCAGCCCGCCGAGGAGTTGATGCCCGGCGGTGCGATCGACGCGATCGCGGCCGGGGCGCTGACCGGGGTGTCGCGGATCTTCGCGATGCACTGCGATCCGCGGCTGGATGTCGGGCGGGTGGCGATCACGCCCGGGCCCATCACGTCGGCCGCGGACTGGGTGGAGATCGCGCTGCATTCGCCGGGCGGACACACCTCGCGCCCGCACCTGACCACCGACCTGGTGTACGGGCTGGGCACGCTGATCACCGGGCTGCCCGGGGTGCTGTCGCGGCGCGTGGACCCGCGGACGTCGACGGTGATGGTCTGGGGCGCGGTGAACGCCGGGCAGGCCGCCAACGCGATCCCGCAGAGCGGCACGTTGTCGGGAACCATCCGGACGGCTGACCGGGAAACCTGGTTGAGTCTGGAATCCATTGTCCGCGAGACGGTTTCGGGGCTACTGTCCCCGTTGGGCATCGAGCATTCGCTGCAGTACCGGCGCGGGGTGCCGCCGGTGGTCAACGAGGAGATCTCGACCCGCATCTTCACCCACGCCATCGAGGCCGTCAGCCCCGATGCGCTGGCCGAGACCCGGCAGTCCGGCGGCGGCGAGGACTTCTCCTGGTATCTCGAGGAGGTGCCCGGCGCGATGGCCCGGCTGGGGGTCTGGGGCGGGCGCGGCCCGCAGCTGGACCTGCATCAGCCGAACTTCGACCTGGACGAGCGGTCGCTGGGCGTCGGCGTGCGGGTGCTGGCCAATATCGTCGAGCAGTCGGCCGGCTTCTGATATCTCGCAGCGAGTCAGCGAAAACTGCGACGTCGTTCGAGAGGGGTCAGCAGAGGGTGCTGAGTCGATGCGGCCCGACTACGTGCCGGGCCCGATGTTACGCGCCGGCCGGGTCTGCAGATCGCGGATGTATTCCGCGGGCGCCCCGGCGATCTCGGCCGCGTCGGCCATCACGCCGAGGTAGCGCGCCGACGGCAGTCCGCCCTCCCAGGCGTCCACCACGTACAGCCACGCCAGCACCGGATCGGTTGTGGTGTCCGACGATTCGCGGACGATGCGCACCTTGATCTTCTTGTGCACCCCGAAGTCGGAGCCCTCCCAGCGGTCCAGGGCCTTCTCGTCCTCGACCGTCATGTCGTAGAGCACGACGAACACCCGGGCCTCGGGGTCGTCGGGATCCTCCACGACGGTGGCCAGCGCGCCCTCCCAGCCGATGTCCTCGCCGCCGAAGGTCAGCCGCCAGCCGGGCAGCCAGCCGGTACCGGCCATCGGCGAGTGCGGAGCGCGCTGCAGCATCTGCTCGGGATGCATGTTGGAGCCGTAGGCGGCGTAGAGCGGCACGGGACGGAATCTTAATCCCCAGGCGCGCTCCCGGGTGCCCAGCGCGCAGTTACGTACACCTGCGGCCGGTCAGGCTGTACCTGGATGAGCGCTCGCGCAGAAGGACGTCCGGGCAACGCGACGGCGGCCGGTGCAATAGGTTCTTAGCCGTGGCAACGCGCATCGTGATCATCGGGGGTGGTCCGGCGGGATACGAGGCGGCGCTGGTGGCCGCCGGCTACGACCGGGCGAACACCCAGGTCACCGTCGTCGACAGTGATGGCATCGGCGGTGCATGCGTGCTGTTCGACTGTGTGCCGTCCAAGGCGTTCATCGCCTCGACCGGGGTGCGCACGGAGCTGCGGCGGGCCGAGGGCCTCGGGTTCGACATCGGCATCGACGCTGCGAAGATCAGCCTGTCCCAGATCAACAACCGCGCCAAGACGCTGGCGTCCTCGCAGTCGGCCGACATCGGCACCCAGCTGCTCAACAACGGGATCACCGTCATCAGGGGCCGCGGCGAGCTGGTCGACGACGTCGCCGGCATGGCGCACCACCGGGTCAAGGTCACCACGCCCGACGGCCGGGTGGGCGGGGTGCTCAAGGCCGACGTGGTGCTGATCGCGACGGGCGCCAGCCCGCGGGTGCTGCCCAACGCGGTGCCCGACGGTGAGCGGATCCTGACCTGGCGTCAGCTCTACGACCTGCCCGATCTGCCGAAGCACCTGGTGATCGTCGGCTCCGGGGTCACCGGGGCCGAGTTCTGCAACGCTTACACCGAGCTGGGTGTGACGTGCACCGTGGTGGCCAGTCGCGACCAGATCCTGCCGCATGAGGACAGCGACGCCGCCGCGGTGCTCGAGGAGGTGTTCGCCGAGCGCGGCGTCACCGTCGTCAAGAACGCGCGGGCCGATTCGGTGGTCCGCCACGACGACGGGGTGCGGGTGAACCTGACCGACGGCCGCACCGTCGAGGGCAGTCACGCGCTGATGTGCATCGGCTCGACGCCGAACACCGAGGGCCTCGGTCTCGAGCGGGTGGGCGTCGAACTGGGCCGCGGCGGCTACATCCCCGTCGACCGGGTGTCGCGGACACCGGCGTCGGGGATCTACGCCGCCGGTGATTGCACCGGCCTGTTCCCACTGGCGTCGGTGGCCGCCATGCAGGGCCGTATTGCGATGTATCACGCTCTGGGCGAGGGGGTTTCACCGATCCGGCTGCGGACGGTGGCGTCGGCGACGTTCACCCGGCCGGAGATCGGCGCGGTGGGCATCCCGCAGAGCGCGATCGACGACGGCAGCGTGGCGGCCCGCACGCTGATGCTGCCGCTGAGCACCAACGCGCGGGCCAAGATGTCGTTGCTGCGGCACGGGTTCGTGAAGATCTTCTGCCGCCCGGCCACCGGTGTGGTGATCGGTGGGGTGGTGGTGGCGCCGATCGCCTCCGAGCTGATCCTGCCGATCGCGCTGGCCGTGCAGAACCGGATCTCGGTGACGGATCTGGCGCAGACGCTGTCGGTGTACCCCTCGCTGTCGGGGTCGATCGTGGAGGCCGCGCGCCGGTTGATGGCGCACGACGACCTGGACTAAGCCGATCTGTTCAGCGGTGTGCGCGACATCTACTCGCACGTTGTCGCAGAGAGTGCTGAACAGATTGTTGGAGAACGCCCGTACCACGTAACCTGGGACGCGTACTGACGGGTAACAAGGAGGCTTTGTGACCGGAGACCCGACGGCGGGTTCGGATCCTGGTTCAGCCATGAATCCCGCCCAGCGTGCGGTCGCGTGGGACCGCCTCGGCTCGGAGCAGTTCGACGTCGTCGTCATCGGCGGTGGCGTCGTCGGGGCCGGCAGTGCCCTGGACGCGGCCACCCGCGGCCTCAAGGTGGCCCTGGTCGAGGCCCGCGATTTCGCGTCGGGCACCTCGAGTCGGTCGTCGAAGATGTTCCACGGCGGGCTGCGCTACCTCGAACAGCTCGAATTCGGTCTGGTGCGCGAGGCGCTGCACGAACGCGAACTGTCGCTCACCACGTTGGCGCCGCATCTGGTCAAGCCGCTGCCGTTCCTGTTCCCACTCACCAAGCGGGGCTGGGAGCGGCCGTATATGGCCGCCGGCATCTTCCTCTACGACCAACTCGGCGGCGCGAAATCCGTTCCGGCGCAAAAGCATCTGACCCGTTCCGGCGCATTGCGGCTGAGTCCCGGGTTGAAGCGGACGTCCTTGATCGGCGGTATCCGCTACTACGACACCGTCGTCGACGATGCCCGGCACACCATGACCGTCGCCCGCACCGCCGCCCATTACGGCGCCGTGGTGCGCACCTCCACGCAGGTGGTGTCGCTGCTGCGCGAGGGTGACCGCGTCGTCGGGGTGCGGGTCCGCGACTCCGAGGACGGCTCGGTGACGGAGGTTCGCGCGCATGTGGTGATCAACGCGACGGGGGTGTGGACCGACGAGATCCAGGCGCTGTCCAAGCAGCGCGGCCGGTTCCGGGTGCGGGCCTCCAAGGGTGTGCACGTGGTGGTTCCGCGGGACCGGATCGTCAGCGAGGTGGCGATCATCCTGCGCACCGAGAAGTCGGTGCTGTTCGTCATCCCGTGGGGCACGCACTGGATCATCGGCACCACCGACACCGACTGGAACCTCGACCTGGCGCACCCGGCGGCCACCAAGGCCGATATCGACTACATCCTCGATCACGTCAACAAGGTGCTGGTCACCCAGCTGACCCACGAGGACATCGACGGCGTCTATGCGGGCCTGCGGCCGCTGTTGGCGGGCGAGAGCGAGGAGACGTCCAAGCTGTCGCGTGAGCACGCGGTGGCCACGCCGTCGCCCGGCCTGGTCGCCATCGCCGGCGGCAAGTACACGACGTACCGGGTGATGGCCGCCGACGCCGTGGATGCGGCCGCGGAGTTCGTCCCGACCCGGGTGGCGCCGTCGATCACCGAGAAGGTGCCGCTGGTGGGCGCCGACGGCTATTTCGCTCTGATCAACCAGACCGAGCACGTCGGTGTCCGATACGGTCTGCATCCCTATCGGGTCCGGCATCTGCTCGACCGGTACGGCTCGATGATCGACGAGGTGCTGCAACTGGCGTCGTCGGATCCGTCACTGCTGGAACCGATCACCGATGCGCCGGTGTACCTGAAGGTGGAGGCGGCCTACGCCGCGGCCGCCGAGGGCGCCCTGCATCTCGAGGACATCCTGGCGCGCCGGATGCGGATCTCCATCGAGTACCCGCACCGCGGGGTGGACTGTGCCCGCGAGGTGGCCGAGGTGGTGGCGCCGATCCTGGGCTGGAGTTCCGCGGACGTCGACCGCGAGGTGGCGACCTATGTGGCGCGGGTGGAGGCCGAGGTGCTCTCGCAGACGCAGCCCGACGACGAGTCCGCCGATGCACTCCGGGCGGCGGCACCCGAGGCGCGCGGCGAGATCCTGGAACCGGTCCCGCTGAATTGACCCGGCAGGGTTACGAGGGCATCGGCCGGTCCCGGCTGCGGTTGCAGGGCGGCAATGTGTTCGACGAGTTCGAACGTCGTTTCGGGTCCGGCGCGAAAGTGCTTGCCGGAGAGGTGGTTACCACCTCCGGGGCGGTGGTTACCCCGGATATGGAATTGCCCGTCGGGTCTCACGTGTTCTTCTACCGGGACCTGCCCGACGAGGTCCCCGTACCCTTCGACATCCCGGTGCTGCACCGCGACGACGACATCGTCGTGGTGGACAAGCCGCACTTCCTGGCCACCATGCCGCGCGGTCAGCACGTCACGCAGACGGCGGTGGTTCGGTTGCGCCGCTCGCTGGGGTTGCCCGAGCTCTCGCCGGCGCACCGGCTGGACCGGCTGACGGCCGGGGTGCTGCTGTTCACCGCCCGCCGCGAGGTGCGCGGGGCGTATCAGACGCTGTTCGCCTCCGGTGCGGTGTCGAAGACGTATCATGCTGTGGCGCAGGGCATTCCGGCGGTGTCACTGCCGGTGACGGTGCGCAACCGGATCATCAAGCGCCGCGGTGTGCTGCAGGCATACGTCGAGCCGGGTGAGCCGAACGCGGAGACGTTCGTCGAATCGCTGGGTTCGGACCGATATCTTCTGACGCCGCGGACCGGCCGGACCCATCAGCTGCGCGTGCACATGGCCGGGCTCGGGGTACCGATTGTTGGAGATCCCTTGTATCCGGTGATCAAAGAGGTTGCCGCCGATGACTTTTCGAATCCGTTGCAGCTGCTGGCGCAGAGTCTGTCGTTCGTCGATCCGCTGACGGGCGCGCCGCGGCGGTTCGTCAGCGAGCGCTCGCTGTAACACCTGCTGTTCCCGCGCCTCCGCCCCCGCCGCGCCTCCGCCAGGTACGTTCTGCCGTTGTCCACCTCCGAGCGACAACGAGCGACGGGGTGGGACTGGTCGAGGTGGTCTTGCTCAGAGCAAGTGATTGAGATGGTCCTGCCAGGGATCGTCGCTGGTGCGAGGGTCGTCGGCGAGCGTCCTGGCCTCCCGGTTGATCTCCGCCACTCGCCGGCGCATTCGGTACTCGGTGGAGCGGGGTACGTCGCCATATCGGTAGCAGCCACGCTCGAGCTGGATGACCCGGCCGAGTCGTATCTCCCAGCGCAACGCGTCCGATACGGCCTTGGACGGCCGGCCTCGGAGGTCGAAGCCGCGCTGTTCCACCTCGAAACACATGTCGGATACCGTCATCGCTCCCTCTTCGGTGAGCATGAGCGTGAGCAGGTATCGGAGCTCGATCCCGCGCAACATTTTTCGTGCCATGACCG
>WBZP01006169.1_pt1 | contig 11940 bp, 6 predicted proteins | sample 5204301 | NCBI WGS metagenome assembly WBZP01 (sample SAMN12412401, study PRJNA552823) | activated sludge metagenome | isolation source: activated sludge from nitrification reactor of wastewater treatment plant... | place: USA: Pennsylvania | collected 2017
CCGGCGAGGCCAAGGTCGCCCGCGCGGTGAGGCGCTACAAGACGAGCGACTTCTGGCGGCTGCGGCAGACCCGCGCCTTCCGCCGGGAGACGAAGAACTACGTGCCCCTCATCCACGCGGCGATCGTCATCGCGAAGGCGCCCGAGCGCTACGGATTCACCGTCAGCCCGGAGGCGGCGCCGGAGTTCGAGCGCGTCGCCGTCGAGGGAGCCTACGACCTGCGGGTCGTGGCCGAGTGCGCGAGCGAGCCCGTCGAGACCCTGCGGACGCTCAACCCGACGCTGCGGCGGATGGCGACGCCCGCCGACCGCACGTTCGAGCTCAGGGTCCCGACCGGCCGCGCCGACGCGGTCTCGAGGTGCCTCGCCGAGCTGCCTCCGGAGAAGCGCGTCAGCTTCCGCACCCACGTGGTGCGGCGCGGCCAGACCCTCGCCGGGATCGCCCGCGCCAACGGCGTCGCGGCCAGGGACATCGCGGAAGCGAACTACCTGCCGGCCGGCCGGCGCCTCCGCCCCGGCACCGAGATCATCATCCCGATCCCCGTGCGGGCCCGCGTGGCGACCGTGCGCCGGGCGGCGGAGCCGTCGGAAGTCCCCGACCCCTCCGACGCGCGCCGGGTGCGGTACCGGATCCGCCCGGGCGACACGCTGGCCTCGATCGCGGCCCAGTACGGCACGACGGTCGGCGACCTGAAGACGTGGAACCGCCTCCGCGGGACCACGATCGTCGCCGGGGACTTCCTGACGATCTACTCGGGCACTCCCCAGGACTGATTCGGACCCGGCCCGGCCGCGCGCCGGGCTACCCTTTTCCGGTCGAGGGCGGCTCTCCCCCGCCGGGAGGGGGATTCATGCTCGCCACGTCGCTGACGGCCGCCGTCCTCGGGATCGACGCGCACCTCGTCCAGGTCGAGGCCGACGCCGCGTTCGGGTTCCCGCGCTTCGCCATGGTCGGCCTGCCGGACTCCGCGGTGAAGGAGAGCGAGTCGCGCGTGCGGTCCGCCCTCCGCAACTGCGGGATCGAGTTCAAGTGGGACCGGCGCATCACGGTCAACCTCGCCCCGGCCGGCCTGCGGAAGTTCGGCTCGTCGTACGACCTGGCGGTGGCCGTCGGCCTGCTGGCCGCGGACGGCGCAGTCCCCCGGCCCCCGCTCTCCCGGAGAATGCTCGTCGGCGAGCTGGCGCTCGACGGCGCGCTGCGCGCGGTCGAGGGCGTCCTGCCGATGCTGCTCCTCGCACGTCGGGCCGGCCTCGCGGCCGTGGTCGTGCCGGCCGGCAACGCGGCCGAAGCGGCGCTGGTGCCCGACCTGGCGGTCTATCCCGTGCGCTCCCTGCCCGAGGCGCTGGCCCTCGCGGGGGCCGAGGCCCTGCCGCCCCGCCCGCCGCTCGCGACCGCCGCGACCGCCTCGCCGGCGCCGCCGGACCTCGCCGAGGTCCGCGGGCAGCTTCTCGCGCGGAGAGCGCTCGAGATCGCCGCGGCCGGCGGCCACAACGTCCTCCTCGTCGGCCCGCCGGGCTCCGGCAAGACGATGCTCGCGCGCCGGCTGCCCGGCCTGCTGCCCCCGCCGACGCTCGAGGAAGCGGTGGAGACGGCGGCCATCCACTCGGCCGCGGGCCTGCCGGCCGACCCGCTGCTCGGGCAGCGGCCGTTCCGCAGCCCCCACCACACCACGAGCGACGTCGCCCTGGTCGGCGGCGGCTCCCGGCCGCGGCCCGGCGAGGTCAGCCTCGCCCACAACGGGATCCTCTTCCTCGACGAGCTGCCCGAGTTCGGCCGAGAGCCGCTCGAGGCCCTGCGCCAGCCGCTCGAGGAGGGCTTCGTGACCGTCAGCCGGAACCGCGGCACCCTCCGAATGCCCGCCCGGTTCCAGCTGGTCGCGGCGATGAACCCCTGCCCCTGCGGCCGCCGGGGGACCTCCGCCGGCTGCCGCTGCCCCGCCCATCACGTCCGTGGCTACCTCGGCCGCCTCTCGGGCCCGCTCCTCGACCGCATCGACCTTCACGTGCCGGTATGCGCCGTCGGCTACGACGAGGTCTGCGGCTCCCCGGGCGAGCCGACGCGGACCGTCGCCGCTCGCGTGGCCGCGGCGCGAGAGCGACAGGAGGCACGGGCGGCCGACACCGGCTCGCTCCTGAACGCACGCCTGCCGCCCCCCGCCGTTCGGCGCGTGGCGCGGCCCGGAGCGCCTTCCGAGCGACTCCTCCGACACGCGATGGAAAAGGCCGGACTCACGGCCCGGGGCCTGGATCGGCTCCTGCGAGTGGCGCGGACGATCGCCGATCTCTCTGACAGAGAAGATCTTCGGCCGGAGGACGTGGCGGAGGCCTTGCAGTTCAGACGTTGCATGGATGATACGGCCACGACGCCGTTGCTCCAAGCTGTTGGAGAAGGATGTTGACGGCGCCGTGACGGCCGTGTTAGCCTCCGCCGGTTTCTCGAACCCGGTGGGTGAGTCCTCTTTGCGGAGAGGGCCGCCAGGTCCGCGGAGAAGCGCGTCTCGCGTCTCCTCCCAATCGACGATATCGGAGCGGTGGATGGCGAACGAGTTCTACACGCTGATCGTCGTACCGCACGCCAAGGCGCGGTTCCGCAAGTTCCAGGTCTCCGTCCGCCTCACCCGCTGGGTGATGGCCGCGGCGGGCGCCCTTGCCCTCCTCCTGGCGGGCATCCTCGCCCACTACACCTGGATCGCGGTCGAGGTGGCCGAGGTCAAGCGCCTGCGGGCGGAGAACCTGGCGCTCGCCACGAAGGCCAAGGCCTACGAGGAGAACGCGGGGCAGCTCCAGGCGAAGATCCTCGCCCTCCAGGGCGTCGTCACCAAGCTCGGGGTCATGGCCGGAGTGGAGCAGAGCCTGCCCGACGCGAGCGTCGGCGGCGTGGGCGGGCTCACCCGGGTCGAGACGACCGCCCCCTCGGTCGACATCGCGACGACGCTTCGGAGCATGGACGAGAAGGTCGGGAACCTGACCGCGAGGTCCACTCACCTCGAGGCGTTCTTCCGCGACCAGCGCCAGCAGCTCGCGTCCACCCCGTCGATCTGGCCGGTGCGCGGGTACCTCTCCGCGAGCTTCGGGAACCGGCTCGACCCGTTCACCGGGCAGCCGGACTTTCACCCCGGCCTCGACATCTCGACGCCGGCCGGCACCCGGGTCGTCGCACCGGCCGACGGCGTCGTGGTCTTCTGCGGCCAGAAGAACGGCTACGGAAACGCCCTCGTCGTCGACCACGGCTACGGGATCGTGACCCGGTACGGCCACCTCGCGGGATTCAACGTGAAGCCCGGCCAGCGGGTGCGCCGCGGCGACGCGATCGCCTTCGTCGGCAACACGGGCCGCTCGACGGCCCCTCACCTCCACTACGAGGTGTGGCTCGACGACCAGCTCCAGAACCCGATCCAGTTCATCCTGGACGAGTACCGAAGCTTCTCCTAGGCTCCGGTCGGAGCGGCCCGGAGAGCGCCGCTCCGATCGGAACGGGGTTCCGACGAGGCGGCCGACTCCCCCTCTTTCGCTCGCTGTCTGTTGTCCTCTCCGTGTTGCCCGCTCCCGTCGCTCTCCCTACCGTTGCTCACGTGGCTCCCCCAGGAGGCCCCCACGCCGGCTCCTCGGTGGCCCCTCTCCCGCCCCGCCCCGCGTCGTCCGCGGCGTCCGTTCTCCCCTGGCTCAGCCGAGCGGCTTCCTGCTTCTCCCAAGCCCGTAGGCCCAGCCTAAAGTGGTATCCTTGCTGGATATCCTGGGGGTTCGTCCGCACACATGATCAATTCCATCCTCACGCGGATCGTCGGGACGAAGAACGACCGGGAGCTCAAGGCCATCCGCCCGATCGTCGCCGCCGTCGGGGCCCTCGAGCCCGGGATGAAGGCCCTCGACGACCACGCGCTGGCCGCCAAGACGGCCGAGTTCCGGGAGCGGCTGGCCGGAGGCCAGTCCCTGGACGACCTGGTGCCGGAAGCCTTCGCCGTCGTGCGCGAGGCCGGCTGGCGGGTGCTGCGCATGCGGCACTTCGACGTCCAGCTCATCGGCGGCCTCACCCTCCACCGCGGGATGATCGCGGAGATGAAGACGGGCGAGGGCAAGACCCTCGTCGCGACCCTCGCGGCCTACCTGAACGCGCTCTCCGGCAAGGGCGTCCACGTCGTCACCGTCAACGACTACCTGGCCAAGCGCGACTCCGAGTGGATGGGGCGGCTCTACAGGTTCCTGGGCCTCTCCGTCGGCGTCATCCAGCACAGCATGGACGACCGCGAGCGGCAGCTCGCCTACGGCGCCGACATCACCTACGGAACGAACAACGAGTTCGGCTTCGACTATCTCCGCGACAACATGAAGTTCGACCTCGGCATGTACGTGCAGCGGGGCCACAACTTCGCGGTCGTCGACGAGGTCGACTCGATCCTGATCGACGAGGCCCGGACCCCGCTCATCATCAGCGGCCCGGCCGAGGAGTCGACCGACAAGTACTACCGGATCGACACGATCATCCCCAAGCTCAAGCCCGGCGCACGGATCACCGGCGACAAGAAGGCCGAGGAGCGGGCCGAGCTCGAGAAGACCGGCGACTACATCGTCGACGAGAAGAACAAGACCGTCACCCTGACCGAGATGGGCATGGCCCACTGCGAGCGGCTGCTCGGGGTGAAGAACCTGTGGGACCCGTCCAACATGGACGTGCTCCACCACGTGAACCAGGGGCTGCGCGCCCACACCCTCTTCCACCGCGACGTGGACTACGTGGTGAAGGACGGGCAGGTCACGATCGTCGACGAGTTCACCGGCCGCCTCATGCCCGGCCGGCGCTGGTCCGACGGCCTGCACCAGGCGGTCGAGGCCAAGGAGAAGGTGAAGATCGAGCGCGAGAACCAGACCCTCGCCACGATCACCTTCCAGAACTACTTCCGCATGTACTCGAAGCTCTCGGGCATGACCGGCACCGCCGAGACCGAGGCCCCCGAGTTCGACAAGATCTACAAGCTCGAGGTCCTGGTCATCCCGACGAACCGGCCCCTCATCCGGGTCGAGAACCCGGACGTCGTGTACCGGACCGAGCGCGAGAAGAACGACGCGGTCATCAAGGAGATCACGGACCTCCACGCGTCGGGCCGCCCCGTCCTCGTCGGCACGATCTCGATCGAGAAGTCGGAGCAGCTCTCGGCGCTGCTGAAGAAGGCCGGCATCAAGCACGTGGTGCTGAACGCGAAGTACCACGAGCGCGAGGCCGAGATGGTCGCGCAGGCCGGCCGCTTCGGCGCGGTGATGATCGCGACGAACATGGCCGGCCGCGGCACCGACATCATCCTCGGCGGCGTGCCCGACCACCGCGTCAGGGCCGTCCTCACCGAGAAGCTGGCGGAGCGCAAGCTCGACGTCGAGCACGCGACGCCGGAGGACGAGAAGGCCGCCCAGGAACAGATCGCGGCGGAGCGCGCCCAGGAGTTCCGGCGGGAGCTGCAGTCGCGCAAGGCGACGGCCGAGCAGCGGCGCGAGCTCGCCAAGCGCTTCCTCGGCCTCATGGCCTCGTTCGCGGGCGACCATCCCTCGGTGACGGCCGTCCGGGCCCTCGCCCCCGCCGGGAGCGCCCTCGCCGCCTACCTCGACACCGCGCGCGACCTGCCCCGCGCGACGAAGGAGAAGATCGCGAAGGCGTTCTACCCGCAGATCGAGGAGCCCGTCGACTTCATGGCGGTCCACCCGCTCAAGGCGACCCTCGACCGGCTCCCCGGCGCTCCGGAGTTCGCGGCGGTCGAGGCGCTCCTCGACGGCAACGAGCGCGAGCGGGTCGTGGCCCTCGGCGGCCTGCACATCCTCGGCACCGAGCGCCACGAGGCCCGCCGCATCGACAACCAGCTGCGCGGCCGCGCCGGCCGCCAGGGCGACCCCGGCTCCTCGCGCTTCTACCTCTCGCTCGAGGACGACCTGATGCGCATCTTCGGGTCGGAGCGCATCAGCGGCCTCATGCTCCGTCTGGGGATGGAGGAGGGCGTCCCGATCGAGCACGGGATGGTCACGAAGTCGATCGAGCGGGCCCAGAAGCAGGTCGAGGCGCAGAACTTCGCGATCAGAAAGCACCTGCTCGAGTACGACGACGTGATGAACAAGCAGCGCAAGGCCGTCTACGACATGCGCCGCATGATCCTCGAGGGGAAGAACACCCGCGAGCACGTCCTCTCCCTCGTCGACGAGATCGTCGAGTGGTACGCCGACAGCTACTGCTCGGACAAGGAAAGCCCGGCCGACTGGGATCACGAGGCGCTCCAGGGCGCGCTCAAGGAGACCTTCGGCATCGAGCCGCCGATCGCGGAGCTCAGGGGCCTCGGCCGCGGCGACATGGTCGAGACGCTGGCCGGGCAGGCGAAGGAGCGCTACGCGGAGCGGGAGGCGGCGATCGGCGCCGACCGCGCCCTCTTCCACCAGCGCATGATCATGCTGCAGATCGTCGACGCGCAGTGGAAGGACCACCTGTACTCGCTCGACCACCTCAAGGAGGGCATCGGGCTGCGCGGCTACGGCCAGCGCGACCCGCTCGTCGAGTACAAGAAGGAGTCCTTCTCGATGTTCCAGGCCCTCATGGACCGCATCGACGAGGAGATCCTGCGGTGGACGTTCCTCTACCAGCCGGTGGTGGCGCCGGAGCCGCGCCGGCCCGAGCCGTCGGACGACTGGCTCCTCGCCGGCGGAGAGGCCGCGGCCGGCTCGACCGCCCGCGGCGCCGCCCCGCCGCCGCCGCGCCAGGAGCCCGAGCTGGCCTTCGCCGGGGTGCGACGCGCCCCGCGCAACGTCACGATGAACGACCCGTCGGCGGCCCCGTCGGCCTTCGCCAAGGCCGCGGCGCCGCGCGAGGCGCAAGGCGGCACCGACGAGGTGCAGACCGTCAAACGCGAGGGGCCGAAGGTCGGCCGCAACGATCCCTGCCCCTGCGGCTCCGGCAAGAAGTACAAGAAGTGCCACGGCAGCTAGGGCTTTTCGCGTCACCGGTTCGATCGAGGTAACTGGATGATCGAGGATCGACTCACCGAGGCCCTGACCTTCGACGACGTTCTGCTGGTGCCGCAGCGCTCCGACGTGCTGCCCTCGCAGGTCGACGTCACCACCCGGTTGACGAAGGAGATCACGCTCAAGATCCCGGTCGTCTCCGCCGCGATGGACACGGTCACCGAGGCCCACCTGGCGATCGCTCTCGCCCAGGAGGGCGGGATCGGCTTCATCCACAAGAACATGACGATCGCGGCCCAGGCGGCCGAGGTCGACAAGGTGAAGCGCTCGGAGTCGGGCATGATCGTCGACCCCGTGACGGTCGCCCCCGACGCGCCGGTGGCGGCGGCGCTCGCCCTCATGTCGAAGTACCGGATCAGCGGCGTGCCGGTGACCGTCGGCACGAAGCTGGTGGGCATTCTGACGAACCGCGACCTGCGGTTCGAGACCCGCACGACGCTGCCCGTCTCGGACCTGATGACGAAGGACGAGCTCATCACGGTCCCGGTCGGGACGACGCTCGACGAGGCGAAGGAGATGCTCCACAAGCACAAGGTGGAGAAGCTCCTCGTCGTCGACCGGGACTTCAACCTGAAGGGCCTCATCACCGTCAAGGACATCCAGAAACAGATCAAGTACCCGAACGCCTGCAAGGACGCGCTCGGCCGGCTGCGGGTCGGGGCCGCGGTCGGCGTGGCCGGCGACACCCTCGAGCGGGTCGCCGCCCTCGTCGAGGCGAAGGTCGACGTCCTCGTCGTCGACACCGCGCACGGCCACAGCAAGGGCGTCCGCGACGTGGTCGAGAGGGTGCGGGCCGCCCATCCCGACCTGCAGCTCGTCGCCGGCAACGTGGGCACCCACGCGGGAACCGCCGACCTGATCGCGGCCGGCGTCCACGCCGTCAAGGTCGGCATGGGGCCGGGCTCGATCTGCACGACCCGCGTCGTCTCCGGCGCCGGCATGCCGCAGATCACCGCCATCTCGGAGGCCGCGCGGGCCGCGGCCGACACCGACACGCCGATCATCGCGGACGGCGGCATCAAGTTCTCGGGCGACATCAGCAAGGCGATCGCGGCCGGCGCCCAGTGCGTGATGATCGGCTCGCTCTTCGCCGGCACGGACGAGAGCCCGGGCGAGCTCATCCTGCGCCAGGGCCGCTCCTTCAAGTCGTACCGCGGCATGGGCTCGATCGGGGCGATGAAGGCCGGCTCGCGGGACCGCTACTTCCAGGAGTTCGAGGCCGCGTCCGACAAGCTCGTGCCCGAGGGCATCGAAGGCATGGTCCCCTACAAGGGCCCGATCGCGGCCATGGTGCAGCAGCTCGTGGGCGGCCTGCGGGCGGGCATGGGCTACTGCGGCGCGGCCAGCATCCGCGAGTTCCAGACCCGCGCGCGGTTCGTCAAGATCTCGCCGGCCGGTCTCAAGGAGAGCCATGTCCACGACGTCATCATCACGAAGGAAGCTCCGAACTACCGGCTCGAGTAGGGCCCTCGCCGCGGCCGTCGTCGCGGCGGCCCTCGCCGCGGCCGTCCTCGGCGCCTGCCGGGGGCGCGGCGGCGAGACCTTCGTCACCTACTTCAGCGGCGAGCACGGCGTGTCCCTCCGGCACCCCGCCTCGTGGCGGGGCGACCAGGCCGAGCAGGAAGGCGTCTGGTATCGGTACTTCCTCGCCCCGCCGGCGGGGCCGCAGAACCGCGCGCCGGTGTCGGTCACGCTCCTCGCCGGGGCCATGGCGGTCCCGGTCGAGACCTACGCCCAGAGCTACCTCGCCGGGCACTCCCTCGTCTCGACGCGGGACGAGGAGCGCCAGGGGGTGAAGGGCCGGTCGTGGGTCTTCGCGTCGGCCGACGGCGCGACCCGCTACCGGCTCCTCCTCCTCGCCGCCAACGGGCGCGTCGTCGGCCTCTACGCCCAGGGCGACGCCGTCGCGGTCGAGAAGAGCCAGGCGACGCTCGACGAGATGTGGTCGAGCCTGACGGTCGAGCGCCCGCGCGACTACCCCGTCCGCCGCTGGCGCGACGTCGAGACGACGCTCGGGATCCCCGCCTCCTGGACGCAGACGCGCGAGTTCTCCGGCGGCGGCACGCGGCTCGTCCAGTACGCGAGCCCGCCCCTCGCGGTCGACCGCGGCGACCAGACCGTCCACGCGTCCCTGTCGGTGACGCTCGAGCCCCTGCCGGCGGGCGGCGGGCTGCCCGAGTACTACCAGGCGACCCGGGCGAAGCTCGGCGAGAACTTCCAGGTGACGAGCCACCAGGGCTTCCGCGGCGGCTACGTCGACATCATGCGGACCGAGACGCCGGTCGCGGTCACGTTCATCAAGCGCTTCTACTTCGCGGCCGGGGGACGCGGCTGCTCGCTCTCGTTCGAGGCGCGCGAGGACATCTTCCCGCGGATGTCGCGCTGGGCGGACTACATCGCCTCGACGCTGCGGATGTCGGGCGAGCCCGAGGCGGCCGTCCTGCCGACGGCGGACGCCGCGGCTCCGTCGGCGGCTCCGTCGGCGCCACCCTCGGCGACGGCCGCGCCGCGGAAGGCGGGCCGTTGAACGCGGCCCTCGCCTGGCTCGGCCAGGGCCTCGGCCGTCTCCTGCACGGGCCCGAGATCCTGGAGACGACCGTCACGCCGTCCGGACCGGCCGGCGCCCTCGCCGTCCCGTCGGACTACGACGGCGCCTGGGAGACGGTGACCGTCCAGGGGCGTCCGTGCCTGCGGCCGGTGGAGTCCTCCTACTACCTGTACTTCGTCCTGCCGGCCGGCGCGCGGAGCCGGGCGAGCGGGCCGGTCTGGGTGGAGGTCGAGTACTTCGGGCCCCAGTACGGCGAGTTCCGCGTGCAGTACGCCTCCACCGACCGCGCCGAGCCCTGGGACGGCCTCTACAAGATGGCCGAGCAGCGCTGGCGCCCCGAGGCGGCGGGCCTCGGCCGGTTCCGGCGCGCGCTCTTCGCCCTGCCGGACTTCGACGCGTCGCGCGTCCAGAACCTCGGGGCCTCGTTCCGCCTCGAGTTCCGCCGGGAGCTCCTCGTCGCGCGGGTCCGCGTCCACCTCGTCCCGCCCGCCGATCTCGCCCTGTTCCCCGCCGTCGCTCCCCTGCCCGACCTGCGGAAGATGCCGGGCCGCTTCTACCCGATCGACTATCTCTTCATCGAGATCACGAACGCGTGCAACTTCAAGTGCACGTGGTGCCCCGACGAGATCATGGAGCGCCGGCGCGGCTTCATGAAGAAGGAGCGCGTGTTCCGCCTCCTCGACGAGATCGCCGAGAAGCGCGCCTTCATGGGCCCGCTCTTCCCCGTGAAGCTCCACCAGATGGGCGAGCCGATGCTCCACCCCGACCTGCCGGAGATCGTGGCCCGGGCCGAGGCGCGCGGGGTCCCGATCGAGCTCAACACGAACTGCGGCCTCATCACGGAAGAGCGGGTGGACGCGCTCTTCCGCGCGGGCCTGACGAACCTCATCCTGTCGTACCAGACGCCGGACCCCGCGACGTTCAGGACCCGCAAGGCGCCCCGCCTCGTCTTCGACGAGTACCGGGACAAGGTGCGCCTCGCGGTCGAGCGGAAGGTCGCCCTCGGGGCGCGGACGAACCTCGAGATCGACATCATGAACACGAAGTACGCCGACGGCTACCGCATCGTCAGCGAGGACGAGCAGGCGATGGAGTTCGTCGCCGACTGGATCGCCTTCGCCCGCGAGGTCGAGGCGCGCCACTCCCTCGCCCCCCGCGGGCACGACCTCGACGCGATCCGGGCCGCTCACCTCCTCGACCGCGACGAGAACGGCAGCCGCTACACCCTCCTCGACGGCGTCCACCTCGTCTGGAAGCGCTGCCACACCTGGGGCAACGTCATCGGCGGCCGCCGGGCGGAGGGGCCGGTCGACACCTACTGCCCCTCCCCGCACGACCAGTTCGTCGTCCAGTGGAACGGAGACGTCGTGAGCTGCTGCACCGACTACGAGGGGCTCACGAAGACGGCCAACGTCTTCGCGAGCTCGATCGAGGACGTGTGGCGCTCGGCCGCGCGCCGCGATCGCCTGAAGGACATGGGCGACGGCCGCCTCCTCGACGTCTGCGCCCGCTGCCAGGGCCTGAAGTAGGCCCGCGCCCCGGGACGCCCCCGCCACCGGGCCGTCCTCAGCGGTGCGGGGCGCCCGCCTCCAGCTCGCCGAGGTCGCGCCAGGCCGCCGCGTGCGACGGATCCGCCGACAGCACGAGCCGCAGGTGCATCAGGGCGCGGCCGTTGAGGCCGGAGCGCCGATAGTACGACGCGAGCGCGTAGCGCAGCTCCGCGTCGCTCTTCTGCCCGTCGAGCGCGATCAGGAAGTGGCTCTCGACGTCCGGGTCGAAGCCCCCCTCGTGGGCGAGGAGCATCGCGAGGAGGCGCCGCGCGCCCGGGGCCTCGGGCTTCGTGGCGAGACCGCCCCGCAGGGTCTCGAGGGCGCGGCGGCGGTCGCCCCTCTCGAGAAGGGACCTGGCGGCGGCGACGACGTCTGCCGGGGCCGTCGGCTCGGCCATGGCCGGGACCTCCTGGAGGAGGCCGCCGGCGAGAAGGGCCGCCGCCGCCCTCACGAGGTCGGACCGCGGGTGGGGCTGGGCGAGAAGGTCGCCGACCGCGGTCGGCCGCAGACAGAACGCAAGCACCAGGCGCTCGGCGGGGGTGGGCGGCAGGGCGTCGTAGTCGAAGGGGGCGCGGCTCGCGCGGCGCAGGACGCGCTCGGGCGGCCCGATCTCCCGTTCGAGCCGGGCGACGTCCGGGTACTGGCGCATGCCGAGGAGAAGGACGCGCGGCGTGTCGAGGCTCACGGACAGCTCGGGCGGAATGGGCCTGTCCATCGCGCCGCGCCGAATCTCGCCCGACGTCCACCGCAGGACCGAGAGGACGACGCGCTCGACCTGAGCCCGGACGGCGTCCTGGAGCTCCTCCCGGGTCAGGACGCCCGCGTCGACGAGGGCGCCCCCGAGGGGCTGGCC
>WBZP01006171.1_pt1 | contig 11936 bp, 6 predicted proteins | sample 5204301 | NCBI WGS metagenome assembly WBZP01 (sample SAMN12412401, study PRJNA552823) | activated sludge metagenome | isolation source: activated sludge from nitrification reactor of wastewater treatment plant... | place: USA: Pennsylvania | collected 2017
CGCGGGCGATGCGGGCGCGGCGCGAACCGTTGAGGATCGAGTGGTCGGCGCGCTCGCCCGGCGTCATCGAGTGGATGATCGCGGCCACGCGGTCGAGGTCGCGCTCGTCGATCGAGTCGAGCTGGGCCTTCATCTCCCCCATGCCCGGGAGCATCCCGAGCATCTTGGTGAGCGAGCCCATCTTCTTGAGCGCCGTCATCTGCTCGAGGAAGTCCTCGAGGGTGAAGTCGTCGCCCTTGGCCATCTTGCCGGCCATGCGCTCGGCCTGCTCGGCGTCGAACGCCTTCTCGGCCTGCTCGATCAGGGTGAGGACGTCGCCCATGTCGAGGATGCGCGAGGCCATCCGGTCGGGGTGGAACGTCTCGAGATCGGTGAGCTTCTCACCCACGGACGCGAAGAGGATCGGCTTGCCCGTGACGGTGACGACCGACAGCGCCGCACCACCGCGGGCGTCGCCGTCCAGCTTGGACAGGACGACGCCGTCGATGCCGATGGCCTCGTCGAACGCGACAGCGGTCTGGACGGCGTCCTGGCCGATCATCGCGTCGATGACGAGCAGGGTCTCGTCGGGCTGCACGGCGTCGCGGACGCGGCCGAGCTGGTCCATGAGGTCGGCGTCGATCGCGAGACGGCCCGCGGTGTCGACGATCACGACGTCGTAGAGCTTCTGCTTCGCGAGCTCGACGCCGGAGCGCGCCACGGCGACCGGGTCGCCGACGCCGTTGCCGGGCTCGGGGGCGTGGACGGCGACGCCGGCGCGCTCGGCGACGACGCTCAGCTGGTCGACGGCGTTGGGGCGCTGGAGGTCGGCGGCGACGAGGAGCGGCTGGTGCCCGCCGTCCTTGAGGTGCAGCGCGAGCTTGCCGGCGAGGGTCGTCTTGCCCGCGCCCTGCAGGCCCGCGAGCAGGATGACGGTGGGCGGCGTCTTGGCCAGGCGGAGCCGACGGGTCTCGCCGCCGAGGATGCCGACGAGCTCCTCGTGGACGATCTTGACGACCTGCTGCGCCGGGTTCAGCGCGCGGTTGACCTCCTCGCCGAGCGCGCGCTCCTTGACCCTGCCGCAGAACTCGCGGACGACGGGCAGCGCGACGTCGGCCTCCAGGAGCGCCGTGCGGATCTCGCGCACGGTCGCGTCGACGTCGGCCTCGGACAGGCGGCCCTTGCCGCGCAGGTTCTTGAAGGTGGCGGCGAGGCGGTCGGACAGGGAGGTGAACAACGTCGTCCCGTCGGTCGTGTGCGGCTGGCGGTGCTGCCGGAGACGCGGCCCCGGCGCAGGACCCCAGGGTAACCGGCGGCCGGCGTACCCCGCCGACGCGGGAGGCGCCCCCGCCCCGTGGGCGCGCCGTGCTCCAGGGTCAGGTGGTGAGGGCTCCGAGGACGGTGACGACGACGGTGGCGGCGCGGGCGTCGCTGAGCGCGCGGCCCTCCCGGTCGACGAGGTAGAAGACGTCGACCACCTCGGAGCCCAGCGTGGCGACGCGCGCCGCCGTGATCGCGACGTCGGCGGCAGCGATCGCGCGGGTCACCCGGTGCAGCAGCGCCGGGGCGTCGTGCGCCTTGACCTCGAGCACCGTCGCGCGGTCGCTCGCACCCGGGACGACCTCGACCACCGGCGAGGCCGTGCCGAGCGGGGCCGGGTAGGCCTGCTCGCGGGCGTCGAGGCGCGCGGCGACGTCGAGCCCGCCGGCGAGCGCCCGGCCGATGTCCTCGCGCAGCCGGTCGACGGGCGGCGGGTCGCCGAAGGCCGGCAGGACCGTCCAGACCTGGATGGCCCGGCGCGATCCGTCCGGTGCGTTGACGGTGTCGACCTGCGCACCACGGACGCCGAGCCGGTGCAGCGAGAGGACGCCGGCCACGGTGGACATGAGGCCGGTGCGGTCCGGCGCAGCCACCGTGACCGTCGTGGTGCCCGACGGCACGTCCTCGTCGACGAGGACGGCGACGCCCTGCTGCGAGGTGGCGCGGACCGCCTCCGACAGCCGCACCTGCGCGGCGGTGGTGCGCGGGTCGACGGGGCGCGGCCGGCCGGCCAGGACGGCGCGCGTGCGGGCGACGAGGTCGTCGATGAGCGCCTTCTTCCAGGCGCTCCAGGCCGCCGGCCCGGTGGCCGCGGCGTCGGCCTCGGTCAGCGCGTGCAGCAGGTCGAGCGTGTCCTGGTCGCCGACCGCGGCAGCGACCCCGGCGACCGTGGCCGGGTCCTCGAGGTCGCGACGGGTGGCGGTCTCGGTGAGCAGCAGATGGTGGCGGACCAGGGCGACGAGCGTGTCGGTGTCGTCCATCGAGAACCCCATGCGCGGGGCGAGGCGAGACACGATCTCCACGCCGTTGTCGGTGTGGTCGCCGGGCCGGCCCTTGCCGATGTCGTGCAGCAGTGCGCCGACGAGCAGCAGGTCGGGCCGCTCCACGCGCCGCGTCGACGCGGAGGCCTGCATCGCGGCCTCGAGCAGGTGGCGGTCGACGGTCCAGCGGTGCACGGGGTTGCGCTGCGGGGCGCTGCGCACGATCTCCCAGTCCGGGATCAGCCGGCCCCACAGCTCCGCCTGGTCGAGCGCCTCCCACACCGGGACGGCGGGGCGCCCGGCACCGAGCAGCGAGACGAGCGCGTCGCGCGCGGGAGCGGGCCACGGCACCGGCATGGGTGCTGAGTCGCGTGCCAGTCGCTCGACGGCGTGCGGCGAGAGCCGCAGGCCCGCCTGCGCGGTCGCCGCAGCGGCCCGCAGGACGAGCAGCGGGTCGCGCTCGGGGTGCGCATCGGCCGCGAGCACGGCCTCGCCGTCCTGCACCACGACGCCTTCTGCCAGCGGCGCGCGCTCGGCGCGGCCACCGCGCAGCCGGCGGGCGCGCGTGGCGATGCCGCTGCGCACCGTCGTACGCCGGGTGAGGCGCTCCACACGGTGCCACGTGCTCTCCGACGCGAACGCGACGGCGCGGCCCGCCGACGAGATCGAGCGCAGCAGGGTGTCGGCGGGGTCGTCCCCCTCGAGCTCCAGGCGCGCGGCGACGGCGGGCTGCTCCTGCGCCAGGAGGCGGTCGGTGCTGCGTCCTGCCACGAGGTGCAGGGCGTCGCGCGCGTCGAGGAGGAGGTCGCGGTGGCCGTGCAGCGACGCGACGGGGGCGTCGGTGATCCACGACGCGGCGACGGCGCGCAGCGCGACCAGGTCGCGCAGGCCGCCGTAGGAGTCCTTGAGGTCGGGCTCGAGCAGGTGGGCCAGCTCGCCGCTGCGCTCGATGCGCTCGCGCACCCCCTCGTGCAGCTCGCCGAGGCGGCGCGGTGCCAGGGCGCGCCAGTCGCCGAGGATCGACTCGCGCACGCTGCGCGTGATGGTCTCGTCGCCGACGATCGTGCGGGCGTCGAGCAGGCCGAGCACGACCCGCAGGTCGTTGGCGGCCAGCCGCCGCGCCTCGGCCGGGGCCCGGACCGAGTGGTCGAGGCGCAGCCCCGAGTCCCAGATGGGGTACCAGAGCCGGTCGGCCATCGCCGTCACCTCGGGCACGGGCACGGAGGCGTCGTGCAGCAGCAGGACGTCGAGGTCGCTGCCGGGTGCGAGGTCGCCGCGGCCGTAGCCGCCGATCGCGACCAGCGAGATCTTCTGCCCTGCGGCGCCGCTCGCGACGAACAGCGCGTGCAGCCAGTCGTCGGTGAGGGAGGTGAGGGCCCGACGGCGGTCGGGGCCCGGGGGCCCCGACCGCTCCAGCAGCTCGGTGCGGGCGGCGAGGTACGCCGCAGTGGCGTCCTCCGCCCGCACCGAGCCTGCTCCCCCGTCGGAGGTCCGTGAGGTCACGGTGCTACAGGGCGTCCGGTCCGCGCTCGCCCGTACGGACGCGCGCGACAGTGTCGACCGGGACCGACCAGACCTTGCCGTCGCCGATGCGACCGGTCTGGGCCGCCTTGACGATGACGTCGACCACCGAGTCGGCGTCGCTGTCGTCGACGAGGACCTCGAGGCGCACCTTGGGCACGAGGTCGACGGTGTACTCCGCACCGCGGTAGACCTCGGTGTGGCCGCGCTGACGGCCGTAGCCGCTCGCCTCGGACACGGTCATGCCCTGGATGCCGTAGGACTCGAGCGCCGACTTCACGTCGTCGAGCTTGAACGGCTTGATGATCGCCGTGACGAGCTTCATGCGTTGACCTCCTGGTCGGTCGTGACGTCGACCTTCGTCTTCGCGGCGCCGGAGTGCGTGAGCGTCCCGCCGAAGCCGCCGCCGAGCGCACCCTCGTAGTCGTACGCCGACTCGGCGTGCTCCACGAGGTCGATGCCCTCGAGCTCGGTGTCGCGGCTGACGCGGAACCCGAGCGTCTTCTCCAGCAGGAAGCCGAGCACCAGCGTCACGATCAGCGAGTACGCCAGGACCGAGAAGGCACCGATCGCCTGCTTGCCCAGCAGCTCCCAGCCGCCACCGTAGAACAGCCCGTTCGCACCGCCGACGCTCTTGGTGCCGAAGAAGCCGATGAGCAGGCAGCCGATGAGGCCGCCGACGAGGTGGACGCCGACGACGTCGAGCGAGTCGTCGTAGTTGAGCTTGTACTTCAGACCGACCGCCATCGAGCAGACGATGCCGGCGATGGCGCCGATCACGACCGCGGCCCACGGTGCGACGAACGCGCACGCCGGGGTGATGGCGACGAGGCCGGCGACGGCGCCGGACGCCGCTCCGAGGCTCGTCGGGTGGCCGTCGCGGAGCTTCTCCACGAGGAGCCAGCCGCCCATCGCCGCCGCGGTGGCGACCTGGGTGTTGAGCAGCGCCATGGCGGCGGTCTGCGTGGCGCCGAGGGCCGAGCCGGCGTTGAAGCCGAACCAGCCGAACCAGAGCAGGCCCGCGCCGAGCAGGACGAGCGGGAGGCTGTGCGGACGGGTCGGGTGCTTCTTGAAGCCGATGCGGCGCCCGAGCACGATCGCCAGGGCGAGGCCGGCGGCACCGGCGTTGATGTGGACCGCGGTGCCACCGGCGAAGTCCTCGACGCCGAGGTTGGCGAGCCAGCCCGCGCCGGTCACGTTGCCGTCGGCGTCCTTGTCACCGAAGTCGAAGACCCAGTGCGCGACCGGGAAGTAGACGATGGTCACCCAGAGCACGACGAAGATGCCCCAGGTGAGGAACTTCGTGCGGTCGGCGATCGCACCGCTGATGAGCGCGGGCGTGATGATCGCGAACATGAGCTGGAACCCGGCGAACGCCAGGAGCGGGATGCCGTAGATGCCGCCGTTGTTGGTGAGCTCGCCCATCGCGGAGCCGAGGCCCGACAGCGAGAACGACCCGTAGAACGCGCTGCCCGAGTTACCGAAGGCGAGCGAGAAGCCGTACAGCACCCACAGGACGCTGACGATCCCGATGGCCGCGAAGGACATCATCATCATGTTCAGCGCGCTCTTCGCCTGCGTCATGCCGCCGTAGAAGAACGCGAGACCGGGGGTCATGAGGAGCACGAGTGCCGTGCTCGCCAGCACCCAGGCGGTGTCGCCCGAGTTCAGATCCATGAAGTGCTCCCTTGAGTCGCGAGAGCCGGTGACGAGGGCGACCGGCTTCTGCACCCGACGCGCCGCTGCGTCGACCTGGCGCAGATGCAATCGGCGTCGTGTTGCCGCCCGCCCCTTCCCGTGTTTCGCGACCGTGACGTTCCCGCCGATCGTGTTACGCCGGTGTTTCCCCCTGTTGCGCGGCCGGTCGCCCGGGACGCCCGGAGGGCGGTCAGCCGCGGTCGGCCGGGGCGTCGCGGCCGGGGGCGGCGCCGCCCTGTCTCTGATGCCGGGCAGCCCCTCGCGCCCGGCGGGGTCCGGGGTGTAGCAAGGATGCTGACGAGGGCGATCCCGCCCCGGAGGACAGGACCCCAGCGATGCGCCGACCCGGCAGCCGAGCCCGGTGGTGGCCGACAGCGGCCGCCGCCCTCCTCGCGGTGCTCGTGGTCGGCGCGGCCGGCCCGGCGTGGGCCGACAGCTCGCCCGCCCCCGCAGACCCCGGCACCGTCGCCGCGGACCCCGCCTCGACCGTGGTGGTGGCCGCGGTCGCCGCCGTACGCGTCCACGCCGGTGCGGGCTGCGCCGGCCCTGAGTCGTCGACCGTCACCGGCGACTTCTCCGTCGGCGTGTCCGCGCTGCTGGGCGGACCGCTCGGCGCCGTCACCGTGCGCAGCGACACGCTCGTCGTGGCCTCCGCGGTCGTCATGCTCGACGGCCAGGGGTCGGGCTGCACCGATCTTGCGGCCATCCCGGCCGGCACCTACCAGGTGACGGCGTCCATCGGCGACGTCGCCGTGAGCACCTCGGTCGTCGTGCCCGCTCCGGTGGAGCCGCCGGCGACGATCGACCCCGCGCCGCCGACCGGGCCCGACCCGGCTCCCCCGCTCGAGACCCTCCTGCCGCCGGACCCGGCGCCCACCACCGACCCGCCCGCGCCCGACCCGGTCGAGACCTCGCCGGAGCGCTCCGCCGCCCCCGTGCCCTCCGCCCCCGTCGTCGCTCCGTCGGTGCCGCCGACGACGACCGTCGACATCGAGCCGCAGCGCGCGCGCGCCGCCGGCGCCGAGCACCAGGCCGGCACGCGCCAGGACCAGGGGCACGCCACCGTCCCGGCGGGGGGAGCCACCGCGCAGGCGGAGGCGGCACCGTCCCCCTCGGCGACCTCCGCGGCGTCGACCACCGTCAAGGCCGTGCTGGACTCCACGAAGCAGGCCGGCCGCAAGGTCGTGTCGGTGCTGGTGTCGTCCGACCGCCCGACCGCCGTGACCATCGCCGGCTTCCTCGTCCTCGAGATGCTCGGCGTCGCGCTCCTCGTGGCCTTCGTGGCGCTCGTGGTCGCCCGCGCGCCGCGCCGCCGCGACTGACATGGGCGACGACCTCGTCGACGAGTTCACCGCCGTGGTCCGGCGCTACGACGGCCAAGCGGCGTGGTACTTCCTTACGCTCCCCGACGAGCTCGCCGAGGAGATCCGCTCGCGCGTGGAGCGGGTCGGCTTCGGGTCGGTGCGCGTGCAGGTGCGCATCGGGGCGACGTCGTGGGCGACGTCGGTCTTCCCCGACAAGGAGTCGGGGTCGTTCGTGCTGCCGGTGAAGGCGGCCGTGCGCCGCGCCGAGGACCTCGACGACGGCAGCCCCGCGCACGTGCACCTCACGGTGCAGGTGTGAGCCGCTAGTCGAGCAGCGCGTCGACGAAGGCGTCCGGGTCGAAGGGCGCGAGGTCGTCGGGACCTTCGCCGAGCCCGACGAGCTTCACCGGGACACCGAGCTCGCGCTGCACCGCGACGACGATGCCGCCCTTGGCCGTGCCGTCGAGCTTGGTGAGCACGATGCCGGTGACGTCGACGACCTCGGAGAACACCTGCGCCTGGCGCAGCCCGTTCTGGCCGGTGGTCGCGTCGAGGACGAGGAGGACCTCGTCGACCGGCGCCTGCTTCTCGGCGACGCGCTTGACCTTGCCCAGCTCGTCCATGAGGCCGGTCTTGGTGTGCAGGCGGCCGGCGGTGTCGATCACGCAGACGTCGGCCTTCTCGTCGACCGCGTGCTTCACGGCGTCGAACGCGACGGCGGCCGGGTCCCCGCCCTCGGGGCCGGTCACCACGGTGGCGCCGACGCGGTCGCCCCAGGTCTGCAGCTGCTGGGCGGCGGCCGCGCGGAAGGTGTCGGCCGCGCCAAGGACGACGCTGCGGCCGTCGGCGACCAGGACGCGGGCCAGCTTGCCGGTGGTCGTGGTCTTCCCGGTGCCGTTGACGCCCACGACGAGGACGACGGCGGGCCGCTCGGCGTCCGTGTGCGTCGCGAGGGAGCGGTCCAGGGTCGGGTCCACCAGCGCGAGCAGCTCCTCGCGCAGGATCCGGCGCGCGCCGTCGGCGTCGGTCACGCCCTCGACGCGGGTGCGCGTCTGCAGCGCGGCGAGCAGCTCCTGGGTCGGGCCGACGCCGAGGTCGGACGCGAGGAGCGTCTCCTCGACCTCGTCCCACGTGCCCTGGTCGAGCCGGTCGCGCGTGAGGAGCGCGAGCAGGCCCTTGCCCACCGCGGTGTTGGAGCGGGCGAGCCGCTCCCGCAGCCGGGCGAGCCGCCCGGCGGTCGGTGCCGGGGCCTCCAGGGTGGGCGCCGCCTCGACCGCGGGGACCTCCGGGGCCGCCTCGACCGCGGCCGTCCCGCCGGGCTCGGCCGACTCGCTCGGCGCCGTGATCGACGGCGCCTTCGGGGGCGCCTCGATGCGGTTCTGCGGGGCGTTGCGGTTGCGGTAGATCAGCACCGCCATGCCGCCGAACAGGACGACGACGGCAGCGAGCAGGACGTAGAGGACCGTGGAGTTCACGGCCCCATCCTCCCAGAGCGCAGCGCGCGGCTAGGCCGGGACTCCTGCGGGCTCGGACACGTCGACGTCGCCCGGCTCGTGGCCGTCGCGCAGCCGCTGCCCGATGACCATCGTGACGCCGTCGCCGCGCATGGAGACTCCGTAGAGCGCGTCGGCGATCTCCATCGTGCGCTTCTGGTGGGTGATGACGAGGAGCTGGGAGTTCTCGCGCAGCTCCTCCATCACCGTCAGCAGGCGCTGCAGGTTGACGTCGTCGAGGGCGGCCTCGACCTCGTCCATGATGTAGAAGGGGCTGGGCCGCGCCTTGAACAGCGCCACGAGGAACGCGACCGCGGTGAGCGAGCGCTCGCCACCGGAGAGCAGCGAGAGGCGCTTGACCTTCTTGCCCGGCGGACGCGCCTCGACCTCGATGCCGGTGGTGAGCATGTCGTCGGGGTTGGTGAGCAGCAGCCGGCCCTCGCCGCCCGGGAAGAGCCGGGCGAAGATCCGCTCGAACTCGCGCTCGGTGTCGGCGTAGGCCTCGGCGAACACCTGCTGCACGCGCTCGTCGACGTCCTTGATGATGCCGAGCAGCTCGTCGCGCGACCGCTTGAGGTCGTCGAGCTGCTCGTTGAGGAAGCGGTGGCGCTCCTCGAGGGCCGAGAACTCTTCCAGCGCAAGGGGATTCACCTTGCCCAGCAGCGCGAGCGAGCGCTCGGCCGACTTCATGCGCTTCTCCTGCTGGTCGCGCACGTACGGGTAGGGCTCCGGGTCGGGGGCCTCCGGGTCGACCTCGTCGCCCGGGGCGATCTGCGACGGCGGCACCAGGATGTCGGGGCCGTACTCGTCGACGAGGGTCTCGGCGTCGACGCCGAACTCCTCCATCGCCCGGGCCTCGAGACCCTCGATCCTCATGCGCTGCTCGGCGCGCGCCATCTCGTCGCGGTGCACCGACGAGGTCAGCGCCTCGAGCTCGGTCTGCAGCTCTCGGATGCGGCCGCGGAGGGCGAGCAGCTCCCCCTCGCGAACGGTGCGCGCGCGCTCGGCGGCGTCGCGCTCGGCGGAGGCGATGGTGAGCGAGACCTCGAGGCGGGTGAGCGTGGCGAGCGCACCGATGTGGACGGCGGTCGCGACGGCGGCGGCGCGGGCGCGGGCCTCGCGGCGCTCTGCGCTGCGGGCGCGCGCGGCGCGCTCCGAGGTGGCGGCGTGCTCGAGCTGCTCGGCGCGGCCGCCCAGCGCGCGCACGCGCTCCTCGCCGGTGCGGACGGCGAGACGGGCGTCGACCTCGGCCTGGCGGGCGAGCACGGCGGCCTCGGCGAGGCGCTCGCGCTCGGCGGTCGACGGCTCGTCGATGTCGGGGGTCTGCTGCGCCGCGGTGAGGCGGGTCTGCAGCTCGTCGAGGGTCTGCTGGTCGGCGTCGCGGGCCGCGGCGGCGGACGCGAGCGACGCCGCGAGGCGCTCGGCCTCGGCCGCCGCGGACCGCGCGGCGGAGCCGAGCTGGCCGAGCTGCTCGGCGACGGCGGCCATCCGGGCGTCGGACTCGTGCAGGCGCGAGAGCGCGGCGTCGACGCGCTGCTGGGCCTCGCCGGCGGCGGTCTCGGCGGTGCCGAGCTCGAACCGGACCCGCTCGCAGCGGTGGGTGGCGGCCTCGAGGCGCGAGCGCGCCTCGTCGACCGCGGCCTGGACCTCGAGCAGCGACGGGGCGCTGGCCGAGCCGCCGTGCACGATGCCCGCGGCCAGGACGTCGCCCTCACGGGTGACGGCGACGAGGTCGGCGGACGCGGCCACGACCGAGCGCGCGCCGGCGAGGTCGTCGACGACGGCGACCCGGGCGAGCGCGGTCTCGACCGAGCCGCGCAGCTCGTCGGGGACGCGGACGAGGTCGACGGCCCAGCGGGCGCCCGCCGGGAGCGCCGGCCAGGCGCCGCGGTCCGGGGAGGGGGCCCCGCCGACGAGCATGGCCGCGCGACCGGCGTCGTCGGACTTGAGCAGGGTGACGGCGTCGACGGCCTGGCCGACCGAGCCGAGGGCGACGGCGTCGGCCAGCGGGCCGAGCGCGGCGGAGACGGCGGCCTCGTAGCCGCTCTCGACGTGCACTAGCGCGGCGACCGTGCCCAGCACGCCGGACAGGCGCTCCCCCGCGGCCAGCAGCGCGGCGCCGCCGTCCTTGCGGGCCAGCCCGAGCTCGAGGGCCTCGACACGGGCGGTGAGGGCGTGGCGCTCGCGCTCGGCCTCCTGCTCCTCGAGACGCAGCGCGTGCACGCGCGCCTCGGCGGAGGCGAGCGCCTCGGACGCGGTCTCGTGCTCCTCGTCGAGCCCGACCTCGCCCTCGTCGAGCCCCGCGACCTGGGTCTCGAGGGCGCGGAACTCGCTGGACGCGTGGTCGGAGCGGGAGCGGGCATCGGCCTGCTGGGCGAGCAGCCGCTCGACCTCGGCCGTGCGCGCCTCGAGGCGCGACGTGGCGGCGTGCACCTGGCCGCCGAGGCGCACCAGGCCCTCGCGGCGGTCGGACGCGGCGCGGACGAGGGCGGTGAGGCGCTGCTCCTCCGCGGCGTGCGCGGCCTCAGCGGCGGCGCGCGCGGTGACGGCGGCGGCCAGCAGGTCGCGGTCGTCGGCCACCTTGCGGGAGAGCTCGGCCTCCTGCTCGCGGACCTCGCGCGCCTCGGCGTCGATCTCCTCGGGGTCGCGCCCGCGGCGCTCGTCCTCGGGCTCCGGGGCCAGATGGCGGCCGCGCTCGGCGGCGAGGGCCGCGGTGCTGCGCACCCGCTCGCGCAGGCTCGACAGGCGGAACCAGGTCTCCTGGGTGCGCGCCAGCGTGGGCGCCTCGCCCGCGATCTCGGCCTCGAGCACGGCCTCACGCGTGGTGGCGGCGGCGTGCTCGGACTCGACCTCGGAGCGCCGCTCGCGCAGCGCGGTCTCGTCGGCCACCTCCTGCTCGAGCGCGTCGCGCAGCGAGCAGAGGTCGTCGGCGATCAGGCGCAGCCGCGAGTCGCGCAGGTCGGCCTGGATGACGGCGGCGCGACGCGCGACCTCGGCCTGCTTGCCCAGCGGCTTGAGCTGGCGGCGCAGCTCGGTGGTGAGGTCCTGCAGGCGCGTGAGGTTGGCCTGCATCGCGTCGAGCTTGCGGAGCGCCTTCTCCTTGCGCTTGCGGTGCTTGAGGACGCCGGCGGCCTCCTCGACGAACCCGCGGCGCTCCTCGGGCGAGGCGGACAGGATCTCGTCGAGCTTCCCCTGGCCGACGATGACGTGCATCTCGCGGCCGATGCCGCTGTCGGAGAGCAGCTCCTGGACGTCGAGGAGCCGGCAGGGCGTGCCGTTGATCGCGTACTCCGAGCCGCCGTTGCGGAACATCGTGCGCGAGATGGTGACCTCGGCGTACTCGATCGGGAGGACGCCGTCGTGGTTGTCGATCGTGAGCAGGACCTCGGCGCGGCCGAGGGGCGGGCGGCCGGACGTGCCGGCGAAGATGACGTCCTCCATCTTGCCGCCGCGCAGGCTCTTGGCGCCCTGCTCGCCCATGACCCAGGCGATGGCGTCGACGACGTTGGACTTGCCCGAGCCGTTGGGCCCGACCACGCAGGTGATCCCCGGCTCGAAGTGCAGCGTCGTCGACGACGCGAACGACTTGAAGCCGCGCAGGGTGAGGCTCTTCAGATGCACGTTCGGCGAGTCTCCAGGCG